>ENA-OYXT01000344-OYXT01000344.1-human-gut-metagenome-genome-assembly--contig:-NODE-344-length-18628-cov-3.608356_pt1 | contig 18628 bp, 14 predicted proteins | sample MGYA00244218_ERZ653423 | MGnify/ENA primary metagenome ERZ653423 (study PRJEB26926, sample SAMN06165035) | human gut metagenome | biome: ENVO:00009003; feature: ENVO:2100002; material: ENVO:00002003... | reverse complement strand
ATATATAGGTAAACAATCCATGCGCAACAAATTTGCAACAAACAAATGGAGAAATATTGTTCTTACGGTAGAACATAGGAATTAACAACATGGAAGTTCATTACCATTATGAATAGGGAGGCGACAAGTCTCTACTTACCTAAATCATTGATTTAGGCATGGAATTTCGTTTCTTTCCACGGAACAACAACCCGGAAGTTGTGCAATTTCAAATATTTGTGCTACCTTTGCAACTGAATTAAGCAATGTAATCGTTTCAATGAATACAGTGACATACAAGATGCCTTGCGGAATTTTGGAGACTGAATCGCAGACAATCAAATCCGGTCAGGATAAAAGGGATTGGACGCAATACTCACGAGCTATTGCCGCCCTTATGTCAAAGCGGATGTTGGAACTCGGCTTGACACAGAAAATGCTTGCCGAGAAAATGAACTGCACCCAGCAATATATATCCAAGATGCTGAAAGGACAAAAGAATATGTCGTTGGAAACTATATGTAAGATAGAAAACACATTGGGCATCGAAATTATCAAAGGTCTGAACGAAAACGAGCAATAAAGCAGGACTATGGCCGGCGATGGAGAGGTCTGTGGCGGTATATAGCTCAAAAGCCGGGCGGTATTTTGCTTCCGTCTCCGGCTTGCAGTCTCTTGTGCGATTACAGGGGTGTACGGTCATGGCTGAGTCGGTTGCTTTATTGATACCGGACGAATACCGAAACCGTCTGTATTATAGAAATCCTCATAAGGGGCTATCAGGTTCAGCCCATCTCCGCCTCGATTTTTCCAACCGTCATCACCTGTACCCTGAATATCGTTGCGGTGGTATTTCAAATGGTAAGAACGGGTCACACCATTCGCGCCATTGAACCATACATAACCTTCATATTCTCCACTCGCCTGCGGATATTTAACGACTGCGGCTTTGTCATCATAATCACGATAACCTGTGATCGGGAAAGTGATGGATTGAATTTTCCGTGTGTCCGTATAAAGTTCCAAAACCTGTCTGTTTACCGAGATGTCTGTTGAGTAATAATCTTGCGGCATATTGCTCTCAAGTACATCATACCAATCGTAAGGGAACTTAGCAGATTGCCCGTGAGTCGTAAATCCGGTGAAAACAGATTTATCGCCTACCTGATATCCCGGTGGGCAGGGGTCATAGACCGTCTTGCCACCGGCATTCGACCATAGGTCTGTGGGTGATTCATTAGTACTATAAAAACCTTGTGTAAAATCAGTTGGTACATTAGGTTGTCGCGGTGCGTTATGCCATTTGTCAGGGTTCTTGACAAGCACATCAAGGCACTCCTTGGTGTGTTTTCGGTTTATGTTATTCAAAAATTCTTTCGGTTCATTATAAAGACGGGGAGGGTTATAATCACTCCATTCATAATACTTGATAGACTTAGTTCCGTCATAAGTCCATCTGGGTTTGTTTCCAAAAGCCAAATTTGATCCGACAAACGGGTCCTTACGCCCCCACTGGTAGTAAGGATGGTCGCCACGGGGAAGGACAAAATGAGGATACTGTTCAATAGTCCTGATTATCTCGTGCTCTCCTACCTTGAATTTTATATCACACTTGCGACGTTTATAATACTTTATCGCCTTGCCTCCCGAACACCATCCGAGATTGACAGGCATGACATCAAATGCTTCCTCTTCATGGTTGAGAATCCGGATGTCCTTCTCGAAATCTTCAAAACCGAAACGGGTAGCCCAAATGTGCCAGCTCCAGATAGCTTTTGTGCTTCCGCTTTTCCCGTATATCTTACCTCGGTCTATATCGACATAATCATCTTCCTTAGCACTATTGTCAATCAAGGCTATCACGGCATTTCCTTCCTGTATGTTACTTATGTGGAATTTTATTCCGCCATTACCGCCAAAAAGAGTAGAATCATATTTTATCTCACTTGGTATGATAAGATTTTCGGCATCCTGCCATATAAGTTTCACACTGACATCGGAGAGACTCACATTATTATCTTTAATATAAGGTGCAGAAATTTTATTCTTAAGATGGTTTACCATGTGTGATGATGAATATGCCATCGCGTTTGTACTTTCACCTGTGATTGCATTTCCATACACGAGAGGGAAGCAATACCAGCCGGAAGCCCCCACCATATAGCAGTTAGCGGTATTCTCCACAGAGCTTCCTCCATCTTTGCTGGAAAGATTATACGGGGAGCCTTCAGTACCTTTGCTTGCAGCAGGAAACAAGTTATTGATAGTGGATTCAGTCGGATCTGTCATGGAGGCAACAAATGTATATGGCGTTTGTGACCTGTCATCGCTAAGAGTACCCTTGGTAAGTGTAAGCCATCCGGAGGTAGTGTTGTCTATATCCCACACCCCGACCTGCTCATTATATGAATAGTAAGTATAGCTGATTTCCGGCTCTATCCATTCTTTGTCCATGCCGTTCGTTGCATAGCTGGTCACCGTGATTACATTCTGATTATTGAAAGTATGACCGGCATTTGCCATATTAGCTTGATAGTCATTATCTGGCACAAAGAATTTGCCCTGATAGTTCACATCTTCGGGGTAGGTGACATCCAAATACTTCTCGACATACTCGATGTGCCAGTCTATGTCATTGCCATAGTCCTTGAAATTCATTGTAATCTTGTAATGGTGGTTACGGACTAAATCGAAATTATTTGTCGCATTATTCCCAAGCATGAAGCGGTAGATGATTTTACCCTCTGATTTATACTCAGGCCGATTGGCGACATAATATCCTTCCACTTCGAGGTAGGTGCCGTTATCAACCCCGTCTTTTGTCTTGGAGTCAATGATGCCGTCTCCGTTGGTGTCTTGAAGTTTGGATTTGTCTTCATGTGTACCTTGCATATTTTCATAGCAAGGAAGTGCTTTGGCATTGTCGTCATGGAAAGTTGCAATACTCTGCTCTTTCCATATATCCGATGGTGAGAATGCTTTTGTTTTTGTCACCGTAGGCCAGACGTTGTGGTCTTCACCCTCTCCGTAGGTAATGGAATAATCCGATGTGATGCAGGTAAGGTCATTCTCTCCGACGGCTGAGGAGGCTCCGAGAAGAGCACCGGATGTAATGTCTTTCAGCACGGCGTTTTTTATATATACAGTTACTCCCTCTTTCAGATTTGTTCCGTCGAAATCCACGGTTACTTTCGACACCGCCCTGCGTACCCAGGAATGCAGGCTGTTCCGGTCCGGAGTAATAGTAAGGAGAACATCCTCTTCAAAATTCTCATTACCGGGAACGGAACCTGTTTCCTTGTCATAGTCCTGCTGGAACACACCGAACATCTCAAGGTCATTCTCGATGTTGCCGTTCCAAACGAGTTTGAAATTTCTAAGGTCTTCGATGGATGTTACGCTCGTAAGATCACTTTTCTGGGTATCAGATATATTGGCAATGGCATAGACATAATAACGTCCTGCCCGTACTTTCTTTTTGAATGTAATATGTTCATGCGTAGAGCCTTCCGAGGGTGCGGGAGTGAAATCCACGTTTCCGCTGTATTCCGTTACGGGTTTCCTCTCGGAATCAAAGAAGAAAACATACAGGGACTTTATACCCTTGTATTTGCCTCCTTCAGGTGCTTCGGCACGTGTTTGTACTGCCGTCGGTACAAGTGGTTTGAAAATCACTTCGCCTTTGAATTCAACTTCTGCGTCAGGAATATCTACAGGTCCGTCTATAAAGTCATCCGTGCATCCGGCAAGTATGACAACCACCATAGCCAGAAATGCCAGTATGATTGAAAAATTGATGCTATATTTCTTATTATGCTGTGACATAATTGCTCATAAATTTTAAAGTGTCAAGTATGTTGCAAACTCATTCAAGGTATTGTACCCATTCTCCGAGTTTGTTTTTTCTCTTTGCATCTGTATCTCCTTCCGACCAGGGATAGCGGTTGCCGAGAACGTCAAACCAGTATTTCGGATATATTCCTTTCTCACCCCACCAGCGTGCTTTATTCCAGTCCAATCTGTCCCATTCGTACAGGATGTGACAACACTTCAAATTCAATCCTACATTCTGCAAAGCTGTGTAGATTGCTTGGGCATCAGCGTTTCCATTGGGATCTCCACCGGAATCGAGCCACACGCGTTGCTGTAATTTATTGAGATACATATCATTCCCGTATTTATATCCGGTTATACTTTCCGGAGTGAGAAGATATTTCTTCCGGGTCTCCTTTTCGAAAAAATGGTCAAGTTTTGCCGCTGTCCGTTCGTAATCCGCATACACAAGCAGATACTCCTTGTTGTTGATGGTCACAAACTTTCCCGGATTATCTTTTGGACCGAGATACAATGGAACCGCTGTCACGGGGTCGTAATAATTGCCATCATACCAACATTTGTTGCCATTTTCATCCTTTCCCACAACGTAGCCAGTGAAGTCCTCTTTGCCCAGACCGTAATCGGGCGTTACATTTACCGATGTGAACGGGATGACATCCACCACCATTTCCAGATTCTTGTACATGGTGATGTTCACCACGACATTCGTATTACGGAAAAGCGCCTTCAAGTTGGGCAGCTTGCGGACGAAAGGATCGGAGTTCCCGACTATATTGAGCGTCAAAGTGTATTCCTGCTCGCCGTCTGCCGCATCCGCCTTAGGGTTCTTGCTCTCGGGCAGATAGAATGCTTCCGATGCCGTGCCCGGTTTTATGTCATCAAGATTGTTTTCGTCAAACTCCGCCGCTGCCACAGTGACAGGAAAAGGGAATGTATATACCACTTGCTTATTCGCCTGTGCAGGCAGCCTGTAATCCTTCAACCAGCCGGCGGCTTCCGTAGTGGCATAATCGTCGTTCTCCGACGAGGTTTCGGAAACCTCTCTCAGCCAGTCTATCCAGCTTTTCCCGTTGAAAAGCTGCCGGTTCTGTTCGCTGTCATTGACATGCGCCATCAAGAAGTTCTTGTCAGCATGGCTCGCTATGGTAAAATTTCTCACGGTTACATTCTCTCCGCGCCAGTTCATGAAGTTCATCGTGAACTTGGTGGCGACACGCACCACGTAGAAAGTCTTTTCGACGACTCCTTTTTCTGGAATATCTATCTCGTACATGGACGACATCGGGATGGGGTTCCCGTCCGAATAATCCGGGGTGAAATAAAGGCCGTTCACGGTTTCTTCAAAGCCGGACGCTCCCTCGCCATAGCTATCGAAGAACGCGGACAACGTACTGTTTACACCCACTACGCCCTCCACCGCAGACTCGCTCTCCTCATTGGCGAAGAGGTATATCTTTTTCTTCTCATTGGGTGTCACCTTGAGCAGAATGAGGTTCTGCTCTTCCGCACCGTCCAAAGCATAGAACTTGTTGTGTTCCACCGTCCCGTCAGGATGCAGTATGATGACACGCACGCTGTACATCTTCTCGTTGTCGGGCAGCGTTGCCGTTGCCGCCCTCGTCAGCCCGATCGGCTCTATGTTCAAATATAGGGTAGCTTCCGAAATCTCCTCCGGCAAGGATTCTTCCTGACTGTTGCACGCCACCATAACCGGCAGCAGTGCCGCCAGGCAAATTACGATGTTATGTATAATGTTCGGTTTCATCAGTCAAATCCTTCTTTCCGGTTATTCAATTTCAACGTTGCTCAATACCACACGCCATGACAGGATCTGGATGACGCTGCTCACCCATCTGTGGTTCTCGTCGAGAAAGAGGGTCATCACACACTCGTCCAAACGGTCGAGGTACTCCCGCTCGTCCATCGGGTAACGGTATTCATTCTCGTAGTACTCTTTTCCCATCAGGGCGTAGTCTATCACCGGGATGCGAGCCACTTGCTTGCCGTCCTTGGTGTCAATGGCAAGTATCATTTTCTCGCGGTGCGTCTCTATCAGGCGCCCCACAGTGAAGTCGGCGACGACTCCTTTCACGTTGCTGATGACAGGGGTACCGTCCCTGCCAATGCCCGCCTCGACCTCCTGTATGTTCCACGGGCGGTAGTTGATGTTCTCGTCGGCAACCAGCTCGTTGTCGTGTGCCATCAGACCGTTCTCGTCATCAATGCGGAAGGTGAAGTCCGCTTTGTTCACATCCTCGCCCGAGAGGTGCTGCAGGATGACACGGACGTGGTTGGTGTTCTTCGTCAGGGGCATGGTGTACTCGTAACTGCCGCCGTCGTCGTTCACGGGCAGCGACACGTCCAGAGTGCCGTGGAAGAGGCGGTACAAGTGGGCTTCGCTGTAGGCTCCTGCCTCGTCGTGCCGACAGTTCAGGGCGCACTGCAACTGCTCCATGCGGGTCTCGCCAACACGAGCTTCAGGCACGGAGAAGGATTCTTCGCGTTCACCGTCATTCTGAAGTCCGCACCAGGCAAGCAAGTTGTAGTCATCGGCGGGAAGGTCGAGCAGCATCGAATAGTTTTCCGCTGTCGCAGGGTCTACCTGTTCCGCTTTTTGCCATACCAGTACACCCGAGGGGTCGAACGCATACACATGAACCGACGAGACCTCGTTGGCGAAGGCGTCCGCCCATTTCAGGTTCTTGTCGTAGCGGAACTTGAGGCGGTAGGTCACGGAACAGTCGCCTTCGTAGTCATAGACAAAACTGTCACATGACACAAAAGCGAACAATGGCAGTACCGCCATCGCCGTCACCCATGCTCGCAATGCCTTTCTCTTTATATAAGCCTTTATTTTCATGCCGTTTATATTCCTATATCTGTTTTATATATGTCGGTTGCGGGTTTTATCCCGCAAAGAATTTCCTTAACAAGTGGGAGTGCCTCCATATGGGACTCCATGGCCGCGCACCTCTCTTTGCACCGGTACGGAAGTGCTTTCTCATTACTATTTGAGGACGGGGAGAGAGTTCCTTTGGGGGGTCCCTCCCCGTCCGATGATTTGTTTATCAGTCTTTCATCATGCCTGTATGTCATCCGCATACGCGGGTATCACACATCTCCACCATTTTTTACCAATCGAGTACCACATTGCTGTTAACTACGCGCCAAGAGAGGATGTTGATACGGGCTGCGATGAATGTGTCGTCGGATTCATCCGGTTTTTCGGGATAGATGACTTCTTCCGGATCATACACCGGCGTGCCGAGACCTGCCAGTTTAGTGATTGTCGCGTCATAAATATGGTTACGCACAACACCTATCTTGTTGCCAAAGTGATTGATGTCAAAGTAGTAATAGGTATAACCGTTTTTCCATACTTTTGCAGAGCCGAGCTTCTTCAGTTGCTCATTGGCGGCTGCGGCGGTAATGGCAGTAGCATTTTCGGCGTTTGAGGCATACCATTTACCATCCTCATCGGTTGCCAGCTGGACGTATGATTTGTAACGGCCCGGCTCGGTAATATCCGGTTTGCCGTCTGCAGTACTTGTTTCACCAGCTGCGGTAGCAGTTTTTACTGTCAGTTCTTCCGGAGTAATCTTGACGAATTTTATTGCTCCATCCACGGTTTCCTTTTTATAGAGACCGCAGTTGTTTGCGAACAGGTCCTTCAGGCCGTCGATAGTAGTTCTTGTCGAACCGTACTCGGCAAATTCGAGTGCGTTGCCGTCTTTATCAACAAGCTGGGCTGAAATAATAACCTTGGTGGGTGTTGAAGCATCACCGCCCGTCGATGTTGTGATGTCGGAAGCGTATGGCGATGCGTTTTCGTTTACATAAACCCAGTCTTTTCCGTCAAATTTTGTCTTGGCCTGAGCCTGGAACTTGTTGCCGTCAATTTGTTTCGATTCTGTATCCGGAACAAAAGCACCATACTCGTAACTTACATTGTTTGCATTGATTGCCCAAAAGCAACGGCAGTAGTCCGACCAGTTCCACGGAGTAGCACCGGCACCGAACAGAGTGGCGCTCCATCCCGGATTGATTTCTTTAACAAGACGGGATCTGTTGGAAACGGCGGTGGTATTCCAGCCGAGGAACTTGACATAGATTTCTTTCGTAACATTGTTTTCTGTCACTTCCTGTTTTTTTTCGTCAGTCGAAGTCTTGAAAATGTTGGTTGTGCCATCAAGTGGCGTCAGGGAACTGTTCAGGCGGACTTTTGCTACGGCACGCTCAACGTAAATTTCCACGGGGTCATTCAGAGCTTCGCCCGAGGTCTTCTTGATTTTACCTTCTACACTGACTGCCATTTGCTTTACGTTGTCCTTTGCATAGGTGGAATTGCTCATCAAGAATTTACCACTGGTGGTGTTTGCTTTAGCGTTGTGTGTTACAGTGGCAAGAGTTCCAAGGGTACGCTCAGAGCTCGCAGATTCTAACATAGGATTGATAATCGCAACAATTTGGGACGGGGCTTGATCTCCTTCAGGAGACTCGATAATCAACTGTGCTGTGAGGATTTTTTCCACATTAGGTGTATTATTTCCTTCCTCCGTGACGTTGGTCCACTCCAGATAGTTGACCATATCGTTACCGACTTTTTTTACGAAGGCAGCACTACCGTCTGCGTTGAAGAAGTAGAAGCGCACCTTCGTTACCTTGTTCTCCGCATCGAGACCTTCTTCGTATGTGGAATTGTTGTTAGGGTCACCTGTGTGCTGGTCACCGGCAGCACGGGTACCACGGGTTCCATTAGTCGGGTTGGTTACAAGGTTTACCGTCAGGAACTGAGGCTCGCCTAACTCACCGCCGTTGTTGCCGGGGGCGATGTCTTCCTCGCTGGAACAGCCAACGAACGCCAGTCCGGCGACCATTGACAAGAATAGAGATCTAATTCTCATGTTGTTAAAAATTAAAAATTATTACTAAGTTTTATCTCTTTCGCCTTTTGTTCAATTCATTCAGCGTGGCGGCTGCCTGTCCCAGACTCATGTCACGCGCCTTCTCCAGATATTGCCGTGCCGTTTCGTAATCCTCCTTGCGAATGGCAAGCGCGGCACGCGCATAGATCGCCTCGGCGGAGTCGCCCGCCTTGTCAAGATACCTGCGTGCCGCTCCGAAATCATCCCTGCGGATGGCAGCATTGGCGGCATTGAGGTTCGCAATCTCATCGTTGGGGAACATACGCACGGCCGTGTTAAAGACCTCGGTAAACTCGTCCGTACCGGGTTCATATTTTCCGGCAACAAGGTAAAACTCGTTCAGACTCAGCTTCTGCGGCTGCTCTTCCATAATACGGCGGATTTCGTCTGTCTCGCTGAACGTGCGGATGTTGTAGTCGATGCGGTAATCCGTATGGCGTAATGCCGGGTAGAAGTTCAGCAGCATGAAGCGGTACTCCTGCGGATAGGTACACTTGATTTTCGCTTCTTTGGCATCCGGTTCCATGTCGCTGTCTATCATCGCCAGAATCTCCGTGCGGTGGTCGATGTTTGACTGCTCCACATAGCGACGCAGGCCTGCCCAGTCCTCCGGCTCGTAATCGGTCTGGATAATGTTGTCTGCGAAGTGGTACAACTGGCCTATGTGTTTCTTGAGTGCGGCTGTACGCCCGATGGCAAGGTCGGTATTGTGTTTGTAGGGGCTTTCGGGCGAGGCAAAACCTTTCAGCCACACGGACGTAATGGTGATGTCCTTGTCATTACGCACGGAGTCGATGGTCGCCTGTATTTTGCCCAGCTCGACCGTGTTGCGGCGGTAGTCTGGATAGATTACCGTCTGGTCCACCGGAAAGTCGATGTATGCCGAACCGGACAGGGAACGGCTCTTCATGACTTCGGCCTTGGGCTGCACGAATACCAGTTCGGGGAAGAACGCCTCGCGGTGTCGTCCCAACAATCCATCGTATTCCGCCAATATCTCCTGACAGCAGCCCCAGTCGCTGCGGTGAAACTTGAGTGTGGCCCCGTCCATCCATTTCTCGTAGGGAATATGGTTGTCATACTCCAGTTGTTCCGGTTTGTTCGATGCCTTGTATGATTTTTCCGTCTCACCCGAAATGGTGCTGATTCCATTCCTTATATAATAGTAATATCTGCGGTGTCCGTAGATGCCTATCGACGGCAAGTCGATCGAATCCGTCCCATTGACCAATCGCGGGGTGAGCAGTATGGCACGGTTGGAGTTCACATCAAGCTCCGACAAATCTATACCCATCGTAACGGTCAGGTACTTGCCATTGCGATTCATGTTGAAGTTTTCAACGGATACACCGGGCAGAATGTCCTTTGTGTCCTGAGCCACCGCTTTAGTCATATCTGTCATGCCAAGCAGGGTTGCCAGTATGAATATCGTCCTTTTCATTTCACTGTAAATTAGAATAGATAAACCAAGTTAATGGCCGCTTTCGTGGGACCCACGTAGTGATGCGGCTTGTCCGTTTCAACCTTCTTTCCGCATCCTGTACACCGGAAACGGTCGTAACGGGTGTAGGAATAACCGATACCTATTTCCGTTTCCAGGTTCCAATGCCGGCCAAGTACAAAAGCGTAACCGTATGACACACCGCCTCCGATGAACCACCCCTGATAGCGGGTGTCCTTCAGTTTACGGAAGTCCGTTCCAAGAAAATTTACATTGAGATTGATGCCGCCGACATTATATTGTCCGCCATGCAAATAGGTTCCGAAATAGGAGCCACCAAAGCGGTCACATAGCCAATACCTGACTCCGGGCTGCACTGACCAATGCTTCCAGCGTTTGTCGTTTGAGATTGTCCACGCATTGAACTGGCCATCCACTTCCAGTGTCCACTTGGGAGCAAGACCTACCTCCAATCCTATATTGGGATTCAACGTAAAATCTGCCGCCAGATTGGTTTTCACACCCACCTTCTGCGCACAAAGTTCCTGCGAGACACAGGAGACGACTATCATAAATAATAAAAGCGCACGTTTCATTTCCTATTTATATTTATTTCAGTTTCACTCTTTATCCGCAACATCTCTCTATAAGAGAAATATGAATACGTGAAATAGGATTCAACTGATTGATAAACAGGAATTGTTCTTCGACAGAGAATGCTAATTTATACAGACTCTGTTAAGCATAGCAACTGTACAATTCGAAAGCAACATCCGTTTTGATACGGTTATCACCTATAAATCACGCAATTCTTTCCATGCAGTCATTCTCTTATAGAGAGAATGAAGCTACTACCCAACAACTATATATTTTGAGAAGCACTTCTTTTAACCATGTTTCATACGTCTTTCAGGAACCACTCAAAGAAATTGACACCCAATCCTCTTTCGTTCCTATTTTGAGAAACGCGAGTGTGTCCCTGTAAACGTCTGCCCATTGATACATCTCCTTTTAAGAGAATTAGGGATTTTATTGTAGATTGATAATCAAGTGTTTTATATCATAAAAACAGTGTGAAAAGCCTAATATCGCTTGACATCTTTAGGTTTAGATGAAGAAAATCATCATATTACCGATTATTTTGTTTTCATTTGTTTGGCGGTTTCTTGCATTTTTCAGTACTTTTGTGGCATAAAATAATTCTCTTAAAAGGAGATTTAGGGATTTGCACAATAGATTTTTGTCCGATTTTACTTATCCGGCTGTATCAAACTGAAGCAGATTTTCATCCTATCATAGTCCTTACAGAGCCTTGAGTATCTGGCTGTTTGCCTTGTCAACGGCAGAAGTATCCAACGAAGCGAGATAGATGCGCGTGGTCTTTTCGGAATCGTGTCCCATCGCTTCACTGATGATTGGAAGCGGAATGTTCTTACTCCGGGCAATGGAAGCCCAACCGTGACGCGCCACGTATGTGGTCAACGGAATTGCCAATCCCAGTTGTTCGCCCAACTTCCTCAACTTGTCGTTGACCAAATGAGCCGCATTCTTGTACTGTCTTCGTGCATCCACTTCCATATTCTTGATAATAGGCAACAGATAGAGAGTGTCCGCGATGTCGTATTTGTCGATGATTTCCTGCATGGGTTTCTCCCATTTAATGGAGAGCTGCTGCCCGGTTTTTTGTCTGCGATAAGAGAGTATTCCGTTCTGAAGGTCTTTTTTCTTGAGAAATGCCATGTCAATGAATGACATTCCACGTGTGTAGAACGAGAACATGAAGACATCCCTTGCCAAATCGGTCGCCGGAGAAAGAGTCAAGTCCAAATCACGGATCTGACGGATAATATTCAGCGGAACAGCCCGCTTGACCGTCTTGTCGATACCCGTATAAACGTGTCTGAACGGAGAGCGTTGTACGGTCAGTTCCTTTTCGACGGCCCGGTTGTAGATGGCTCGCAAGCCACGCATATAATAGGATGTGGTATTGGGACACACCCCTGCCGCTTTCAGGAAGTTTTCATAGCGTACCATCAAATCGGAATCAACTTCATCGAGAAACACATCATTTTCGCCACAAAAACGCTCGAAACTTCTGGTGACAACCGTGTACCGTTCTGCAGTACGGGGTTTCCCGATCTGTCCCATCTGCCGGATAACTTCACGGGCAAAAGAAATGAAGCCCTTGCCCTCCGAAGGTGTGAGATAGCATTTCAGCACGTCTTCGGCAGTATAGTCCTCACCGGCACGCTCCAGACGTGCGATTATATTCCTGAACCGTTTGGTGTTCGCATACAAAATCTCTTTCAATGATGCAAGATAATTGCTGCGGCTATCCCCGATGCCGGGCGGAAAAACGATTTCCGCATGAGCGGAATCCCATTCACAGGGATATACCTTGTAACCGGTGTTAACTTGACGTGCTACACGTCCGTGAACCACTTGATAGAATAATGTGCCTTCTTTCGTTGAAATAGAAGATGCACGAAATTTAACTTTCATTGTTGCCATATATAATCGATTTAGTGTTTCCACTTATAAAAGATAAAGGAGACTGTAGCTAATGTGATGGCGATCAATCCGGCATATACAACTGTTATTTCGCTCAAAATCTCTGAATGGAGCAGTTTCATGTTTGCGAAAATGATAAGGGCAAAAAATGAATGGAAAATATAAAGTCGGTTGACCCACTATTATAAAATCCATTTGCCCCACCTTTATAATCGCAACTGATCCACTGAAATTATAATAAAAATTGACCCCTATAGAATACTTATATTCCAATCTTGTTTTTTTACTTTAAAAAAAGCATTTTAACCCGGTATAATTTACCAAATAATTTTTTAAAGAATGAAAATAAGAATCAAGCACATACTTCGTTGCTATCAGTCAGGAATGAGTATCCGAAGTATCAGTTCTTCTCTTCTGATTTCACGTAATACAGTCAAACGGTATATCCGTATATATGAAGATATGGGTATAGAACTGGATCGTTTGTTGAAAATGGACGAACAGCATCTGCATGAACTTTTTGGTGCAGATATTGATAATGAAACAGTCAGATCTGCAGAGTATAAGTATCTTGAAGAACATATACCTGAGTACATTAAACGACTTAAATCCCGTGGAACAACAAGAAGGTCCTTGTATGAGGAGTATCTGAAAAATCGTCCTCAAGATTACAGCTATTGTTCTTTTTGCCTATATCTCAGACGTGAAAGAGAAGTAAAAGTGCCCGTTGGGCGCATAGACCATATAGCCGGTGATCAGATGTATGTGGATTTTGCCGGTGACAAACTTTATCTTTCAGACGAAAAGACAGGTGATAAGGTTCCCGTAGAAGTTTTTGCTGCCATACTTCCGTGCAGCCAGATTACTTATTATGAGGCTGTACCATCGCAGAAGAAAGAATATCTTATCCAGGCATGTGAAAATGCTTTCCATTATTTTGGAGGTGTACCCAATGCCATAGTTCCCGACAATCTCAAGTCTGCCGTAACAAAGCCCGGAGGGATTGAACCTGTAATCAATGACGACTTTGCTGCATTTGCAGACCATTATGGTTGTGTTGTCTTTCCGGCAAGAGTACGTAAGCCAAAAGACAAGGCTCTGGTTGAGAATGCCGTAAGACTGCTCTACAGGGAGGTCTATTCAAGAATGACGGGATTGAAATGTGATGATTTTGAAGCCCTGAACATAGAGATAATGAAACATACGGATGCGTTGAACAGCCGTAAGATGTACAATCGCAGTTACAGCCGCAGGGAACGTTTCCTTGAAGTCGAGAAAGACAGGCTGCACACTTTGCCCGCCACAAGGTTTATATCAAAAAACAGGAAAACGGCAACTGTCATGAGAAACAGTTATGTATCGCTTAACAATCACTATTACAGTGTCCCTAAAGAGTATATCGGCGATACTGTAGAATTACTATATGATGGAGATACAGTGGAAATATATCATAAATTCAGGCACATAACGACACACCGCAGGGATGATACACCTTTCACATATTCAGAAAAACCTTTCCATAAACTTCCCGGAGTACTACATGAATACAGAATCAGAATGGATGATGTATACTGCAAGGCACGTGGAATCGATCCGATAGTAGAGGAGTACATAAAGCTTGTGGCCGTAGCCAAAAAATATCCGGCTCAAGCAGTACGTTCAGCTGATGGTATATTAAGTCTTGTGGAACGTTTCGGACACGACAGAATGGTTCTTGCATGCCAGATAGCAATGGAATCCAACATGTTCGGATACAATGAACTTGAAAGTATTCTGATAAACAGGGAAGATGAAAAGTATCATGTCCAAATGGAAGGATAGGTTCCTGAACTTACTCCTAAACATAAAAATCTCAGAGGTAAGGATTATTTTAACTCTAAAAACAATGATGAAAATGACAAGTAACAATAAAATAAACAGAACTGTCGGAAAAAATATGGACAGAATAATGGAACTACTCTCCAAATTACGTTTTTACGGCATGCTTGAAACATACAGAAATGACTGCAGGACAACATCCTCTGATGGTATGACAAATGATGAATTCCTTAAATGGATTCTAGAAAGTGAGTATAATTACAGACGCAATGTAAGCATTGAGCGGCTGATAAGGTCTGCCAACTTCAGATATAAGGCATATATGGAGAAAATAGACTATACAATAAAACGTAGCCTTGACCGGAACCAGCTCGAGAGACTTGCCTCTCTAGATTTTATAAGAGACGGACAAAATATTTTATCACAGGCAGCTCCGGAACAGGCAAAAGCTATATAGCTTCAGCCATAGGATATGAAGCGTGTAAAAATGGAATCAGAACTGTATATTCCAATGCGTCAAAGCTTATGGGACAGCTTAAAATAGCCAAGAACAAGGGAACTATAGAATCTGAAATGAAAAAAATTGAAAAGTGTTCACTGCTTATTTTAGACGATCTGTTTCTTATAGGACTGGATGCCAGGGAAAGGTCAATACTTATGGAAATAATAGAAGACAGACACGGACTAAAATCAATCATAATAACATCACAGATTCCCGTTGAAAACTGGTATGATGCAATTGGTGATCCTACCGTAGCTGATGCAATCCTGGACAGGATTGTACATACTGCACACAAAATTGAACTTACAGGAGATTCTGTAAGAAAGATGAATGCAAAAAAGAAGTAACATCTACTGTAGATAATTATAATTGAAACTAACCCGGGTTAAAATGCATTTTTCTTTCCATAAATCCAATGTTTTTTTGATGGATCAATTGGGAATATAATAGTGGGTCAACCGACTTTATATTTTCCACACACGCAACAACATCAATACACTATAATAGAGTTGTCTCATAAGGTATCCTTCAGATTAAACGCAAGTTTCCTGTGCCACTATACTTGCCGCCACACTACCATCAAACAAATGTATCGTACGATGCGCAAAACTGGCATCATGCCGAGAGTGTGTCACCATGATAATTGTAGTACCTTCCTTATTCAGTTCTGTCAATAAATTCATAACTTCGGCACCATTCTTGGAGTCCAAATTACCAGTCGGTTCATCAGCAAGTATCAGTTTCGGATGGGTAACTACTGCACGGGCAATAGCCACACGTTGTTGTTGCCCTCCAGAGAGTTGCTGGGGAAAATGCTTGGCACGATGGCTGATGTTCATACGTTTAAGAATATCTTCTACCATACGTTTACGTTCACTCGCTTTCACACCTAAATAGGTAAGAGGAAGCTCTACATTCTCATATACATTCAGTTCATCTATCAGGTTAAAACTTTGGAATACAAATCCCAATTTTCCCTTACGAACACGGGTACGTTCTTTTTCTTTTAAATTACCCACTTCCTGGCCTAACAGTTTATAACTGCCTTCCGTAGGATTATCCAGTAAACCGAGAATATTCAGCAAGGTCGACTTGCCACACCCCGATGGTCCCATAATAGCTACAAATTCTCCCTCCTTCACCTCAAGGTTTACGTGGTTCAATGCTACTGTTTCTACTTCTGAAGTACGAAATACTTTACTGATGTTGTCAATTTCAATCATAATATCATTTTTTTATTCCTCCTTTCCCTTCAGGAAGGCAAGAATAGTTTATTATTTCAAATATCATTCACTCTTAATACTGTTTACGGGATTCTCATTCGCAATCCACCATGATTTCCACAGAACACAACCAAGAATGATTGCCAGATTGCCAATCAGTACCAACGCATATACAATCCAACCGAGCGGAATTTGTTCCGTGAACTGTTCCATCCAAAGCGTATTGACATACCAAGCGGCAATGGTACCGATGAATACTGCCGGAACAGCTACATAGAGTATATCACGTGAAAGAAGTTCCAGTATCATACTTGCTTCAGCTCCGTTCACCTTGCGAATGGCAATTTCCTTTGAACGGCGATATACCTCATCGGTTGTATAACCTATTAATCCCATTAGCATAATGAAAAACATGGTCATTGCTGCCATCAATGTAGCATTGCGGAATACACGAACACTATTATATTGATCCGTTATCACTTGTTGGTAGTTACCAAAATCAATAGTCTTATCAGGGAAAGCCTCTTTGGCTGCCTTATTCAGTTTTTGGAGATTATCGATAAAAGGCTCTTTCAGGCGAAGATGCACTACACCGTAGAAAGGTTTCTTACCTATCGCCATAAAAGGTTTTTTTTCACTTGTAAAAGTCTGTATCTGAAAATCTTTCAGTAGCCCAGTCACTTTGAAATTCTCTCCGCCTGTAGAAATAGTACGTCCCACTACATCATTCCCCCAATGCATCCATTCAGCAAAAGTCTCATTCACTACCGCTTCATCACCGGTACGAGCCATACGCCCTGCTTTGAAAATCATTCCCATCAATGCCGGATAATCTTCGCGCATATAATAGCAATAACGGGTGGAAAATAATGAATTACCCGTTTCATCATTGATAAAGTTACCACTATAACCATAAATGGGGGTACCTTCAGCACTACTCACCGCCTCTACATAAGGTAATCCTTTAAAAAACTGATAAGCGGCATCACGTGCTCTTTCTTCCCCTAAATAAAGTTCGCCTATTGCCAAACGCCGAGGATTATAACCCATATCTTTATTCAACATATAGTTATATTGCGCCATCACCACGCACATCAATCCACAAATAAAAGCCACACCTGCAAACTGGATGAAAAGTAACGGCCGCTTCCAACCTTTTTTACTTTCAGAATAACGATGAAAGACCTGCGAAACGGGTATACGTGAAAATAAACGTCCCGGTAATACACCACCTACAATAAATAGTATACCCACTACTATGAACGGTACCCAGATACGCTCCGGTGCAAATAACATGGAAAGTTTTGCTACTGCAGTATCTTCCACAAAATCACGAAAATTCAATAACAATAACACCATTATTAATAAAGCACCCAAAATGATAACTACTGTCTCCAAAAGAAACATACAGAAAACAGTACCGTTACCGGCACCACTACATTTGTGTATACCTATTGACTTGGCACGATGGCTCAGAGAAGAAATAGCAATAAGTACATAATTCAATGTAGCAATGAAAAGAATAGCAAATCCCAGAATACTCATAATACTTGTCATGCGGCGCACGTCTTCATATCCGCGATAAGTATCACGGATAGGCTGAATGAAAGCAGTATAGCCAAATACTTTCTTATCTTCTGCCGGACGATATTTATCAATCATCGCATCAATTCGCTTATTTACTACCGAGTGATCTGCACCTGGACGGAAACGAATATATTCTTTCCAACTATCTCCACCACTCCACGAATAATTTCCCCAGCCACGGCTCCAGATAGTGGGCAGAGATATGACCCCTTCGGGATTCGCGGTAGCGTTCTCCGGCAATGTAACATATGTACCTTTCACTGTCAAATCTATACGATGGTCATAACTAAGTACTTTCCCAATAGGATTCTCATTACCGAAAATCTTTTTCGCAAAACGTTCACTCAGGAAGATAACGTCAGGCTGAATCAAGTCACGTTCCGGATTGCCACTCAATACCTCAATTCCCATAGTACGAAAAAAGAGCGAATCAGCCACTACTTTCTGGTCATCAAAGCGTATACTACCGTTATAAAGCGGTTGTGCAACCGGCCATTCAGCCATACTACAAGCAGATTCCACTTCTTTAGAAAAATTTTCAAGTATAGCTCCCGCTACCGGACCACAGTTTGCCTGTGACGGTTCATGCTTCTCACCATTAGTCGTGAAGACCGACCATATCTGATACAAATTATCATAATCATGATAACATTTATCGAAACTTTGTTCATAAACCACACGAGCAAATAGTAAAATACTCATTGTCAGCCCCAATCCCAAAGAAATTACCTTGATAATGTTCGAACTACGTCCATGCTGTCTCTTATACACATCTCCGAGCCCACGAGACTAGGCATGATCTCGT
>ENA-OYXT01000340-OYXT01000340.1-human-gut-metagenome-genome-assembly--contig:-NODE-340-length-18840-cov-5.057546_pt1 | contig 18840 bp, 16 predicted proteins | sample MGYA00244218_ERZ653423 | MGnify/ENA primary metagenome ERZ653423 (study PRJEB26926, sample SAMN06165035) | human gut metagenome | biome: ENVO:00009003; feature: ENVO:2100002; material: ENVO:00002003... | reverse complement strand
GTTCGCTTTTGTCGGCGTGTGCGCTATAAGTGTGCTGCGAACCGGCTTTTTGAGAGTTGTCGACCTTTCAACGAAAAAATTTGACTTAATTAAGCAAATAATACTCTGATGCACCAAAAAACGGCATAAATTTCCCTGCGACTATAAGTATATAGGCGGTTGCACATTTAGGATATTAAAACATGAGCAAAATGCACATACAATACAAGTTAGGAACACTTCATCTGCAGGAGACTTGTTTGTATGATAGACTACGCATTTATAGGCGCGCGGCTCAAGGAAGCGCGCATACGGAAAAACATGACGCAGGAGCAGCTGGCTGCGATGACTGATGTGGGGTCTACACATATCAGCCATATTGAAACCGGCATGACGATTCCCAGCACAAAGCCGCTTGTGCAAATGATGAATATTCTGGACTGTGATCCCGCCGAGGTGCTGTGCATGGAAACGCGCAGTGCGCGGCCTGCCCTGAACGGTCGGCTTTCTGATCTGGTCGCAGATTGTAACGAGGATGAAATAAAAATCATCACGGATACTGTTATGGCACTGAAGGCAAGCCTGCACCGTAACCGAAGCGAAGATAAATAAAGGGGATAAGCCCTCTTTTGCATATTCTGCAAAGGTTGGGCTTCATTTTTTTACCGACACACACCAAAAAGGCCTTGCCTGAACTATGGACAAGATACAAAGTGACGCTAAAGACAGCCCTTTACGCGAATACGTTTTGAGCTGAGACAACGCCGAATATCAAAACGCCCGCATTCTGCCCTGAGCAGAATGCGGGCGTTTTTCTTGTGTCGAAAAGCAACGAAAAACGTCGTGCGGTGCAGAGGTCCGCCCATAATGGCCGTTCCCCCAACGAAACCATTATGATAAAGGAGGCCTGCTGCCATGCGGGATAGTCAGTACAAGTCGTGCGCGGTACAGAACCAGTTTACAGCCTATCTGATTGCCGCGATTCGCAATTACAAAAAAAAGTATTTAAGGAGAATTTCCACAGCTCTTCGGACAGAACTGCCCATGGAGGGACACAGCGAGGTGATGGAATTATGTGAGGAAACGGACTTCTTCTGTGGGCTGCCGCTGATGCAGCGATTGGAGAATGAGCGTCTGTTCGCTGCTATGCAAGGGTTAAGCGAGCGAGAGCGTTACATATTTCTGTCTAATGTCCTTGGAGAGATGAGTCTTTCGGAGATTGCGCTGTCGCTCGGTATCACCTATGGAGCTGCGGCCATGTCCTATCATCGCACGGTCTTGCGCCTGAGAAACGCTGTGGGAGGTGGTAAAGGTGAATGATTTCATGGAGCTGTTCATGAGTGCGAAGAACGGGGATTCGTCTGCAATGGAGGAACTTCTGCATATGTACTACCCGCTCTTATACAAGGAATCCGTGGTCAACGGGATCTTTGATGAGGATCTGCTTCAGGAACTGTGCCTGCTGTTCTTGAAGTGCGTGGCAAAGTTCAATATTCAATAGAGAGAACTCTCTCGGTCACGCTCTATGGAAATAATGGTTTAACCGCTGCAAGGAAGAAGCCCAGTTCGCATGAAAGGCGAGCTGGGCTTCCCAATTTCACTAATAACTATGCATTTTCAAGTCTCTCAACGGCTTCTTCATAGGTATATACCGGCAGAAACCTCGTCCCTTCGCAGACCGCCGAGAACACGGGTGGATGACCTCCTGCATCGCAGGCGAACACCCCTTCTGCCTCTACGGCGGCATTCAGTCGCTCCAAGTACATATAGAGGTTCCCGGAACGATCCATCCTATATTCCGGTGCAGAGCCAATCTGATGCTGCCCCATATAAAGCCTCGTTTCTTCCGGCAGGGGCATCAACAACTTACACGTGGCTGCCCGCGATGGTCTTTCCACCATCGGAGCAAAGAGGCTGCTTTGCTCTCCAAACATGGAGCCGCGTGCGTGTACGCGCTCCTTATACGGGAAGTGACAGGTGTTTTGCCAAAACATAGCGGTTAGCCTGCGGACATTCTCGCACATGGCATAGGTATCGATCATCTCATGGGGACGGTGTTCATTGAAATAACCTGCGCTGATATTGACAGCCGCAGTTTTCAAGTGCGGTGCGACCACAGAGATGTCGCTGAACGAGCCGGAGTTCTCCTTGAAACCGAAGCTGCAAACGAACTCCATGAAGTCAGTGTTATCGCAGTGATAGAATACGGCGTCATTCCTGCCGCGCCGATCCAATTCAACGATATTTATCCACGATGATAAGGCCTGCGTCCAGCATATCTTCTTCCTCTTTCCGGAAGCCACCATCCTCACCAAACAGTCCCAGCAGGCTATGCAGCGTGCTGGCATTGTTTACGCCGGTACTCTCCGCCATGCGGCGGCTTGCCCGGCCGGTGGGGGCTGCCAGCAGGATATTCTCCGATGGCTTCAGCAGCTTGAACACCTCAATGACCGCTTTCAGGACGGTGGTCTTACCGGTACCGGGTGAGCCGGTAATGATGGACAGATCGCTGCGGAATACCATGTGGACAGCCTCCGTCTGCCGCAGAGAGAGCTCGACCCCCAACTGACGCCGTACCCTTGTCAGCAAGTCCTGCACATCCACCCGTTCTACCGGGCGGCAGAGCAGCCTTGCGATGCTGCGGGCGGTTTCGTCCTCCTGCGCGAAGGTCTTGACCAGATAATAGTTGCCGTTGCTGTTGATGATCTTGCCTTGCAGCAGCATGTCGTCGATCACAGCCTCCAGATCATCTGCCTTTACCCGCATCTGCGGAACGGGGATCATGCTGTTCAGCAGAGCCATGGACTCCTTACGAAGCTGCTCTGCATCCAGATACAGATGACCGCCATCTCCCTTTGCACCCTCCAGCGCGGCAAATACCGCACCGCGGATACGCATGGGTGAGTTCAGCGGCCAATTGTTCTTTCGCATGATCGCGTCCACGCGCTTGAAGCCAAATCCGGATATCTGACAGAGTTCGAAGGGGTTATCCCGCAGAATATCCACGCTGTGTGCGCCGAAATGGTCATAAATCTTCGTGGCGGTGGTAGGGGTGATCTGAAAGGGGGCCAATAGCAGCATCAGATCACGAAATGTTCGGCTCTCGTTATAGGAGGCAATGATCTCCTCCAGCTTTGCCTTGCTGACGCCCCGTATCTCCAGAAGCCTCTCCGGTTCATTCTCCAGCACATGCAGTGTATCTGCGCCAAACCGGTCTACGATCAGCTCGGCGGTCTTGCCGCCAATGCCCTTGATAAGCCGTGAGGAAAGATACCCCTTGATCCCTTCGCGGGTCTGAGGTACGACCTCCTCGCATTTCGTCACATGCAGCTGAAAGCCGTTTTTACCCTCTTTCCACTCACCGTCCAGTATCATGCTGACCTGATCGGTGCGCGGCAGCTCATAGCCCACGGCGGCAAAATGGATCATATTGTCCCGATGCCGGTACGCGCTGCGAGCCTTTTCGGGGATAGAACGGTCTGAGGTCTTTACGCTGATCACGCTGTACTTGTTGACAGGGTTATAGAAGATCGTCCGCTCATAGACGCCTGTATAAGCCAACTCATGCAGCCTCCTCTCGTCGTTTTTTTCACATAGAAGCGCCGGCTTTCCGAAACAGTGACGTACTGCTCGTAGATGTCCGGGTGCTGCGCCTGCAAACGCTGCAGGTTGTCCTTACTGATGCCGGATTTACGCACAGGCTTATAGCTGATACTGTAAGCCGCTTCACGCCCCTGGCAGACAGCCGTGCAGCTCCGTCCCATTTCTGCGACGATACGGCCTTGCAGCCGCCGCATTTCCGCTTCAATGTGCTCATAGTTTCGTTTCTCCGCGTTTCGCTGGGTCTGAAGCTCCAGATACCGGGGGATCAGCAGTGCCATATTCCCCTCCAGTATCAGCTCCGGCGCCGATGGGTCGGCAGGCCCGAAATGACGCCTGACGCTGTCAAGGATCAGATCGCCGTCCTCCGTATAGGGTGGGGGCATACCGGTGAGACAGTAGTACTGCTTTCCCACAAAAAGCCAGACGGACATATCAACGTAAAAGTTGAGTTTGGCGAGGGTGAGGGAAAAGTTCCGCTTGATAATATCGCTAAAAGAGCCGAAGAATATAAGCCCAAAGAACGAGTGACCTACAAAATGATAAAGGAGTACATAGAAGCTAAATACGGCTTCAAGATACATACCGCATATATCGCAGAGGTAAAGAGAGATTTAGGCTTGCCAATGTACAATGCTCCTAATGCGGTAGAGGAATTGAAACAGCCGAGGAAGCATCCGACAGCAGAGAAAGTGGAAGCCATAAAGGATGCGTTGAAGCATTTTGAAGTGATTTAATGAGGATAGGCGTATCATTAGAAATAGTGGTACGCTTATTTTTGTCCCTTTTTGCAGATTTGTCCTTTCCCCTGCTTTCCAATATAATGAAGCTAAAGAAGTGGAGGTGTGCTTATGAGAGAGAAATTTAATCATCTGTATTTGGATTCGATATGCACTGGGATCAGAGTATCAGGATCAGGGCTATATTTTTTGCCACGCCACTGGGTCATCACAACGACCCAAAAGTCTACCAAACGCTTTTTAAGCGCATAGTCGCCGATGCCGGAATCGAATCTGCGAACTTCCATGCGCTGCGTCATACATTTGCAACACGGGCGTTGGAGTCAGGCATGGACATTAAGGTCTTGTCTGCATTACTGGGCCATGCGCAGGCATCAACTACGCTTAATCTCTATGGGCATGTTCTCCCGGATCATAAGAAGATCAGCATGGAGAAAATGCGAGGCAACTATATGAGCTGCAGCAGTATAAGCGGCAGTTCCGATGATACTTCCGCAGATGTACCGCAGACTCAAGACCCGATCATTAGCACCATAGAGGATGCCCAGCATAATCAAGAGCCGGCCATCAGCATTGCTGCAGAGGATATCCGAGGACTGGAACTGAGTGGTGACACCAATACAGCTATGCCGCAAATTCACGATTCAACCGCTGACACCAACGCAAAAGAGGAACAAGCTCAGGCAAGCTGATTTTGACACCAATGCGTTGGAGTCAAAGCAAAAGCCATCCACGCCAGAATTGAAAAACAACCTCAAATGAGCAGCTTATTTTTTCGGTATGGCATGCCAACGAAAATGGTGTCATTTGGTGTCAGGGAAACGGTTGGTGTCAAAAGCGCTGAAGTGCTTTTGCATATTCTGCAAAAAGTAAAAAAAGAACCACAAAACCACTAAAAACAATGGTTTTGCGATTCTTTTTGTGTGGTTGCGGAGGGAGGACTTGAACCTCCGACCTCCGGGTTATGAGCCCGACGAGCTACCAGCTGCTCTACTCCGCGATATTGAATTGGACCCGGTTGGTGCCGGTGACCGGACTCGAACCGGTACGGTATTGCTACCGGGAGATTTTAAGTCTCCTGTGTCTACCATTCCACCACACCGGCGGATATCGGCAGGGATTATAGTACCACACACAGGCGGCAAAGTCAAGGGCTTTTCAAAAATTTATTTCAAAGGCAGGGGAATATGTAATTGGACAGCCCATGGAGGCTGTTGCAAAAAGGGTCGGACCAAGGTCCGGAGAAATATGGTGCGGTGTTCATTTTTGATTTTTTCTGTTTACGACCACCCGGTATTCTGGCGGAGCTTGCGTTTTTGCCTCAAATCCTGTAAAATACAGGATGAAAAAGAACTGGCCCCACACTTCGCAGAGAACTGCTGCGAGGCCGATCGTATAAGGAAGGAGCAAGCTGCTGTGTCACAGGTAACAAAACGAGCCTTGGAACAGTCACTGAAGAATTTGCTGCTGAAAAAACCGCTGACCAAAATCACCATCAATGACATTGCCGAGGACTGCGGTATCAACCGCATGACCTTTTATTACCACTTCAAGGATATTTACGATCTTGTGGAATGGTCTTGCCTGGAGGATGCCAAGAGAGCGCTGGATGAGAAAAAGACTTATGAAACGTGGCAGCAGGGATTTTTGCAGATCTTCGAGGCGGTACAGGATAACAAGCCCTTTATTCTGAATGTTTACCGCTGCGTCCACAGGGAACAGGTCGAAAAATATCTGCGGCCGCTGGTAGACCGGCTTTTGCTGGATGTGATCGATGAAGAAGTCGGCGAAATGAAGGTCCGGGACGAGGACAAGCAATTCATCGCCCAGATCTATTCATACATCTTTATCGGGCTGATGCTCGACTGGATCAAAGACGATATGCGGGAGGACCCGCAGCAGATCGTGGACAGGCTTGCCAGGCTTATCAAAGGCTCTGTGTCAGCAGCGCTCTCCCGTTTCCAATTCTGATTTTATCATTTTTGCGAATCTGATTATAATTTTTACACTTTGCGGCTCCGTGATAAGACTTTTATCACGGAGTTTTTTCTGTTTATTGTAAGCCGGACGGGAAACGCTATAATGAGACCATCGAAAGAAAAAAATAACAGGAGGTTTTGTTATGTATTACTCTGCTGGCACTTACGAGTCCTTTGCCCATCCCGAAAAGCCCAAGGATGTGGACAAAAAATCGGCTTATATCATCGGCACCGGCCTTGCCGGCCTGACCGCCGCTTTCTATCTGGTCCGCGACGGACAGATGAAGGGCGAGCACATCCATGTATTTGAAAAGCTGGACCTGGCAGGCGGCAGCTGCGACGGCCGCAAGGACATCACCAAGGGCTTCTTTATGCGGGGCGGCCGTGAGATGGACAACCATTTTGAGGTCATGTGGGACACCTTCCGTGATGTTCCGTCCATCGAGACGCCGGGCATCTCTGTTCTGGATGAGTATTATTGGCTCAACAAGCACGATCCCAACTATTCTCTGTGCCGCGCCAGCGTGAACCGCGGTGAGGATGCCCACACGGATAAGCAGTTCAAGCTGGACAAGGACTCCGCCATGGCCCTGTCCAAGCTGTTTATGACCCCGGAAAAGGATCTGGAGGACAAGAAGATATCCGATGTTCTGCCCGATTCCTTCTGGAATACAAACTTCTGGCTGTATTGGCAGACCATGTTCGCTTTCCAACGTTGGTCCAGTGCTCTGGAGATGAAACGGTATCTGTGCCGCTATGTCCATCACATCGACGGCCTGCCCGATTTCAGCGCCCTGCGCTTCACCAAGTATAACCAGTATGAAAGCATGATCCTGCCGCTGGTGAAATATCTGGAGTCTCACGGTGTGCATATCGAGTATGGCATGGATGTCAGGAATGTCATCATCGAAACTGAGGGCGACAAGAAGGTTGCCCGGCAGATCGTGTATGTCAAGGACGGCAGGGAGCAGACCATCGACCTCATCGAGGACGATCTGGTGTTCATCACCAACGGCTGCTGCACCGACACCTCCTGCTATGGCGACCAGACCCATGCCCCCGACCTGTCCGGCGTGAAAAACGGCGCAGGCGAGTCCTGGGATATGTGGAAGGCCATTGCCGCGCAGGCGGAGCACGGCGAGTACGGCAACCCCGATGCCTTCTGCTCCGATGTGGACGCCACCAACTGGATGAGTGCTACCGTGGCCACCTCCAACGAGGAGATCATCCGGCATATTATGAACATCTGCAAGCGTGATCCCCGCTCCGGCAAGGTGACCACCGGCGGTATCGTCACCGTCAAGGACAGCACCGACAACTGGTATCTTTCCTGGACCATCAACCGCCAGCCCCAATTCAAGTCCCAGGATAAGAACATGGTGCTTGTGTGGCTGTATTCTCTGAATACCAACAGAGAGGGCAACTATGTGAAAAAGGCCATGCGGGACTGCACCGGCGAGGAGGTCTGCCGTGAGTGGCTGTATCACATCGGCGTGCCCACCGAAAAGATCGATGCGCTGGCCCACGATGCCTGCAATACCACCACCTGCTTTATGCCCTATATCAACGCCTTCTTCCAGCCCCGCAAGGAATCTGACCGTCCCAAGGTCGTGCCCGACGGCGCCGTGAACTTTGCCTTCATTGGTCAGTTCGCCGAGACGCCCCGTGACACCATCTTCACCACCGAGTATTCCATGCGTACGGGTATGGAGTCGGTCTATACCCTGCTGGACATCGACCGCGGCGTGCCGGAGGTCTGGGGCAGCAAGTACGATGTGCGTGAGATCCTGCGTGCCTGCTACTACGCCATCGACAAGAAGCCCATCAGCCAGGCGCCGCTGTCCTTCAAGGAGAGGGAAATGCTCAAGGTGCTCCTGAAAAAGGTCAAGGGCACCGATATTGAGCTCCTGCTGAAGGAAAGCGGACTCATCAAGTAAATATCCCCATTCAGCGGGCGGCTGCCGGTGCACAGGAGGCACCGGCAGCCGCTTTTTGCGCAAAAAGGAGGTAACAGAAATGCTGCTCCCCTGCATCAGATTATAACAGAACAGAAAAAATCGAGCGGTCATAAGTGAAATCCCTTATGACCACTCGATATGGTGCCGGTGGTGGGACTCGAACCCACACGGAGTCGCCCCCGGCGGATTTTGAATCCGCTACGTCTACCATTCCATCACACCGGCATACAGCTCGATTATTATACCCTATTTTGTGGACAAATGCAAGAAAAATTTGCCTCCCCTGAAACGGGGGCGTAGGACTACGATACATATTGGATGGTGCAGGCCGTCGAATCCCGCAAAATACCCCCTGGGCCCGGCAAGACCGGGTCCAGGGGGTATCTGTGTATTTCTCTCCGGCACGCTCACCTGGCGTACAGCAAGCCAATAAGCCAGTTCAGCGTCCGTCCCGGCAGAATGCGAGTCAGGAATACAAAGAACTGATAGTCCAGCCGTATGGTATAGATGGGCTTGGGCCGCCGCTTCATGGCCACCCGGGCGATAAACGCTCCGGCCTTGGCCGGGTCCATACCCGTCTGCTCGTCGTGCTCCATCCTCTGGACGGACCGGCCGATGCGGCCCTGATACACGTCGTCTCCGGCCATGGTTTTCACCCGGGCGGCGGTAAAGCCCGTGTGAATATCTCCGGGCTGTACGGCGCACACGGTAATGCCAAAGGGCCGCAGCTCGTTGGCCAGGGCCATGGTATACGCGTTCACCGCCGCCTTGCCGGCGGAATAGTACGCCTGGAACGGAATGGGGCAGGGCGCCGCCACAGAGCTCAGGTTCACGATGCGGCCCCGGCCCGCCTGGCGCATGTGGGGGATCACGGCCTTGTTCATCCGCACCATGCCGAAGAAGTTCACGTCCAGCAGCCGCTGGGCCTCCGCCGTGTCCGTAAACTCCACCGCTCCGGAGATGCCGAAGCCTGCGTTGTTGATGAGCACATCGATGCGTCCGGCCTGGCCGATGATCTCCGCCACGGCGGCGCGGACCTGGTCCTCGTCGGTGATGTCGCAGCGGATGTGGTGCAGGCCCTCCACCCCCTGCTCCCGGCGGCTGAGCTCATACACATCATAGCCCGCATCCCGCAGACACAGGGCCGTAGCCCTTCCGATGCCGGAGGTGCCTCCGGTGATAACCGCAATCTCACTCATGGTCCTTCACCAGCACGTCCGCCATGATGTCCATGGCCTCATCCAGCAGGGCCTCGGTATGGGTGGCCATATAGCTGGTCCGCAGCAGGGCCTCCCCCTCCGGCGTGGCCGGGGGCAGCGTGGGGTTCACATACACGCCCCGGTCATAAATGTCCCGGGCCACCTCCAGGGTGTGGTACGTCTCATAGGTATAGATGGGGATGATGGGCGTGGGCGCCGTCAGAGCAGACTCCCGGATCTTCAGCCTCCGGTCCGTCATGCCCCTCCGGGCGTACAGGCTCAGCGCACGCAGCCGTTCCGGCAGCTCCGGGTGGGCCTCCAGGTGCCGCAGGGCTGCCAGGGCCGTGGCGCAGTTGGCCGGCGGAATGGACGCCGAGAAGATGAAGGGACGAGAAACGTGGCGCACATAGTCCGCCACCTCCTCCGACGCCGCCATGTAGCCGCCCAGGGATGCCAGAGACTTGGAAAGCGTGCCCATATACACGTCCACCTGGTCCTCCAGGCCAAAGTAGCTGGCCGTGCCACGGCCGCCCTCGCCCAGAACGCCCAGCCCGTGGGCGTCGTCCACCATGACCCGGGCCCCATACTTCTTGGCCAGAGCGCAGATCTCCGGCAGCTTGGCGATGTCGCCGCCCATGGAGAACACGCCGTCGGTGACGATCAGCGCGCCGTTCTTCTCCGGCACACGCTGCAGCATCTTCTCCAGCTCGGCCATGTCGCTGTGGCGGTAGCGCAGCATCTTGCCGTAGCTCAGCTGGCAGCCGGCGTAGATGGACGCGTGGTTCTCCCGGTCGCAGATCACATAGTCGTGCCGGTCCACCAGGGCGCTGATAATGCCCACATTGGCCTGGAACCCGGTGCCGAAGGTGACGATGCCGGGCTTGCGCAGAAACTTCCCCAGCTCTGCCTCCAGCTCCAGGTGCATCTCCAGGGTGCCGTTTAAGAACCGGGAGCCGCTGCACCCGGTGCCGTACCGCTCCAGGGCGTGAATGCCTGCCTCCACCACATCCGGCGCGATGGTCAGGCCCAGATAGTTATTGGAGCCAAGCATAATGCGGCGCTTGCCCTCCATCTGCACCTCCACGTCCTGCCGGGACTGCAATGCGTGGAAATAGGGATATACTCCCGCCTCCTTCAGTTCCTTGGCCAGAGAGGGGGCGCTGCATTTTTCAAAAATATCCATGTATAGCCTCCTTATTTGCTAATATGAAATATCAGTTTTCGTGGTGAAAACAATCATTTTTACAGGGATTTATGATTCAAGTTATTATATACTGTTCCCGGCATCCCTGTCAACCGGTGATTTTCCCGGGGGCATTTCCCCCAAGCGGCAGACCCTGTACCGGGCTAAAAAGAGCATCCGCAGGCCCCTGCGGATGCTCTTTTCCTATACGATTACACGGAACGGGTGGCCACCACGTCCACGCCGGTGCCCAGCACGTTGGGGATCACCACGTCCCCGGCGTGTACCGGGGCCGTCAGATGCACCCGGCACAGCGCCCGGGCCACATCCAGCACCCTTTCCTTGGGTACGTCTCCCCGGGTGCGGACAGACACCACCGGCAGCAGGCCGCCGGTGACCCGGACGGTGCCGGTAACGGTGCGGGCCGGATGGGTACACTCCTTCCGGGCGTAGGCGTCCCCCCGGGGACAGGTGTTGCCGGTGACCTCCGTCACCTGGCTGCCGTCCATAACGGCGGTCAGCTGGCAGCCCATAGGGCAGCCGATACACGTCAGCTCGCGGATGCTCATTGTGCCACCTCCTCCACCTGAATGGTGATCTCCGCCAACTCCCGGGGCAGGTCTGCCCGCCGCAGGGTCAGCTGCTCCATCTCGCCGGGGGTCAGGATGCGCTTATGCACCCGGCGCAGCAGCGCTCCGTCGGCGTAGACCGCCAGGTCGGCGTTCTGATACGGCTTCCCCACCCGGAACCGGACGGTGACGGACTCCTCCATCCCCTCCGGGTCCAGATACTGCGGCACTGTATACCGTACGCCGTTTTTCCCGGTCAGGCGGACGGTTTGCCGCTCCCGCCGCTGCTCCAGCAGGTACCGGGCAGCGTTTTCTCCTGCCCGTGCCGCCTCCTGGGACACAAAGTCCACCAAATCGTGAACGTGCAGCACGTTGCCGCAGGCAAACACACCGGGGATAGAGGTGGACAGATCGTCCCCAACCTCCGGGCCGCCGGTAACGGCGTCCAGCCGGACGCCTGCCTGCTGACTCAGCTCGTTTTCCGGCAGCAGACCCACGGACAGCAGCAGGGTGTCGCAGGGGATGTCCCGCTCCGTGCCGGGGATGGGGCGGCGGTTTTCGTCCACCCGGGCCAGGGTCACACCCTCCAGCCGTTCCTGTCCGTGAATATCCACCACCGTGGTGGACAGGTACAGGGGAATATCGAAATCCTCCAGGCACTGGACGATGTTCCGCTTCAGGCCGCCGGAATAGGGCATGACCTCCGCAACTGCGTGGACTTTGGCCCCCTCCAGGGTCATGCGCCGGGCCATAATCAGGCCGATGTCGCCGCTGCCCAGGATCACCACGTCCCGGCCGGGCATCAGCCCCTCCATGTTCACCAGTCGCTGGGCGGTACCGGCGGAGTAAATGCCTGCCGGGCGGCAGCCGGGGATGTTCAGCGCGCCCCGGGGCCGCTCCCGGCAGCCCATAGCCAGAATCACCGCATCGGCGCTGATCTGCATGAGTCCCGTTTCCCGGCCCGTCACCGTCAGCACCCGGTCCCGGGACAGGTCCAGCACCATGGTGTTCAGCAGATACGGAATCTCCAGCTCCCGGACCTGGTCCGCGAACCGCCGGGCGTATTCCGGCCCGGTAAGCTCCTGGGAAAAGGTGTGCAGGCCGAAGCCCGCGTGGATGCACTGGTTCAGAATACCGCCCAGCTCCCGGTCCCGCTCGAGGATCAGCAGATCCTGCACCCCGGCCCTCCGGGCGGCGATGGCGGCGGCCAGGCCCGCAGGGCCTCCGCCGATAATGGCAAGCTGTACGTGTTTCATCATGCTTCCTCCTTGGTCCGGCCGGTCAGCAGCCGGGATGTGCCGCCGTTTTTCGTCAGCTCCGTCTGGGGTACCCCCAGCTCCCGGGCCAGGATCTCCATGACCCGAGGCGTGCAGAAGCCGCCCTGGCACCGGCCCATACCGGCCCGCACCCGGCGCTTTACCCCATCCAGGGACCGGGCCCCGGGGACCCGGTGGATGGCGTCCACGATCTCCCCCTCGCTGATGCCCTCGCAGCGGCACACGATGTTGCCGTAAGCGGGGTTCTCCTCTGCCAGGCACTGCCGCCGGGCAAAGGGCAGCTCCCGCAGGTGGACGATGTCCCGGCGCACGGGGTCGAAGTTCTGCTTCTGCCGCGCATTCAGATACGCCGCCGTCTGCTCCGCCAGATATGCGCCGATGGCCGGAGCGGAGGACAGCCCCGGGGACTCGATGCCCAGGGCCTCGAAATAGCCGGGGACAGGCTGCCCCACGCGGAAATCGTCGTCCCCCTCCGCCAGATGGGCCCGCAGCCCGGCAAAGCTGGTGATCACGTCCCGCAGCGGCAGACCCGGCACGCTCTTGCGAGCCATATCCTGGGCAAAGGCCAGTCCCTCCGCCGTGGTGGCGGTCAGGTCCCGCTGCTCCTGATCCGCAGCGGTGGGGCCCACCAACAGGTTGCCATGGACCGTGGGCGTTACCAGCACGCCCTTGCCCATGGGGCCCGGCAACTGGAACACGGTGCGCTGCACCAGGCCGCCGTCCTTCTTGTCCAGCAGGCAGTATTCACCCCGGCGGGGCACGATGCGGGCGGTATCGCTGCACACCTGGTTATGGAGCACATCGCCCCACACACCGGCGGCGCTGATCACGGCCCGGGTCTCCATGGTCCCCCGGTTGGTTTCCAGGGTATAGCCCGCCTGAGTCCGGCGGATGTGCTCCACCCGGGTGTCGAAGCGGAAGGTCACGCCGTTGTGAGCGGCGTTCTCCGCCAGGGCGATGGTCATGCCGAAGGGACAGATGATGGCGCTGCTGGGGGCGTACAGGGCGGCAACGGCCTTCTCCGACAGGGCAGGCTCCAGCGCACGAAGCTGCTCTCCCCGGGCGATCTCCAGGCCCTCCACGCCGTTGACCTGTCCTCGGTGCAGAAGCTCCTCCAGATGGGGCAGGCCCGCCTCCTCAAAGCATAGCACCAGGGCCCCGTTCCGGCGATAAGGGAAGTCCAGCTCCCGGGACAGCGCCTCCATCCGGCGGCTGCCCTCCACGTTGAACCGCGCCTTCAGACTCCCCGCCGGAGCGTCGAACCCGGCGTGAACGATGGCGGAATTGGCCTTGCTGGTGCCCACGCATACGTCCTCTCCCTGCTCCACCAGGCACACGTCCAGCTGCCAGCGGCTCAGCTCCCGGGCCACGGCGCAGCCCACTGCGCCGCCGCCGATGATGACCACATCCTGCATACAAAGTGCTCCTTTCCGCGAAAAAAGAGCCACGCCAAAGCCCGCCCGGTCTCCCGGGCGGCCCTTTGCATGACTCAATCTCTCAATGCATTCAATATATTGTCATTATACGCCGTCCGCCCCCGCTTGTCAATGGCAAACGGGGGCGGACACAGGCTACTGCGCCTCAATCTCTTTGATATTCACTTCATTTCCCTGAACCAGCCAGGTGTCCTCGCTGCCGCAGAAGGGACACACCCGGCCTTGGGGTACGGTGTCATAGTCCCGGCCGCAGCCATCGCAGTGAGTGATGGCGTGGACCGTCTCGAACCGCAGCTGTGCCCGGGGCATCAGCTCCGTCCGGGCCACAGCCCATTTCCAGCAGCTCTCCAGCTCATGGGGCACCACACCGGACACCTGGCCCAGCTCCAGCGTCACCGACGCCACATCGGTGAGCTGCTGCTGCCGCCCAATGTCCTCCACGGCCCGGATCACATGAAATACAATGCCCAGCTCGTGCATTATTTATTCCTGGCCTTCCGGATCTTGATCTGCCGCTTCACCATGTAGGGCAGGATGGCCTTCATCTTATCCTCGGAGGGGATCATGTTGGTGCACTCCGGCCGCTCCCGGTGCAGATGGATGGCGTCAAAGGCGCACTTGGTGGTGCACACACCGCAGCCGATGCACTTGTTGGGGTCCACCACGGAGGCGCCGCAGCTGAGGCAGCGAGCCGTCTCCTTCTGCACCTGTTCGGCGGTGAAGGCTACCCGCTCGTCCCGGAAGGTCCGGCGCAGGGCCTCGTTGTACCCGATCCGCTGGCGGGGCGTGTTGTCGAAGCCCACGGGGATCAGGGCGTTCTCCTTGTCCAGCTCCACAAACTGGCGGCGGTTGCGGCCGATGGTCAGGGTTGCCTTCTGCACGAACCGGTGCAGGGAAATGGCGCCCTCCTTGCCGGCGGCAATGGCGTCGATGGCGAACTTCTGGCCGGTGACGGCATCGCCTCCGGCGAAAATGTCGGGCTCCGCCGTCTGATACGTTACCGGGTCCACCTGGGCGGTGCCGTTGGGGTTGAAGGTCACGGCGGTGCCCGTCAGCAGCTGCCGCCAATCCACCTTCTGGCCGATGCAGTACAGCACCGTGGCACAGGCCGCCTCGCAGGCATCGTTATCGTCGAACACCGGTGCGAAGCGCCCCTGGTCGTCCTTCACCCGCAGGCACTTGCGGAAGCGAATCCCGGCGGCATGACCGTCCCGGGTCACCACCTCCGTCTGGCCCCATCCGGCGTGGATGGTCACGCCGTCGCGCTCGCACTCGCCCCGGTCCTCCGCGCCCATGGGCATTTCATCATAGCCCTCCAGGCAGTACAGGTCCACGGACTCCGCGCCGCAGCGCACCGCCGTCCGGGCCACGTCCGCCGCGATGTTGCCGCCGCCGATGACCACCACGGGGCCCGCCAGCTTGCTGCACTGGCCGCCGTTTACCTGGCGCATGAAGTCGATACCGGCCATAACGCCCTGAGCGTCACCGCCGGGGATATCCAGCTTGCCGCCGGACTGCAGGCCCACGGCCACATAGAAGCCCCGGAAGCCCTCCTGGCGCAGCTGGGCAATGGTCACATCCTTGCCCACCTCCACGCCGCAGCGGAACTGAACGCCCATCTCCCGCAGCACGTCGATCTCCGCCTGGACCACGTCCTTCTCCAGCCGGAAGCTGGGCAGGCCGTTCTCCAGCATGCCGCCCAGACGCTGCTCCTTTTCAAACACGGTGGGGCGGTAGCCCTTCTCCGCCAGGTAATAGGCGCAGGACAGGCCCGCAGGGCCGCCGCCGATGATAGCGATCTGCTGATCGAACTCGCCGTCTACCTTGGGGATCACCTTCTCCGGCACGAACCGGGTGGCGGCGTCCAGGTCCTGCTGGGCAATGAACCGCTTCACCTCGTCGATGGCCACGGCCTGGTCCACGGTGCCCCGGGTGCAGGCATCCTCGCACCGGCGGTTGCAGATGCGGCCGCACACGGCGGGGAAGGGATTCTCCCGCTTGATCAGCTGCAGCGCCTCCCGATACTTGCCCTGAGCCGCCAGCTTCAGATAGCCCTGCACGGCGATGTGGGCGGGGCAGGCGGTCTTGCAGGGGGCGGTGCCGGTGTCGTAGCAGTTGATGCGGTTCTTGTCCCGGTAGTCGATGGACCACTTGTCGGGGCCCCACTTCACCGCATCCGGCAGCTCCTGCCGGGGATATTCCACGGGGCCGTCCTTGGTGCACAGCTTCTGGCCCAGCTTCACCGCACCGGCGGGACAGTATTCCACGCATCGGCCGCAGGCCACGCACTGGTCCGTCTCCACCCGGGCCACATAGGCGCTGCGGGACATGTTGGGGGTGTTGAACAGCTGGCTGGTGCGCAGGGCATTGCAGACGTTGACGTTGCAGTTGCAGATGCCGAAGATCTTCTGCTCGCCGTCGATGTTGGTGATCTGGTGGACAAAGCCGTTGTCCTCTGCCTTCTTGAAGATGGCCATGGCCTCGTCATAGGTGATGTATTCCCCGCGGCCCGTCTCCACGATATAGGTGGCCATATCGCCCACGGCGATGCACCAGCTCTCCGGGTCGTCGCCGCAGCCCTCGTTCAGATACTGGCGGCTGGCCCGGCAGGAGCACATGCTCTTGGCATACTTGCCCTCGTACTTGTGCAGCCAATAGGAGATCTTCTCCAGGCCCACGGCCTCGTTCTCCGTCTCGATGGCCTTTTCCACGGGGATCACGTGCATGCCGATGCCGGCCCCTCCGGGAGGCACCATGGGGGTGATCTTCTCCAGGGGCAGGAAGGTCATCCGCTCAAAGAAGGCCGCCACCTGGGGATGCTCGTCCATCTGGCTGCGCCGCATGTTGAAAAACTCCGCGCTGCCGGGGACGAACTGGGGCAGGACATACCGCTTTTCGTGGTTGGGGTTCTTCCCGTCCAGATTCTCCCAGTTGTATTCGATCAGGCCCACCCAGGCCATGTCGTCCAGCAGCTTCTGCAAAGGCTCCCGCTCCAGCTTGGTCAGCTTCATCAGCTGCCCGATGGTCTTGGGCTTGCGGACGCCCATCTTCAGGGCCACGTCCGCCATTTCGTCGGTGACCAGGTCCGCCAGGCCCCAGTATTCCGGATCGTTGCCCTTGACGCCCTTGAGCTTGGCGGGCACCCGGTCGGTAATCATGGCCACCAGCTTCGCAATTTTGGGCCGGGGCTCGTCCACCACAGGGATGGTAAAGGGCAGCTTCTCCTGCTCCAGGGGGAACGCGGTGGGCCGGTCGCCGTTGATGTTCTTTCCCATGTCAAATCTCCTTCATTTCCGCCCAACGGGCGGTTTTTTCGATACCAACTCACTATTATAATAGCAACTTCTGCCGCAAAAAGCTATTGACTGTTTCTCTAAAGTTATGATATCCTATTTTATGGTCCTGGTCGGACCAGAAGGAGGATATGCCATGGATTTCCGACCCATTGTGGCCCCGTCCATCCGGGAGCTGTTCATTCAGCAGCTGGAGGGGGCTATTCTGTCCGGGCAGCTGAAGCCCGGGGACCGGCTGCCCACGGAGCGGGAGCTGGCCGACACCATGCACATCAGCAAGACCGTGGTCCATGAGGGCCTGCGGGAGCTGCACCGCCTGGGCTTTCTGGACATTGCCTCCCGCCGGGGCGTCACCGTGGCGGACTATGCCCAGACCGGCAGCCTGGAAACGCTGACGGCCATTATGGATTATCACGGCGGCCTGCCGGACGAGAAAACCGCCCGCAGCATCCTGCGCCTGCGGTATTATCTGGAGGCTCCGGCCCTGCGGGATCTGGCTGCCGGTCACACCCCCGGGGACCTGGAGGCACTGCGGGAGCTGCTGCGCCAGGCCCAGACGGCTCCGGAGGAGGAGCTGCCGGAGGCCCTGTTCCGGTATCACCGGGGTGTGGTGTTCCTGGGCGGCAACACCATCACGCCTCTGCTGTTCAACGCCTTTAAGAAGGTTAATCTGGAGTTCTGGTCCGGCTACATCCGCTCCGTGGGCCGGGAGGAGAGTCTGTGCACTCTGGCCCGGTTTACGGACCTCATCGCCGCCGGACAGGGGGACCGGGCCGCCCAGCTGCTGGACCAGGGCCTGGAGCAGTTCGAGACTACCCTGTAAATATCAGAGGAGGACCCGCCATGGAATTGACCCAGCTTTATGCGTCCCTGCGCCGCACCCTGGCGCAGCTGGACTTCAACGACCTTTTTCCCGGCTTCCATCCCTATCCCTTCGCCCTGTACACAGATGAGAACGCCTGCCTGGACGGGCAGCTGCTGCCCCGGCCCCAGGAGTTTTACGGCAACACCGCCGTTCTCCGCGGCGGCCGGTACATTGCCATCTGGAACGTGGACCTGGACCCGCCCCGGGACATGGACCGCTTCGCAACCCACATGGTCCATGAGATGTTCCACTGCCACCAATTCACCTGCGGTGAGACTCGATTTCCGGAGGACTTGGCCATCCTGGCCTGTCCCGTCAGCGCGGAGCGCTTCGCCGCCCGCCACTGGGAATACAGCCTTCTGGCCGACGCCTTTGAAACGGCGGACCCCCGGCGGCTGGGCCAGTTTGCCGGTCTGCGGGCCCTTCGCCGGAAAATGGAGCCGGAGGCGGTGGTCCAGGAGCTGAAAACCGAGACGGCGGAGGGCATGGCGGAGTTTGTGGGCCTGAAGGCCCTGCACCGGCTGTCGGCGGAGCAGTTCACCCGGGAAACGGCGTCCTATGCCCGCATCCTGCGTTCCGAGGACGGCCCCCTGTTTGACAGCCGCCGCATGGCGTATTATACCGGCGCTCTGTTTTTCCTGACCCTGGAGCGGCTGGGCCGCCCGGTGGTCAACGACTTCCGTGACCCCCGGACTGCCTACGACCAGAATCCCGTGGACCCGGAGCCCGCCCCGGAGGCGGTCCCCTGCCCTGCCGTGGCCG
>ENA-OYXT01000315-OYXT01000315.1-human-gut-metagenome-genome-assembly--contig:-NODE-315-length-19743-cov-5.385260_pt1 | contig 19743 bp, 14 predicted proteins | sample MGYA00244218_ERZ653423 | MGnify/ENA primary metagenome ERZ653423 (study PRJEB26926, sample SAMN06165035) | human gut metagenome | biome: ENVO:00009003; feature: ENVO:2100002; material: ENVO:00002003... | reverse complement strand
ATCTCACGGAAAACAACTTGCTCCAATACGCCGATCTTGAGAAGAAGGTCGAGGACGTTCACAGCTCCTATGACCGCATCGGCAAGGAACTGAAAGGCGTTGAAGCGCGACTGCGGGAAGTCCAACCGCTTATCAAAAATATCTCCAACTACCAGCGGCTCAAGCCTGTATATGACGCCTTCCAGAAGGCAAAAGACAAGCCGGGGTTCAAGGCAAAGCATGAGGCAGAGCTTGTGATCTTTGAGGCGGCGCGGAGTACACTTCTTGCTATGCAGGGCGATGAAAAACTGCCGAGCTTGAAGACGCTGCAAGCGGAGCAAGCGCAGCTCTTTGAAGAACAGGAACGGCTATATGCTGAACGGAACAGGTTCAAAAAAGAAGCAAAGCAAATAGAGACGATCAAGTCTAATGTTGATACGTTCCTCTCTCCTTCTGCTGACCATGACCGTGATCATCGGCGCAGCACACAGCGCGAATAATCTCTTCAAAAGCAGGGCATCTCCTGTTGACCGGAGATGCCCTTCATCCTTGAGAGAAGGTTCGAGAAGTTGAAACTTTTTCTTTAATTTCTGCATCAACGGATTGCTTTTGAGAATGAAATCCAGTATAATATTATAAGCGATGTTGAATGCAAGCAAGCGAAAGGATGGTTGCCGTGCGCATAAGCTATAAGAAACTATGGATGCTTCTTCTGGAACGCGACATAAAGAAGGCTTCTCTACGACATGAAGTAGGGCTGTCTGCCGGAACATGGACAAAACTGAATAAGGGGGAAGAAGTGTCCCTCTCTATTTTGCTGCGCATTTGTGATTACTTGAACTGTGACATCGGAGATATATGTGAGGCTGTGCGAACGGACAAGAACTGAGTCCGGTTTTTCGTACAGCTCTTTTTGTAGAATAGTAAGTGTGAAACTATAACTTTGGAGGTTGCTGAAATGGCTGAGAATAACACAAGCAATATCGGCTTTGAAAAACAAATCTGGGACGCGGCTTGCGTCCTGCGCGGAAACATCGACGCATCCGAATACAAGTCCGTCGTTCTCGGATTGATTTTCTTGAAATACATTTCTGATCGCTTCGAGGCAAAGTACAAGGAACTGGTTGAAGAAGGCGATGGATTTGAAGAGGATCAGGACGAATACACTGCCGAAAACATCTTCTTTGTCCCTGAGAATGCACGATGGAGTGCGATTGCTGCTGCCGCTCACACGCCGGAAATTGGCACGGTGATTGATGACGCAATGCGCAGTATCGAGAAAGAAAACAAGCGCCTCAAAGATATTCTTCCTAAGAACTTCGCCCGTCCAGAGCTGGACAAGCGGCGTCTTGGTGAAGTGGTTGATCTCTTCACCAACATTCAGATGATCGAGCATGGAAACAGTAAGGACATTCTTGGTCGGACATACGAATACTGTCTCTCCAAGTTTGCCGAGCAAGAAGGCAAACTTGCCGGTGAGTTCTATACTCCCTCTTGTGTCGTGCGTACCCTTGTTGAAGTATTGCAGCCGTTTAATGGACGTGTTTATGACCCGTGCTGCGGCTCTGGCGGTATGTTCGTTCAGTCCGCAAAGTTCATCGAAAATCACGGCGGCAACATCAACAAGATTTCCGTCTTTGGTCAGGACTCCAACCCGACCACATGGAAGATGGCGCAGATGAATCTTGCCATTCGCGGTATTGAAGCCGACCTCGGCAAGTTTAATGCGGACACGTTCTTTAACGACTGCCACCCTCAACTCAAGGCAGACTTCATTATGGCGAATCCTCCCTTCAATCTCTCCGGCTGGGGTGCGGATAAACTCGTTGATGATGTCCGTTGGCAGTATGGTACGCCTCCTGCTGGAAATGCAAACTTCGCGTGGTTGCAGCACATGATCTGGCATCTCGCTCCGAATGGTCGTATCGGCATGGTGCTTGCAAATGGTTCGCTTTCTTCGCAGTCCGGCGGTGAAGGTGAAATCCGCAAGAACATTATCAATGCTGACCTTGTGGACTGTATCGTTGCAATGCCGACGCAGCTATTCTACACGACGCAGATCCCGGTATCGCTCTGGTTCCTTGCAAAGAACAAGAAACAAAAAGGCAAAACGCTGTTCATCGACGCTCGGAAGCTCGGCACTATGGTCACACGAAAGTTGCGCGAACTGACGGATGAAGACATCAAGAAAATCGCCGACACTTATAATGCCTTCGTTGATGGAACACTCGAAGATGAAAAGGGCTTCTGTGCTGTTGTCACTACACAGGACATTGCAGAGCAGGATTACATTCTCACTCCGGGACGCTATGTTGGTATTGAGGAACAGGAAGATGACGGTGAGCCGTTTGAAGAGAAAATGGGGCGTTTGACTTCTGAACTTTCTGAGCTTTTCGCAAAGTCCCATGAACTTGAGGCGCAGATCAAAGAACGACTGGGGGCGATTGGATATGAGATTTAATCTATGGGAAGATTGCAACAGGGTTCCTCTAACCGAGCTGTTGTCTTTTATTGTAGACAATCGCGGCAAGACTGTTCCTACTGCGCCAAGCGGACACAAGCTGATAGCAACGAATTGCGTGACAAACAACACCCTGTTTCCGGTGTATGAAAAAATTAGATATTTAAGCGAGGAAACTTATCAGACATGGTTTCGGGCACACCCGATTCCCGGCGATATTCTTTTCGTGAACAAGGGAACTCCGGGACGAGTTTGCCTTGTTCCTGATCCCGTTGATTTTTGTATCGCGCAAGATATGATTGCATTGCGCGCTGACGAATCGAAGATTTATCCCAAATATTTGTTTGCAGTGCTAAGAAGCAGAGAAATTCAACAACAGATATATAACACAAACGTGGGAGACGTTATTCCACATTTCAAGAAGCAATTTTTGAATCAGTTGTTGATTCCCATACCTGAGCGGTCTATACAAGAGTCAATCGGAGACTTATATTATGTGCTTAGCCTCAAGGCAGAACGTAACAAAAAGATAAACGATAATTTACAGCAGCAAGCAGCCGCATTGTTTTCGAGCCTCTATGATCGGACAAATACCGAGGTTAGATTTACCGATTTGATACAGATACTCGGCGGTGGAACTCCCAAAACAGGCGAAAACACTTATTGGAACGGTAATATTGCCTTCTTCACCCCAAAAGATGTTGGCACGCCATATACCCTTAGCACAGAAAAGACTATCACTGAAGAGGGTCTTTCGCATTGTAACAGCCGACTATATCCTGTGAACACCGTTTTCGTTACCGCAAGAGGCACTGTTGGCAAAGTTGGTATGTCCGGTGTTCCGATGGCTATGAACCAATCCTGCTACGCGCTTGTCGGTAAAGAAACACATCAACTTCTTGTATATTTCTACACACTCAAAACCGTTGATAGGCTCAAGCACAAAGCAAGCGGAGCTGTATTTGATGCGATTACCACCAGAGATTTTGAATCAGAGCAAATCATGAAGCTATCTGACGAAGATGCCAAGTCGTTTCTCTGTATTGCAGCGCCAATGTTCCAGAAGGTACTTGATAATGGCATCGAGAATCAGCGGCTTTCAACACTACGCGATTCTTTGCTGCCGAAGCTCATGTCCGGCGAGATTGATGTCTCTGCTGTCCAGCTCTAAGCCGCTAAATTATCGTTTATAGCTGAGAAAATGCGAAAAAACAAGATGGGGGTTGAATATGAGTAAGTATGTTGCCTTCCTTGATATATTGGGATTTAAGGAAAAGTTAAAAAAACTCAAACAGCAAGATGCTAAATCATTTATTGGACGGTTTTCTACAACTGCCTTTGAACAGTGGGAAAACATGAGTCCTACATTGGTAGAAGGATATATTGTAAGTGATTCCTTTATACTTTATACGCGTGATACAAGCACACAAGCTGTCTCCCAACTACTTACATTAGTCGAGAAGATATGCCAACAAGAATTCATAGACAACGGTATTTTGATTCGAGGCGCTATTGCAAAGGGTGAATTTGATAGGGTCGAAGCGAGAGAAATTCCATCCTTGCGAAAAGGTTTGATTGTTGGTCAGGCTTATGTAGATGCGTATTTAATGGAGGGAAGTATCAAAACTGCCGGGATAGCCTTAACCGATGAGGTGTTTCAGGATATTGAAGCATATGTCTACCCAATTGACTGTTTTCGAGAGAACATAAACGGTAAAGACATTTGCGTTATGCGATATTTTAATTTTGATTTTCTAAATGAGCCAGAAAACATAATCAACTTTACAAATATGGCAATAGATGCAGGATGGATCCCACATTATTATAATACGTTATACTGGGCGCTATTGAATGAGAAACCAACTAAGGCGATAAGCCTCTTTAATGGCATAGTGAACTGTGTAAATAATGGGAATCCGGGAGAAAATTGGCGTTCTCTTGATATGTTCATTAAAGGTGCCTTCCATGACGAAGTTAACACACACTTTCAAACGCGTTTCTTGGCATTTCTTAGAAGCTATATTGTTGTTGAAGGTAATGACCAGAGATTTTTGAGCAGCAGAACAGGAAATGAGGAACGAGTGTTGCGGTACATAGACTCCTGCGGCAATGTAACGCTAAAGCAGATTTCATTGGGCGTGAAATTATCACAAGCCACAACCTCACGTATTGTTAAAAATCTCGTTAAGGATAGACGGGTGAGGATTACGAATAATGGGCGAGTACAAGTGTACTCATTGGCTGTCATCAACACAAATACCAGATAAATAATTTTCTCTCACCAGTGGCGAGAGTTTTACAAAAGGGACTGCCACTGAATGTCGTTCTCTTACCTCGAAAGGAGACACGACAATGGCAGAACAACTCATCACGGAGATACAGCGAAAAATGCTGCCGTATCTTAACAACGAACAGCTCATGCACCTTCGGGATGCATTGGCTGAGACATTGGAAGGGGCAACGATCACCTATGATAGTGGCTCAATTCCAGCAGAAGAAACAGATGCAGTCGAAGCATTTATCACGGCAAAACGGATCGAAGGCTGCTCGGAGAAAACCCTGAGCTATTACCGGAAGACGATTGAGGCTCTGATTGCCGGAGTCGGAAAGGCTGTACAACAGATCACCACAGATGATTTGCGTCGTTATCTGACCAACTATCAGGTTCAACGCAGGTCAAGCAAAGTGACCATAGATAATATTCGTCGGATTCTGTCCAGTTTCTTCTCTTGGCTTGAAGATGAGGATTTCATTGTGAAAAGCCCGGTACGCCGGATCCATAAAGTCAAGACGGCAAAGGTGGTCAAGGACACTTACACCGATGAAGCGTTGGAGCTGATGCGTGACAACTGCAAAACGGCACGAGACTTGGCGATGATTGATCTTCTGGCTTCCTCTGGAATGCGTGTTGGTGAGCTGGTCACGCTAAACCGCGAGGACATCAACTTCAACGAACGCGAATGTGTGGTTGTCGGCAAGGGCAATAAAGAACGATTGGTCTACTTCGATGCAAGGACGAAGATCCACCTTCAAAACTATCTTGAGGGCAGAACCGATGAAAACCCGGCTTTGTTTGTTTCACTGAAAGCGCCCTTTGACCGATTGATGATCGGCGGAGTGGAGGTACGCCTTCGGGAATTGGGAAAGCGTCTGAATATTCCAAAGGTTCATCCCCACAAGTTCAGACGCACTCTGGCTACTACTGCCATAGACAAGGGAATGCCCATAGAGCAAGTCCAGCAGCTCTTAGGGCATCAGAAAATCGATACCACCATGCACTATGCAATGGTGAAACAACAGAATGTGAAGCTGTCACATAGAAAATACATCGGATAGGATGGTGTACCACATGACAGAATGGATTGAGTGTACTCTTGATAAATTAGGAGAAATAGTTGGTGGGGCAACCCCATCTACAAAATGTGAAGACTACTACGGAGGCAGTATTCCGTGGATAACGCCCAAAGACCTATCTTCTTTCAAAGGAAGATACATAACCAGCGGAGAAAGAAATATAACCGAAAAGGGACTTGCGTCATGTTCTGCACAAATGATGCCGAAAGATGCTGTTCTCTTCACCTCACGCGCTCCCATTGGTTACGTCGCAATCGCTTCTCAAAGTGTTTGTACCAATCAGGGATTCAAGAGTATTGTCGTAAATGATAAAGCTGATCCGCTATTTGTTTACTACCTTTTGAAGTACAACAAGGACGCTATCGAAGCGATGGGAAGCGGAACCACCTTTAAGGAAGTATCAGGAAAAACGATGAGGGCTGTTAAGGTACGCATTCCCTTAGATGTCAGCTACCAAAAACGAATTGCTGCTGTGTTGGATAGCCTCGATACCAAAATTGAAAACAGCGAAAGGATAAACGATAATTCGCACCGCCCAAATATTTCACCTGTTATTAGCGGTTATAAGCAACCGTCAAAATCGGCGCAAAGCATTGAAATCACTGGGTTTATTGAGAAATCAAAACCACCCAAAATTATCTTCCTTTATACGCTGTTACCCTTGACCGCGTGAGCTGATAAGGGCAAAATCAAGGGAAAACCCCGTGCGGGAAACACAATTATTTGACAAACGGCTGACAGTGATGTGTTAAGTCAAACTGAATAAGAATCCACCGGGAGGTCTGGTTATGGTAAGGGAGCATTGCGCGTCAATGCTCCCTTTTACTATACCACAGACCGCCGTTGAGAGATATAAAAAACTGTGGCAGAACGGAGGTGTCAGATATGCCGCAGGCGATCTTTGCGTACCATCTCGGCATGGACGCCGAGCAATACGCCTTTTTCCGCATCCCCAAGCTCCTGATCACCGAACCGTACTTTCGGCGGATCTCCACCGACGCGAAGCTGCTGTACGGCCTCATGCTGGACCGCATGAGCCTGTCCATGAGAAACGGCTGGATGGACGATGATGGCCATGTGTATATCTACTTTACGCTGGAGGAGGCGTGCGAACAGCTCTGCTGCAAGACGGATAAAGCGGTCAAGCTGTTCGCGGAGCTGGACAGTGCCAAAGGCGTGGGCCTCATAAGGCGGGTCAAGCAGGGGCTGGGCAGACCGGCGAAAATCTATGTTCTCCGCTTCATGGGTATAGAGGACGAACCAGGCGAGGATACACCGGAACCGGAGCTTCCGAGCTGCCGAAATCCAGACTTCGGAAAAACCGAAGTCAAGAGTTCTGAAAAACCGAAGTCTGGACCTCGGAAAATCAGAAGTCAAGACCTCGGAAAAACCGAGTGTAATAAGACTGATAAGAATAATACTGAGTTGAGTAATACTGATTCATCTATCCATCCGGGCGCGCAGCCGGAGGAGGTGATCGAGGAATACCGAAAAGAGATTCGGGAAAATATCGAGTACGACCACCTGCGCCGGCAGCATCCCTACGACGACATCGACGAGATCGCGGACCTCATGCTGGAGGTCCTCTGCACACGGGACAGCTTCATGCGGATCGGCGGAAAGCAGCTTTATACGGCGTTAGTGAAGGAGCGTTTTCTGAAGCTGGATTCCTCCCACATCGAGTATGTGCTGGACTGCCTGCGGGAGAGCACCGCGGACATTCGCAACATCAAAGCCTATCTGCTGGAGATGCTGTTCAACGCCCCAGCTACCTGCGGCAGCTACTACCGCGCCAAAGTGAATCACGACTTCCATGACAGCGGATAGGCAGAGCGAACAGCTCTGCTTTTTTGAAACCCATTTTACGACTGAAAGGAGCATCGAGCCCGTGAAAACAATCGCACTGGCAAATCAGAAGGGCGGCGTGGGTAAGACCACCACAGCCGCCAGCCTCGGCATTGGTCTTTCTCGGCAAGGTAAAAAAGTCCTGCTGATCGACGCCGATGCCCAGGGCAATCTCACGCAGATGTTGGGCTGGCCGCAGCCTGACGAATTATCCCCCACGCTCTCCACTCTGATGGAGAAGATCATCGCGGAGCAGCCCATCACCCCCGGTGAGGGCATTCTGCACCACCCGTCCGGCATCCATCTTGTCCCCGCCAATATCGAGCTGTCGGCACTGGAGGTCACGCTGGTCAACACCATGAGCCGTGAAACGGTGCTGCGGCAATATCTGTCCACCGTGGCAGACCGCTACGATTACGCGCTCATCGACTGTATGCCCTCGCTGGGTATGCTGACGATCAATGCCCTGACCGCGGCGGACAGCGTGATTATCCCCGTGCAGGCGCAGTATCTTCCAGCCAAAGGGCTGGAGCAGCTTTTGCGAACCATCAGCCGCGTCAAGCGGCAGCTCAACCCAAAGCTGGAGGTGGACGGCATTGTACTGACGATGGTGGATAGCCGCACCACATTGGCGCGGGAGATCAACGCACTTGTCCGCAAGACCTATGGCGGTCATGTGTTCGCAAGCGAAATTCCCCGTTCCATCAAGGCGGCAGAGATCAGTGTGGAAAACAAAAGCATTTACGACCATGACCGCAGCGGCAAGGCGGCGCTGGCGTATGAAAATCTGACGAGGGAGGTGTTGAGCCTTGGCAAGCAAATTAAGCGGCATCGAACTGACCCGGTACGATGACCTGTTCAAAACGGATGCGGAGCGTGAGGCCGACCGACAGGAGCGGATTCAGATCGTCCCAGCCGCAGAAGTTTTCCCGTATTCCCGTCAGCCGTATACCATCGACCGCCCCACGCCTGACTTGGTGCGCCTCATGGACAGCATTGAGCATATCGGGATTGCCGAGCCGTTAATCGTCCGCCCCCGCGACGCTGGCGGGTATGAGATCATTTCCGGCCACCGGCGCGATTACTGCGCGAAAGCCGTGGGATTGGATACCCGCCCCGTCATCGTCCGCAATTACAGCGATGAGGAAGCGGATATTTTGGTGGTAGACTACAACATCAACCGTGAGGACTTGCTGCCCAGCGAGAAAGCCAAAGCCTACAAGCTGAAGCTGGACGCCATGAAACGGCAGGGACAGCGGACTGATTTAACTTCTCGCCAACTTGGCACGAAGTTAAGAGCAGACGAGATTTTGGCAGAAAAAGCCGAGGACAGCGCGCGCCAAATTCAACGCTATGTGCGTCTGAATAAGCTGATTCCTCCGCTGTTGGACGCGGTGGACGCGGGAACGCTCAAATTCGTACCCGCAGCGGATTTTCTCTCCCACCTGTCCGAAAAAGAACAGACCTACCTTCTGCTGGTCATGGAGCGCGATGAGGTATCCCCGTCGCTGGGGCAGGCTCAGCGTCTCAAGCAGCTCAGCGGCGAGGGCAAGCTGGAAAACAACATCATCGACCTCATCATGCGGGAGGAAAAGCCGTTGGAGCGTAAGGTCACGATCCGCAACGACCGTCTGCAAAAATACTTCCCCGCCAGCTACACCCCGAAGCAGATGGAGGATGTCATCATCAAGCTGCTGGAGGGCTGGCACCGCAAGCGGCAGCAGGAGCAGAGCCGATGAAAAGAAAGCTGCCATTCAGAAATGACCTGCCGGAAACCTGTTTTTCCGTTCTGCCGTCCAGCGGTCAGCTTATTATCATCCGGTGCGGTGAGCGCGGCTATTATCCCTCCGAGTGGGACACCGGGAAACGCGAAGAAAACCGCGAGATCGCCAGCGGCCACAATGCGCGGCGCGGCATTACAGACATTCAGGAGGCCGCCATGCTGGCAGGCTCCATATTCGGCTGGAACACACCGGGCGCGAACCCGCAATGGTATCTGGACAACGCCAAATATATAAACTCCAACATCGTCCAAGGCCATATCAAAGACCCAATCATGAGCGTCTACTATCCCATCAACAGCTTTCTGCTGCGTTATGAGATTATGGGCAAGCAGCACTTTTATCTGCCCATGGACAAACTGCCGCAAGAGCTGATGGGCCAAAGGTCGCAGTTCATCATGCTGTCGGATCTGGTGTGCGGGCTTCCGGTCATGCCGGTGACAGCGACCTTTGCACAAAACGGGAGCTGCACCATCCAGTTAGAACAAGGCAGCTATGTAGTGGGTAAAATGGTCAATCAGGAATACCGTATTACAGCTCGCATTCGCGTCGGCAGCGCCGAGTTTGTCATGGGCGAATGTGAGAAAGCCCCTGCCCCCTTTGTCACATGGCAACGCAACTGTAAAAATGATGGCGACGGCCCGCCCAACTTCTTTTGGGGGCATTACCGCTCTGACCGTGCTTCTTGCATCGAGGACTTCTGTGAACGGGCCGGAAATGAGTACAAAAAGCAGAGAGATTATATAACGCAGCAAGAACACCAGCACACCACGCTGAAGAAAGAACAAGGTGAGGCCAGATGACGAACTATCAGAAACGAAAAGAAAAGAATGACGAATATCGCAGCAAAATCATGAGATTTACTTTCCAGCTTTCCCTTGGCGATGGAGAAGTCCGAGATTGGTTTGAACAGCAGCCCGAAAAGGGCGCGTATCTCAAAGACCTTATCTTGCGGGATAAAGCGGAGCGGCTTGGGTACAGGGAGCAGAAAAGCGCAGAACCCGACAAAGCCGGTGACTACGAGATCATACAGTCCATTCGTATGGGTGGGCGCGTTCTGCTTATGGGGTTCAATCCAAAGGACGAAACCTATATGACCTGCTATCAGCAGTACAATTTTCTCGGAGAAACAATGTATCCCGAAGCACTTGCCTGTAAGAGTTATCTGGAAATTGCAGAAACCTTTTTGAATCGCTTGCAGGCACAGGTCGAAAAAGTCAAAGCATTCCGTGCGGCCCGAAATGTCCCCTATGCCGTTTTAGGCGCGGAGGCTTGCCTTCCTCCATCAGAGGAATCTCTGCAAGGCAAGCTGATCGTTCTCCGCCCCACCAGCCTTGCACCGGAATACCGCACGGCAGACTGTCAACTCGGCTTCGCGCTGAGTGGATTTGGCTGCACACCCGACGCACGCGGGCGTGCGGTTTACTTCGAGGAATTGTATTCCGGTGAACGATGCCGGTGGGACATTACCGATGTCCTCGGCGTTGCCGATCATAACAAGCTGCCCGAATGGGCTAAGGAAAGACTGGCGGAATACGAAAAGAAGCGTACCACGCCGAAAAAAGAAAGAGGTGCAGCACGATGATTGACCGTGAGCCGGTAGACATTATGGGCGTTATCGCCTTTCCAAACCCCAACAAGGATGAGCGCGTGATCCGCTTCATCGACAGCGAATACCACACGCTCTTTACCATCAAGGACGGGGAAAGCATCGTCATTACCCGCTTTGACGGTGAAAAGATGGTTTTGCCCTGTAAGTACATTGACGATTGCCATGTCTGCGTCGGCAACTCCGCCTATCATATTTGCGAGTTTGCGGAAATGCAGGAATGCAACGGAAACACCTATGTTCCCAGCGCGCCGAAAATCAGCGGCGAGATCGGCACCTATGAAATCTACCAAATCCCTGCAATCGCTGATGTAGACTACTGTTTCCGGCCTTATGCAGAGGCAAAGGGAAAACTCCAGAGCGCTGATTATCGGCGTTCTTACGCCGGTATGTACGCAAAGGAAAATTCGCTGGAGCATCTTTGGACAAAGCACAACAGCGACCACCGCCCCTTTGCCCGTCGGATGCGTTCCCTGTCCGTAAGCGATGTGGTGGTACTGACACAGGCCGGAAAGAAAACCGCCTACTACACGGATAGCGTTGGTTTCAAGGAAGTGCCGGAGTTTCTGACGCAGAAGCATCAGGAGAAAAATAAGCATAGAGAGCGAGGAATCGAGCGATGAAGCGGTTTTATGTGTTCAGGGACGGTACGATGGAGGGCAGCGCCGCGTCGAGAGTAGCCGCGCTGGATATGATCCGCCAGCTTCAGAAGCGGGAGACACACCCGTTTTTGCGCTCATCGTTCAGCATGATCGAGGGCGAGGAAGAGTTTATTCCCTATCCTTCGATGAAAAAAGAAAAAGCAAAAAATCAGAAAGAACGAGGTGAAGCACGGTGAGCCAGTATGACGCCAGCAAGCAGAACTATCAGGAGGTCGCGATTTTTGACCGACCGGCATTGTTTACGGAATGCCGCATTGACCGAACCACCGTGCCGGAGGATGTATATCGCTACGAGCTGCGCCACGGGGATGAGGATTGGGGGGAACCGAGGGAGTTGGCCCGAGGTCTCATGGTCAACTTCTATGGCACCGTTCTCACCCGCGAGCCGTTCCAGCTTCCCATTGATGGGTGGATTCCGCTGGAGAGCGGCAGCCTTTCCTTTCAAGATGGCGGATGCCGTACCCTTGCGGAATTTCAGGAGAAATATCCCGCCAGTGAGAAAGATGTCATTGACTTTTACAGCGTCAATGAGCCTGCGCTGCACGCTCTCTATTTCTCCCGCAGTGAGGAACAGGACAAGACCGTAGGTTGCGTGGGTCACCTGCGGGGTGATTTTGGCAGCGGCAAGCAGTTTTACACAACATGGTGGCCCCACCAGCAAGACGCGCTGAATACGCTGGAGTTTAAGGCCGATATTGACCGTACCATAAACTGGCTGCGGGAGCAGCCGGACTCCCCGCTGCGGGACTTCGACAGCATGAACCGCTACTGCAACCGGTATGAGCATATCTGCGCCATCAAGGGTGCGTTGCTTCCCTCTTGCGGATTCATGGTGAAAACAAAGCGGTATGTGTATATGCTCCGCTGTACGCCAGTTAAAGGTGATTACCAGTTTTATATTTATTGCTATCAGCGGAAGCCATTTGAAAAGGCCCAAAAAGAACAGCAAAAGAATGACCGGCTTGCAGTAAAAAAGCGGGCGGAGCCGGAGAGATAGGAGGTGCCAACTTGCCTACCAAATTTCAGCTCATCACAGAGCTATATGACCAGACTGTGCAGAGCGTTACAGGCAGCTATCAAAGCTGGACGGGCTTTCTCCGCGCCGCCTGCTACAATTACAAATGTCCCTTTGATGATCAAATTCTGATCTACGCCCAGCGCCCGGACGCCACGGCGGTCCTTGAGATGGAGCGCTGGAACCGTCAGTTTGGCCGCTGGGTCAATCGTGGGGCCAAGAGCATCGCCGTATTTGGCGATGACGGGCAAAACTGTCTGAAGCTCTATTTTGATGTTTCGGACACCCATGCCTCCCGCTTTTCTCGTCCGCTGCCCATCTGGACGATGCACCCGGCCTTTGAGCCGGAGGTCATCGAAACCTTAGAAGCCACCTTCGGCAACCTGGCCGAAAAAGAAAATCTGGCGGATGCGGTGCGCTCCGCCTGCCACAACGCCGTGGCGGACAACTTCACGGACTACCTGCAAGACCTGCGCGACTGCCGCGAGGACAGCCTGCTGGAGGAACTGGACGACCTCAATTTAGAGGCGTTCTACCGGGGCGCGCTGGAGGTCAGCGTGGCGTATATGCTGATGACCCGGCTGGGCCTGCGGGCGGACGATTATTTCACCGCTGACGAATTCGCCCATGTTTACGAATTCAACACACCGCCCACAATCAACGCCCTTGGCATCGCCACCAGCGACATCGCGGAGATGGGCCTGCGGGAGATCAGCCGCACAGTCATGCAGGCCCAGCGGGATCAGTTTTTTGCAAACCGTGAAAAAAGCAGATATGATGACCACACAGAACAACACGAAACACCCCATGAAAGGAGCAAACAGCATGGAGGTCACTTACAGGATGCAGAACGGCTATCAGGTGCCGAATTTGATGATGCCGCAGGCACCGGAGGTGCATCTGGGCAAGTACGCGGAGCTGCGGAGGGAGTACCTGAAGAAGCGCCGCAGAGTGCTTTACACCAACCTCAAGACCAGCGGCAAGTTGACGGAGCATCTGGCAGAGATCGAGCAGACCGCGCGGAAGATGGTGGAGCAGACCGTGGCGCAGATGGCACAGAACGAGGGCGTGACGGAGGAGCTGAAAGCGACCGATCCCCTGCGCTGGACGGGCCTGATGAACAATCTCCGGCACAGCGCGGAGGAACTGGTGCTCAGCGACCTGATTTACAGTTAACAACTAAAGAACCCACAGAGGCAGGAAGTGATGAGCTTCCTGCCTTTGTCGATCACAGCGGGGATTATGTGCTGCTGGACCGTTTGCGCGCTGACTGTGACTACTTCCTCGGCGCTGGTGGCCGGAGTGAAAAGCATTTGTGGGCAGGCAATGTCCACGCGCAGATCAAAAAAATGCGGGAATTGTGTGATGCCCTCCCGGAAAAACCGGAATGGCTGACCGCAGAAGCCATTGACCGATATGCCGCGCAGATGGCCGCACCCTATCAGGTCGCTGCCTATCACCATTTTGAAAACGGCTTTGACGATAAGCTGGACTATCAAACGCTGGAAGAAGCGGAGGCTGCGGCACAGGGCTATGTTGCCGGTACGATGGAGGAAGATGGTTTTGCCTATGACGGCGCTGCCGTCTATGACGCCGAAACACGCCAGTGCCTCCGCGTCTACGGTGATTACCCGGACGAAAAGGCACAGGAGCAGGCAGCAGCCTTTGCGCTGGAGCATGACACCGCACAGCAAAATACCGCAGAGCTGCCCGCCTTTCTGGATATGCACCTCATTGAAGCGAATCTACTGGACGACGGCGGGCGCAAGCACAAGCGGCAGGAGATCTTTGAATACTTTCAGGCGCACAAGAATCTTGCGGAACGGACGGAATTTCTCAAAAACAGCTACAACGATATATGGGTGGAGGTACTGACCGACGGTGTTCGGTCGGGCTACCACGCCGAGAAAGACGGACTCAAGATGTGGGAGGGCAGCTACCTCTCCCGCACCTCAGAGTCCGTTTTTTCATGGTCGGTCATCACCGAAATGACCGAGGGCCTGATCGAGCGCGGCGAATACAAGATCAAGCTGGGGCTGCAAAACGCCCCAATCGTCGCGGAGCAGCTTGCCCTATTCGATATGGGCGGCGACGCCCCGGTGTACGAGGCTCCGGCAGACGCGCCCTCTGGCATTCTGGCCCCGGCCCGCACGGTGCCGCAGGAGGTCATTGATCTGGCGCTCTGCACGGGCGGCAATGAACCCAACAGTGCGGAGCGCATCGCCTTATTTTATATGCGGGAGCGGCCAGAGCAGGAAAATGAAGAGTTCCTGCGCCGGGAGTTCGGTAGGGCGAACGGGCGCGGCATTGAATACGAAGGCCGCAAATACGCCGTGTGGTTTCTGGAGGACGGCATCCACCTCGCCCAAGGCGACAGCGTCCGCACCGGATACAGCAAAACCGTGGTCTCATGGGAACAGGCATCGGCTCGCATTCTGGAGCTGCTGGAGGCGGGAACTTATCTCTCCGCGTCCGAGCTGGCGCAGGCCCCGGACAAGGTGCTGCACGAAGCGATGGACGCGCTTCTGATGACGGCCCGTGACCTGAATGAAGAAGGCCGCGGGCAGGGCCTTTTCCCACAGACATTGGCGATCCACGACCAGCACAAGGGCTACCCTGAACTGGACGAGGATATGGTGGCGTTCGCAAAGGCAGAGGGTGGTCTGCAAACGCTGGCGCAGGAATATCATGCCTTCCTTGACGCTTATGCCGCGGCCCCGGACATTATGCGTTTCCGCATCAGCGGCTATAACACCCACCGCATCGGTGTTGTGCTGGACGGTCTGCCCTACCCAGAGCGGCACTTTAACGCCCAGCCTGATTTCCTGCGCCAATGCAAAATGTTCATCACGCAGGACGAGATCGACGGTTTTTTCCTCTGCGACCATCTGGATAGCCGACTGGCCGTATATTCTCACTTCTGCTATCCTCACACGCCGGAGGAACATCAGAAATTCATTAAGGGCAGCTTTGGTGAGTACAGTGGCGGTGGCCGTGCCGGATACCAGCACACGAAAACATCAAAAGGGCTGGAGTATGAGCGCGACTATAATTTCAAGAAATATGATACCAGCCATCTGACGATCCCCAATGTGGTCAAGGAGTATGAGCGCCTGATCGCGCAGAAACGATTCCCCGGCGAGGATGCCATCGCAAAGATCCCGGAATATGAGCGTGGGCAGTTGGCTCGAACCGTCTATAACGGTTTTTACAATGCGCCGGACGATGTTCCGCGTCCCTATCCCAAGGGTGCGGACTTTTATGATGCCGTTCCCATCATTGAAAAGCAGCTTCAGGACAAGGCCAAAGCTGCGGATATGCTGGCGGCGCTGACCTCTCGGTTGGATGGCATGACAGACGGTGATCGCTATTACGATTCCGTCCACCGTGCAAAAGAGCGGCTTACTGAGTATGTGAACGGTACATTCAGCCTGTTCAACCACAGGCACGATACACCGCGGCAGGCACACTCTGTTGAAATTTCTCCCAAGCCAGAACCCGCGCTGCAAGAAGCCGCACCGACTATGGAGCCGGAAGTACCCACACCGATTTCCACAGGCACACGCCTGACCATAGATGGGCGGCAGTTTGAAGTGGACAGTGTAGACGATCATACGCAAAATGTCTCGCTGCGGGATGTGACGTTTGAGGACGGGACGGGATTTCCCATTTTTCGACAGGAATCTATCGACTATGTCCGCGCTTACATGGGGCAGCCGGACATAATACAGGAAACCGCAGCACCGCAGGCGGACAAGCCGCCTGCGGTACTCACCCCGCCGAAAAAGAAAAAGCAAAACGCGCTTGCCTATCCGCTGGACGCGGATGGCCGGAACTACCGCATCACCGATGACCACATCGGAGAGGGCGCGCCGCTGGAGCGTTTTCAGCGCAATCTGGACGCGATCCGCACCCTGAAGGCCATAGAAGCGGAGAACCGCACCGCCACAGCGGAGGAACAGGCGGTGCTGGCACAGTATGTGGGCTGGGGCGGTCTGGCGGATTTCTTTGACGAAAAGAACCCACGATACAACGAGCTGAAAGACCTGCTGACGGACACCGAATACGCCGCTGCCCGCGAATCCACGCTCACGGCGTTCTACACGCCGCCTGTGGTCATCCGCGGCATCTATGCCGCCCTGGGGCAGATGGGCTTCACGCAGGGCAACATTCTGGAGCCAGCCTGCGGTATCGGCAATTTTCTCGGTATGCTGCCGGAAAGCATGAGCGGCAGCAAGCTCTATGGCGTGGAGCTGGACGATCTCTCCGGACGCATCGCCCGCCAGCTTTATCAGAAAAGCAGTATCGCGGTGCAGGGCTATGAGAAAACTGCCTTCCCGGATAACTTTTTTGATGTTGCCATCGGCAATGTTCCCTTCGGCCAGTTCCATGTAGCGGATAAACGCTATGACCGGCTGAACTTTCCCATTCATGAGTATTTCATCGCCAAGGCGCTGGATCAGGTCAGACCGGGCGGTGTTATTGCCGTTGTGACCTCCAGCTACACCATGGACAAGCGCACCGCCAGCGCGCGAAAATACATCGCGCAGCGAGCGGAACTGCTGGGGGCGATTCGGCTACCCAACAATGCGTTCAAGGCCGCGGCGGGCACGGAGGTGGTTTCAGACATTCTGTTTTTGCAAAAGCGTGAGCGCATGGTGGATATAGAACCCGAATGGGTACACCTTGCCACCAACGAGGACGGCATCCAGATGAACAGCTACTTCATCGACCACCCCGACATGGTGCTGGGCGAGATGAAGATGGTGTCCGGGCCGTTCGGCCCCACGCCCACCTGTGAGCCGTACCCGGAGCAGCCGTTGGAAGCACTGCTGGCGGAGGCCGTTCAAAATATCCACGGCGAGATCGCCGCCTATGACCGGGAGGAGGAGCTGGAGGGCGAGGACCATTCCATTGAGGCCGACCCCGCTGTCCGCAATTTTTCCTATACACTGGTGGACGGCCAGATCTACTACCGTGAAAACAGCCGGATGAACCCCGTGGAGGTATCCAAGACGGCAGAGAGCAGAATCCGCGGCATGATCGAGCTGCGGGACTGTGTGCGGACGCTGCTGGAATATCAGACCGAGGACTATCCCAATGAAGAAATCAAGGCGCAGCAAGCCAAGCTGAATACTCTCTACGACGCCTTCACCAGAAAATACGGACTCATCAACTCTCGCGGCAACGCCATTGCGTTCGACCAGGACAGCGCTTATTTTCTGCTGTGCTCGCTGGAAATCCTGGACGAGGAGAAAAATCTGAAGCGCAAGGCTGATTTGTTCACCAAGCGTACCACCCGCAGCCACAAACCCGCCGAAAAGGTAGATACGGCAGTGGAGGCGCTGGCGCTGTCCATTGGCGAAAAGGCCCATGCGGATATGGACTATATGAGCAGGCTCACCGGCAAGGACGAGGAGGCGCTGTTTTCCGACCTCAAGGGCGTGATTTTTTTGAACCCTGCTTACACCGGCGAGAACGATGGGCATGAGAAATACCTGCCCGCGGACGAGTATCTTTCCGGCAATGTGCGTCAGAAATTGGCGGTTGCCCAAGGCAAGGCGGAACAGGACCCGCAGTATCAGATCAACGCCGATGCACTCGCGCAGGTGCAGCCCACCGACCTCACCGCCAGCGAGATCTCCGTCCGACTGGGCGCTACATGGCTGGACACCGAATATGTCCGCCGGTTTATTTTTGAAACGCTGGGCACACCCCGCAGCGCGCAATGGAGCATGAAGGTCCACTATTCCGGTATCACCGGTGAGTGGCGCATTGAAGGTAAAGGCACGGATCGCGGCAATGTGAAGGCCATCAGCACCTACGGCACCAAGCGCATCAACGCCTATGAGATCATCGAAACGACACTTAACCTGAAGGATGTCCGCATTTTTGATTATGTGTACGATGCCGATGGCAGGAAAACCGCTGTCCTCAACAAAAAGGAAACCGCCATCGCCCAGAGCAAGCAGGAACTCATTAAAGACGCTTTTGCTGAGTGGATCTGGAAAGATCCTGACCGGCGCGAAGCCATCTGTAAGACCTATAATATTCTGTTCAACAGCAACCGCCCCCGCGAGTATGATGGCAGTCACATCAGCTTTTCAGGCATGAACCCGGAGATCACACTCCGCAAGCACCAGGTCAACGCCATCGCGCACATTTTGTACGGTGGAAATACCCTGCTTGCCCATGTGGTGGGCGCGGGAAAAACCTTTGAAATGGTCGCGGCGGCGATGGAGTCAAAGCGGCTGGGCCTGTGTCAGAAGTCCCTCTTTGTGGTGCCCAACCACCTGACAGAGCAGTGGGCCACTGAGTTTTTGCAGCTCTATCCGGCGGCAAATATCCTCGTTGCCACCCGCAAGGATTTTGAAACCAAGAACCGCAAGAAATTCTGTGGACGGATCGCCACCGGCGACTACGATGCCGTTATCATCGGGCATTCGCAGTTCGAGAAGATCCCCATGAGCGTAGAGCGTCAGAGGGCCATTCTGGAGCAGCAGATCGACGAAATCATGATGGGCATTTCCGAAGCCAAGCGAGAAAAAGCGGAGAATTTCACCATCAAACAGATGGAGAAAACCAAGAAGGGCCTGCAAGCCAAGATCGACAAGTTGAACGACCAGAGCCGCAAGGACGATGTGGTCACATTTGAGGAATTGGGCGTTGACCGCATCTTCATTGACGAGTCACACTATTTTAAGAACCTCTTTCTCTACACGAAAATGCGGAATGTGGGCGGTATTGCCCAGACCGAGGCGCAGAAAAGCTCAGATCTCTTTATGAAGTGCCGCTACCTCGATGAGATCACCGGAGGGCGCGGTGTTATTTTTGCGACAGGCACCCCTATCAGCAACAGCATGACCGAGATGTATACCCTGATGCGCTACCTCCAGTACAACACCTTGCAGCAGAAAGGGTTGACCCATTTTGATGCGTGGGCATCCACCTTCGGTGAGACGACCACGGCCATTGAACTTGCGCCCGAAGGCACCGGATACCGTGCACGCACTCGTTTTGCGAAGTTCTTCAACTTG
>ENA-OYXT01000300-OYXT01000300.1-human-gut-metagenome-genome-assembly--contig:-NODE-300-length-20489-cov-5.117158_pt1 | contig 20489 bp, 18 predicted proteins | sample MGYA00244218_ERZ653423 | MGnify/ENA primary metagenome ERZ653423 (study PRJEB26926, sample SAMN06165035) | human gut metagenome | biome: ENVO:00009003; feature: ENVO:2100002; material: ENVO:00002003... | reverse complement strand
TCTCGTGGGCTCGGAGATGTGTATAAGAGACAGCCGTAAAGTACCTGCCGATATGAGAGATAATGTGCTTGTTGTTTCTGATGATTCGGGAGTTTTATGGGCTGTCGGGGTAAGAAGAAGTGAGTGCGCCCTGATTGATGATGAAACAAGGAATGTGCTGGATATAACTATACAATAGAGTGAATATTAAGATTGACAAAGGAGAGAAACGATGAAAGAACCATTTATCAGTGTCCTTATATCTGAGGAAAAGTTGAATGAAAGGATTGCACAGCTTGGAGAGCAGATAAGTAAAGACTATGAGGGTAAGGAGGTTAAACTTATCTGTATTCTTAAGGGAAGTATTATATTTACATGCGAGCTTGCCAAGAGAATTACTGTACCTGTTAAGTTTGATTTTATGCAGGTATCAAGTTATGGAAGCGGGACATCATCAAGCGGTCAGATTAAGATTAAGAAGGACCTTGATGAGAGCATTGAGGGAGAGCATGTAATTGTTATTGAGGATATTATCGATTCAGGTAATACTCTTGCAAGACTTATGCCTATGTTAGAGGAGAGAAAGCCGGCAGATATATGTATATGTACTCTGCTTGATAAGCCTGAAAGAAGAGAGGTTGAGGTGGATGTTAAGTATAATGGCTTTAACATTCCTGATGAATTTGTTGTCGGTTATGGACTTGATTATGACCAGAGCTATAGAAACCTTCCTTTTGTAGGAGTTTTACACCTTGACGAAGAGGCATAATTAATAAGGAGGAAGTGATGGATACTAAGAAAAAAAGGTCTGGAGGATTTGGAAGCATTTTCTTCATGATTATTATAATTGGTATTGTCTGGGCTGTTATCGCACAGATGAGCCAGAGAACAAGTAATTATAAGTATAAGGATTTTGAATCTGATTTAAAGAGCGGCAGGATTACAGATGTTGTTATAAGTCAGAATGCAGAAGTCCCAACAGGTACACTTACAATTACATTTACTGATGGAAGCAGGGATACTCTTAATGTATCTGATGTTGTTTCTGTACAGGAAAAGCTTGATGATAAAAATATTACATATACTGTAAGGGATGTTAAAAGAGACAGTGTATGGATGACAACTATTCTGCCATTTGGTATGTGTCTTATCGTTGTTGTAGCACTTATGCTGATGATGACTAGACAGGCTGGCGGCGGCGGTAATGCCAAGATGATGAATTTTGGTAAGAGCCGTGCAAGAATGATAAGTGGTGATGCCAATAAGGTTACATTCAAGGATGTGGCAGGACTTAATGAAGAGAAAGAAGAACTTGAAGAAATCGTTGATTTCCTTAAAGATCCTGTAAAGTACACTAACCTTGGAGCGAGAATTCCTAAGGGAGTTATTCTTACAGGCCCTCCGGGAACAGGTAAGACTTTACTTGCAAAGGCTGTAGCCGGTGAGGCAGGAGTACCTTTCTTTAGCATATCAGGTTCTGATTTTGTTGAGATGTTCGTTGGTGTCGGTGCATCAAGAGTAAGGGATATGTTTGAGGAAGCTAAGAAGAATGCACCTTGTATCATCTTTATCGATGAGATCGATGCCGTAGGTCGTGCCCGTGGAAAAAACCCGAGCATGGGAGGTAATGATGAACGCGAGAACACCCTGAACCAGCTGCTTACAGAAATGGACGGATTTGGTTCAAACAGTGGAGTTATTATCCTGGCTGCAACCAACCGTGTAGATATTTTGGATAAGGCCTTGCTTCGTGCCGGACGATTCGACCGACAGATTTATGTAGATCTGCCCGACTTGAACGAACGTAAAGAAGTATTTGGCGTACATCTCCGCCCATTGAAACTGGATAATACGGTAGACGTTGACTTGCTGGCTCGCCAGACTCCGGGATTCAGTGGAGCTGATATTGCCAATGTTTGTAATGAAGCTGCTCTGATAGCTGCCCGCCACTCAAAACCGTCAGTGGGAAAAGATGACTTTCTGGCTGCAATCGACCGTATAGTCGGTGGTCTGGAAAAGAAAACCAAGGTTATGACAGCAGCAGAGAAACGTGCCATTGCGCTGCACGAAGCAGGACATGCTACGATTTCATGGTTCCTGGAACATGCCAATCCGCTGATTAAGGTTACAATCGTTCCTCGCGGACGTGCATTGGGAGCAGCATGGTATCTGCCCGAAGAACGTCAGATTACAACCAAGGAACAGATGTTGGACGAAATGTGTGCTACGCTGGGAGGACGTGCTGCCGAAGAAGTATTTATCGGTCACATCTCAACCGGTGCTATGAATGACCTGGAGCGAGTTACCAAACAAGCTTACGGCATGATAGCATATGCAGGTATGAGCGACAAGTTGCCTAACTTATGTTATTACAGCAATGACGAATACAGCTTCAACAAACCTTACAGTGAACATACTGCTGAACTGATTGACCAGGAAGTGCAGAAGATGATCAACGAACAATATGCTCGTGCCAAGGCATTGTTGCAAGAGCACAAGGAAGGTCACAACCAGTTGGCACAGCTTCTGATAGACCGTGAAGTCATCTTTGCAGAAGATGTAGAAAAGATATTCGGAAAGCGTCCATGGGCATCTCGTTCGGAAGAAATCATGGCTGCTGAAGAAAAAGCTCTTCCTGCTCCCGAAAAGACAGAAGAAGCTGCAACAGCATCTGAACCGGAAACTAAGGAACAGACTGAAAACTCCGGAACTTCTGCTACACAAGATGAGGAAAAGCAAGCCTGACAATCATCTGATAAACAACAGATAACATAACTTTTGTCATTCAGAAGGCTCCAAACGAGCTTACTGAGTGACAAAAGTATTTTTAATAATAAACATTAAAACCTTACTGCCGTGAAAAGCAATTTTCTTCAACGAGCCATCACAGGAGTGATATTCGTAGCCGTACTTGTAGGCTGTATTCTGGGAGGGCCCATTTCATTTACAATTTTGTTTGCATTGATCAGTGCACTTACGATCAATGAATTCGGAAACATTGTCAACCGAATGGAGCATACGCACATGAACAAACCTATATCCATTCTGGCTGGTTTGTTCTTATTCCTCTGTTTCGGATATATCGGAGTAGTGCCGGGAGCGAATGAGATATTCATCCCTTATCTCTTCCTGATACTTTATCTGTTTATCAGTGAATTGTACAAGAAGCAACCTAATCCGCTCAATAACTGGGCATATGCCATGATGAGCCAGATATATATTGCCTTATCATTCGCTTTGCTCAACGTACTGGCTTACCACAGCAGCGCAACAGAAAGCGTATCTCAGTATAACCCTATACTGCCCTTATCCATTTTTATCTTCAACTGGGTAAACGATACGGGTGCTTACTGTACCGGCATGCTGTTTGGAAAACACCGTCTGTTCGAACGTATTTCCCCAAAGAAATCGTGGGAAGGTTCTATCGGTGGAGCTGTGTTCAGCATCATTGCAGCCATCGTTTTGGCACACTTCTTTACATTCCTGAGCACCGGTGTATGGATTGGACTGGGACTGACTGTAGTAGTATTTGGAACATGGGGTGACCTGACCGAATCGCTGATGAAACGTACCCTCGGCATTAAAGATTCAAGCAATATCCTGCCTGGACACGGAGGTATGCTCGACCGCTTCGACAGTACTTTGATGGCCGTTCCAGCAGCTGTAGTATACCTGTATCTGGTAGGACTTATCCTTGCATAAGAGCATAAAAATCGCCCTTCATTTCTTCTATACGTTTCAGATATGCATCTTGCTATGCAACAAACTGATTCACAACGCATTGATAAATAGAAGAAATGAAGGGCTTATTATGTCTGAAATTCGTACAAAAAATAAAAAAAACATCAAGAAGTTTTTCTACACTTTTGCTCTTCTTTCAACAAAGTCTCCATGTAAAAACAGAAACCAATGGTATCAGGCTTTGTGATTCGACTTTAACAAAGCTGTAATCTGAGATGCAGCACGTTCCGATGCTCCGGGTTCTCCTAAAATTGCTATCAGCCGGTCGTATTCTGAATGCATAAGTGGACGTCCGCTTCCTCCCGGTACAATCTTAGCCAACTCCTTTTTTATATTGGCAACCGTCATACCGTCGGCAACCAGTTCAGTTACCACTTCACGGTCGGCTATCAGATTTACCAATGAAATGTATTTCACCTTCAAGATATGCCTGCGAAGGAAAGAAACCAACTTGCCTGCTGCCGTATAGTAACATACTACCTGAGGTACACGGAACAAAGCTGTTTCGAGCGTAGCTGTTCCCGAAGTAACCAGTGCAGCCTCAGCCTGCTGCAACAAACGGTAAGTCTGCCCGAACACAATCTTCGTACTGCTGTCGATATATTGTTTGTAGAAATCAGGCTCAATACCAGGAGCTCCCGCTACCACAAACTGATACTGCGGAAAACTGCGTGCCGCCTCAATCATACGCGACAGATTATCTTTGATTTCCTGCCGGCGACTTCCTGCAAGTAAGGCTATGACCGGTCTGTTTTCCAACCCATTGGCAGCAATAAACTCACTGAAAGTTTCCTCACCATTCTTCCGGAAATCATCCACAGCGTCGACACAAGGATTGCCCACATAATGCACCGGATACTGGTGTTTCTTGAAAAAATCGACCTCGAAAGGCAGAATAGAAAACAGTTCATCTACATCGCGCTTGATATTTTTGATGCGATATTCCTTCCAAGCCCAAATCTTAGGCGAAATATAATAGTAGACAGGTATCCGCGTATGCTGTTTGATATATTCGGCTATCTTCAGGTTAAATCCCGGATAATCAACGAGGATCAGCACATTTGGCTGCCACGCTTCAACATCCTTCTTGCAGTAGTCCATGTTACGGAAAATAGTACGCAAGTGAAGCAGTACAGGAATAAAACCCATATATGCCAGTTCACGGTAATGCTTTACGCAAGTACCTCCCACCGCCTTCATCAGATCGCCTCCGAAAAAACGAAATTCGGCCTGCGGATCTTCGTGCTGCAAGGCACGCATCAGGTTCGATGCATGCAAGTCGCCCGATGCCTCTCCTACTATCAGATAATATTTCATACGTTCCAGTTCCAGTGTTTCAAGTCTTCCATCAGCGAATATGCCGTCACATCAATTTGCGTAGGAGTAATGGCCACGTAACCGTGTTCCAACGCCCAGTGATCGGTATCTTCAGCATCAGGCTCGTTATTCTGATACTCACCTGTCAGCCAGTAATAATATCCGCCACGCGGATGATCTGCCTTAACAAATTCATTGGTCCATACCCCATCAGTCTGACGGCAGATACGCACACCTTTCAGTTCGTTTGTATCAGGGAAATTCACATTCAGACACTTACCTACGGGAAGTTCCTTTGCAAGCACTTCTTCTACAATGCGGCGCACATAAGGCAGCGTTGCAGAAAAATCAGCATCCGCACTATGATTACAAAGCGAAAATCCTACCGAGGGGATTCCTTTCAGGCATCCTTCTATCACCACTCCCATCGTACCAGAGTAGTGTACATTGACCGACGAGTTGTCGCCATGATTAATACCTCCTATCACCATATCGGGCTTACGGGGAACCAAAGCGTGCAAAGCAAGTTTGACACAGTCGACAGGACTTCCCGAACACTTATATACAATGAGTCCCGGCTCCTGACGCATCTTTGTACAGCGAAGCGGATGCTCGGAAGTAATGGCTCCCGATGAACCCGAACGCGGCCCGTCGGGCGCAACAACAATGAGGTCGGCAACAGTGCGTAACGCAGCGATAAGTTCTTGTATTCCTTTGGCATTCACGCCATCATCATTCGACAGCAATAAAAGAGGTCTTTCGTTTGTCATATATTTCTCCATTAATAATCGCCGGTAAAGTTACAACAAATATTAATCTTCCCAAACCACGACGAATAATTACAGATAAATCGTTATCTTTGCCTCGCCGAAGTTATTAACAAAAGCCGTAAGTTATCAACATTTTCAAGAAATGTAGACATTTGCTGATACATAGTTTCGACGATTATTTGTTACTTCGCAATCAGATAAACTGATTAATATGGGAAAAATTATTGCTTTAGCCAACCAAAAAGGTGGCGTAGGTAAGACTACTACAACCATTAATCTGGCTGCATCATTAGCAACTCTCGAGAAGAAAGTGCTGGTAGTCGATGCCGACCCGCAGGCGAATGCTTCATCCGGTCTGGGAGTAGATTTAAAAGAAATAGATTGTTCTATTTATGAATGTCTTATCAATCAGACCGATATACGGGAAGCTATTTACACGACCGATATTGACGGATTGGATATTATTCCTTCTCACATCGACCTCGTGGGAGCAGAAATCGAAATGCTGAACCTGGAAAATCGTGAGAAGATTATGAAAAAGGCATTAGAGCCGATGAAAAGTGAATACGATTATATTCTGATAGACTGTTCACCGTCGCTGGGGCTGATTACCATCAACGCACTGACAGCTGCCGATTCAGTCATCATTCCGGTACAATGCGAATATTTTGCACTGGAAGGTATCAGCAAGCTGCTGAACACCATCAAGATAATCAAGACAAAACTGAACCCTTCGCTGGAAATAGAGGGTTTCCTGCTTACAATGTTCGACTCACGTCTGCGTCTGGCAAACCAGATATACGACGAAGTGAAACGTCATTTCCAGGAACTGGTATTCAAAACCATTATCCAGCGAAATGTCAAACTGAGTGAGGCTCCCAGCCACGGAATACCTGCCATTTTGTACGATGCGGATTCTACAGGAGCAAAAAACCACCTGGCTTTGGCAAACGAAATTATAAACAAAAATTAAGAAGCATAGAAAGCTGAAAGAATAAACAAATATGGCCGTACAGAAAAAATTTGCACTGGGCAGAGGACTCGACGCGCTGATTTCTACAAACGACGAGGTTAAGACTTCGGGCTCTTCTTCCATCAACGAAGTGGAACTGAGTAAAATCTCGGTAAACCCGAACCAGCCACGCCGCGAGTTCGATCCGATTGCCCTGCAAGAGCTTGCCGACTCAATAGCTGAAATCGGCATCATACAACCTATTACTTTACGCAAGCTGAATGAGGATTCATATCAGATCATAGCAGGAGAACGACGTTACCGTGCTTCTATACAGGCAGGGCTGAAAACTATTCCTGCTTACATCCGTACTGCCGACGATGAGAATGTAATGGAAATGGCTCTGATAGAGAATATCCAGCGCGAGGACTTGAACTCGCTGGAAATAGCTCTCGCCTACCAGCATCTGATCGAACAATATGAACTGACTCAGGAACGTCTGAGCGAACGTGTAGGCAAGAAGCGTACTACCATCGCCAATTACCTGCGACTGCTTAAACTTCCTGCTCCGATACAGGTTGCACTGAAAAATAAAGAAATAGATATGGGGCACGCACGTGCCTTGCTTGCGCTGGATGACCCGAAGACACAGATACGTATTTTCAACGAAATAATAACCCAAGGGTATTCGGTCCGCAAGGTAGAAGAAATAGTAAAAGCCCTTTCAGCCGGCGAAAGCGTAGAATCGGGAGGCAAGAAGATTGCTCCCAAAGGCGCCAAACTGTCTGAAGAATATACGATGTTGCAAAATCATCTGTGTACCTTCTTCGGTACAAAGGTGCAACTTTCGTGCAGCAACAAAGGAAAAGGTAAAATCAGTATCCCGTTCAGCAACGAAGCTGATCTGGAAAGAATCATGGAGATACTGGACTCATTGAACCCAAAAGAATAAAAAGGACAAGTTTTGAGAGAACGATCGTTTACATATGTATTGTATATCGTACTGATGCTCTGTTTCGCATGGGGAGGAAGTACGGAAGGATATGCACAACGTGCACTCAAGCACCGGAAAGGCTTACTGAATGCCGATTCGATACGCGCACAAAACGTGGCCGACAGCCTTGCTTTACCCGATACGCTGAATATACGTCAAAAGCGCATCGAGGAACTGGAAGCTCCGGTAGATACGGCCAGACTTATGCGTCAGAGTGACTCTTTGCAAAGCCGGAAACCTGTAACCATAAAGGAGAAAAAGAAATGGCTTCCCACTCCCAATAATTCTATCTGGCTGTCGCTTGCCATACCTGGAGCAGGTCAGATATACAACCGGAAGTATTGGAAACTGCCTATCGTTTATGGAGGTTTCGTGGGATGTACTTATGCATTGACCTGGAACAGTAAGATGTATAAGGATTATACACAGGCATATCAGGACATCATGAGTGACAATCCGAATAACGACAGTTATATGGATTTCCTGCCAGCCGGATATACCAAAGAAGATGTACAAAACAGACTCGATTATTATCAAGAGTTGTTCCGTAAACGAAAAGATGTCTTCCGTCGTCAGCGAGATTTAAGTATAATTGCTTTCATCGGAGTTTATCTGTTGTCGGTAATCGACGCATATGTCGACGCTGAGCTATCGAACTTCGATATATCGAACGATCTGGGAATGACACTGGAACCTGCAATATTTAACGATGCATACCGCAAGCTTCCTCAAGGAATAGGCTTGCAATGCAGTATTAGATTTTAAATTATGAAAAAACTATGTATTGGCATACTCGCCTTCCTTAGCTTTTCGCCCCTCTTTGCCCAACAAACGGAAAAGAGTATTGTCGTCCGCTCCAGTTCAGGTGTGGAGGCAGCTGCCGATTTGCCCGAAGGTATGCTTTCTGAAACAGACAGTTTATATCTGGACTGGATTTCGAAAAATTATATCAATCTGGGAGAAAACTGTACTGCGACTTCTACCAATCCGGAAGTAAGCGACTCTATCTACATGGATCGTCTGCAACGTATTCCGGCCATCATCGAAATGCCGTATAACGAAGTGGTGCGCAAATTTATCGACATGTATGCTACCCGCTTGCGACAGAAGATTGCATTCATGCTGAGTGCTAATAATTTCTACATGCCCATCTTCGAAGAGGCACTCGACTTGCACGACCTGCCGCTGGAGTTAAAATATCTTCCTGTAATCGAATCGGCCTTAAACCCGATGGCAACTTCCCGTCAGGGAGCCGTAGGCTTATGGCAGTTCATGCTGGCTACAGGTAAAATTTACGGACTGCAAGTAACCAGTCTGATAGACGAACGTCGTGACCCGATCAAATCTACTCGTGCCGCAGCACGTTATCTGAAAGACTTATACGATATCTATCACGACTGGAATCTGGTACTTGCGGCTTACAATTGCGGTCCGGGCACAATAAACAAAGCTATCCGACGTTCGGGAGGAGAAAAGGACTTCTGGAAGCTATACAATTATCTGCCTCAGGAAACTCGTGGATATGTGCCGGCATTTATCGCTGCAAACTATATCATGACCTATTATTGTGAACATAACATCAGCCCGCTGGAAATGAGAATGCCGGAAGGAACAGATACCATACACATCTCTCGCCCGCTCAACCTCCAGCAGATAGCCGCCGTATGCAACTCAAACATCGATGAGCTTCGTGCCTTGAATCCGGAGTTTAAAAAAGATATCATTCCTGGAAATGAGAAGCCTTATGTGCTTCGCCTGTCCAACAAGATGATGAGCTGTTTCCTCGAAAACGAAGACAGCATCTATAACTATAAACCGGAGGTCTATCAGACACGACGCAGCAAAGTAGAAGTAGCCGATGTTAAATCGTCTGCCAAATCAGGAAAAGCCGTTTATCACAGAATCAGAAACGGAGAAACCTTGGGAGGCATTGCAGCCAAATATGGAGTAAGCGTATCGCAGTTACGCAGATTGAACGGAATCAAAGGCAGTAACATACGTGCCGGAAGATCACTTCGCATCCGATAAGTATCATATTTTTACACCGAAATATCATAAAAACCATCCCGACAATCCCAAGATTTGTCAGGATGGTTTTTCATTTTTCTATCTTCCTTTTCCATAGCTTTGTAAGAAAAAACTTCATTCTACTTGTTAAATTCTTTATTTTCTTTATTTTTGCAATATAGATTAAGGGAGTAATACAATGACGGATGAAAAACTTACACAAGAGCAAGCAGATGAAAAGCAAATAAATGATGCCTTTCAAGAACTTTTAGATCGATACCTGGAAAGCAAGCACCGCAAAAAAGTAGAAATAATCACCAAAGCATTTAATTTTGCCAAGCAAGCACATAAAGGTGTACGACGCCGTTCGGGCGAACCTTATATACTGCACCCTATTGCGGTAGCACGCATTGCGTGTGTAGAAATCGGACTAGGGTCTACCTCCATCTGTTCGGCTTTGCTGCATGATGTAGTAGAGGATACCGACTATACGGTGGAAGATATAGAAAATCTGTTCGGACCTAAAATTGCACAGATTGTAGACGGACTGACAAAAATATCCGGAGGTATTTTCGGCGACCGTGCTTCGGCTCAGGCTGAAAATTTCAAAAAGCTCCTGCTTACAATGAATGACGACATCCGAGTCATTCTGATAAAAATAGCCGACCGTCTGCACAACATGCGTACCCTCGGTTCCATGCTTCCCCGCAAACAATATAAGATTGCGGGAGAAACCCTTTACATCTATGCTCCTCTTGCCAACAGACTAGGTCTGAACCGCATAAAAACAGAACTGGAAGACCTGAGTTTCAAATACGAACATCCGGAAACTTACAAAGAGATACAAGACAAGCTGCAAGCAACTCAGGCAGAGCGCGAAAGCGTCTTTACCGAGTTTACAGCTCCTATCCGTGCACAACTGGATAAGATGAAAATACCTTATCGCATTCTGGCACGTGTAAAATCTCCTTATTCCATCTGGAACAAGATGCAGACCAAGCATATCACATTCGAAGAAATCTACGATATCCTTGCTGTGCGCATCATCTTTACTCCAAGAAACGAAGAAGAGGAACTGAACGACTGCTTCGATATCTATGTAGCTATCTCGAAAATATACAAGCCCCACCCCGACCGTCTGCGCGACTGGGTAAGCCATCCGAAAGCTAATGGCTATCAGGCACTGCACGTGACACTGATGAGTAACAAAGGGCAATGGATTGAAGTGCAAATCAGAAGTGAACGCATGAATGACGTTGCCGAGCAAGGATTTGCAGCTCACTGGAAATACAAGGAAGGTGGAGGCAGTGAAGATGAAGGCGAACTGAGCAAGTGGCTGAAGACCATTAAGGAAATTCTGGACGATCCACAGCCTGATGCGCTCGATTTCCTCGATACCATCAAACTGAACCTGTTTGCATCCGAAATTTTTGTCTTCACCCCCAAAGGAGAAATCAAGACTATGCCGCAAAACTGTACGGCACTCGATTTTGCTTTCTCTATCCATACATTCCTGGGCAGTCACTGTATCGGAGCTAAGGTAAACCATAAACTGGTTCCACTAAGCCACAAGCTACAAAGTGGTGATCAGGTAGAAATACTTACTTCCAAATCACAAAAGGTACAGCCTTCGTGGATAAACTTTGCCACCACAGCAAAAGCCAAAGCTAAGATACAAGCTATTCTGAAGCGTGAAAAGAAAGAGATGCAGCAGAAAGGTGAAGATATGCTTACCGATTTCTTCCATCAGGAAAACCTGCCGTCAAATGATGAGAATATCAAGAAGCTCTGCAACCTGCATCACGTAAAGAATTACGATGAACTGACCTTAAATATCGGTCAGGGAATATTCTCATTAGGTGAAGCAGACAAAAACGAACTGAAGGAAAAGCCATCGCCTACCAACTGGAAGAAATATATCAGCTTTGCATTCGGAGGAACCAGTAAAAACAAGCAGGAAGAGAAACAAGCTGAACAGCCTGCACTGAATATAGACAAAAAGAAAATCATCAAGCTGACTCCTGATGCCATTCAGAAGAATTACATTCTGGCTGATTGCTGTAAACCGATTCCGGGGGATGATGTACTTGGTTACATTGACGATAACAACCGTATTGTCATTCATAAACGCCAGTGCCCGATTGCAGCCCAGCTGAAGACCAGTTTCGGTAACCGACTGCTTGCTGTAGAATGGGAAACAGGCAAAGCATTAAACTTCCCGGTCAATGTATACATTAAAGGTATAGACGGCATAGGAGTCCTCAATCAGGTTACACAAGTTATATCTCAACAGTTGAATGTAAATATTCATAAATTGAATATTGAATCGAACGATGGTATTTTCGAAGGTCGCATTCAGCTTTACGTACACGATGTAGATGATGTGAATACCATCTGTACAAACCTCAAAAAGATAGATCACATCAAGAAAGTAACCCGTATCGAAAACTTTGAAGATACAATTGCCGACTAAAAAGACGTATCTTTCTGATGATGACAATAACAGATTACAACCATTAAGACGAAATAAAGATATTCAGCAAATATCCCTAAAAAATACAATGGCATATGAAGATGATAAACCATAATCACTTCATATGCCATTTTTATTGTTGTTTTTCGTTGTTTCCTCGCATATACGACGTCCGGAAAAAGTCTGATGATCGCTTAAAAAGACCTAGAATTAAGTCACCAGCCAAACAATTCACACCTGCAAGCATCAGGTGAGATAATCCAGCTCCTTACGCATACTGAGCAAATCTTCTTTGATACGCCGCAAGCGGTCGATGATTTCGGCCGTATCACGAATGCTTTCTTTATTCTGCTTCAAACGCTGTCTGGCTCCGGCAAGAGTCATTTTCTTTTCTTTTACAAGATGATATACCAGGCGAATATTTTCAATATCCTCTTTCGTATACTGCCGGATATTTCCTCCCGCCTTCTTGGGAGCAATTATAGGAAACTCCTTCTCCCAATAGCGCAAAAGCGACTCGTTTACATCAAACATTTCCGCCACTTCACGAATAGAATAATATAATTTCAAATTTTTATCGCTCTTCAAAGCCATGTCCTTTCTGTTTAGTCTGTAATATTAATCGAATACCTTACCGTGGTTGGCAGCAATCTGAATCATCTTGTCGTAATCATCCGCATCCAAATCCATGAAGTAATAGTTCACCGGATTCATAATCTGCCCTTTCAGATGCACTTCGTAGTGTAAATGCGGTCCGGTACTCTTTCCCGTACTTCCTACCTTGCCAATAGTTTCTCCACGCACTACTTTCTGCCCTACCTTCACATCAATTTTACTCAAGTGAGCATATCGGGTGACATAACCGAAACCATGATTAATGACAATACAGTTGCCATACAATCCTTCCCAGCCTGCTTTCTGTACCGTACCGTTTCCAGTGGCATACACCGGTGTACCCACGTTTGCCGAAAAGTCCATGCCCGCATGAAACTTAACAGTCTTATAAATAGGGTCGATACGATTTCCATATCCCGAAGCCGTCTGCTTCAAATCCTTGTTGGCCACCGGCTGGATAGCAGGAATACATGCCAGCATATCATCCTGTTTCTTACACAACTCTACCACCTCGTCAAACGATTTCGACTGCATATAAATCTGACGTGAAAGCAAGTCCATCTTCTGAGTAGTATTCACTACCAGCTTGGCATTTGCCATATCCATCAAATCCTCGTAACGGTTCGTTTTACCGTAACTGGCCGAACGCAAGGCATCCGCCACGGGATCTGCCTGCATAATCACCCGGTACAGATTATCATCACGCTGCTGAAGCTGCTGCATCACACCAAGAGCCTCGTCCAGACGGGTAGATAAAATATGATATTGTGAAAGTAAGCGCGAATTTTCCACACGCAGGTCCTTTTCCGAAGGAGAACCGAAAATCAGCAACAGGATGATAAAACATCCTGCACCCAGTCCCATACCCACAAACAGACGCCGCAAATAGCTCATCGCCCGCTGGCGCATAGTGGGATAAATACGGTCGTATGTACGCGTTTTCGGATTATAAATATAATAGACTTTACGCATTCAAATCTAATTTTGAAAAATTTTAAGATGCAACATGTCAAGTTTTTGCATCAAACATACGGACAAAAATAATAAAACCGATTATCTTTGCAAATCAATTTTGAGAATATTAACTACAAGACATTATAAGCATTATGTTGACAGCAAACGAAATTCGCGACTCATTTGTAAAATTCTTTGAGTCGAAAGGACATCAGATTGTGCCTTCAGCACCGATGGTCATCAAAGACGACCCGACATTGATGTTCACCAATGCAGGTATGAACCAGTTTAAAGATATTATTCTGGGTAACCATCCTGCGAAATACAAACGTGTAACCGACTCACAGAAGTGCTTGCGTGTGAGTGGAAAACATAACGACCTGGAAGAAGTAGGTCACGATACATACCATCATACCATGTTCGAAATGCTGGGTAACTGGTCTTTCGGCGACTACTTCAAGAAAGAGGCTATCAGCTGGGCATACGAATACCTGGTAAGCGTACTGAAACTTGATCCGAAAGATCTGTATGTAACCGTATTCGAAGGAAGCCCGAGCGAAGGTATTTCCCGCGATGACGAAGCAGCAGGCTACTGGGGACAATTCTTCCCAGAAGATCACATCATCAACGGTAACAAACACGATAATTTCTGGGAAATGGGTGATACAGGTCCTTGCGGTCCTTGTTCAGAAATTCATATCGACTCGCGTTCGGCTGAAGAAAAGGCTGCCGTTCCGGGACGTGAATTGGTTAACAAAGATCATCCGCAGGTTATCGAAATCTGGAACCTGGTGTTCATGCAGTACAACCGTAAGGCTGACGGAACCCTGGAACCGCTTCCAGCAAAAGTTATCGATACCGGTATGGGATTCGAACGTCTGGTACGTACTTTGCAAGGCAAGACATCCAACTACGATACTGACGTTTTCCAGCCTATCATCAAGGCAATCGGCGATTTGTCTGGCAAGAAGTATGGCGACGATGAAAAGGTAGACGTAACTATGCGCGTAGTAGCCGACCATATCCGTACCATCGCCTTCTCTATCACCGACGGACAGTTGCCGTCTAATGCAAAGGCTGGTTACGTAATCCGCCGAATCCTGCGCCGTGCCGTTCGCTACGCTTACACTTTCCTCGGACAGAAACAAGCATTCATGTATAAGCTGCTTCCTGTACTGATTGAAAATATGGGTGGTGCTTATCCTGAACTGAAAGCACAGCAGGCATTGATCGAGAAAGTTATGAAGGAAGAAGAAGAATCATTCCTCCGTACACTGGAAACAGGTATCCGTCTGCTCGACAAGACAATGGCTGAAACTAAAGCTGCCGGTAAGACTGAAATCAGCGGTGTAGACGCATTTACACTGTATGATACATTCGGGTTCCCATTCGACCTGACTGAACTTATCTTGCGTGAAAATGGTCTGACTGCCGACGTAAAAGGCTTTGAAGCCGAAATGCAGAAACAGAAAGAACGCGCACGTAATGCTGCTGCCGTAGAAACAGGCGACTGGGTTACACTGAAAGAAGGAGAAACAACTTTCGTAGGTTACGACTATACTGAATACGAAACAAGCATCCTGCGTTACCGTCAGATTAAACAGAAGAATCAGACACTTTACCAGATTGTATTGAGCGATACTCCGTTCTATGCAGAAAGTGGTGGTCAGATAGGTGATACCGGTGTATTGGTAAGCGAATTCGAAACTATCGATATCATCGATACCAAGAAGGAAAACAATCTTCCTATCCATATAGCAAAGAAACTTCCGGAACATCTGGAAGCTCCGATGATGGCATGTGTAGATACAGACAAACGTGCAGCTTGTGCAGCCAACCACTCTTGTACACACTTGCTGGACGAAGCATTGCGTCAGGTACTGGGTGCTCACGTAGAACAGAAGGGTTCTCTTGTTACTCCTGACTCTTTGCGTTTCGACTTCTCTCACTTCCAGAAAGTAACTCCGGAACAGATTCGCGAAGTAGAACATCTGGTTAATGCTAAAATCCGCGAAAACGTTCCTTTGACTGAATACCGTAACCTGCCTATCGAAAAGGCAAAAGAACTGGGTGCAATCGCTTTGTTCGGCGAAAAGTACGGCGATGAAGTACGTGTCGTACAGTTCGGTTCATCTATCGAATTCTGTGGTGGTACTCACGTATCGGCAACTGGAAAGATCGGTATGGTGAAGATTATCTCAGAAAGCTCTGTTGCTGCCGGTATACGCCGTATCGAAGCTGTTACAGGTGCGAAGGTTGAAGAAATGTTCGATACTGTACAAGATGCTATCAACGATCTGAAAGCTTTGTTCAACAACGCTCCCGACCTGAAAGCCGCTATCTCGAAATACATCGAAGAAAATGCCGGTCTGAAGAAACAGATGGAAGAATTCATGAAGGAAAAAGAAGCTGCTGTAAAGAACAAGCTGATTGAAGGTGCAAAAGAAATCAACGGTGTGAAAGTTATTCAGGCTGTTCTTCCGATGCCAGCTGACGCAGTCAAGAATATTGCCTTCCAGTTGAAAGGACAGTTCCCTGAAAACTTGTTCGTAGTAATTGGTAGCGTATTCGAAAACAAGCCGTTGCTTACTGTTACCATGAGCGACGATCAGGTGAAGGCCGGACTGAATGCCGGACAACTGGTTCGCGAAGCTGCCAAACTGATCCAAGGTGGTGGTGGTGGTCAGCCTCACTTTGCAACTGCCGGTGGTAAGAATCCTGACGGACTTAGTGCAGCAGTCGACAAGATTGTAAGCCTGGCTGGCTTCTGATTGTAAATTACAAGAATAAAATACAAAAAGGTTCTATCATTTTCCCGCTATGGGGTGATAGAACCTTTTTTATTACAGATTAGGATGGTTAGCGTACAAATCAATTATTGCAGTCTGACAAGAATCTTCAATCCAAAGATAGAGTATTGATGAACAAGCAATTATCCTACAGAATTCAGCTATGCAGGTTATCTACAGGAACAATGCTGATAAGCTCATATTCATATATGTTTATCGGACACTTATCTAAACCAATAGCTCTTCTTTCTTGAATTGGAATTCCGGCCTCTACCTTTTCTTCTTTCCGAACGTGTTTCTCTTATCCTACAAATCCAGATAAGTCTTCAGTGCCTTTATATATTCTTCCATCGCTTTTCTGCCTGTTTCTGTAATCCGGCACGATGTACGAGTCTTTTTTCCGACAAACTCTTTCTCTACCTGAATGTATCCCGCCTTGCTCAGTTTATCCAGTTGCACACTGAGATTACCGGCAGTAGATTCAGTCTTCTCTTTCAAGTACACAAAGTCGGCCTCATCTACCGATAATAGGATAGACATAATCGCCAGACGCAGTTGCGAGTGTATCAACGGATCTAGTTCAGCAAGCATAAGCAGCGGCTTTTTTATTCAACAAATGTCCTGGTATCACCATCATAAGCAAGAAGGAAAAACCGAAATATAGATTCCATTCCGGAGCCACTCTACCGCCATTTGTCAGTACCATCAGCATATAGACAGCAACCAAAAAGGCAACAAGAGGTGAATACACCAGGGCTGGAACCCGAACAATCAGACCGGTAATCGAAGTTCCTATACCCGCATATAGCAAACACAGCGGAAGCATCAAGCCAAAATTGCACGAACCAATCACCATACCTATCAGTAGCATAGCCACAACAGTCAGTCCGAACAACGATCCTACGATGCACCAGGTATGAGCAAGCATCTTATCCATATGTGTTACCACAGAAGGTTTCTTACGAACCTGAAGTACTTTCATAACAATGGCAGGAATAAACATCAAAAACCACAAGGCGTTCCACAACGGTCTGCCTGTGATATACACGGCTGCATATACAACTACAGAAAGCGCTACTGCAGCATATCCATAAATCAGAAAAACATTGCCACTACCCCGTTCCAAATTTTCTTTCGTCATTTGAATCATCTGGGAAATCAGTTCCAGACTCTCTTTTTCTGTAAACATCTTCTTTTCTTCCATACTCCTTACATTTTTAAAAGATAAAACAGTTTATTTTATAAACCACCACTGCAAAAAAAATAGAAATCCGCGCGTTTATTCCTATTTTCTATCACATTACAAATATAAAGTAGTTTATTTTATAAACCAAATATTCTGTAGTTTTTTTCTGAAAAAAGTAAATTTCCTACCAAGTCAATTGTAATAAAACCCAAGTATCCATGAAGATTTTGCTGTGATCAACGCATAATAAAACATTGCTGTCCGACAAAACATTTTCGAAAGCTCATAGTTGCTTGTAATATAGCAGTTGATTTATTCATTGATACAACAGAGTTTTCAAAGCCTTAAATACGACTGAGAATCAACCTATTGATGAAATTTATCATACACTGATAACAATAAAAAGACTCTTCCCAAAGGCTTTTCAAAAAGACCTTCAGAAAGAGTTTCTATAATATCAGCAATTTCTGCCCCAAATATCTCGATGTTTTTTTATTTTCTGTACGAAAGTTCAGCAAGTTCGTACAAAAATTTTCAGAGAAATTATGTACTCCGTCGCAAACTCATAGCGATTAAAAAATAATTGAAAATTTCCATGGTTATCATCATTCTTAGAAAAGGGTTACACATGATAAATTCGAAAGTACAAAAATATTTTGTAACACGAATGTTTATGATTGAATTTTATGATTTTGGCTATATTTTGTATGGTTGCCGGATTGTTTTGACTGGGTGTTGAATCCAGTAAATTGTTATCGAAAGAAGTGAAGCATAAAGGATATAACGAAAAAGAGAGCCTGCCGTTTTTCAGCGGCAGACTCTCACGAACAGAGTTATTTAAAAGTAGCTTAGAATTTGTATCCCAAAGTAATACCGATATTGGCATTATGTGGAGCGTTTCCGTCCTTCACTTTGCAGAAACCGAGCTGGGTATCGAGACCGACCAAAATTTTGCCGAATTCTACCCCTAATCCGATGTTCCATCCGGCATCAAAACGATTGTAGTCAAGGCCGTCGCTGCCAAAAGTGTCGACTTTGTCTCCTCCATTGACTGCAATGCCGCCAATAGAAGCTCCTCCGTCAAATTTAGTCTTACCACCTACACCGCAAGCAAGGTAAGGACCGGTCGCGATGACCAGATTGGTGTTGTCTGCAAGGTTAAAGCGGAACTGTACATTGATAGGAAGTTCCAGATAGAGTTGGTTGATCTTTACGTCTGCATCGGCATCAACGACGGTTCCTTCATAGCCGCTGGAGTATTTGGCCCCTTTTTGTGAGAAGAAGAGAGAAGGTTGCAGAGAAATAAGGTCTGTAAACTGGTATTCCATACCTACTCCGATGCGTGCTCCGGGCTTGAATTTGGAATGGTCGGAATTTTCACCAATATAGCTGCTCAGGTTCAGTCCGGCTTTTACCTGAAAGGAGACTTGTGCGAATCCGATAGTGCAGCATAACGCAAACAAGGCAGTTAAAATACTTTTCTTCATGATTATGTTCATTTTAAGTTTCAATCAAAAGAAGTCGGACACTTGGCATGTCCGAACTTTTACACACAATGGAGCTTCCAAGCGAATTAGTTTTCATGGATGGTGCAGATGCTCACCCGATTCCAATCAGGTTCTTCAAACATGTTTCCTACACCTTGTCCTTCGGCTGTAATCCGTTTTTCGGCTATTTTATATCGTTTCACTAACAGACTCTTGACGGCATCCGCACGTTGTTGGGCAATACGGGCATTAACTTCGGCCTTTCCTTCCGGAGAAGCATACCCTTTGATAGATACAGTAGCCTTTTCATGATTTTTCAAGTAAGTCGCAATACGTTCCACATTAGGGGTCTGAGAAGCTACTACACTGACACCTCCTTGGCGGAAGGTTACCACAGATTCCAAGGTCTTCTTATGGCTGGTGATGGTATCTGTTACGATAACCGGACCCTGATTCTTGCAGTCGGCTAACTGTTGTTCCAATTCAGCATTTCGTTGGTTGGCAGCAGTCAGTTCGGCTTCTTGATCTACGTTGGTTTGTCTCAGGTTATTTACCTGCTCGTTCAGCGCATCCACTTCTGCCTGATCATACAGTTTGGCAAAAGAGATATGGTGTTTGCCATTGCTGCAACGGAAGTGGTATTTCAGACCGGCTGTAATTTCCCAAGCTGCCCGGTTGGCGTTAAATCCTACGTTTCGTTCACCACATGCGTTCAGATCATATACCAAGGCAGGTTTGATGCCAATGGTCCAGGCTTTGGCTTCACCTAAATTGAAATTGAAGTTGAGTCCCAGTTTGCTGGAGATGCTGTTACGGTCTCCGTTACCGTTTTGGGCATAATGCAGCCAACCGAGGCCGGCTACGGTTTCTATTTCGAATAATCGGGGTGTTCCCCAATATCCTGCAAATAGGTTGCTCAGATTGACGGAGGTCAATAAACTTACATTGGTGTTGTCAAATGCCGTTTTGCTGGCAGTCGTATTGATGCTGGTCATGGCTTCCACACCCATACCGAAAAAGGGTGTGAGCTGTTTACCTATTCCAAGTTCCCATGTGGCTCGCATGTTCGGGAAAAATGCACTGTGGGTCAATGGAGTGGTAACACCGGCATGGATGCCAATAGACCAGTTATCTCCCAAGTTGGCTCCTTCGTAAGCTCTTTGAGCATAGATGCCACTACAAGTAAGACCTGTCTCTTATACACATCTCCGAGCCCACGAGACTA
>ENA-OYXT01000295-OYXT01000295.1-human-gut-metagenome-genome-assembly--contig:-NODE-295-length-20642-cov-7.453587_pt1 | contig 20642 bp, 16 predicted proteins | sample MGYA00244218_ERZ653423 | MGnify/ENA primary metagenome ERZ653423 (study PRJEB26926, sample SAMN06165035) | human gut metagenome | biome: ENVO:00009003; feature: ENVO:2100002; material: ENVO:00002003... | reverse complement strand
ACGAGATCATGCCTAGTCTCGTGGGCTCGGAGATGTGTATAAGAGACAGTTATCAATGATAGACCTTTGGCAAGAAATATACGGAACCATCAAACGCAACAAACTGCGTACATTCCTGACGGGCTTTGCCGTGGCATGGGGAATCTTCATGCTCATCGTGCTGCTCGGAGCCGGAAACGGTATCATACATGCCTTCGAGCAAAATGCGTCGGAGCGTGCCTTGAACTCTATCCGCATCTTCCCCGGCTGGACCACCAAGTCATACGACGGTCTGAAAGAAGGACGCCGCGTCCAACTGGACAACCGGGACATGGATGACACGGAGAAGCAATTCACCGAAAATGTCATCAGTGCCGGTGCCACCGTGCGTCAAAGTAATGTAAACGTCAGCTTCGGACAAGAATATATCAATATCTCTCTGCTGGGCGTATATCCCAACTACACCGAAGTGGAAACCGTGAAAACAGCGGACGGACGTTTCATCAACTACAACGACCTGAAAGACCGACGTAAAGTCATCATCCTCCATAAGAAATCTGCAGATATCCTTTTCGGAAAAACGCATACTGAACCCATCGGACAATTTGTCAATGCCAGTGGAGTGGCCTATCAAGTAGTAGGCCTCTACAATGACCAGGGAGACCGCGAGGCAAACGAAGCGTATATCCCCTTCTCCACCTTGCAGACCATCTATAATAAAGGAGACAAGCTGAATAACATCATCTTTACAACCAAGAACCTGCACAGCATAGAAAGTAACGAAGCCTTTGAAAAAGAATACCGCAAGGCTATTGCCACCAATCACCGCTTTGACCCCACAGATGAGAGCGCCATATGGATATGGAATCGTTTCACCAACTATCTGCAGACACAGAATGCAATGGGTATCCTCCGGACTGCAATCTGGGTTATCGGTATCTTCACACTGTTGAGTGGGATTGTCGGCGTGTCGAACATAATGCTGATTACCGTGAAAGAACGTACCCGGGAATTTGGTATCCGTAAGGCATTGGGAGCAAAACCTTTCTCCATCCTTTGGCTGATTATTGTGGAAAGCGTGACTATCACTACGCTATTCGGTTATATCGGTATGGTGGCAGGCATCGGGGTGACGGAATGGATGAACTCTGCTTTCGGTAGCCAGACGATGGATGCCGGCATGTTCCAGCAGACCATGTTCTCCGATCCCACCGTAGACCTCAGTATTGCTATCCAAGCTACCCTGACCCTTATCATAGCGGGTACGTTGGCTGGGTTCTTCCCGGCTAAGAAAGCGGTAAGTATCAGTCCTATTGAAGCACTTAGAGCAGATTAAAGATTATGAGAATAGACATAGATACGTGTGAGGAAATCCTCATCACAATAACAAGGAACAAAACGAGAAGCCTGCTTACGGCGTTCGGCGTATTCTGGGGTATCTTTATGCTGGTGGCGCTTATCGGTGGCGGCCAGGGCATGCAGGAAGAACTAAAATCCCAGTTCGAAGGATTTGCAACCAACTCGGGCTTTATCGCTGCACAAAAGACAAGCGAGGCTTATAAAGGTTTTCGCAAAGGACGATGGTGGGATTTGGAGATGGAAGATGTGGACCGTGTACGCAATGTGGACGGTGTGGCGCTTGCCACGCCTTCCATTGCCTTATGGGGACAAGTGGCTGTCTACGGAGACAACAAGTACGACTGTAGTGTGAAAGGCTTGTATCCCGAATATGAACAGATAGAACATCAAGAGATGACCTATGGACGTTTCATCAATGATGTCGACATTAAAGAGTCGCGTAAAGTGTGTGTAATCGGCAAACGTGTTTATGAAAGCCTCTTCAAACCCGGTGAAGACCCCTGCGGCAAATATGTCCGGGTAAATGGTATCTATTACCGGGTTATCGGAATGTGTTCATCCGAAGGCAATGTCAATATACAAGGGCAGGCCTCTGAAGCCATTACATTGCCTTTTTCCACCATGCAACAGACCTACAACCTCGGAAAGAAACTGCATGTAGTATGTTTCATCATGAAACCGGGAGTAAAAGTGAAAGACGTGCAGCCCGAAGTGGAACGTCTTGTAAAAGCGGCGCACTACATTGCTCCCGATGACAAACAAGCCGTCATGCTTCTGAATGCGGAAGCTATGTTCTCCATGATGGACAACCTGATGATTGGAGTGCGCTTTCTAATCTGGATGGTAGGTTTGGGGACGCTGTTTGCCGGAGCTATCGGCGTATCGAATATCATGATGGTAACCGTCAAGGAGCGCACAACGGAAATAGGCATACGCCGTGCCATAGGTGCCCGTCCTAAAGACATTCTGCAACAAATTCTTTCGGAAAGCATGGTGCTGACCACTATAGCGGGTATGGCAGGTATTTCTTTTGCCGTATTTGTACTGCAAATACTTGAAAAGGCCGCCAATGACCCTGGAGTTATCAAAACCCACTACCAGGTTTCATTCGGACTGGCTATCGGAACCTGCATCCTCCTCATCGCATTAGGAGTGCTTGCCGGACTGGCACCTGCCTATCGCGCCATGGCAATCAAGCCAATTGAAGCCATCAGGGATGAATAAACTTATAGAGAGACCACTAACCGTAAGCCATGAAATAATGGCTATATCAATCGTAAATAATTAAATCGTAAATATAAGATGAAAACAAAGAAGTTTCTGAAAATCGCATTATTGGTAGTAATTGCTGCCTTATTCATTTGGACATTCGTTTTTCTGTACCAGAAGTCCCAACCTAAAGTAACAGTATACGAAACGATAGTTCCGGAAGTGACAGACCTTGAAAAGACTACCGTAGCCACCGGCAAAGTGGAACCGAGAGATGAAGTCCTTATCAAGCCGCAGATTTCCGGTATCATTGCCGAAGTATACAAGGAAGCAGGACAAAGTGTGAAGCAAGGGGAAGTGCTTGCCAAAGTAAAGGTGATACCCGAACTGGGACAATTGAACTCTGCCGAAAGCCGCGTACGATTGGCGGAAATCAACGCTGCCCAAGCCGAAACGGATTTCGCCCGTACCCAGAAACTGTACAACGACAAGCTTATCAGCGCTGAAGAGTACGAAAAAGGGGAAGTAAGCGTGAAGCAGGCACGCGAGGAACTACAGACAGCAAAAGATAACCTGGAAATTGTAAAGGAAGGCATCACCAAGAACAGCGCCTCTTTCAGTAGTACCCTGATCCGTTCCACCATTACCGGTCTGATTCTGGATGTACCCATCAAAGTCGGTAACTCGGTTATCATGAGTAACACTTTCAATGACGGAACCACCATCGCTACCGTTGCCAACATGAACGATTTGATTTTCCGCGGCAACATTGACGAAACGGAAGTGGGCCGTGTGCACGAAGGCATGCCGGTGAAACTAACAATCGGCGCCCTGCAGAATCTTTCGTTCGATGCCACACTGGAATACATATCTCCGAAGGGTGTGGAAGAAAACGGTGCCAACCAGTTTGAAATCAAAGCTGCCATTGCCGCACCGGACAGCGTACAGATACGTTCCGGCTATTCTGCCAACGCAGAAATCGTATTGGACCGTGCCCAGAAAACGCTTGCCGTACCGGAAAGTACCATTGAATTCAATGGTGACAGCACCTTTGTATATGTAATGACGGACAGCGTACCGGTACAGAAGTTCGAACGCCGCCCCATCCAGGTCGGCATGAGTGACGGCATAAAGATTGCCATCAAAAGCGGTATCAGTGCCCAGGATAAGATTCGCGGTGCAGAGAAAAAGGATTAACAAACGGAATAGCTTAAAAAGATATACGATATGAATAAAAAGATATTCTTATACCTCGCAATATTCGGCAGTATCTCAGTGCAGGCGCAGGAACGATGGTCTTTACGCCAATGCATAGACTATGCCATCGAGCATAACATCAGTATCCGCCAGACAGCCAACGCTGCCGAACAGAGTGCTGTCGAAGTAAATACAGCCAAATGGGCACGACTGCCGAACCTGAATGCCAGTGCCGGCCAGAGCTGGAACTGGGGACGTACGCAAACAGCCATCAAAAATGAGGATACGGGAGACTATTCCACTGTATACGTCAACACCAGCAGCCACGGCACTAATATGTCTGTCAATACCAGCATACCTATCTTTACCGGTCTGGAAATTCCCCACCAGTATGCATTGGCCAAACTAAACCTCAAAGCTGCCATTGCCGACCTGGACAAAGCCAAGGAAGACATTGCCATCAATATAGCTTCGGCCTACCTTCAGGTGCTGTTCAATGAAGAGCTCCACCAGGTGGCGTTGGGACAAGTGCAATTGAGCAAAGAGCAATATGTCCGCATCAGCCGGCTTGCCGACTTGGGAAAAGCCTCTCCGGCAGAACTGGCAGAAGCCAAAGCACGTGTGGCACAAGACGAGATGAATGTAGTGCAGACAAACAACAACTATAAGTTGGCCCTGCTCGACCTTAGCCAGCTTATCGAACTGGAAACACCGGAAGGGTTCAATCTGGAATCTCCGGCAGTCAATCTGGATTTAGTCCCTCTCACTCCTCCGGATGAGATATTCCAAACAGCCATGGTGAGTAAGGCTTCCATACAAGCTGCACAGTTCCGCTTGGAAGGCAGTAAACACAATATCCGTATTGCCCAGAGCAACTACTACCCGCAACTGAGCCTGAACGGTAGTCTCGGTACGAATTACTATTCTACCATCGACCGTACTTTCAGCCAGCAGATGAACGATAACTTCAACAAATATGTAGGATTCAACCTCAGCGTACCTATTTTCAACCGTCTCTCTACCCGTAACCGGGTACGCACGGCACGCCTGCAACGTGAAAACTATGCCTTGCAATTGGATAATGCCAAGAAGACACTTTATAAGGAAATCCAACAAGCATGGTACAACGCCGCTGCTGCCGAAAGCAAATATACCAGTAGCCATACAGCCACCGTTGCCAGCGAAGAGTCTTTCAAGCTGATGAGCGAAAAGTATGAGAACGGAAAAGCAAATGCCGTAGAATACAATGAAGCAAAACAGAACCTTATGAAATCCCAATCAGACGAATTGCAAGCCAAGTATGACTATCTGTTCCGTACCAAGATTCTGGATTTCTATAAGGGAGAACCGATTGAATAAAAAAAGAAGTATAATTTTAGTTGTTGTGTTTGATTCTCCCCTCTCCCTGCCTCCAGGCTGACAAGAGGGGAGTTTTTTGTTCTTCTATCTCCTTTCCGAAGAGCGGGAAGAGCTACTGCCGGTAGAACTGCGGGTAGTGCTTGAAGAGCTGCTGCGACGGCTTTCGGAACTCCGTACGCCGGAAGCATTTCTTCTTTCCTTGCTTGCCGTCTTTACCCTGCTACGGCTGGGGCTCTTATCATTATTTTTAGTTCTTGTGGTTTCTATTTTCTCTTTACTCGACTTTCTGCCACTATCCACACTACTACGTCGCGTACTGCTGTTACGTGTACCTGTGCTAATGCGATTATTACTACCGTTGCTACGTCGCGTGGTATATACATCATCCCTGCCTGCCGGACGCTTATGCGAATTAGGGCGGATGTTCACCGAACCGAAATCTGAACGGCGGCTGGTGTGGTACGACTTATCATTCCGAATACTCCACGAACCAGTATAGTGCGGATGATGGTAACGACCGCGATAATAGCTGTTGTGATAGTGCGTACGATAATGCCCACCGCAATATGTACGGTAATGATACGGCCGCGGGAAATAGAAATGATTATGGTTGGTGTAAGTGATGTAAACCCTAAAAGACCAACGACCACCACTTACATAAACCGGACGGTAAAAATAGGCGGCCTGCATGAAACGGCCGTACTGCCGGTTATTCAGCACCCATCGAAGGTCGTCATTGCGCACATCCAGATAATCGTAATAGCGATTCAAGGCCCATTCCTCCCCCCGAAGAACGTCATCCATCAGATAACGTATACCGGAAATGAAATCATAGTTTATTTCGTACACGTCATTATACTGTTCTGTACTCAGGTTCAATTCATAGGCCATCTTGTCCGTAAGAAAACGGGTCTCTTTACGCACTTTGCTGTTGCTCATTGCCGCACTACAAACAGCTGTACTCATCATAGCGGCAAGAAATATAAATATAATCCGTTTCATAATCCCTCCTTTTTTTAGTTATTCTTCTCATGATATTGTTTGATGAAGGCATTTATCTCGTTCTTGTCCGACGAGAAGGTCAGCTTGTCTATCGCATAATAGAAATTCGGTTTATCGGCTATTTTAGGATAAATCTTCTTCATCAACTGTTTCTTTTCACTGTCGAAACGATAAAAATCCATCAGACGGATACACTGGTCAGTAGTGAACCAAGAGGTCAGCAAGGCATGGTCGAGCACTTCCTTACGGTCTGAATCGAAACTCTGTTTTTCCATCAGCCCCATAAACTGTTCGAAGGCAGATGGTGACATCACCGGTTCATGCTGCTCGCCTCCTAACGGTCTGTCACCGGGTCTGCCAGGCTTGTGATGATTAGAAGTACCCCAGTTTCCACCAGGTCTTTTGTCCTCTGGAATGAAAATATCTTCCACTTCATTGATGGAGCAATGCACACGTTCATCATATAGGAGTTTTCCTCTTCGGGAATTCTCCCCACGGGATGGCGCTTCATAAACCTCTACCCGACAACTACCACGCAGATTGGCTACAAAACAACTGAAAGTAGGCAGGCAAACCTGCTGTCCGTCGACCAGTACCAGCACTCTACGATATGGACTTTCTATACGGATTCCGTCTATGGGCGCCGCTTTTATTGCGGGAAACGCTACCAGAACTAGACAAACACTTAATATCAAATGACGTATCATGACTTTTCTTTTTTTATTGTACGACAAAAATAGGGAGAGGAAATTCCCCTCCCTAATGATTGTCTCTATTTACAAGTAGGGAAATTCCTAATGACTGGGACTAATTCCTAATCCTGATTCCATCTTCCTCCAATACAACCAGATGTTTTTTGTACAAATCTCCCACAGCCTTTTTGAAGGTTTTCTTGCTGACACCGAAAGTTGCATAGATTTCTTCTGCCGGACTCTTGTCATTCAAAGCTATCCGTCCGCCCTGTTCACGGATATAGTCCAGCAACGTAGCTGAGAAATCTTCTACTTTAGCCTGCCCCGGTTTTTGAAGCAGCAGGTCTATCTTGCCGTCTTCACGTACCTGCTTCACATAGGCTTTCATCCTCATGCCCGTGTGCAGTGGCTGAAATATCTCGCTCTCATATAGCAAGCCGCTATATTCATCGTTGATGATCGCCTTGAATCCCAAATCCGTCTTCTGCCAAATCAGGATATCCACCTCCTGCCCCGACTCATAGGCGGCCTTCTCTTTGGAAAGATAACGGTCTACCTTGGCCGATGCCACGATACGATAGCTTTCATCATCCAAATGGGCATGAACCACATACTTCTTTCCCACCTGCATCTTCATTTTCTGTTCGCGGAAGGGGACGAAAAGATCCTTCATCAATCCCCAGTTAAGGAAAGCACCATACTGGTTTATCCACGCCACCTCCAAGCAGGCAAACTGCCCGACCTGCACTAACGGTGTCAGAGTAGTGGCTACCAGACGTTCTTCGTTATCAAGATATATAAAAACGTTCAGTTTGTCTCCCACCTTACAGTCTTGGGGGACATAACGCGACGGAAGCAGAATTTCACCTTCTTCGCCACCGTCCAGATACATGCCGAAGGCTACCTCCTTCACCACTTCCAGCGTATTGTACTTTCCTAACTCAATGCTCATAGTTTCTTACTTATCTTCATTTTCCCAACAAAGATAAGTAATTTAGGTACAATACAGCAGTTCGGAAAGAAGAAATAACTTTTTGCTCTAAAAGATAACTTTTTTCTATGAACAACTCTCTTCAAAAAGGGTTATCTTTGTATCGTGACAATCAGCAAGAAAAGATATTACTCACCTTTAAATAAAAAAGATTATGGAATTTCTGACAAATGACAAATTGACAATCGTCGGCGCAGCCGGCATGATCGGTTCAAACATGGCACAGACTGCAATCATGATGCATCTCACTCCCAACCTATGTCTGTACGACCCTTATGCTCCCGGACTGGAAGGTGTGGCCGAAGAGCTGTTCCACTGCGGATTCGAAGGAATGAACATCACATTTACCTCCGATATCAAAGAAGCGCTGACCGGTGCCAAGTATGTGGTATCATCAGGCGGTGCCGCCCGCAAGGCCGGCATGACCCGCGAAGACCTTTTGAAAGGCAATGCCGCTATTGCCGAAGAATTCGGTAAGAATGTAAAAGCCTACTGTCCGGATGTGAAGCACGTGGTTGTCATTTTCAACCCTGCCGACATCACCGGTCTGATTACCCTATTGTATTCCGGCCTGAAACCTTCACAAGTGACCACATTGGCTGCCCTCGACAGCACCCGCCTGCGCAGTGAACTTTCCAAGCACTTCGGCATCGCCCCCGACAAAATCGAAAATTGCCGTACCTACGGCGGTCATGGTGAACAGATGGCTGTATATGCCTCTACCGCCAAGGTGGACGGTAAACCGTTACTTGATATCATCGGTACCCCTGCCCTGACTAAAGAACAGTGGGTCGAAATCCAGACTAAGGTAACCAAAGGCGGTGCCAACATCATCGCCCTCCGTGGACGTTCTTCCTTCCAGAGTCCGGCATACGTCTCTATCGAAATGATAGCTGCAGCGATGGGTGGCAAACCGTTCCGCTGGCCTGCCGGTACATATGTACACAGCCACGGCTTCGACCACATCATGATGGCAATGGAAACTGAAATTACCAAAGACGGTGTACACTATAAGGAACTGAACGGCACGCCCGAAGAAGAAGCCAAACTGAAAGAAAGCTATGCCCATCTCTGCACACTTCGTGACGAGGTGATAGAAATGGGTGTACTGCCTGCCATCAAAGACTGGCACAGCATCAATCCGAATATCGACTGATGTCTTCGATAGCAAATGATTTTTAGAAGTAAGGTGCCTCGCTCCATAGAGCAAGAGGCACCTTTTTTAGATATTTTTCCTCAAAAAGCCTTGCGGTATAAAAAAAACTCTTTATCTTTGCACCCGCAAACGAAAAAGGTGCCATAGCTCAGTTGGTAGAGCAAAGGACTGAAAATCCTTGTGTCCCCGGTTCGATTCCTGGTGGCACCACCAAAAAGCTTTTCAATTTTAGAAAACCCTTGAATTAGAGATAGTTCAAGGGTTCTTTTTTTACCCTCACTACGCATTCCGCTACATATTTGTGAAGTTGGATTTCGCCAATTCAGTGGCTTTTTTTAAGGCTTTTGAAAAAGCCATAAATATGTATCATACTTCATTGTTTTTCAACTGTTTGACAATTTCAATCTCCGGTGTGAAAAAGTAATTTTGCACACATGACCGGATGGAGTTGAAAATGTGAAAGAAATTTAAAAATTCGGTATTTCCCATCGGGATAAAAAAAAGGAATCGAACCCGGGATACAAAAGGCAATTCGAACCTGAGAAAAATGGGATTTTTATGGCTTTTCCACAAGTCCCTCAAAAAAGCCACCGAATTTAACATTTCGCTCCATATCCTCATGCCATCCGGTTTTGACGAAACAATTGGATGTAACACCTCTAAAAAAACAAAAGTGATGAAACAAGGAACAATGAACATTCTGTTTTTCGTGCTTAAAACGAAATTGTTGAAAAACGGTGAGGCACCGGTATTGATGCGGATAACCATCAATGGAGACTATGACGATGTACGTATCCAAAGAAGCGTGCCCCTGAACTTATGGAACGCCGCCAAAGGATGCAGTAAAGGCAGGGACAGGGCATCAGTGGCACTGAACGCCTATATTGCCGAACTGCACGCACGCGCCTTGGAAAAACACAAGGAACTGGTATTGGAACAGGCCCTGATTACCCCAAAACTGATTCTTAAACGTGTTTTCGGGAAAGACACCGAAATGCGTACATTGCTCGGTACCATGCAGGATGGCATCAAGGAAATGGAAACACTGACAGGCATAGACTACTCTCCCGTTACGATCAACCGGTACAAGAACGTGGTGAAGAAATTGCAGCGGCTTATCCCCTCTTATTACGGCAAGGAGGATATCACCTTCCATGAGCTGACACCGGAGTTCATCCGTGCGTTTGACATCTACCTGAAAACGGAGGCGGGACTGTGCCGGAACACGATAGTCCGTTATATGAAATGCTTCAAGAAATTTACCAATATGGCATTGGCAAAGGAATGGATGCGCAAGAATCCCTTTTACGGTTACAAGATGGAGCAGGACGAGACCGATCCGGTATTCCTGACCTACGACGAGTTGCAGACCCTCATGAAAAAGAAATTCACCATCCCACGGCTCGAGCTGGTCAGGGACATATTTGTCTTCGCGTGCTTCACCGGTCTGGCGTTCTCCGATGTCGCCACTCTGAGTGGTGAAAACCTGGTACAGGACAATCTCGGTGACTGGTGGATAAGGAAAGGAAGGGTCAAGTTGGAACACCGCAGAAAAGCGTCTTCCATCAGCAACATCCCGCTGCTGCCCGTTCCACTGGCCATATTGGAGAAATACAGGGAACATCCGGTCTGCATAAAGAAAGGATGCTGCCTGCCTGTCATGTGCAACCAGAAAATGAACAGCTACCTCAAGGAAATCGCCGATTTCTGCGGCATAAAGAAAAACCTGACCACGCACGTGGCCAGGCACACTTTCGGGACGACCGTCACGCTCGCCAACAATGTACCCTTGCAGGACGTGTCCGTCATGCTCGGACATGCCTCCACACGCATGACGCAGCATTATGCGCGGGTCATGAACAGCAGCCTGAAAGAGGCGATGAACAATGTGAAGGAACGTCTGGAATGGTAAACCTAATTTCCGCAAGCGAATGAAATCAGAGATTGCCATGCATTTTTTAGTGAGTTTATTATCTTTACATTGTGTTTTAGTGAAACGAAGGTGCCAAAGGTCCACTCTTTTGCATAACTTCCCCTTACCCCATGAAGCGACTTGAGGCAATACGCATTACCCACCATTAGAATAAGGATTAGCCAAAATCCTGTTGAAAGGCTATTTTATACGCTGGATTCTCGGTATAGATGTTTAGCACGTACGTCCTTGAAGTCCTAATCCACTTTGCGGCAATCGAGATGTATTTGAAAATATTGGTGTCCGGTAAAAGTTTGACCGAATCAAAAATACAAGGCTGAATCCCCTCTCGGAGGTCCAGCCTTTTTCGTTACCTTTGTTTCTGCTAAAAAATAAATCAATAACGATGAACAAAGGTAGTCATTTCAACGGACAGCCGGCATATGGTCAGCTGATAAATTTGCTGGACAAGTCAAAAATTCTCCAAATCAGTCAAGAAAAGGGCGGCGAACGGTATGTCAAACACTTTGACGCTTGGCAGCATCTGCTGATAATGTTGTATGCCGTGATCAAACGGTTCGATTCGCTGCGGGAAATCACGGACTCGATGTTCCCTGAAGCGAGAAAGCTTGCCCATCTTGGGATAAGCATGATGCCCCGGCGCAGTACTCTGTCTGACGCAAATGCACGCAGGTCAGAGGGAATCTTTGAGGCAATCTATCGCGACCTGTACAAGACATACCGCAACGAACTTTCATCGGACAGCCGAAACAATCCATCTTCCAGTTGGATAAACCGGCTGCAGATTATCGATTCGACGACAATCAGCCTGTTCTCCAACCTTATCTTCACGGGAGTCGGACGCCATCCGAAGACGGGGAAGAAGAAAGGCGGCATAAAGGTCCACACCAATATCCATGCAAACGAGGGAGTTTCTTCAGATATCAGGTTCACATCTGCCGCCACTAATGACAGTTTCATGCTCAAGCCGTCAAATTACACAAGCGGAGACATCGTTGCCCTGGACAGGGCCTACATCGATTACGCCAAGTTCGAGGAGCTGAGCCGGGCAGGTGTCATATATGTCACCAAGATGAAGAAGAATCTTGTCTATGAGGTTTCTGCTGATACGATATACATGACAGAAAGTGGGTTGATGGCACTTCGGGAACGCCATGTGACATTCACGAAGAAGGTCAAAGATGGCGACGATATAAAGCACCATGCACGCATAGTCACCTACGTCGACCAAAAGAAAAGAGGGGCCAAGCTCATATCCCTCCTCACAAACGACATGGAGATGAGCGCCGAGGATATTGTGGCAATCTACCGGAAACGCTGGGAGATAGAGCTGTTGTTCAAGCAGATAAAGCAGAACTTCCCCCTTCGGTACTTTTACGGCGAAAGCGCCAATGCCATCAAAATCCAGATATGGATAACCCTCATCGCCAACCTTCTACTGATGGTGCTGAAGAAACGCATCAAACGCAGCTGGAGCTTCTCGGGATTGGCAACAATGGTCAGAATCATGTTAATGTATTACGTCAACCTCTACACCTTCCTCGAAGAACCCGACAAAGACTGGTCAAAACTGGTAGCCGAGGCAGAATCGCCACCCAAGGAACTCCTGCTCTTTGGATAGAGGGGCTTACCAGACAAAACAAACACCCGCAATGCCTATCAAGTGACACTGCGGGTAGGCGAATCGTACTACACTAAACTTTAGCGGACAGCAATGATTTGAAAACGAAAGTCTTAATACGACTCGATATGGATAGGCCAAAATCCTTAACGTTTAATTTTCGGATGATTGTTTTGTAGAAGTTCCTTATCAATGCAGTCATCAGCAGGTATACTGCATTTTCTGCCATGAATGACTTTGGCAAATGTTTCCATCCAAACCCGTTGTTCATGTCATCGAGGATTCTTTCCTTCCCACCGCACAGGTTATAGAACTCTACGACATCCCTTATGTCGGATTCGAAATCATTGGTAAGGATACACCGGTAGGTATATTCTCCTTCCCATAGCTCCCGTATGTCATCTGCTCTTCTTTGTCTTTGGATGACAAGACGGTATGGTTTCCCCTTCCATTTTTCTACGACAATCGAATTCAGCTCGAACCTGATTCCGTTGATCTCCTCAGCCTTCCATCCCCTGAGGGCGAACATGTCATCGTAAAAAGCGGAGCATCTGTTGGCTCTGATATAGAAGTACTTGCAATGGGCCTTGACGGTATCTACAATCTCTTCGGAGCACGACCCACAATCCATACGAGCTCTATTTATATGAATGCCGTTACATTCCAGCCTGGTGAAGATTCTTTCCAATGTACACTGCTGACAGAACCGGACATTCGTGTTGCCATCCCGATTTTCAATGCCGACAATATGGTCACCTATAACGGCCACTCCCGGGCTGTATCCTGTGAACTTCTTGTATGTACGTTTGGCATCATACTTCTCCGTTTCAATGAACTGGTGGTCAAAATCCAGATCGTAACCCTGCTCCTGACATAATTCTCCGGTAGCAATGAGAGACTTGACCAACAATTCGTTCATTGTGTCAGCTGTATTGAAGTCATATGATTTACCTGAGTCTGGAGATGAATACGTTATGTTGTCTGTAGTCAGTTCTTTTATGGCGCGAAGAATCGTGTCTGCGCTGCAGGTTTTAAGTTTGGGATGCAGGGAAAGATGGGGCATGAGATGAGTGGATATGTCTTCAATGCACGAGCCGCCACAGAAGAATACGCACATGAGAGAACGGATGATTTCACTGTATTGGTAACCATAGGTTCTGCTACGCAGTCCTATATGTGGAGTCGATTACGTCCGATAAAAGAGCATCAAATTGCTCCATGATTGAAAATATTCCGCCAAAAGGTGTGATTGAATCGAATTTTATTTGTACTTTAGCCATGTCTGCTGAAGATTGGTTTGATTTTTATTGCAACACGAAGTTAAGTGAATCTTCTGACATGACAAAGCACTGGGTAATACATTACTACTCAGTGCTTTAAATTATTCTTGTACAAAAGTGTTGCGGAAATTAGGTATATCAACAATTGAGGAAGCGTTATGCTTGTTTTGTTGTGACTCCACTCAAAATGCGGTGTTCCGGTTTCACGCTTCCATGTATTATCAGGTTCTTCCAAGAAACCTGGAAGGCGTAAAATAATCCACATTTATGAAGCAGTATTGGTCTTTTTTCAAATCAGGCAAGTTTGCTTTTCTTGCCTTGTTCTTCGTATCACTTACGGTAATATCTTGTGACAACGATGACGATAACAATGTTTCTCCCGATCCGCCTATTGAGAAAGGCGAAATTGAGCTTGCAGAAAATGCCCAAGCTCTCAACTATTTTGATTTTATCAATCCGAACGATGTGGAGATCTTAAATGCTGACACAACACAGATTCGTGTGAGCCAGGCATACCTGGATAAGATAAAGACAAAGGTAAACAAGAACGATGTGTTGTCTATATGGCGCAGCATTGACACGCCACCTTTCATTCGGAAGGTATCAAATGTATCGGCAAACGGAAAGGATGCTATTCTGACGACAACCCAAGGTACATTGGCAGACCTGATAGAGCATGGCGACTTCAAGCTGAGCACGGAATTGTATGTTAACTACGGCGAGAAAGGCTTGAAGAACCGTTATTCCAAAGACGGCGTTTATCATCCCAGCGTGGTTATCTTCAGCGGTACAGAAGACAATGGCAAAAAGTATGCAACAGCCGAAGAGCTGCTGGCCCAAGAAGCTACATGGCACATTTTCAACAAGGATGGAATAACCAATTATTCATACGAAGAAAAAGGCTTACGCATTGGACTGAAGGATGTACAGACCCACACAGCATTAGACCTTGAAATCGGCATCAACATTTCCTGGTTCAAATTACGTAACTTTGATTGCTACTTCACAGGTGAGTACAAACTGGATGGTCCTCTGTTCGTTGAATGGGATGTGAAGGATAAATCAAGCGGCGGTGAAGTCCCATTAGTCTATTATCCTCCTATTGTAGTTGTATTCCCGATAGCAGGTCCCATTCACATTTCGGTCATGGTTATACCCACTTTAACTATGGACTGTAATGCACATGCAAAAGGCACGATAGGCATAACTCTGCCCATGACTTTTGATTCTTCCTTTAAGCTGGGTCCTTCCTATGCAAGAGACAGAGGCTGGGTCTTTTATAAAGAATACAACCATTCGTTTAACTGCTATGTAGATCGAACCAACATCACTTACTCTGGTGAAGTGGCTGCAAGCCTGGGTGTATATTTCAAGACGGAAGTCAATATAGCCTATTGCGGAGGTCCTTTCGTTAAAGTAGGTCCTTCTGTTTCAACAGATCTGTCTGCAAGTGTAGTAACGGGTTCCGACTATCAGTTCAAGGTCAACACCAGCGGCAAGTTTAAGCTGGCCGGTAAGACAGGAGCCGAATTGCATATAGTGGGATATTCGTTAGGCAAGTGGGAAACGGAATATGTTTTAGCGGAGAAAGATGCCTGGAATAAAGAATTTATAGTAGATATGTGGCCTAAGTAGGGCTTTTAGCGGATAAACCTCAATCAGTCATTAGAACGAGAAAAGTAAAGCGACTGACTATTTTTATTCGTTCTAACGACCGAATTGGGTTAAAAGAGACAAAATGGGCGAGGAAGACCACTGAGCTTTCAGCCTATTTTGTGACTTTCACTTATAGTCTTAACAGTCCGTTAAAAATTCAACATATCGGCTAAGCGGCTTCTGCCACTATGCCAAATAGTTCTTGGATAAGTTTAGTATTAAAAGTTCTGTTCGGTTTCAGACCGGACTTGCTAAAAAATCTTTTGAACATATAAATATTACTCAGATAGGCCTTTAGCAATCCGATGGAAAGCGACGGATAGTATTGTTTCCGCATGACCTTTGCGATGTTTACCGAGGCCAGTGAAGCATTGAAAGCGAAGTCGAGTTTCTTCAAGTCTCTTGCTTGGCAATCATTGAGTCCGGTAAACTGCTTTGAATCCCGAAAGCAAAACTCAATCTGGAATCGTGTACGGTAGTATTCGATGATGTCTTTGGCCGGCATGTCAAGATCGGTGGAGAAATAGATTTTATGTCCTCCTGATTCCGGATAATGAACCACTACTTTGATGTTGCGTTTCATTGCTTTTGAATATGCCTTGACTGAGTAAGCCCTTCCTCCTTCAATGTCTAGAATCTCGCAATGCTGAAGGTCGAGTCTCTCAAAATCAATCTTCTCTCCTTTGATACGCGGTCGTCCCCGTTTGCCTGTGCGGACACCGTTATGTGAATACCACAAGGCGGCATCATCACGTAGGCGGCTGATGACATGAAATCCCAGCAGACAGGCTTCACCCACGAACTTAGCCTTTGAGAACCAAGCATCCGCAACGATATAACGTGTTATGCCGAGCAACTTGTCCCTGTATTTGCGGAGTACGTCAAGATACCAGTCCACAAGGTTGTAATCTTCGCCTTGCTTTTCCATATACGCCTTGTCCGGTGTCTGTTCCGCACGTAGCATCATACAGTCCCGACTATCAATGTCGATAATGCCAATGCCGAGAATCTCCAATCCTCGTTTCATTGCAGAAGCGCATCCCGACCAGAACTTGCCGATATAAGGGAGTCTTCTTTCCCGACTTTGAAATGTAGCTTGCGTCTATGGCAATGGCTTTCCTGGCGCTTTCACCAAACCGCTGCCGCATAAGGAAGAGATTGAACTGCATCCAGTCAAACCCACGTTCAAACAACTGTCGGAAGCGTTGTTCCGAGCTATCTGAGTAACGCCCCATTTGTGTGAAATTTATCTTTCTTGGTAGTACCATATACAAAATCATGAGTTGGATGAATGCTGTTTCAAAACTTTTGCGTAACTTCGCCGAACAACTTTTCAAAGCATCGGTTACGATTTCCTCATATTGGTCAAGTGCTGTCTTATTCATACCTTTAATGTGTGGTAGGATACCATTAAAGATAATGATAATCAGCCACTTGACCTATTTTATTTTGCTAAACTTTGTCAATTAACTTGTTTGTTCTCAACGGATTAGGTATAAATTTAACGAAGTATTGTAATATAAGAGACTGCTAAATCAGAATTTACCGATACTTGACCATTCATCAAAAGCGGCAATAGTTCGTCACGCTGCATAGCCAATGAATCTATTTGTTGATAGTTATTTACAATCATTTGGTAGATACTTCCAATCTTCTCATCAAATAGTTTCAGAATATTTCTTGTTGGTATGGGCAATAAGATATTCTTGATTGTATTTTGAGAAATATTATCCCTTGCGGAACCCGTACTGAGTGTAATAAAATGGCTATATAACGATGATATATGGAAGTACACATAGTATAACATATTTTCTATTGTAGGGATAATGCCACAAACGGCTTGATTAGAACAAGCTTCGAATGTTAGCAAGCTAACTTTACCTGCTGTTGCGCCATACATTGCGACCAATATACTGTTGCTTGGATATAACTTTGCACTTGAATTTTCTAATCCACATTTTGTAATATAATTGGTAGTCTTAGTGATTATAGGACTATTCAGTTCCCCACTGTTTATCCAAGCTATTTCTCCGTTGTTGTAGTATTCTATATTTGTTGATTTGGGTGTACCTCCTGAATATGTGGTAGCAAAATCTTTTATTAAAGATATATTCCATCCTTTTGGAATCTCTCGCTTCAACTTTTTATTCCAAACCATTTCCCCACCACTTGATTTATAAGGCTTCCCTTCTTCATTCGGAAAATCAAATTGCACAAACCAATAGTCGTAAAGTTGTTTCGCCATTGCCGTTAAATTCTGATTTATCTGCTCATTGAGTCTGATTTTTTGGTCAAGATTCAAGAAAAATGTGCCAATGCTTTCCTCCGAACAAGAAAGTGTTGGCATTTCATATCTTAGAATTTGCTCTTTATCTCCACGAGGCATTTTACTTCCTTTGGCTCCTTGCATTACATAGTCAAAAAAAGAATCTTGAAGTAGTACGGCATAAAGAAAACTTGGCGAATGTCCCTCTTTAGCTCTAAAAACCAACACGTCAGAAGAGGCTCCACCGTCTATATCTGCAAACCAAACCTTTTTGAGATATGGTCTGATATTTGCTATTAATACATCGCCATGTTGATAGCGAGTGAGACAACAAGACTGTGGCGGAAGATTGGTTGCAATTTCCCGTCCTTTTTTGTTTTGTAATATGCAGTCTGTAGTAACATATTCGCGTAAGGCAATATCGTTGCTACTGATTTTGTCGGTTACATAATCTGCGATTGATGATAACTTAGTCATATACATCCTGTTTTGGATGCAAAGTTACATAATTTTAGGCAGATTCTTGTGGTTCAGTTATCCCAAATATTTCTTATGCGCCAACTTTACATTGTTTTGATTCACAATGGCATAGTGCAGTGTTGTGTCAATGCGTACATGACCAAGTAGTCGCTGCACCTGTTCGATGGGCATACCTTTGTCGATAGCCATTGTTGCAAGGGTACGACGGAACTTGTGAGGATGAACTTTTGGCATAGAAAGTGCTTGCCCCATTTTTCTGATTCTAACTTCCACACCGCTGATAGTCAGTCGTGAGTGTGGTGAATTGAGGGAAACGAATAAGGCTGGATTGCTGTCTGTTCGCTCATTAAGATATTGTTGCAAATGTAGTTTGGTACGGGCGTTGAAGTAAACAACACGTTCTTTGTTACCTTTTCCGAACACCACGCACTGCCGTTCGTGGAAATCTATATCTTCACGGCTCAGTTTGACCAACTCACCCACACGGATGCCCGTGGATGAAAGAAAGTCTATAATAGCAAGGTCTCGTTTGGTCGTGCAACTATCTCGAAGTTGCTCCAATTGTTCGTCAGAAAGCACCTCTTTTACAAGTGAATCTGTCTTAACCTTGTGAATGCGTCTTACCGGGCTTTTGGCGATATAATCTTCATCTTCCAACCATGCAAAGAAGCTGGAAAAGATGCGTCGCATATTGTCAATGGTCACTTTGCTCGATTGGTGTTCTTCTTGATAATCGGATAGATAAGTACGAATATCTGTTGTCGTAATGTGACAAATTGCCAATGAAAGCGTGACTAACAACCGTTCAATGGTATTACGGTAGTAAGTTAATGTCTTATCTGAACATCCCTCTATCTTTTTGGCTGATATAAAAGAGTTAAGAAGATGTTCATTCTCCTGCGTTTGCTGTGTGGCACAATCGCTCTTTTCAATGATTTCTACATTATGCAGTTCTGATGTAAGCACAGCTTTAAGCCGTGCCATTTGTCGGCAATCTAAGTCACGCTGCATTTTCGCAACTATCGCCTGAATGATGTTCTCTTTCATAATTCTGATAATTTTGTTCTTATATATAATATAAGAGACTGCTAAATCAGAATTTACCGATACTTGACCGTTCATCAAATGAGGGAGAAGTTCATCGCGTTGCTTAGTAAGAATATCTATTTCTTCTCCTAAAATCATTTGTCTATCAAACATAGGGGAACATATCTTATCAAAGGCTCTAATAACTTCATCTGAAGGAATAATAATAGGCAGACTATATAGGTCTTCTTTAGTAATAGACCCAAATGTTGTACCAGCCGCATTTCTCTGGTCAAAAGCAATCCTCAAATCATTTAATATATAATACAAGTGTGATATAGAGCCTAATTTTGAATTAATTGCAGATAAACCACGACCTATACAACAGTCATTATTTGCAATATTTATAGATCCAACTGGAGCACGAACACTCATTAGTATATCACCTTTCTTTGCAAATCGAGAAGGTGCTGTTGTGTATTGTCTAACCGAAGGAAATCTCATACCAAAATCCGTGCTTCCTTGATAAAAGAGCATACCTTCTCCAACTTCATTATAGCTAGAGCCATCAGGAGATTGTCCCATTGTTATATTTGCGATGTCGATAAGTATTCCATCATCCCATCCTTCCGGAATTTCCCTTTTCAACTTATCATTCCAAACCATCTTACCACCACTTGATTTATATGGTCTTCCGTTTTCATCTGGAAAGTCAAACTGCACAAACCAGTAATCATAGAGTTGCTTTGCCAACGCTTCTAAATTCTGATTTATCGCTCGATTAAGTTCAATCTTACGATCGAGACTACGAAGCAGCTTGCCAATACGTTTCTGCTCAGTTAATTCAGGAATCCACACGGTACAATCCCTGATTTTATCAGGCGAAGTATGACGAATTTTTGTTTGTTGGGCAGCAGCACTTAATTGTTGTTTGACTAAAGTAGAAGATATGAGATAGAAAACGAAATCCTTGTCTAACAGTTCTTCTTTACAAATAATCTTTGCCACATCTTGACTTTGAATATATTTACCGCTTTCGGGGATAATGGCGGTAGAGCCAAGCAAACCAATAGCCTGTTCGGTCAGAGGGGTAATAATATCCCCCTCTTCCATTAAAAATTCAGGTTTGAAATCACCGATGTAGTAGAGATTATCTTTTGACTTGTTTTCTTTAAAACAATTGTTCTGATAGTCAAAGTTGCCGCAAGTCAAACGGATGTATTTTCCCTCAGTGGCGTAAAACTCGCCACTGAGACTTGCCCCTCTTGTAACATCAAGTATTTCTCCCAATTTATATTTTTTCAATTCCATCACTTCATCTTATTACTTTTCACCCAACATTCCCCTAACTTCTTTGTCGAAGTCAGAATCAATCCGTTGAGTTTTATTAAAAATATCGTATTCGCTTTCTGCCTTTGTCTTGGCTTGTGCCGCAG
>ENA-OYXT01000272-OYXT01000272.1-human-gut-metagenome-genome-assembly--contig:-NODE-272-length-21767-cov-5.085575_pt1 | contig 21767 bp, 22 predicted proteins | sample MGYA00244218_ERZ653423 | MGnify/ENA primary metagenome ERZ653423 (study PRJEB26926, sample SAMN06165035) | human gut metagenome | biome: ENVO:00009003; feature: ENVO:2100002; material: ENVO:00002003... | reverse complement strand
TTCTTGGCGTTCGACGACTTCTTTTCAGCCGACGACGAGTCCGAATCGCCGTCCAGGCCCTGCACTTCAATCCTCTTCTCGCCGGGCATCACCAGGCCCAGGTCCTCGGATGCCGCGTCCTTGATACCCTCCTCCGAGAGCAGCTTGTCGACGCTTTTTTGCAGCTCATCATTGTATTGCTGGCGAATCTCGACCTGCTTGGCCAAGATATCGCTCGAACGCTTTGCCACGTACAGGTCGCGCACGGGGAAATACAGGCTCACGAGCACCAGGGCAACGACGATGCCGATGAATAGCCCTCGCTGAGGACCGTGGGTAAAGTCGTAGATCGCCTTGACCACCGCGTTGTCGTTGGCGTAGTGCATAAAGTCCGAGCCCGAAAGACGGTTCGAGGGCCTGCTCGACCTATCGTGCGTTTGAGCCGACGAGCGCTGAGCATGCGACGAACGTGCCGGGCGCACTGGTCCATCTGTCGAAGTATTCACTTGAGCATTGGGGCGCGAGGTACTTGTCGGGCGCTGTATGGAGCGGTCGGCGCCGGCGTAGGCGGACCCACCGAGCTGCACCGTGCGCGCACGGCGAGGCGACGGCTCACGCGAACCGGCGGAATAGTACCTGTTGTCGTAAATCTGATCCATGTGCGCCTTGTGCGGTTGAGGTTTGTTTGCGCTAAGTCCTTTAGTTATAGCACGAGCGCCCGCACCGCCTTCGCCAGCCTTTGCTCGACATAAAAAAGGCGCTGAGCCATATGGCCCAGCGCCCAATGGTGCTCAACAGCGCCCGGCTGGACATCCCCGGCACCGTGGATATTCTGGAACAATACATCCGCTCCCGGGCCGCTCAGTTCGATGATCGGCCTGCCGGTGAATAAAGGAGGTCCTATGTCCGTACAAAAGAAAGAAAAAGCCATGTGGGAAATGCTGGACCGTTTCTTTCTCCGGGTCCTGGGAGAAAAAGAGGGAACGGCGGTCATGGCGGAAAGCCGGGAACAAGCCGCATCGTTTTTAGCCAGCTCTCAGGAGACCTCCCCCTCCCGGCGTGCCCTTATGCAAAGCACGATCCTGCCGCGGGTCGCAGTCTACACTGTATTGAAGCACCGGGGGCTGGATGCTGAAAAGCTCATGGAAAAATATGTGCGGGAGGTACAGGGGCCCGCCTCCCATGACCGGTACGCCGGTCTGGAATGGGTTCCCCGTTTCTTCTCGGTATTTCGCTGGGCCTTCCGGAAAACGACCTCCTCCAGCGACGCTTGGGTCAGCACCTTTGAGGAACAGCCGGAGGAATTTGACCTGACCATCCACCAGTGTCTCTGGCATGATACCTGCGCGGCGTGCGGCTGCCCGGAAGCCTGCCGTTTTTTCTGTGAATGTGACAATTACGCCTTCGGTGACCTGAAAAAAGTCGGTTTCCGCCGCACCCAGACGCTGGGGACCGGCGGTGACTGCTGTGATTTCCACTTCTACAAGAAATAACAGAGACGGCGCTGTCCCAAAAGGGCAGCGCCGTTTTTCTACGGTATCCCGTAAAGTCCTGTCAGAGGGTCCCGGAACAGGGCGATGTGGGGCGGTGAAAAGGTCCACCAGACAAACAGAAATGCCAGCACCCACAGCCACACCAGTCCCGCCACTTGATATTCCATCTTCCAGAGCCGCCGCTGACGGTGAAGCAGATCGTCCAGCCAAAACGTCACCGCCGCCGACAGATAGAAGATGGCCGCGTCTGCCCAGAGCACGTGATCTCCCCAAATGCCGGTGTAGGTATAATACAATGTGGGGATCAGGGCCAGTCCCGCCGTAATGCTGACCGCCCGGGCTGCCAGCAGGCCGTCCCGCTCTCCCAAGCAGAATTGTACCGCCGTAAAGAGGAACACTGGGAAAAACAGCAGCTTCATATGTTCCCATACGGATTCATTTACGGCGCAGAACACTCCCGCCAGCAGCGCCCCATCGCTCCACCTGTACGCGAAATGGGCCAAGGTACCCAGCACCGCCGTCGTAAGAAAGCCCGTCAGGGGCCAGAACCGCCACCGTCTCCCCATAATGACCTCCCGCCCGAAAAAATGGAAGCACAGCATTTGACTGTGCTTCCATTTTATGCGATTTATCTTATTTTATGCGAAAACGGCCTGCACCAGAACCATGTACAGCGCCGTGCCCCCGGCGATAGAGAACAGCACGTTCCGTTTCCACAGATGCAGCCCCACCACGGCGGCAGAGGCCAGCAGCTCCGGCGCGCCATGGGTTCCGGAGAGCCAGGAGACGTTTTTGAAGCAGTACACCGTCAGCAGGCCCATCATGGCGGGCGGCAGCACCTTGCCCAGATACAGCACCACCGCCGGCGGGTCCTTCTTCTCTGGGAAGAGCCAGAAAGGTAGCCAGCGGGTAAACTGAGTTCCGGCAGCGATGGCCAGAATGGTGATGAGGGCCTGAACGCTTGTCATTTGCATAGCTTTTTCCTTCCTCCCAGTAAAACGGCCAGCAGCAAAATCATGGCGGGGATCAGGAAATTATCCGGGCCAAACACCGCCAGACTTGCTGCGGTGCAGACCATGCCGATGATCCCGGCGGCCCGGTTTTCCTTTTTCTTCACCTGTTCCAGCAGCAGCACGATAAACAGCGCCGTCAGCGTAAAATCCAAACCGGTAGTGTCAAAGGTAAGCAGCCCGCCCACAGCGTTCCCCAGCGTACAGCCCACCTGCCAGTAAAGGTAGTCCAGCAGTGAGATCCAGAAGTAGAAGTCCCTCCGGGCTACGCCCTCCGGCGGCTCCAGTGTGGATACCAGAGAAAAGGTCTCGTCCGTCAGGGTACAGATCAAAACAGGGCGAACCGGGCCGGTGCCCCGATACTTTTCCAGCATGGAAAGGCCGTAAAAGGCGTGGCGGGCATTGACCATCACGGACATCAGCAGCGCCTGAAAGGGGTCGAAAGCCGCTGTCAGCAGCGAAACGCCCACAAATTGCATACTGCCGCAGTAGCAGATCATGCTCATGGCGATGGACCAGCCGATCCCATATCCGGCGGTCCGCAGCAGGATGCCGAAGGCCGCGCCCAGGCAGAGATACCCCGTCATCACCGGGACGGTGGCGGGAAAAGCGGCCCGCAGAGCGGCGCTCCGATTTTTTACGATGGCTTCATGTTCTTCCATATGCACATACCCGTTTCACAAGCAGTTTTATACGCAGAGTATAACGGCAGGAGATTTCCCTGTCAATTCCGTTTCGGGATATAAAACTTCATGCATGAGCATGCGCACCACGAAAATGCACAAATGCCAATGCATGAAGTTTTCGTGCATCATTTCCGGTTGCCCCGCAGGGGCGAGGAAATGGCACATTTCTTATTTTGCTATGCACTATGATAAGGCCGCGCTTTCACCCCTAAGTCATCTGATACACAGCTTCATCAGCGGCTGTCTGCGCATTTTCTCAAAGACGCTTGGGTAACTTCGAAGGTCCTTACATTTTCTCCGGAGCATCCACGCCGATGAGCTTCAGGCCGTTCTTCAGCACCATGCGGGTATCGTCCGCCAGCTTGAGACGGGCGGCAGCCACCTGAGGCTCCTCGCCCCGGATGCGGCAGGCGGTGTAGAACCGGTGGAAACAGGCCGCCAGCTCCTGCAGACAGCGGTTGATGTGGCTGGGGTCATAGTCCCGTGCCGCCAGCTTGATCTCCTCGCAGTACTGAGCGATCTGCTTGATGAGGGCCTTTTCTGCTTCGCCGGACAGCAGGCTCAGGTCGGCGGTCTCCGGCACGGTCACGCCGTCAGTCTCCAAAGCCCGCAGCAGGGAGCAGATCCGGGCGTGGGCATACTCTACATAATAGATGGGGTTCTCACTGTCCTCCCGGACGGCCAAACCCAGATCGAATTCCATCTGAGTGTCGGGCTTGGCGTTAAAATACCAGCGGGCAGCGTCCACGCTGACCTCGTCCAGCAGATCGTGGAGGGAGATGGCCTTGCCGGTACGCTTAGACATCCGGACCACCTCGCCGTCCCGCAGCAGCTTCACCAGCTGCATGAGCACGATATCCAGCCGCTCAGAGCCATTGAGGCCCAGCGCGTCCAGTGCGCCCTTCAGGCGGGCCACATGGCCGTGATGGTCGGCGCCCCAGATGTTGATGACCTTGTCGAAGCCCCGGACAGCGAACTTATTGCGGTGATAGGCGATATCCGCGGCGAAATAGGTGTAGAAGCCGTTGGCCCGGCGGAGCACGTCATCCTTCAGATCCAGCTTTTCAATGTCCGCTTCCTTTTTGCCCTGCTTGCGGAAGTGATCCCGCAGAATATCGGCCGTCTTCAGCCACAGAGCGCCGTCCTTTTCGTAGGTCCAGCCCTTTTCCGTCAGCAGGTCCACAGTCTCGGCTACATAGCCGCTCTCGTGGAGGGTAGACTCGTAAAACCAGGTATCGTAATGGATCTTATAGCGCTCCAGATCCGTCTTCATGCGGGGCAGGTTCACAGAAAGGCCGAACTGCGCCAGCGCGTCCTGCCGCTCCTGCTCGGAGGCATTCAGCAGGCTGTCGCCGTGCTCGTCATAATAGGCCTTGGCCAGTTCCTTGATGTCCTCGCCCTGATAGCCGTCCTCCGGGAAGGCGATGGAAGCCTCGCCATTGATGAGCTGGAGGTAACGGACCTCGATGGAACGGGCAAACTTGTCAATCTGGTGTCCGGCGTCGTTGACATAGAACTCTCTGGACACATCCGCGCCGCAGGCGGTGAGGACGGAGGCCAGCGTATCGCCCAGCACGCCGCCCCGGGCGTTGCCCATGTGCATGGGGCCGGTGGGGTTGGCGGAGACGAACTCCACCATGATCTTCTGACCCTTGAGACTGTCATTGGTGCCGTAGACGTCCTTCTCCGTTTCCACGGCGTTCATGACGCCGGCATACCACTGGTCTCCCAGACGGAAGTTCAGAAAGCCGGGGCCAGCGATCTCCGCAGAGGTAAAGTAGGTGCCGGTGAGATCCATGTGGTCCAACAGCGCCTGAGCGATCACGCGGGGCGGTTTGCCCAGTGCCTTGGCGGCAGCCAGAGCAAAGGTGGTGGTATAGTCGCCGTTGGCGGTATCCTTGGGGATCTCTACGGGGGCGGTCTTGACCTCTGCCTCCGGCAGAGTGCCGTCCGCAGCAGCCGCCTTGTAGGCTGCCATTGCCAGCGCCGCAGCCTGGTCCTTCGCGTTTTGGATCATATTCGTCATATCGTTAAACCCTTTCTTCGGTTAAATTTGTCATTTATTTCCGCCGGACCCGGATCTTGAAGCAGTTCCGACCCGTGACCACGTGTTCTACCGCAATGGAATACTTGATCTCCATGAGTCCGCCCCGCTCCGTCAGGTTATGGAGCAGGCGGCTGGTCTGAATATCCACGGACAGTTCACCGTACGGCGTTTCATACAGGGAGGTGTGCTGCCGCCCCTCCTCAAACACCATCTGAGAGTTGACGCTGCCGCTGCGCCGCAGGATCACCCGGCCGGGGCCGATCTCAAAGGTGGTGAGAGTCCCCTCCATGCCGGTAAGCTCTGTCTCCTGATAGCTCAGAAGGAAGCCGTCCTCTGTCTGTTCCAGTGTCCCCTCCGTCATCAGTTCTGTGGCGTTGGGGTCCACATCATCAAAATACTGTTCTCCCCGGACGGAGATCATCACCGGGAGTTTTTCTCGTTCAATACTGTTCAATGTCGATCCTCTCCGCCCCCCGGCTCAGGGGTTCTTCCAGAAATACTGCGGCCAGCTTCTCAAAGTCCTCCGGCCGGTCGCTGACATAAAAGCGGGTTTCGCCCTGCTGCCGGTCCGTAAGCTGGCCCTCTGCCGCAAGCTGCTGCCGCAGTGCCCGGGCCGAGGCCGCGCCGGAGTCGATCAGGGTGACGCCGGGGCCGCAGATCTCCCCGATGATGTCTTTCAGCAAGGGGTAATGGGTGCAGCCCAGAATCAGCGTATCCACGCCGGCTTCCATCAGCGGTGTCAGGTACTCCCGGGCCACCGTCTCGATGACCACATCCCCCTGCCGGAACCGGCCGTTCTCCACCAGCGGGACAAACAGCGGGCAGGGCTGGCTGACCACCCGCACATCGGCGTCCAGACCCTTCAGGGTCCGTTCGTAAGCTCCGGAGCGAGCGGAGGCCAATGTGGCGATCATGCCGATCTTTTTATTTTTTGTGACAGCCAGCGCCTCCCGGCAAGAGGGCTCCACCACGCCCAACACAGGCAGATCATTTTCCTTCCGCAAAGTATCCAGAGAGGTGGAGGTCACTGTGCCGCAGGCGATCAGAACCGCCTTCAGGTCAAAGGACCGGAGAAAGGCGATGTCCTGACGGGCATATTTCAAAAGGGTCTCCCGGGAACGTCCGCCATAGGGCACCCGGGCAGTATCTCCAAAATAGATCAGATCCTCTCCCGGCAGCAGACGCCGCAGGGCCTTCACCGCTGTCAGTCCGCCCAACCCGGAATCAAATACCCCGATAGGACGGTCATCCATACCGCTCGCCTCCTTTTTCCAGGGTGTTCGTTTAGAAAGTATATTATACAATAGCTGCTTCCGCTGCGCAAGGGCAAAAGCGCCGTTTTTCGCAGTTGAAATTTGCCGGACGGCGGTTTTTTCGGTTCTGGAGACAGATTTTTGGCTTTTTGCCCGCTTTTTCAGGTAGCATTTTCAGATGGGTTCTGCTATAATACCCTCCATCAAAGGGATATGGGAGGTGGCTCCTTATGAAGCTCGAATTGACAGACCAGGAATTCCGGTATCTGCTGGATCTGGTATACATAGGAAACTGGGTGCTGAATTCCACCCGAGGTGATGACCGCATCGAGGAATACGATCAGGTGGAGGGCAAGGTCTTCTCCCACTGCGTCCCCCAGGGGATGCCCAAGCTGGTGGAGCGGTACCGGGGCAGTCTTATCCCCTCCCGCGCCTTTGCCGACGGCGGCATCCACGAGGCCATCGAGCAGTATGAGGACACCATCTTCTACGAGCTGCTGGCGGAGGAGCTGGCCCTGCGGGATCTGGACGGTCAGCCCCTGACCCGGGAGAATTACGACGCACTCATGGCGCGGATCGACGCCTATCTCTCTGAATTCGATGAGCACGGCACCGACCGGGTGACTGTGGATCTGGACAAAGGATAGTAAAAAGAGATCGAATCCCTTTTTTGTCCTTGACATAAAGTTAACTTCAGGTTTTATAATCATCTCAGGAAAGTTCTCAAAAGCTCTGATAAGGAGAATGCACTATGGCATCTAAAGTTTATTTCGCAGATTTCCGCTGCCCCAGTTGGCGGGAAAACTTGCAGCAGAAGCTGGCCCGGCTGATGATGACTGCCGGTTTCGGCGACATCGACATGGACGGCAAATATGTGGCCATCAAAATGCATTTCGGCGAGCCGGGCAACATGGCCTATCTCCGCCCCAACTGGGCCAAAACCGTGGCGGATCTGGTAAAAAGTCAGGGCGGCAAGCCCTTTCTGACGGACTGCAACACCCTGTATATCGGCGGCCGCAAAAACGCGCTGGATCACATGGAATCTGCCTACGTCAACGGTTTTACCCCCTATTCCACCGGCTGCCATATCATTATTGCCGACGGTCTCAAGGGCAATGACGAGGTGGCCATCCCCGTGGAGGGCGGCGAGTATGTGAAGGAGGCCAAGATCGGCCGGGCCGTGATGGACGCCGATGTGTTCATCTCCCTGACCCATTTCAAGGGCCACGAGCAGGCGGGCTTCGGCGGCTGCCTGAAAAACATCGGCATGGGCTGCGGCTCCCGGGCCGGCAAGATGGAGCAGCACGCCGCCGGTAAGCCTGCCGTGCAGGAGAGCCTGTGCCGGGGCTGCCACCGCTGCGCCAAGGAGTGCGGCTCCGATGCCATCCGCTACAACGAGAACAACAAGGCGGTCATTGATTACGAAAAGTGCAAGGGCTGCGGCCGCTGCATCGGTGCCTGCAACTTCGATGCCATCTATTCCATCGACAGCAGCGCCAACGAGGAGCTGGACCGCAAGATGGCAGAGTACGCCGCCGCCGTCTGTGCAGGCCGCCCCTGCTTCCACATCAGCCTGGTGCAGGATATCAGCCCCAACTGTGACTGCCACGGCGAGAACGATGCCCCCATCCTGCCGGATATCGGCATGTTCGCCTCCTTTGACCCCGTGGCGCTGGATCAGGCCTGTGCCGATGCCTGCCTGAACGCACAGCCCCTGCCCAACAGTCAGCTGGGCCAGAACCTTGCAAAGCCCGGCTGGAACTGCCACCACGACAACTTCAAGGATTCCAACCCCAATGTCGAGTGGAAGGCAACGCTGGATCAGGCCGAAAAGATCGGCATGGGCACCCGCCAGTACACCCTGAAGAAGATCTGAACATAAAAATAAGCCCGACGTTGTCGGGCTTATTTTTATGTCTCTTGCATTCAGGGGCAGACGGAACGATCAATACTCGCTGGAAGCCGGGACCAGTACGTCAATGACATCGGCCAGGGCTTTCCAGTTTTCCTCGGAACAGCCGGGCAGCTCTTTGGCATCCAGACCGGCATCCTCGATGCGGCCGGTCATGCTGTCCTTGTCGGTCAGCAGGGTCTCGGCATCGGCCTTGATGAGCGGCCAGGCATCGGCAAAGCTCTGCTGGTCATCGGCGCTCAGGCTGTCGAACCACTGGGTATAGGCATCTTTGATGTCGCTGACCGGCTGGATGCTCATGTTGCAGCCATCGGCCCATTTCAGCAGGGAAGCCGCCGCGATGACGGATTTCAGCGAGCAGCCGGACACGCCGGGGCCCCAGCCGAGGCAGGGGGCAAAGGCATCGTCCGGGTCAGAGAGGGAGAACAGGGAATTCTCGCCTGCGTCCAGCGGGCCCACCTTGCCGGTATCGGCGGTCACGGTGGAAGAGGGGATGCTCTCGCTTGCAGAAGCGGAAGAGCTGGAAGCGGCAGTGCTGCCGGAAGAGGTGCTGCAGCCTGCCAGCACGCCGCACAGCAGGGCGGCGCAGACCAGCAGGGAAAGAATACGCTTGCGAATCATAGGAAAGCCTCCTTTTATCGTGTTCCGGCCCATCTGCCGGAGAAACTGCTCTGGTACATTTCTAGTATACTGTTCTGCCGGGCTGTTGTCAATCGGCGTGCGCAGGACGATTTTTCACCCCGGCTGTGCAAACTATACAAACTTTTGTCGTTTTTTTCTCAGTCGGGCGGGATTGACATTTTTTGCGCTGGCGCGTATAATTCGGCCATGGTCAAACTGGGAGAAACGGGTGAAGAACCGGGAAAAGGGGGAGAAACGGATGCAGAAATTTCTGCGGCGGCTGGAACGCTTTTCACAGTCGCTGCTGTCGCCGCTGTCTTATCTTTCGGCGGCGGGCCTGCTGCTGGTGCTGGGGGCGCTGCTCACCAGCAAGCCCTTGTGTCAGGCGCTGCCGGTGCTGCAGTGGGCTCCGCTGCAGCTGGTGGGTCAGCTGCTCTATAACGGGATGATGGTGCTCATCAACAACCTCAGCGTTATTCTCTGCGTGGGGGTGGCAGCCGTGCGCGCCAAAACCGAAAAGCAGGATGCCGCCCTGCTGGCGCTGATGGCCTACCTGGTGTTCCTCACAGCCAACCACACCGCGCTGGAAGCGCTGGGACTGCTTGCCCAGCCGAACGGGATGACCGGCCTTGCGGGCACGGGCCAGACCACCATTCTGGGCATTCAGGTGGTGGACACCGGCGTGGCAAGCGGCATCGTGCTGGGCTTTGCGGCGGCGTGGCTTTTCAACCGCACCTGCGAAAAGCAGTTTTATGGCATGATCACCCAGCTCTATTCGGGCCTGCGGTGGTCGTTTTTGTGGCTGTCGGCGCTGGCGGTGGCACTGGGGCTGGGGTTCTGCTTTGTCTGCCCGCCGCTGCAGCGGGCGGTCAGCGCCCTCACGGGCTGGATCGCGGCTTCAGGGAACGCGGGTGTGTTCCTTTATGGCTTTCTGGAACGGCTGCTCATCCCCACCGGCCTGCATCACCTCATCTATATGCCCTTCCAGTTCTCCTCGCTGGGCGGCAGCCTGACCGTGGGCTCTGTGACCTACACAGGTGCTTACGCCGTCTGCATGACCGAGTACACCATGGGCCTGCCCCTCTCGGACGGCATCGTCTGGATGTACACCGGCTTCACCAAGACCTTTGGCTATCTGGGCATTGCTGCGGCCTTCATCTTCACGGCCCGCAGGGAGAACCGTGCCCGTACCGCCGCCGCTATGATCCCGCTGGCGGTCACGGCCTCGGTGGCCTCCATCACCGAACCCATTGATTTTCTGTTCTGCTTCGTTTCGCCCCTGCTCTGGGTGGCCCATGCGGTCATTACGGGCGGCTTTATGGTGCTGCTCCATGTCCTGCATGTCCGGGCCTTTACCTCCAACCTGCTGGGGTCGCTGGTGTTCAACCTGAGCGCCGGGGAGCAGCTGCAGAACATGCCGCTGCTCTATCTGCTGGGCTTTGCGGAGATCCTGACCTACTTTGCCGTGTTCAGCATCCTCATCAAAGCAAAGGATCTGCCCACCCCGGGCCGGGAAGCTGCCCTCTCCGCAGACCAGTCCCCGTACGCCGACCCGCAGGAGGTGTGCCGGTTCATTGCCGCGCTGGGTGGGCCGGAGAACATCGCCCAGCTGGGAAACTGCTTCACCCGTCTCCGGCTCACGGTGCGGGATGCCTCGCTGCTGGATATGGGGGCTCTGCTCTCCCTGCCCCATAAAGGTCTTGTGGTGCAGGGCACCCGGGTCCAGCTGGTCTGCGGCCTGCACGCCGCCCAGCTTCGCCATGCGCTTGAACAGCAGCTTGCCGAGATGGCCCCGGTGTGATTGCATTTTGATAAGAGAAACGGTATAATTGTGGCGAAACCTCTCAGTCGTCTGCGGCGACAGCTCCCCCTAACAGGGGAGCCAAGAAAGGCCCCTGCCTCTCCTATTAGGCAACAACAACAACCGCCGCCAGTGGCGGATGAAGGGAGTTGTTGTTGGGGCAGCGGCTAACAAGGCACAAGTGCAATACTTTGCACGAAGTGAATGTTGGGAGCCGCAACCCGGACAAGTGGCATTGCGAAGCAATGACGGAGAGGTTTAGCAGCGGATAACCTGAAAATAAAGGAGAACATAAAATGCAGAATAACACCTTTTCCGTCGAAGGTCTCTTCGATTTCCTGAACGCCGGTGTCAGCGCCTTCCACTCCACGGCTGCGGCTGTGAAGATCCTGGAGGAGAACGGCTACCAGAACTGCCTCGAGAGCGCAGCCTGGGAGCTGGTGCCCGGCGGCAGATATTACACCACCCGCAACGGCTCTGCCGTGCTGGCATGGCGGATGCCCAAGGGTGAGCTGACCGGCTGGCATGTCACCGCCAGCCACAGCGATTCTCCCACTTGGCGCATCAAGCAGCTGGACGGCGGCAAGGACGCAGTCTTTGCCAAGGCGGAGACCGAGGGCTACGGCGGCATGATCATGCCCACCTGGCTGGACCGTCCCCTGAGCGTGGCGGGCCGCATTCTGGTCCGCACGGAGAACGGCATCCGGAGCCTGCTGGTCCACCCCGACCGGGCGCTGGCTGTCATCCCCAACCTCTGCATCCACTTCAGCCATGACCTGAACAACGGCATGAAGTACAACCCTCAGGTGGATCTGCAGCCCATCTTTGGTGAGGCAGGCTCCACCCTGCGGGACGCTCTGGCTGAGGAAGCCGGGGTCAGGGCTGAGGACATCGTGGACGCTGACCTGGTGCTCTGCACCCGTGAAAAGGCCGAGCGCGTGGGCCTGAAGGGCGAATACTTCATGTCCGGCCGCATCGATGACCTGGAATGCGCCTACACCACCCTGTGGGGGTTCCTGCAGGGCCGCGGCGAGGAGGAAGGCCGGGGCGATATGTGGGTCATGTTCGATAACGAGGAGGTGGGCTCCTCCAGCCGGCAGGGCGCACAGGGTACCCTGATGGCCAATGTGCTGGCCCGCATTGAGGAAAAGCTGGGGGTCACCCGGGAGCAGAGCATCCGTGCCTGCACCAACAGTCTGCTGCTGAGCGCCGACAATGGCCACGCCACCCACCCCAACCACCCCGAAAAGAGCGATCCCGCCAATGTGGCGGTCATGGGCGGCGGTGTGCTGCTGAAGTACAATGCCCGCCAGACCTACACCACCAGCGGCTTTACCGGCGCTGCCTTTGCCGAGATCTGCAAAAAGGCCGGTGTGCCGGTGCAGGTGGCCGCAAACCGCGCGGATGTTCCCGGCGGCTCCACGCTGGGCAACCTGCTGGGCCACCAGATCCTGATCCCCATGGTGGATATCGGTCTGGCACAGCTGGCCATGCATTCCGCAATGGAGACCGCCAGCTGCAAGGATGCCGAGTACATGGCAAAGGCCGTGGCCGAGTTCTATAACACGCCCATCTCCCAGCCCGTGGACGGCGAGTGGAAGCTGGGCCTGTGAGCGCTGTGACCGGGCGCTTTGCCCCCAGCCCCAGCGGGCGGCTGCATCTGGGCAATCTGGCCTGCAGCCTGCTGGCCTGGCTCAGCGCCAGAAGTCAGGGCGGGCGCATCGTTCTGCGCATTGAGGATCTGGATGCCGAGCGCTGCCCCCGCAAATATGCCGACGCACTGGAAGAGGATCTGCGCTGGCTGGGCCTTGTCTGGGACGAGGGCGGCAGCAGCGGCGGCCCCAACGGCCCCTATTACCAGAGCGAGTGCGCCGCCATCTACACCGAGAGCTATAACAAACTGGAAGCACAGGGCCTTGTTTACCCCTGTTTCTGCTCCCGTGCCCAGCTCCATGCCGCCAGCGCACCCCACACCTCCGACGGCAATGTGATCTATCCCGGCACCTGCCGGGGGCTGACGGCGGAGCAGATCGCCGAAAAGCGCAAAAAGAAGGCCCCGGCCTACCGGCTCATGGTGCCCGATGAGGACATCACCTTCACCGATGGCTGTATGGGCTCCCACACCGAGAACCTGCTCCACGACTGCGGGGATTTCTACCTCCGCCGCGCCGATGGCGTGTTTGCCTACCAGCTGGCTGTGGTGGTGGACGATGCCCGCATGGGCGTGACGGAGGTGGTGCGGGGCGCGGACCTGCTCTCTTCCACCGCGCGGCAGCTTTATCTTTACCGTCTGCTGGGCCTGCCCGCCCCAAAGTTTGCCCATTGCCCGCTCCTGCTGGCTCCCGATGGCCGCCGCCTGTCCAAACGGGACGGGGACCAGAGCCTGGAAAATCTGCGGGCAAAGTATACGGCGGAAGAGATCGTGGGCAGGCTTGCCTTTGCCTATGGTCTCCAACCTGAACCGGCTCCCCGCACCCCGGAAAGCCTGATCCCAGACTTTTCCTGGGACAAGGTGCCAAAGCAGGACATCTGCCTGCCGGAAGGCCTGTTTTAAGCAAACCCACGATTTTTGCCATGCCTGTGCAAAGATCGTGGGTTTTTTCTTTACAAAAAAACAATCTATGGTAAAATATAACTAGAGATTTTGCCGAAACAGAAAGGAGCCTGTTATGCGTAAAATGTTAAAAGCGTCGAGTTTGTTGATTTGTGCAATGCTTTTGTTCAGCGCATGTGCAAGCTCTTTGAATCTGGGACCGGGACCTTTCCGTTCGGAAATGCAGGATGTTTTCGTTCAGCAGACGACACTTACGGTTCCGGCCAGTCACGCCGAGCATGGGGAGGATTATGTCATTGAGTGGCAGGACCCTGTGATGGAAAAGCACGTCCGGAAATGGCTTGACCGCCCGAAGGGGGATATCTATCACAGCGATGTCTGGGATTATCAGCGGGTCACGATAAATTCCGGAACCGGCGTGAAAGATCTCCTCGTCAAGGATGCAACGGACGGGGTGGACATTGGGGGAAACGTCAACAGCAATGAGCAGCTGGCAGCCTGCGCAGTCAGCGTAGAGGGAACGTATGATCCGGTGACCTCTCTGGCAGACCTGCGGCATTTTGACAGCTTGCAGGTATTGTCGGTCAATAATAGAAGGGGAGCCCCACCCATTACAGATCTGACAGGTCTGGAGGAATGCAAAAATCTGATGCTTTTGAGTGTGCCCAGTGTGGAGAGCAGCGCATTCCCGACCTTTGCAAAGCTGGATTCTGTGGTAGAGCTGAAGTATGGCAGTGACGGGATCCGGGCGGATTCCAATGTCTCCGACCTTTCGGCGCTGGCGCAGATGAAGTCGCTGAAGATGCTGTGGATCACCGGCAGTGAGGTCGATCTGACCCAGCTGGCCGGAGCTGACTTGCGGGTCCTGAGACTGGACGTGACCCGGATCGGTTCGCTGGAACCGCTGAAGCAGATGGAAAATCTGAGCTTTCTGCAGCTGTGCCAAGGGCCGGAGATCGACAGCTTTGCCCCGCTGGCGGAGAGCAGTGTGCAGTATCTGAGTATGTCTCTCTCTCAGGGTGCACAGGAAGCCTACAAGGACATGGATTATACTCCCCTGACCCAGATGCCGCAGCTGATCTGGCTGGATCTGACCAACAACATCACGTTTGATACGGAAACCTGCAAAAAACTGCTGGCGAACGATACGGCTCTGAAATATCTGAACATTTCCTACACCCCGGCGGCCAAAGATGCCGAAGAGCTGGATACAGCGCACCTGAAAGAGTTCACTGCTCCGGCTCCGTAATGACCCAAAATGCAAAAACACCCATGCCAGCGCCGGCATGGGTGTTTTTCCGTACAGATTCAGAGCCGCTGCAAGGCTCTTGCGTCGCTGTGTTCCAGCGCGGTCATGCCGGTATCCAGAACCATGGCCAGCAGGATGCCCAGCAATACATCAATGCAGCTGTGCTGCTTGAGCAGAACGGTGGACGCGATGATGGAGACGCAGAGCACGGCGGAGGCAGGCCGCATCCAGCGGCGGCCGGGCGTTTCAAAGATGCGGCTGCGGTAATAGGCCATCATCAGGGTGACGGAGTTGAACACATGGATGGAGGGGCAGACGTTGAGGGGCGTGTCGGTGGCATAGAGCATCCGCACGGCCTGAGCAAAGAGGTCGCTGCCGTACACCCGGTAGGGCCGCAGATCCAGCCCGGTGGGCAGGATGACATAGCAGGCCAGCGCAATGGTCATGCCCGCAAACAGGGGCAGGCAGAGCCGCCAGAAGTCGGCCCGTGGCGCTTTCCACAGCAGGTAGAACAGGGTGAACGGGATCCACAAAAACCACGCAAAGTAGGGCACGATGGCATATTTGCAAAAGGGGATCAGGTCGTCCAGATGGCAGTGCACCAGAACATCGGGCACGGCAATATGGACTTCGAGCCAATGGAACGCCGAAAGGTAAAACAGGAGATAAAACGCCATGAACGAAATGGGATGGCGGGAAAACAAGTTGCGCATGGAACACACTTCCTTTTCTGGAATGGGGGCCGCAGCCCCGCCTAAAGTTCTTTGCAGCGTATGATTATACCGCGCAAAGACGAAGAAAACAAGACAAAAAGCTGACAAAATCGTGAACACATCCGCGCGGAATTTGGTATGCTTTGGGGAAGCGGATGCAGGGGAGAGAAGCTTCTGCCTATTGATACGAGACAGGGTGCGGGTTTCCTGCACAAAAAAGGCCCTCCCCGCCAAAACTGTAATGGCGGAGAGGGCCGGATATACGGAAACTCAGATCACCTTTTGTTCCATCCACCTGCCGCGGACAAAGCGGACGCAGAAGAACAGCGAGCGCATGGCCCAATCCAGGAACATGCCCATCCAGATGAACAGCAGGCCGCAGTGGAACTTGAGCACCATCAGGTAGCAGAAGGCCACCCGGAACACCCACATGGAGATGACGCTGACCGTCATGGTAAAGGCGGCATCTCCGGCGGCGCGCAGGATGTTGGGCAGGGTGAAGCTGGAGGGCCACAGGATCAGCGACACAGCGTTGAACCAGACCATCAGCTCCAGTGCCATGCCGTAGGCCTCCGGCGAGAGGTTGAACCAGGAGAGCGCCAGCTTGTTCAGGAAGAACAGGCCGGAAAGATTCATCACCCAGTCCCCGGCGTAGGCGGTCAGGAGCAGCAGGCGGGAATAGCGCTTGGCCTGCACCTTTTCCCCGGCACCCAGACACTGGCCCACAACGGTCAGCGCGCCGATGCCCACGGCGGAGGCGGGCACGTTCAGGAAGCTGGAGATGTTGCCTGCCACGGCGTTTGCCGCAATGGCGGCGGTGCCCAGCGTGCTGGTCAGGCTGGAGACCGACAGCTTGCCGATCTGGAACATGCCGTTCTCAATGCCGGCGGGAATGCCGACTTTCAGGATGCGCTTGATGAGGTCGAGGTCAGGCTTCAGGTCGGTGAGGTGGTCGATGCGCAGCGCACAATCCGGCTTCTGCAGCAGGAACATCACGGTGAAGCAGGCAATCATCCGGCTCACGAGGCTGGCGGTGGCCGCACCCATCACGCCCATGCCGAACCTGTAGATCAGGATGGCGTTGCCGCCAATGTTCACCACGTTCATCACCAGGCTGGAAAGCATACTGATCTTGCTGTTGCCCTGGGCGCGGAACAGGGCCGCACCGGCATTGTACACGCCGATAAAGGGATAGCTCAGGGCTGAGAGCAGGAAATAGGTCTCAGCGTAGCGCATCACATCCGCGTCAATGGAGCCGAAGATGCCCCGCAGGATGGCGTGTCGCCCCACCGCCACGATGACGGCGGTGACCACGCTGAGCGAGATCATAATGAACATGATCTGTGCGGCGCTGGCCTTGGCCCGTTTGGGCTCCCGGTGGCCGATGTACTGGCTGGCGACCACCGCGCCGCCGGTGGCCAGTGCGCTGAGCAGCTGGATCATCAGCACGTTGAAGGAATCCACCAGGCTCACGCCCGAAACGGCGGCTTCGCCCACCGAGGAGACCATCAGGGTGTCCGCCAGACCGATGGAGATGCTGAGGGCCTGCTCTGCCACCAGCGGCAGGAAAAGTGAAATGAGCTGTTGACGGTTGAACAGCGGTCTTGATGTGGTCGATGCGTCTGTCATGGTGTCCTCCCTTGGCGCGTGGATTCAAACACACCCATGATAGCGCGGAATGACGTGAAAATCAAGATGTTGTATCCAACAAACCTGAAAATCAGGCAAACTCTTTGCTGGGGGTCAGGCTGGTGCCGTAATAAACGATGTAGTCGTAGGGGATCTGGGGATTGTACGCGGCCAGATCGCCGTACTTGGCCAGAATGTCGTTCCGCAGGTTCTCCGGGGTGTAGGGCTGCCCGGCGGAAAGGGTGTCGGCGCAGACCGCGTTCCACATGCTCTCGGTAAAGGCGGCGCAGTTGAAGTAGGCCGACCAGTGGTCAGATTTGGCAAGGTTGCGGTTGACCACGTCCAGCTGGCCCTGATCCAGCGAGGTCTGGACAGCATAGATGTTCTGGTAGTAGGAATCGGCCAGATAGCGCTTGTAGTAGCCCTCCAGATTGTACCAGATGCCGGTGTGCTCCCAGCGGTTGCCGCGGGGGCTGAAGGTCATCTCGGTGTTGGGCGCAATCCGCAGGCCGCCCACCTCGATGTCGTGGTCCGAAACGTTCCGCACCGAGAGGAAGGAGTGGCCGCTGGAATTGATGGAGGCATCGCCCCGGTCCTCGGCCCGGGCGTAGACGCGCAGCAGGGCCACGGCACCCTCGGCGGGTTCTGCACCGTAGGCCTGTACGGCAGATCTATGGTCGGCCTGTTCAAAATCGTAGGGGCCGCCGGTGCTGGTGGTAAAGCCGACGATGTTGCGGATCTGATCCTCAAGGGGGCTTACATCGGTGATGACACGTTCGTCCTGGGGGGCGGGCGTGGCGGCGGGAGCCTCGGCCAGCGCGGCGGTGCTGCAGAACACGCACAGGGCCAGCGTCAGGCAGAGGGAAAGGGCGCGGAACAGCTTTTTCATGGGGTGACCTCCAAAGAGAAAAAATTCAGGTCAAGGATAGACGATTTTTGGGGCGCTGTCAAGAAAAAGATATCTGCCGCCTTTACCCCCGGTGCCGGTTGTGTTAAAATGTAGCTGGCAGCCGTGCCCGGTGGTTTGGGGCATGGAGCCGATCGGAAGGTAAATGAATCTGACCCAGAGAGGGGAACAACCTATGCCAAAAGAAGCACACAAGGTCGTGGTCATCGGGCACCGCAACCCCGATACCGATTCCATCTGCTCCGCCATTGCCTATGCGGAGCTCAAAAACCGCACCAGCACGCTGGTCTGTGAGCCGCGCCGTGCCGGTAAAATGAATCAGGAGACCGAGTTCGTCCTGAAAAAGTTCGGTGTCACGCCGCCCCGGATGTGCACCGACGTGAACCCCAAGATCCGGGACGTGGATTACCGCGAGATGCCGGGCATCCCGGGTTCCACCAGCCTGCGCCGCGCATGGAAGATCATGCGCGACCAGCAGATCGACACCCTGTCCATCACCAGCGCGGACAACGAGCTGGAGGGCATCATCACCGTGAAGGATCTTGCCACCGCCAACATGGACGTGTTCGATACCGCGGTGCTGGCCAAGAGCCGTACCTCTTATAAGAACATCCTTGAAACGCTGAACGGCACCATGGTGGTGGGCAATGCCGACGCGGTCTGCACCACCGGCCACATCAAGATCGGCACCGCCACCCCCGAGATGCTGGAAAGCAGCGTGGAAAAGGGGGATATCGTCATTCTGAGCAACCGGTACGAAAGCCAGCTCTGCGCCATTGAAAAGGAAGCCTCCCTGCTCATCATCTGCAATGGGGCCAAGGTGGGCCGCACCATCCAGCGCATTGCTGATGAGACCGGCGTTGCCATTATGACCACCCCCGTGGATACCTACGCGGCGGGCAAGCTCATCAGCCAGTGCGCCCCCATCTCCTATTATATGACCCGGGACAACATCCTCAAATTCACCCTCGTCACCCCCGTGGCCGATGTGCTGCGGGTGATGGCAAAGGTGCGCCACCGCTATTTCCCCATCCTCGATGAGGACGGTAAATACTGCGGTATGGTCAGCCGCCGCAACGTCATTGCCCTGCGCAAGCGGCGCATCATTCTGGTGGACCACAACGAGGCCACCCAGGCCGTGGAGGGCTTTGATCAGGCCGAGATCCTGGAGATCATCGACCACCACCGCATCGGCAGTCTGGAGACCAGCGGCCCGGTCTACTTCCGCAACCAGCCCGTGGGCTGCACCGCCACCATCATCACCCAGATGTACGATGAAAACGGTGTGGACATCCCGCCCCAGATCGCGGGCCTGCTGCTGGCGGCTATCCTTTCGGATACGCTGGCCTTCCGCAGCCCCACCTGCACCCCCGTGGATGAAAACGCCGCCAAGCGTCTGGCTAAGATCGCAGGCGTGGATATCGAAGAGTTTTCCACCGAAATGTTCGAGGCCGGTGAAAAACTGGACGGCAAGACCCCCGAAGAGGTCTTTTTGCAGGATTTCAAGGTGTTCATGTGCGGCGATATCCGCTTTGGCGTGGCGCAGGGCAGCTACATGACCCGCAAAAACCTGCAGGCCGCCCAGGCGCTGCTCCAGCCCTATCTGGAGGAGGCCCGCAACAAGCAGAACGTGGAGGACCTCTACATGCTGCTGACCGATGTGCCCAAGGAGGAGAGCGTGGTCATCTGCACCGGCCGCTACGCCGCTGAGGTGTTGAGCAACGGCTTTGAGAGCCGGCCCGCCGCCGACGGCAGCTGGACGCTGCCCGGCGTGGTCAGCCGCAAAAAGCAGTTCATCCCCGCCATGATGAGCGCCTATCAGGAGCTGTAACCCCCGATACAAAACACGAAGCCCCCGGAACCCTGCATGTTCCGGGGGCTGTTGTGTTTTGTAAGGGAGCGTCAGGCTGCGACTTTTAAGGGAGAGTTATCAGTCCAGATGGTGCCATCCAAAAGCTTTGTTACGGCCAGTGTGCCGTTCACGCTGACCCGCGCGGGGTCCAGCGCATAGAAATCGCTCTCCCGCAGGTTTTCGGGGTCTGCCGTGGGGGAGATGCCCACCACGCACACCCAGTGTCCGTAGGTGCTGCTGGTGGCGATGTGGGGGTAATTGACCTCTTTCCAGCCGGAGCCGGAGAGGTGGTATTCATAGCTCGTCACGCGGTTGGTGTGCTTGGACACGCCGCTGACAGCGGTGTTTTTCAGATGTACGATGACGGGCCGCCCGGCCTGCAGCTCTTCATACAGGCGGGAAAGGCAGTTGGAAAGGGAGCCGCTGTAAGCGTAGTACCCGGCGGCAGACCATACCGCGCCGTTCGACCACATCCCGCTGCCTGAGCAGGGCTTGCCATCCAGAATGGTGCGGGCGTAGCGCAGGGCGTACCAGCTGCACCGGCCCGAGGTCTGGTTGCCGATGGAGACGATCTGCTGGCTGTCGAAGGACAGCAGCGTGATGCCGTTTACATCCTGCAATTGTGCCGCCGCAGCCTTTGGCGCGGCCAGAAAGCTCAGGCACAGCAGAACTGCTGCCATGAAAACGCGCACCGGAGCGCGCAGGGAACCATGCTGCATGGGGCAAACTCCTTTTCCTTGTTCAGGAACGGCACCCGGCGGTTCCCATTGCCTTAAGTTTAGCACCAAATCGTGGTAGAATTGTGTAAACGCCGGAAATATTTTCCGGTTTTTGCCCCGGGCATGGCAAAGGATCTTTGCGAAGATTCGTCTTGGAAAAAATAACAAAAGCAGGAGAAAATGTTTGGTGAAGCTGGCAATTGACAAAAGCGACAGTCGTTGGATAAAATAAAGCCAGAAGGGGCCCTGCTTCAAAATGGAAAGGCACCCTGCATATTATGAAAAACACAACAAAACGACTGGAGGTCCCGACATGAAAATGCTGAAAAAACTGGCCGCTTTGATTCTGGCGGCGACTATGGTACTTGTTCTGTTCACCGCCTGCGGCGGTGATGGCGGCAGCACCGGCACCAGAGAACCGGAAAAAGAAAAAGTTGCATTCGATGCCATCGTTGGTGATAATCGTGTGGCCGCTACTGCAAAGGTCAATGATCCGCAGTTGCAGGCTGTGGCTGAGAAGCACCTGAACGAAGATCTGCAGGCACAGATCGATTTCTTTGGTGCAAAGTTCTTTGGCAAAGTTCACGTGGAAGGCAAAGAGGAAGAGTATCTGACCATTACCGTGACGACAAAATACGATTACGGGTCTTTCTTGACGAAAATCCTGAAGGCAGTTGAGAGTGAGATCAATAGAGAGGTCGGCACCAACGTCAAAGTGGATGGCAATGGCAGCTGGACTAAGCTGGGTGTCGTGGTCAAGAGCGACAATAGCCATAGCTACATGGCAGTGGCATTCCAGATCAGAAACCCCAAATACAAGAAGTAAATTAAATCAGTTTTTACCCCCGGAGCGTGGCTGAAAAGCCGCCCTCCGGGGCTTTTTTGCGTCTGGAGCGCTTGACTTATAATTATAATATAATTATAATATAGATATGGAAAGTGAGGTCTGTGTTATGCTCAAAGAGTACGATTTCAGCAATGCAAGGAAGAACCCCTATGCCAAGGCGCTGAAAAAACAGATCACCATTAACATTGACAGCAATACCATTGATTACTTCAAGGAGCAGGCCGAAGTGGTGGGTATCCCTTACCAGACCCTGATCAATTTGTACTTGAAAGACTGCGTTGCCAATAACCGTCATTTGTCTCTGTCGTGGCAGTGAGAAGAAAAACAGGCTCGTCCGGTTTTGCTCCGGACGGGCTTTTTGTTTGCAACTTTCCCATAAAAGATGCAAAAAAGGCTGTGATGTGGTACAATAAAAGATAGATTTTATCGAAAGAAAGGAACCTTTGGATGCAGCTGTTTGAACCTGTCTCTTATACACATCTGACGCTGCCGACG
>ENA-OYXT01000250-OYXT01000250.1-human-gut-metagenome-genome-assembly--contig:-NODE-250-length-22786-cov-7.356166_pt1 | contig 22786 bp, 17 predicted proteins | sample MGYA00244218_ERZ653423 | MGnify/ENA primary metagenome ERZ653423 (study PRJEB26926, sample SAMN06165035) | human gut metagenome | biome: ENVO:00009003; feature: ENVO:2100002; material: ENVO:00002003... | reverse complement strand
ACTTGCATGTGTTAAGCCTGTAGCTAGCGTTCATCCTGAGCCAGGATCAAACTCTCCATTGTAAAATATCATTTTTACCTAGCCTTGCGGCTTGGTTTGTTTGTTGTCTGTACTTAGGACGAATATCCTTTTCGTTTATTGAAGCTTAGTAAACCTGACTTGTCAATTGCTTGACGGTTCGTTTCTTTTACCCAGTCAACTTTCTTATTTCTAAGAAGTTAACCGCTTCTTGTACTACTTGTCTGTTTATGTAAAATCTTTCAAAGAACTCTTTCTTTAGTTGCTAAGAGAAACCGTATTTCTCAAAAGCGAGTGCAAAAGTACTAACTATTTTTCATTCCACCAAATCTTTTCGCAAAAAAGTTTAGATTTTAGTGCATTTTTAACACTTATAAAGACTTTCTAGAGCTTTTCTTACCACTACACTTTATTTTATACATGCACACGCCTGCCTGCATGTGCGGGCGCACACCCGCAAGCGCATTAATAATATTGTACTCATATTCCAAGACCGAAAAGAAATCAGGATTCAACTAGAAAAGTATTATCCGGAGAATATATCTATCAAAGAAGAATATTACTATACGAAGAAGAATATTATCGAAGAAAAGGGAGAAACTCAGAAAAACATTTTGCCAATTAAAAAAAATATAGTACCTTTGCACACGTTTTAACGGATAACAAGATTAATTACATATATTTTAAAACTTTCAAATGAAGGCATTAGCAATTAAGTCGAGTTTGTTTTCCTGTTTAAAGACATACAACAAGAAAACATTCATGTCTGACCTCATGGCAGGTATCATCGTTGGTATCGTAGCCCTGCCTCTGGCCATCGCATTCGGTATCGCTTCTGGCGTGACCCCTGAAAAGGGTATCATCACCGCCATTGTAGCAGGTCTCATCATCTCCATCTTCGGTGGAAGCAAAGTGCAGATTGGTGGTCCTACGGGAGCATTCATCGTTATCATCTATGGCATTATCCAGAAATATGGCATGGAAGGTTTGACGATAGCGACACTGATGGCTGGTCTGTTCCTGGTTCTCTTCGGACTTCTCCGTCTTGGAACCATCATCAAGTATATCCCTTACCCTATCGTTGTGGGATTTACCAGTGGTATCGCCGTAACCATCTTCACGACCCAGATCAAGGATCTCTTTGGATTGACGTTGACTTCAAATCCTTCTGATTTTCTGGAGAAATGGGGCGTCTACTTCCAAAGCTTTGACACCATAGATCCTTGGTGTGCCCTTATCGGAGTAGTAAGCGTAGTGGTTATCGCCATCACCCCTAAGTTCAGCAAGAAGATTCCGGGCTCTCTTATTGCCATCATCCTGATGACCGTTGTAGCCTTACTGCTCAAGCAGTTTGCCGGCGTTGAGAGTATCGAGACCATTGGTGACCGCTTTTCTATCAGCAACGAACTGCCTGCAGCTCAGGTACCAGCCATGAATTGGGAGACCATCAAGAGTCTTGTATCACCAGCTATCACCATCGCCATCCTGGGAGCCATTGAGAGTTTGCTTTCAGCAACTGTTGCCGATGGTGTAATCAGCGATCATCACGACAGTAACACCGAGTTGGTAGCTCAGGGTTTGGCCAATATCGCCTCTCCCCTCTTTGGCGGTATTCCTGCAACAGGTGCCATTGCCCGCACAATGACCAATATCAATAATGGCGGTAAGACTCCTATTGCAGGCATCATCCACGCCATAGTTCTGCTGCTCATCTTCCTCTTTCTGATGCCTCTTGCCCAGTACATTCCTATGGCATGTCTTGCCGGTGTATTGGTAGTTGTATCTTACGGAATGAGCGGATGGAGAAGTTTCCTGGCATTGATGAAGAATCCGAAGAGCGATGTAACCGTACTTCTGATTACCTTCTTCCTCACCATCATCTTCGATTTGACAGTAGCCATTGAAGTGGGTCTGATTATCGCCTGTCTGCTCTTCATGAAGCGAATGAGCGAAACCACCGACGTGACAGCTATTACCGATGATGAGATTGACTTGAACAAGGAGTTTGACTTCCTCTCTACCAACCTGGAGCACTATACGATTCCGAAGGGCGTAGAGGTATACGAAATCAATGGTCCTTTCTTCTTCGGAGCTGGTAACAAGTTTGAGGAAGTGATGGCAGCTTTCGGTGACCGTCCACTGGTACGCGTCATCCGTATGCGCAAGGTTCCATTTGTTGATTCAACCGGTATCCATAACCTCACCAACCTCTGCGAGATGAGTCAGAAGGAGGACATTCAGGTTGTACTCTCCGGTGTTTGCGAGAAGGTAAACGCCCAGTTGGAAAAGGCTGGCTTCTACAATATTCTTGGCAAGGATAATATCACAGATCACATCAGCAAGGCTCTGAAACGTGCAGAAGAGATTATAGAGAAGAAAACTGTTAATAGTTAATAGTTTACAGGCTGTAGACCATCAAATAAAAAAGATGCATTGCTGGATATACCAGTAATGCATCTTTTTTTATTGTCATCAAGTAACTGTTAACTATAAACTGTTAACTATCAACTATTACAAAACTGTTAACTATCAACTATTACAGAACCTTTCCCAGAAACTCCTGCAATCTTGGCGATTTCGGATGGTTGAATATTTGCTCAGGAGTTCCGTCTTCCGTGATATAGCCGTCACTGAAGAAGAGTACACGGTTGGCCACTTCTCTTGCAAATCCCATCTCGTGGGTCACCACCACCATCGTCATTCCCTCGGCAGCAACATCTTTCATCAGCTGCAGCACCTCTCCCACCATTTCCGGATCAAGAGCCGAAGTCGGCTCATCAAAGAGGATTACCTCAGGATTCATCGCTAAGGCACGGGCGATAGCTACGCGCTGTTTCTGTCCGCCCGACAGACTGTCGGGATAACTGTCGGCCTTATCCAGCAATCCGATACGGGTCAGGAGTTCCGTTGCCTTCTCATCAGCTTCTTCCCTTGTCATCTTACCCAATTCTACCGGAGCCAGCATGATGTTGCGGCGTATGGTCATATTAGGGAAGAGATTGAACTGCTGGAATACCATACCCACCCTCTGGCGCATTCGGTTGATATCAACATCGCTTGATGTGATATCCATATCATCGATAAAGATTTTACCCTCGGTAGGTTCTTCCAGAAGGTTGATGGAACGCAGGAAGGTACTCTTGCCACAACCCGACGGACCGATGATGGCAACCACCTCACCTTTCCTCACCGAGGTGGTAATGCCTTTCAGCACCTCGTTGTCGCCGAAGCGTTTACGAAGTCCTTCTATTTTGATTATTTCGTTCATTTTATCCATTGTTTTAAAGCTTTTGCCCTTTCAGGATTCCTCATTTCCTTTCGCTCTTTCTCAGTCTCTTCTCCAGCCTTCTCACTCCTGCGTTCAGTCCGAGAACAAGAACGAGATAGAGGCAGGCTACTACGCCCAACGGCATCATCGCTTCGTAAGTAATGCTTCGGATGATGTCGGAACCCTTGGTCAAGTCTACCAGTCCGATATAACCGCTGATAGAGGTTTCCTTGAGCAGAGTGATAAGCTCGTTACCCATAGCCGGAAGCACATTCTTGAAGGCTTGCGGAAGGATGATGAGACGCATCGTCTTGCCATACGAAAGACCAAGACTTCTACCCGCCTCCATCTGACCATTATCCACCGACATAATGCCCGAGCGGATTACCTCGGCAATATAAGCTGCCGAGTTCAAGCCGAAGGCGATGACAGCCACCAGTATCTTATTGACATCTGCTGATGCAAACACCACATAATAGATAATGAGCAACTGCACCATGGTTGGCGTGCCTCGCATGATGGTAAGGTACAGCTGGCAGAGCATGTTCGGAATCTTCCAGTCGCCCTTACGTTCATGACGTGCTCTGACAATAGCTATCAGCGTTCCGAGTATCACGGAAAGGATGATGGCGAAGAAGGTGATGATGAGTGTATTGCCCAAACCCTGCAACAGATACTGATAACGGTTGTCATCTATGAAGCAGGATTTAAACTTATCTATCACTCCCGGCTGGTTACCAGCTGCTTTCACTTCATTGGAATTCACCATGATAACCTGTCGCACATCGGCATAGGAATCTGTAAATCCGATATTCTTCTTCCGTTCAGGAGTAACCGTGATGCCGGCAATACCCGCATCTGCCTTACCAGCCTGTACAGAGGTGATGATGGCATCAAACTCCATATCGAGAATCTCGACATCCACGCCCAGCACATCGCCGATGGCATTCGCCACATCCACGTCGATGCCCACAATCTTGCCATTCTGGTAATATTCGAAAGGCTCGAAGGTAGCGTTGGTGGCAAAACGGAGACTCGTCTTCAAGCCGAGTTTCTGCAGCGCTTCCGGTCCCACCTTCTTCACCTCAGAAGTCTTTGGCGTATAAGCCACGGCTATGCCCCGTTCCAGATGGCGGTTGACGATGGAATCGATGACGCCATTCTCTTTCAGGATACGGATGGCATGATTGATTGACTGCTGCAACTCAGCATGATCCTTAGCCACGCAGATGGCGAAAGAGGATGCATCGAAGGTTTCGGGCAGGATACGGAGCGATGGGTTCACCCGTTGGAATGCCTTGGCTGGCGCCTCATCGGTCACCATGCAGTCTATCTTACCCTGCAGAAGTGCCTGGATGGCATCGGCTCCCTTGTTATACCGTTCTACCTTGGTACCGCCACCTTCCTTTTCCAGCTCCGTAGCTAGTCCGTCGCTAGTGGTACCGAGCTGCACACCAATCACAGCCCCCTTCAAATCAGTCTTGCTCTTGATTTGCCTGTCAGCATCTGACGCTCCCGAGCCACACGCCACGAAGAGCACACTCAGGAGTAAAGTCAAGAAGCCCAGCTTAAACTTTCCCGTTTTTCTGTATTTCATCATTTCAGGCATTCGCTTATTGTTGTTTCAAATACTCAGCACACATCTCTGCACATCTTTCTCCGTCTACACCAGCCGATACGATTCCGCCTGCATAACCAGCACCTTCGCCACATGGGAAGAGTCCCTGGATGCGGACATGCTGCAAGGTTTCGCGGTCACGGACGATGCGGACAGGCGATGAGGTTCTCGTCTCCATCGCTATCAGCGTAGCCTCGTTGGTCAGGAAACCATGGGCATTCTTGCCGAAGGTCTTGAAGCCTTCCTGCAGTCGCTTGCTCACGAAAGACGGCATCCAGAAATGCAACGGACTCGAAATCAAGCCTGGAGCATAGCTGCTCTTTGGCAGATCATAACTCAATCGATTGTTCACGAAGTCAGCCATGCGCTGTGCCGGAGCAGTCTGCTTCATGTTGCCCTGCTGCCAGCATTGCTTTTCCACGATTTCCTGGAAGTACATCATTTGGAGTGAAGAGTGAGGAGTGAAGAGTGAAGCATTCTCCTGCGCCTTCATTTCCTGCTGTTCGATGACAGACTGATGTTCCTTCACAAACTGCGCCACATCCTCGGGATGAGTTTCCACCACCATGCCCGAGTTGCTCCAGGCAGTACCGCGGTTGCTCGGACTCATACCATTCACCACGAGCTGTTCCGGTCCTGTAGCAGCCGGAATCACAAAACCGCCCGGACACATACAGAAGCTATAGACACCTCTGCCATCTACCTGAGTAACAAAGCTATATTCGGCAGCAGGCAGATATTTTCCTCTACCACTCTTATTGTGATACTGAATCTGGTCAATGAGTTGGGAAGGATGTTCCAGACGCACACCTACGGCGATGCCTTTTGCCTCGATATCTATCTTTGCCGAAGCGAGATAACGGTATACATCGCGGGCACTATGGCCTGTTGCCAGGATAACCGGTCCGCGATAAGTTTCCTCAGCACCTGTAGCCAGATTCACGGCTTCTACACCTATCACCCTATCGCCAGCAGCAGCATCAGGTGCCGTCAGTTTACCTTCACTCTCAAGGATCAGACGAATCATCTTGGTCTGGAAATGCACTTCGCCGCCACACTTGATGATGGTGTTGCGCATGTTTTCAATGACGCGTGGCAACTTGTCGGTACCGATATGCGGATGGGCATCTGCCAGGATATTGGTATTGGCACCATGCTGGCAGAATACGTTCAGAATCTTATCTACACTTCCCCTTTTCTTGCTTCGTGTATAGAGTTTGCCGTCACTATAAGCACCGGCTCCACCTTCACCGAAACAGTAGTTGCTCTCCCCATCTACCTTCTGAGTCTTGGTAATGTTAGAGAGGTCCTTCTTGCGTTCGCGCACATCCTTGCCTCGCTCCAGCACGATAGGACGGTATCCCAGTTCTATCAGGCGCAGGGAAGCAAAGAGACCGCCAGGTCCCTCACCCACAACGATAACACGAGGTCTGCTGCTCACATCCGGATATTCGGTATGGACATACTGGTCGTCCTGCGGAAATTCGTTGATATAAGCACGCACCTTCAGGTTGACGAAGATGGTGCGCTGACGGGCATCGATGCTTCTCTTCAAAACCCTCACCTGGTTGAGCGTTCTTACATCCAATCCCTTTTCTTTGGCGAGATAACGCTTGATGCCTTCCTCGCTTGCTGCCTGTTCGGGCAGAATTCTTATCTGGTATTCTTGAATCATTTACTTTGAGCTTTGAACTTTATGATTAGTTTTATAAAAGTGACAAGTGACCGATTCCATATTACGGATTTCGCATTACATTCACAATTCACTTTTCACTTTCACTTTTTCATGCTTCCATTGTAGCCAGCACTTCGAGCGTATCCAGCTGATACATGGTGAACTTACCATCTTCCAATGTTGCAAAGGTTGGCGGATTGCCACCCTTCGGGAAGGTGATGCTGCCGGTATTTACGATGGCCTGCCCCTTCTCGTTATGAGAGAGTTCCCAGAGATGGGAGTGTCCATAGATCATAGCCTCGTAAGGACCCTTCGGCATGTTCTCTTTATTGTATACATGTCCATGAGTCAGAAGATAGCGCTTGCCTCCGTCTACCAGCAAGGCATAGGTCTCCATGATAGGGAAATCGAGGAGCATCTGGTCTACTTCCGCATCGCAGTTGCCACGCACAGCGACAATCTTATCTGCCAGCGCATTCAGTCTTTCTACGATACCCTTAGGATCGATTCCTTCCGGAATGCGGTTGCGGGGACCGTAGTTGATGATATCCCCCATGATGCACATCATGTCACAATGTTCAGCCTCGAAGAAATCGAGGACCTTTTCCAGGGCTGGCAAACAGCCGTGGATATCTGAGAATAAAAGATATTTCATTCGTTCCTTCTTATGTTTGTTATGCTTATGTCTTTTATGCATTGAATTGCAAGCGCAAAATTAAGCAAATAATCCGAAACACCCAAACATTTCAACGTTTTTTATATATATAATAAGGTATAAGGGAGAGGAAGAGCCTATAATTATCTACTGAAATAGCTTTTTTATCTACAATATGCTACTTTTTTGTTAAAATCCTTGGCAGTTTGATATATTATTCGTACATTTGCCCTCAAGTTCTGCTTCGGCCCCGGTCGTTTCGGGGGAGGCATTACATTACCAACGTAAAATTCAAGAACATATGAAAGTATTAAAATTCGGCGGAACATCGGTTGGTTCCGTAAAAAGCATCCTCAGCTTGAAACGTATCGTTGAAAACGAGGCTAAGAAACAGAGTGTAGTGGTTGTCGTGAGCGCGCTTGGCGGTATCACGGACAAACTCTTGCAAACCTCTCAACTTGCCCTCAAGGGTGATGAACAGTGGAAAGTAGAATTCGAAGCCATGGTTGATCGCCACCACAAGATGATAGATACCATCATCACCGACACTACAGACAGAGAAAACTTATTCAAATCGGTTGATGCCCTCTTCGAGCAGTTGAAGAGCATCTATTTTGGTGTGTACCTCATCCACGACCTCAGCGAGAAAACGCAGGATGCCATCGTGAGTTATGGTGAAAGACTCAGTTCCAAGATTGTTGCCACTTTGATTCGTGGAGCCAAATGGTTCGACTCCCGCAACTTCATCAAGACTGAGCGCAAGAACGGCAAAGGCAAGCATGTACTCGACAGCGAGCTGACCAACAAACTGGTAAAAGAAGCCTTTGCAGAAATTCCACGCATATCTCTCGTTCCGGGTTTTATCAGTCGTGACAAGAACACAGATCGCACCACCAACCTTGGCCGTGGCGGTAGCGACTACACAGCTGCCATCATAGCAGCTGCCCTCGATGCAGAAGTGCTCGAAATCTGGACTGATGTAGACGGTTTCATGACCGCTGACCCACGTGTCATCAAATCAGCTTATACCATCAACGAACTGAGTTACGTTGAGGCGATGGAGCTTTGCAACTTTGGTGCAAAGGTCATCTACCCTCCAACCATCTACCCGGTTTGTGTCAAGAATATTCCTATCAAGGTTAAGAACACCTTCAACCCAGATGCTCCGGGCACCATCATCAAGAACAAGATAGATGGCGACCAGAAGCCTATCAAGGGTATCTCTTCCATCAACGGTACAGCGCTCATCACCGTAACCGGTCTTTCCATGGTCGGTGTGATTGGTGTAAACCGCCGTATCTTCACCGCTCTTGCCAACGAGGGCATCTCTGTGTTCATGGTGTCACAGGCATCATCAGAGAACTCAACCTCTATCGGTGTGCGCGAGCAGGATGTAGAAGAGGCTGTAAAGGTATTGAACAATGAGTTCCACAACGAGATTGCCGATGGTGCCATGTTCCCAATGCACGCAGAGAAGGGCTTGGCTACTATCGCCATCGTGGGTGAAAACATGAAGCATGCTGCCGGTATCGCCGGTAAGCTTTTCGGAACCCTCGGCCGTAGCGGTGTTTCCGTCATCGCCTGTGCACAGGGTGCTTCAGAGACCAACATCTCGTTCGTAGTGAAGAGCGATTATCTGAGAAAGTCACTCAACGTGCTCCACGACAGTTTCTTCCTTTCAGAATACAAGGTGCTGAACCTCTTCATCTGCGGTGTGGGTACCGTGGGCGGAAAGCTCATCGAGCAGATCAAGAACCAGTATGCCGACCTCATGGAGCGCAGCAAACTGAAGCTCAACGTGGTGGGTATCGCTTCTTCCAAGAACGCCATCTTCAACCGCGATGGTATTGATCTCGAGAACTACAGCGAGGAACTGAAGAATTCAGACCCAAGCACTCCAGAGGTTCTGCGCGATACCATCCTGGCGATGAACATCTTCAACAGCGTGTTTGTAGACTGTACTGCCAGCAAGGATGTGGCCGCTCTCTACCAGAGTCTGCTGGAGCACAACGTAAGCATTATCGCAGCCAACAAGATAGCTGCATCAAGCGAATATGAGAACTACGAGAAACTGAAGAAGACTGCCATCCAGCGTGGTGTAGTATTCCGTTTTGAGACCAACGTAGGTGCCGGTCTTCCTATCATCGGAACCATCAACGACCTCCGCAACTCCGGAGATAAAATCCTTAAGATTGAGGCAGTTCTCTCAGGTACGCTCAACTTTATCTTCAACGCCATCTCCAGCGTCGTTCCATTCTCTGAGACCGTAAGACTGGCTAAGGAGAAGGGCTACAGCGAGCCTGATCCACGTATCGACCTGAGCGGTATGGACGTGATTCGCAAGCTGGTGATTCTCTCCCGCGAGGCAGGTTACCGCGTAGAGCAGGAAGATGTAGAGAAGAACCTCTTCGTGCCAGACAAATACTTCAAGGGTTCGCTCGACAACTTCTGGAAGAAACTTCCTGAACTCGATGCCGATTTCGAGGCTAAGCGCAAGGCGCTCGATGTAGAGCACAAACGCTGGCGCTTCGTTGCTACCCTGGATGGCGGCAAGACTAGCGTAGGTTTGCAGGCTGTAGGTCCAGAGCATCCGTTCTACAATCTGGAAGGTTCCAACAACATCGTGCTGCTCACCACCGAGCGCTATAAGGAATACCCTATGATGATTCAGGGCTATGGTGCCGGAGCCAGCGTAACTGCTGCCGGTGTATTCGCCAACATCATGAGTATCGCTAACATTTAACACTTAACATTAAAAGAAGAGATGAAACATATTATCATTCTTGGCGACGGAATGGCTGACCACCCGGTAGAAAGACTGGGTGGAAAGACTCTCCTGCAATACGCCAACAAACCCTATATGGATATGCTTGCCAAGAAGGGCAAGACAGGAAGACTCGTTACCGTGCCAGATGGATTCCATCCGGGTTCTGAGGTAGCCAACAGCTCTATCATGGGCTACGACCAGAACGAGGTTTACGAAGGACGCGGACCGCTCGAGGCTGCCAGCATCGGCTATGAACTGGAGCCTACCGACCTTGCCCTGCGCTGCAACATCATCAATGTGCAGGACGGCAAGATTATCACCCACAACGGTGGTAACCTGGAAACGGAAGATGCGGATGTGCTCATCAAGTATCTCAACGATACCCTCGGCAAGAAATATCCTGACGTCAAGTTTATTACCGGCATCCAGTATCGCCATCTTCTGGTGGTGAAGCACGGAAACAAGCATATCGACTGTGCCCCACCTCATGATCATCCCAACGAGGAATGGCATAAGCTGATGGTGAAACCTATCTTGCCGGAGATTGGAGGCGATGAGGGTCACATCAGCCGTCGTGATACAGCCGACCTTCTGAACCAGCTGATTCTCGAGAGTCAGGAACTCCTGGAGAATCATCCTTTCAATGTGGCGCGCAAGGAGCGTGGCGAACGAATGGCCAATCTTATCTGGCCTTGGGGCGGCGGTTACCGTCCGCACATGCTCACCCTCTCCCAGATGTATCCACAGATCAAGAAGGGTTCTGTGATTTCTGCCGTAGACCTGATTCGAGGCATCGGCCATTACGCCGGTCTGCGCAACATCATCGTTGAGGGCGCTACCGGTCTTGCCAATACCAACTACGAGGGCAAGGCAGCTGCAGCTATCCAGGCATTGAAGGACGGCGACGACTTCGTTTATGTTCACGTAGAGGCGAGCGACGAGGCAGGTCATGATGGCGATCTGGAACTGAAGCTGAAGACTATCGAGAACCTCGATCAGCGACTCATCAAGCCTATCTTCGATGAGGTAAGCACCTGGGACGAGCCGGTATGCATCGCAGTTCTCCCCGACCATCCTACTCCGGTAGAGATTCGTACCCACGTCAAGGAGCCTGTGCCTTTCATCATCTATTACCCTGGAATTGAGCCGGATAGCGTAGAGAAGTATGATGAGGTAAGCTGCGTGAGTGGCGGTTACGGCATGCTGCAGCTGCAGGAATTCATGAATGCCTTCATGGCGATCAATTAAAATCAACGGCTTCATGATAGTCCCCAAAGCTAATCATAAAGTTTAATGTTCAAATCTCAAAGTTAAAAGTAAAAAATGAAATATTATTCAACAAATAAGAAAGCACCCATCGCCGACCTTCACAAGGCGGTAGTTAAAGGTCTGGCAGAAGACCGTGGCCTCTATATGCCAGAAATCATCAAGAAGTTGCCACAGGATTTCTTCGACAACATCGAGAAGCTCTCCTTCCAGGAGATTGCCTACAAGGTAGCAGATGCCTTCTTTGGCGAGGACGTTGATGCCGAGTCATTGAAGAAGATTGTATACGATACCCTGGCATTCGACTGCCCTGTAGTCGAGGTAGAGCCAAACATCTACTCTCTCGAGCTGTTCCATGGTCCTACCCTCGCCTTCAAGGATGTGGGTGCGCGCTTCATGGCCCGTCTCCTGCAGTACTTCGTACGTCAGGAGGGCAAGGAAGAGGTGAATGTGCTCGTAGCTACATCGGGCGATACCGGTTCGGCTGTTGCCAACGGTTTCCTCGGCGTTGACGGCATCCATGTTTACGTGCTCTATCCTAAGGGCAAGGTGAGCAAGATTCAGGAGAGCCAGTTCACTACCCTCGGCCAGAACATCACAGCCCTCGAGGTTGATGGCGTATTCGACGACTGCCAGGCACTGGTGAAATCTGCGTTCATGGACGAGGAGCTCAACAAGCACATGAAGCTCACCTCAGCCAACTCTATCAACGTAGCCCGCTTCCTGCCTCAGGCATTCTATTATTTTAATGCCTATGCCCGCATGAAGGAGAAGGGTCTCGCCGACAAGCTGGTTATCTGCGTGCCTAGCGGCAACTTCGGCAACATCACAGCCGGACTCTTCGGTCATGAGATGGGATTGCCTATCCACCGCTTCATCGCAGCCAACAACGCCAACGATATCTTCTACGAATATCTGCAGACAGGCAAGTATAATCCACAGCCTAGCAAGCAGACCATCGCCAATGCCATGGACGTAGGCGACCCATCAAACTTTGCCCGCATCTACGACCTCTACAAGGGCGATCATGATGCCATCGCAGCCTACATCGGTGGTGCTACATACAAGGACGAGCAGATTGCAGAAATCATGAAGCAGTGCTACAATGAAACCAAGTATGTGCTTGACCCTCACGGAGCTTGCGGCTATCGAGCCCTGAAGGAGCAGTTGAAGCCAGGTGAGGTTGGCGTGTTCCTCGAGACCGCTCATCCAGCCAAGTTCAAGGAGAAGGTAGACAGCATCCTTGACAGCGACATAGAGATTCCTGCACGCCTTGCAGAATTCATGAAGGGTGAGAAGAAGAGCATCCAGATGACCAAGGATTTCGCATCATTCAAGAACTACTTGATGAACGAATAAACCATACATACGGAAAAGCCTTTCTCTTTCTCAAGGGGAAGGCTTTTCCCATTAAAATAAACTCAGACTCAGATTTGTCAGGACAGATGGGTCTTGAATTTTATAACAACAGAAAACGGGAAAAATTTATGAAGATTGTTATTCTAGACGGCTATGCCGCAAACCCGGGAGATTTGGATTATCATCTTCTGGAGAAACTGGGCGAGGTGGTAGTTTATCCTCGCACATCAGATGCAGAGAAAGTGGAACGTGCCAAGGATGCCGACATCATCCTTCTGAACAAGGTGCAGATAGATGCAGAGACGCTGGCGCAGCTTCCTAAACTGAAATACATCGGTATCCAGGCTACCGGTTTCAACGTGGTAGACATCGAGGCTGCCAGGAAACAGGGCATCATCGTAACCAATATTCCTGCCTACAGCACAGATAGCGTGGCGCAGATGACCTTTGCCCTCATCCTTGCCGTAACCAACCGCGTAGAGCATTATACCCAGGAGAACCGCAACGAGCGCTGGGCTTACAATAAGGATTTCTGTTATTGGGATACCCCACTGATGGAGCTTGCCGGCAAGACCCTGGGTATCATGGGACTGGGCAATATCGGCATGAAAGTTGCCAACATCGCCCGCCAGTTTGGCATGAACATCTGTGCCTGCACCAGCAAGAATTCGAGCGATCTGCCTGAGTGGATCCAGAAGGTGAGCAAGGAGGGTTTGCTTGCCACGAGCGATATTCTCTCGCTCCATTGTCCGCTTTCTGATGACACCTATCATTTCATCAATAAGGAGAGTCTGGAGAAGATGAAGGATACCGCCATCCTGGTTAATACGGGTCGCGGTCCGCTGGTAGATGAGGAGGCCGTAGCTGCTGCCCTCCACGAAGGCAGTCTGGGTGCCTACTGTGCCGACGTGATGGCTCAGGAGCCACCATCAAAGGAGAATCCGCTCTTCGGCGAGCCTAATGCTTACCTCACCCCTCATATTGCCTGGGCCACCTACGAGGCTCGCGAGCGCCTCAACAAGCAGGTAGCCGCCAACGTAAAGGCATTCCTCGAGGGCAATCCGATTAATGTCGTGAATAAGTAACAGAACTTCCGCAAGTAAAACATAGTATAACAAAGAAAGCGTTTCTGGTTCATCTCTTTGAACTAGAAACGCTTTTTTATATGCAATTAGATGCGCTTTTTCACCAAAACATAGATGATGACGGGAGCGCCGAACAGCGGGGTGACGGCATTCAGGGGGATGATGCCACCGTCCGACGGAAGGGTGCAGAAGAGATTGCAGAGAAGGGCAATGGATGCACCCATCAGCATCGTGACGGGCAACAGACGGCGATGATTCTCCGTGCCGATGATGAGGCGGGCGATATGCGGCGTTGCCAGACCGATGAAGGCGATGGGACCACAGAAGGCGGTAACCACAGCCGTAAGAAGACCGGTGATGATGAGCAGAACGATGCGCAGACGCCTGATATTGAAGCCCAGATTCTCGGCATACTGTTCGCCTAACAGCATGGCGTTCAGCGGTTTTACAAGGAGCAGAGACGCAGCCTGGGCAATGAGGGCTAACGGGATGAAGAACATCATCTGCTGGCTCGAAACATTGCCAAAGCTGCCCATGCCCCAAACCATATACGATTTCACGCCCTCTGCCGTGCTGAAGAAATTGAGCAATGAGATGGCGCTGCTGGCAAGATAGCCCACCATCAGTCCGATGATGAGCAGTACCGTATGGCTGCGCACAATGGCAGAAAAGAAGGTGATGATGCCCATCACCACCATAGCCCCTATAAAGGCTGCGATGAGGATAGCCAGGAAACCGCCGATGGCATAGTTGCCGGCATCGCCCAGAAAACCTACCCCTAAATCATCCAGGGCAATATTGCCGCCAAAGGCAAGCATCACGATGGCTACCGCCAGTCCGGCTCCGCTGCTGATACCGAATATGTCAGGACCCGCCAGGGGGTTGCGGAAGGCTGTCTGCAGAAGCAAGCCGCTCGTGGCGAGGGCTGCGCCCGAAAGCAAAGCGGCAATCGCCGCCGGCAGTCGCGATTCCAACAGAATATAGCGGTAGGTTTCGTCGGTCTGAGAGCCCGAAATAATCGCCCCCACGTCCTGCCACGGGATGTTTACACTCCCCCATGCCAGGTTGGCGAAAAACAGTATGATAATGGCGATTGTCCCTAAAACGATGGTTTTCATTCACTAAAACTATTTCTTGTAAAATCTCTGATTAAAGCCCTATTTCTTATAGAATCTCAATTTGCCGAACCGCTCGCCATGAGCCAGGATGATGAACTCTCTGAGCAGCAGTTCGGGATGGAAACTCGTAAGCTCGAAATAAGGTACCGTAGAGGTATCTACCTGATAGATATTACCCCGGTTGAAGGCAGCAAGAGCCTTGTAGCCGTCATATTCCTGAAGCAGTTGAGCCTGCGACAAAGGGGCACCACCGAAATACTTGAACGCCCATACATCCACCTGTTTTCCCTTCGCCAGGATTTGCTCCGGACTCATCGCCAGACTTCCGCTGTGTTCATCGTCCTCGAAGATATAACGGGCGTTGGCATCCTTCAGCAGAATACCGATAGTACTCTGACCTCCAGGCACATACCATACATTTCCCGTCTTTCTTTCGGTCAGGATAGAGAGGCCCTTCGGATACCCGGCTGCCTCAGCTTTCAGCTTCAGATATTCCTTTTCTATCTTCGCAAAGAGCGAATCTGCCTTTGGTTCGCAAGATGCAGCAAGAGCGGTCTTCGGTGCATTCCCGTCTTTTTTAAAGAGCATGCCGTAGAATTTCATCCATTCCGCCCTGCCCAATGGCGAAGACTCCATATAGTCGGCAGCCTCGATGATGGGCACGTGCAGCTTGTCGAGCTTGCCATATCCTCCGCTGTTCTCGAAAGGCGAAAGTAGGATGGCTTCGGGTTTCAGGGCGATGATGCGCTCGATGTCGGGTGCCATGCTCGAACCGCAATCCACGATGGAATTTCCGGCAGCAGCATTCTCTGCAGAAACCTTTCCTGCAGAAGCTTTTCCTGCAGAAGCTTTTCCTGCAGAAGCATTTCCTCCAGAAGCAGCCCTCTTCTTTACATCCGGAATATTGATGTAATCGAGATCGCAGACACCACGGATGGCCTGCTGGCAGCCCATTTCGTACATCAGCTGGCAATGGGGAGCGATGAAAACGGCACTCCTCTCCACCGGTGTACGCACGGTATCGGTAGTGCATCTCGCCCCCGTGCTGTGCCTTCTGGCAAGCATCGCCACCGTCTTATCCCCCTCCTCTCCCTTCGGAATCAGGATGTAGCGATGCAGCATCGTTCCCGCCTTCCAGGGGTTGGCGATGATAGCCTCAGCATACTGATAATCAATGCCTTCTGCAGCATCGGAACTCTCTTCCCCATCACCATGTTTCACGATGGTAAGCAACTTGGCGTACTTCATCTCCAGGGTATCGCCAGCCTCCGCATCAGCAGCAGCCGTCTTTCCTCCCTGGCATGCCGTCATCAGCAGAGCCGCCGTTGCCCCACACAAAAGAATATACAGTTTCTTCATAATCTTACAAAATATGTGTGCAAAGGTACGAAGAAATCTCCATTTTCCGTTTGTTTTCTCGAATATTCTTTGTACTTTTGCCCTCAAATTTAACTAACACTACAATTTAATAAGTCAAAATGAAGAAGATTATCTGTGGCATAGCCCTTTTTTTCAGTACATCAATGGTCGCCGGTGCGCATACCTGCTGTCATAATCCAGCACAGAAATGTGGCTGCAAGAGAGGTTATCCAGACCATCCGCGTCATCGTGATCAAGGTAGATTATAAGGACTAAGAATAATTGAAAATAATATGATGATTTTTACGCAATGAAACTTCTGGGAAACCGAGAAAATGCAGTTTTTCTTGCCAAGATGTCCCTTACCCCCCCCCATTTTCTATTCTATCACTACCACTACCTCGCTGCCCCTGACCATCGCCTTCTTCACCCGGTCGAAGAGCTGGAGGAAGCGTTCCTGACTCTTGAGTACGAAGCCGGGAGCATGAGCCTCGCCGATGAGGATGCCACCCTGGCGCAGACGGAACGGACCATTGCCCGGCTGCATCATGGGACAAGGAAGGGCATAAAGTTCTTCCAGACACCCGAACTCATGACTCTTGCGCTCCATGCGGCAAAGCTTGCAGGTTTCGGGGAGAGGAAGAGAGGAAGAAGAATCATCCCTTATCGGTTCGAGGAAAAGCATCTGGCGGGCGAAGCATTTGCATTTAGCCACCATGATGTGATATTCACCCGGCTCCAGACAGCCACCCTCGCGCTCCATCGTATCACAAATATACTGATGGCCTACAACGATACCCTGGCGATTAACTACTTCCTGACTAAGGCGACCAACAATGGCGCCATGATCTCTACGAAAACGATTTAAAAACAACTTCATCATAATACGCAACAACTTAAAAACAACAATAGAAAAACATTTGAAATTCACATTCACTTTCACATTTTCTGAACGTAAAACGACTGGTAATAATCAGACAAATCCTTGCAACCTTCCGGCAACTGATGGTACACCAGCTGAGGGAACATTTCCTTCAGTTTCATATAAAGACCGAGGCCCGGTTTGTCCTGATCAGGCCACATGTGAAGATTCCTTCCCGCTAAAAGATTGCGACATTCTTCATTACAAAGCGTAGCACTCGGGATGGCTATTGCCTTGTAACCCATAGACATAGCGCTCCAGCAGTCGGTACATCCCTCGGTAATAACCAATGGCTCTTTTTCTGTCACCTGCGGCAAGATCTGCATCCCATATACCATCGGCTTGCTACCTGGTGCAAACTTAAACCGCGGTTTTTCTTCAGTCTTATCTCCCAGATATCTGCTCTGAACCGTCAGCAGATTGCCATGAACGTTATAATAGGGAATCAACAGGGAAGGACCATCAAAAAACTTTCCACCAAAACGATAGCCAGCAATGGAGAAATCTGTGCTCACCACTCTACACCAATAGATATATTCCGGGCGCAACTTTCTCTGATAGAACAGGAAATCCTTGGCTTTATCTGTCAGTTTCTTACCCATGAGCATACGCATCAGATAATCTACGTCAGGCTTATGCTGAAACTCGCCTCTGAGATTGAGTCTGTCCGTATCACATTCAGATTTTCTATGCTCAGCAACAGCTTTATCCCGATGAAGCACATCCTTACGGTTTCCCGCAGAATGATTACCGGTGCTGATATTGAATTTTCTGCACAGCCATTGGCAAGCCTCCGAAAAAGAGAGATTCTCCCGTTTCATCACCAGATCGATATTATCTCCTCCCCACCCGCATGCAAAGCAATGACAAGTGTTGGTAGATGTCCAGAAATGCAAACTCGGATGGGTATCATTATGACTGATACAAAGGGCATTATGATACCGCAAACCCATTCCCAATTCATCAGCAACCTCCAGGATGCTGATAGCTCTAAGTTTAGAGAGCGTATTTGAATCAATATATTCTGCCATCTTCTAATTGTCTTTTTTAATATTACCATCACCAATAGTGCCTTTCTGCTGCGTCTTTCTAAGCACCTTTCTATCCTCGCCCTTTGCTGGTTTTTCGAGCCATCCCCATCTGCGCCAGTTGCACACCATGTTACGGGCAGGGGTCTTGAGTTCCTTCTGCTTCAGAAATTCCTCCAGGAACTGATAAGAGAATTCCTGCGGCAACTCGCTGAAATAGTCTACAGTATGATAAGGCTCTCCTTCGCCCTCGGCAGAAATCTGCTCGAAAGCCTTGCCCCACCGCTGCAACATATTCTGCAAGATGCGGTCGGCACAAGCCAGATAGGTCTGCCTGACCAGTTTCCGGATTTCCTTCTCGCTCTTCTTCCCTTCCACTTTGTAAAGCACTTGCATGAGGGCAGCGATGCGGAAGGCTGAAACCGAACTGCGCTTGTAGAAGACATCCATCGACTTGGACATGGTTTTCACCACCTGCTGGCGGCAGTCGTTACACCATTTTACCACCGTCTTGTAGAGCCAGCTCATATCTTCCTCTATCTCCTGATGGAATTTTCCATCTTCCTCGTAGCACAACCCGAAGAGCTTATCCAATGTATTCTCCAGCTCATTACGCTGCGTATCGGTCAACGCCTGAAACTGTGGCGGATTGTCGCCCAGATGACTGATGAGCGGGCATAAGATGGTTCGGGTTACAGCACCGCCCTCAATGGCAGCTTTGTTCATATATCTGCTCACCGCACTCTGAGTGCCGCAGAAAACGAACGACAGCAAGGCATCTACCATGGCACTATAGCTGGATTCGCTCATGAAATCCTGACCATATACGCTGCCCAGATCGTAAGCTGTCTTGATAACCTGCGAGAGGTCGGCAAACTGGCGCTTGGCAGAATGCACGATGGCAGAAATCTCATCGGCAAATTCGAAGAGCGTCTTCGGAGCACCATAGAGCTTGACTGCTGCATCGCATCGCTTGATAAACATGGTGAGCGATACGGTTTCGGGCAGGATGGTGATGTCGGTCTTCGGTTCAGGTGGTAGCTTGCCATCCTTCTTGCCCTGGCGTCGCTTCAGGGCAGCATACTCCTGCTCCTTGGCTCTCATTTCGCTGTCGCGCTCGATGAAAGGTTTCATCAGGGTACGCATGATGTATCTGGCAAACGACTTTCCGCTCGACTGCTCGCCCTCTACGATGACCTGCAACACGATGGCCGATTTTTCTCCCTGATTATCATACACATACTGTATTCTGACACGTGTAAGATAAACGCTGAGCATGGCAGCAGCCACCACCAGCGTAGGATACTTGAGGTCAGAAGGCGAAGTGATCATCCATTCTCTGATGCCCGACGGATAATCCTTGTCGGCAATCAGGTGATGCATGGGCATCTCTTCATTCTCTTCAGCCTGTTCAGCCAGCTTTTTTCCTATCAACCCAGATGATACCTTGTTATTGATTCCGCCCTTGGTATCCTCAGGCTTTACCACTGGATTAGTCTGAGACGCTTCCTGTGGAGGTATTTTCTTTACTTTTTCCATAATCAACAAATACTGATTTTTTCTGAATGCAAAAGTAAGGAAAAAAGCCTCCCCGGCAATAGGCATCCTGCCGGTTCGCCTCCTACTAAGCCTCATCGCCGGCAACTAAGCCTTCCGCTAAGCCTCCAGCTCATCTGAAGGCATAAAAAAAGCACTTTCTGCTTGCAAACGAAGCAAAAAGTGCTGATACTGTATTATTTCTAAAAATTTTTCTGTTCAGATATGTTCCTATTCCTTTATAATATCACCCCCACTGACATAAGAAAGAACCAAACGGCGAACCACGGCATGAATGTCTTCGTTAGGGAACTTCTGGCGATATTTCTCCGTAAGGTCTTCGCAGAAATACATCTTGCTATGAAGCAAAGAAGAAGGAATATTTTGCTTTATAAACACATCGTATGTTGCAACAGGCTTGCCATCCTTTGTGTCGACAGGCACAATATCCATCTTATACCAAGCATTTGCAGATGTGGCAGGGAACAATCTATAATTGTCCTTATGCTCCACTTTACCAGCAATGCTCAGCATATATCCGTCAGCAGACTTATCGTCCTCAGGATTCACCGCATATATATAAAGCAGGAAGCGTCGAGTGTTTTTTTATGATAAACTGATATTTTTTGCTTCCTCCAAAAGGAGGGTTTGCCTTCAAATCCTGCTCTATATCCTCACGAATTTGTGGCGCATCCACCACAAACTCTACTTCGCCAGTATAATTGACGACAGTTTTCGATGACTGTGGATTGGGCGGAATAACTTCACTATTGTCATTGCTGTTATCACACGCACAAAAAGCCAAGACTACCAACAGTAGTAAGACTGATTTTTTTACTAAATACTTCATATCCTAATTTGTTTATTAAACCTATTCTATTGTTAAACGTAGAATATGCCTAAAACTTGCTCTATTTTACGTTTTTAACATTCCATCTAAAACTTGCCACACTCACAAGAAGCAATCATTTCCCCGCTTCCTACTGTCCCTTACGGTAGATGGAAACAAAACGCTTTGCGATATTGTTGAGTTCCTCCCGGGCGTTAGGATCTCTTACATCATCAAAACTCCAGTTGGGAAATTCGCCACGCATTTTGGAGAAACGCTTGGAGATGACACTGGCATTGGTCAGGTCGGAAGGCATTTTCAGCTTCCCTGTAAGATACTTGCAGAAAGATGCGCCATTATCAAATTTGCCATCAAAATCTTTGATTTCAGAGAGCGCCTCCATAATCAGGGCATAGTCTTTCTTCAAAGGAATAGCCTTCTCGTCTATCATCTTCTGCAAGGCTCGCTTTACTCTTTCTCCCTGGCTCAAGTCGCCCCATTCCTTCTCATTATCTTCTTCCGTTTTTTCCTGCCCGCCGTTTTCCTGATGCTCATCGTCTGTCACTTCCAATTCCAATGTCCTCTTCTGTTCAGGCTCGAATCCGTGCAGATAATCTTCATCATTGTTCTGGCGCATCAGTTCATTAATCTGAGATGAAACGAAGAAACCATCCTCGCCATAATAACCGATATTGGCTGCCAGCCGCTCAACCACCTCATGGTTCTTCACGACTGCTCCGAGGCACCGCTGTGAAAACTCCTGAGTTACGTAGCCTCTCCATTGCCCCATAATCATTGAGCAAAATTGAAACACTTTCGACTCCAAAGGCATCATCTGAAGTATCACAGCTGCCATATACAAGATGACAAATACGATTCTCTGTCGCTCTTCCTGAGCTGTAGCATACCCATCCTCGTCAACATAGTTTTTCTCATATTGCCCTATTCCTTCCACAAAGGCAAGGCGGCTCTCGGTATCGGTATGCGAAAACATCATTTTGTCTACGATGCAGAATACCTCATAAAAAACATCCTCGCATGAACATCTGGACGTAGGAAACCACGTCTTATCATTGAAGATATCATGGGTGATGGCTCTGAAAACCTGATAAATCATGTGTTGCGAAAAAGATTTATCTACCATCTGTCTGGTCTTCATCTTAAATAACCTCATCGTCGTAACCATTTAAATCATCAAGAATCACATCAAGAGAATTGATCAAAGCAAACTGAGAATCTCCATGACAATCGCAACAGACAGCATCTCCATTAACCAGAGCAACAATCTCAACATCGGAGATTTTCACCTTGGTTCGTTTCAGCGAACGGGAAGAGGTGCACGGACCTTTCCAATAGTATACCTTGATGCCGTAATCTTCCTTGCTGCACAGGTTCACCATCAAGGCAATGTCTCGGTTTGCCTTGTCTAAGTGCAACTGCTTGCCTTTATCTGTACCAAATTTTACCTCATACATACTGGCATTGAGACACTCCATTAATGATTGCTGCATCTGTAATTGCATGACAAAGGAATATGGCGCATCGCTGAGAGACTGATGGCGAGGAAAAGAAAACACCACAGCCCTTGGCCTGCAGCCAGCCTTGATTCTTTCAGCCACGGCATCAAAGAAATCACCAGGTGGCAACTTGGCAGAAATCACCATATTCCAGCCATATTGATTCGCCACCCTGTTGATATTATCACGCAGAAGAGCCACCACCTTGTCCTGTCCCCTTTTGCCGCCGAAGATTCTAGATTCTTCCACAAAAAGGAAACCTCTGTTGGGGCGATTATCAATGATTACCTTACAGAAAGGCTGGTTGTGAATTTCATTCTCCTTAAAGTTACTCCAATAAAATTCTTTTTTGTCTGCGCATACATCCAGCACAGCCACACCTTCGCGAAATCCCAATATTCGGTTGTCGTGAATAACGTCTTCCTCATTCTTCCGTGATTCCACCAAAGTCATTTTCTTGCTTTTCAGCAAACTGTCCATTACCTTCTCGAAACCAGTCTGACATTCCTGATATTTTTCAGGCGATGACATTTCGAGAAAATCCAAGGGTAGAGTACCCTCGATACGTGAAAGATTCCGGCTTTTGCAGAAATCATACTTGAAGACAACAAAAGAAGTCTTTTCTGTGCTGTTTTTGATACGTCCAGTCATTGGCTTGCGATTTAAGTTGTACCATGAAAGTTATTTTCCATAGCAACTACAAAAGTAACACTTTTCCCCGAATAAACACTGTCTCTTATACACATCTGACGCTGCCGACGACTAG
>ENA-OYXT01000243-OYXT01000243.1-human-gut-metagenome-genome-assembly--contig:-NODE-243-length-23196-cov-6.420725_pt1 | contig 23196 bp, 20 predicted proteins | sample MGYA00244218_ERZ653423 | MGnify/ENA primary metagenome ERZ653423 (study PRJEB26926, sample SAMN06165035) | human gut metagenome | biome: ENVO:00009003; feature: ENVO:2100002; material: ENVO:00002003... | reverse complement strand
AGTCGTCGGCAGCGTCAGATGTGTATAAGAGACAGAAAGTCATGGTGCGGTCGTTTTCAATGATAGCTGGGGCATTTTCATGTTCTTTAACTACTTTCTGAAAAAGCGAATAAATCGTATCCATCGTTTTATCTCCTTGTCGGTTTATCTATTTAATATCCAGTGAATGCCAGCCGCTGTGCGCTTGTTGCACGCCTGATAGTGGCTGCCACTGTTCAGTACGAAGGTGGTTTCGATGCCTTTCCCGTGGCACAGTGTTTCTATCTCCTGCGTATTCTGCTGCACAACGTTCAAAATCGGATTATCGGTGGAGCTCTCCTTGTCTCCGAGAGAAAAATACAGACAGTCAGGTTTGCGCTTCATCTCATGGGAGCACACATATTCCATGATGCCCTCAAACCAGAAGGAACCTGACATACTCGCTGCGCGGGCAAACACATCCGTTTGGTAGAGAGCGTAGAGGGCGAACAGCCCGGCCAGCGAGTAGCCGCCCAGAATGATTTTGACGTTTTCCGGGAGAGGAAACTGCTGCTCCAGTGTGGGAATGACCTGCTCCGTCAGAAAGCGCAGTGTCTCCCCAGCTTTGCCGCCGAAGCCTTGCTTTCCCCACACGGCAGGGACTTTCCACGGAGAAAGCGCATCGTTCCAGCTTTCCACCGGGATAGCCGCGAACAGAAAATTCTGGCTGCTTTGTGCGATTGCTGCCACTTCATAATCCATACTTTGCAGCTCATGCTCACCTGTCATTTGGAGCAGCAGGTATTCTGCATTAGCCCCGCCGTAAATGCGGCAAGGTGTGTTTCCGATTTGCATTGTCTGTGCTGTCACTGCGGCATCCTCCTGAAAAAAATTTGATAAGCCCAGTATAGCAACTAAAAAATTGTTTTGCAATTCATAAGGCTTGCCAAAGTTATATCATCGAGTTTTTGATAGTTTCCAAAATGGTCTGATCCGCCGGAAGCCACGGAACAGAATCAAGCTCCTCTTTAGTCAGCCAGCGTGCAGCCTTGGCTTCTTTCAGCACCAGTTTGCCGGAGACCACCTCACACCAGAAACAGTCCATGGAAAGATGGAAGGCAGGATAATCGTATTCAATGGTACCGATCAAATCGCCTACCGCGATCTCGGTATCCAGTTCTTCCCGGATCTCCCGTTTCAGTGCCTGCTGCGGGGTTTCACCCGGCTCGATTTTGCCGCCCGGGAACTCCCATCCGCCCTTGTACTCGCCGTAGCCGCGGGCGGTGGCATAAATTTTATGTTTCGTCTGAATATCGTCGCAGATCACAGCTGCAACAACGCGAACAACCTTCATGATATTCTCCTTTTAGCCCACCACCAGCTTGTTGGTCTTTTTGAGGAACTTTGCAGGGATCGGGCGGTCCAGCTTCCATGTGATGTTCATGGGGCGGGAGCCCTCGTGCTTCACATAGTTCACCGTGCCCAGATAGGTATACGCCCCTGCACCGCCAAAACGGGCATCTGCCTTGAACTCGCGCACGAACAGCAGAACCCGGCTTCCTTTTGCCCGGTGATGGATGTACCGCTGCCCGGTGGCAGAGTTTTCGGCGGTGGTGCTCTGGCTCTGCCAGTGGAACAGGCTTTCGTTGATGGAATAATCCTTGTACATGGTGGTGGGAGAGTAGTCTTTATCCGCCTTGTTCAGGGTCACAAAGAATACGTCCAGCTGCTTTTCCGGCAGCCATTTCACGCCCTCGCGGACAGTGGCGGGCTTCAAAAAGTCCAGCGCCACCAGCAGCTGGTCACGGGTATAAGTACAGTGCAGATCCAGCGGGCAATCAAAGCCCACATCCACCGGCTCGTCAATAAAATCAATGCGGTCATATTGATACTGCAAAAGTGCCTGCAGTTCCCCCAGCAAAACGGGACTGTCCGAAAGGGAATACAGGTCTGCAAGGACCTCCTCATCGTCCCAGCTTTCTGCAGTTTTGCCCCAGAGGGTCACATAGAACATTTGCAGCATCCGCTGCTCTACCGGCGGCAGGGCTGCAAAGTCGGTGATATCCAATTTCGGCAGAAGCCCCAGCAAAAAACGGATCCACCTGCGGGAATCTACGACCGCAAAGCGGGCAAGGGCTTTGGTCATAGTTTCTTCCAAAGGCTCTGCAAAATCGGATGCCGCCCCTGCGCAGACGCACAGTCTACTGAAGCAGACCTTTTTGCTGTAAATTGCACGCGGGTCAAGATGATAGTAGTCGAGGAAGTTCCCCAGTGTCAGGGGCAGACCGGTATCCTCGGTAAAGGTAGCCGCCCGCGCCACAAGCCCGGAGGTGCGGTCATAGGAGGCGCTGATATTGTCCAGCACATACTTTGCGGCAATTTTCTCCAGCTGAATGTAGCAGCCCTTAGGCGCAGAGACAAAGCCCTCTTTGAGCTCCCGGCTGACGCTGCGGGTGGTGTTGGAGAGCAGTGCTACGAATTTCTCCTCAAAATTATACTTTTTGTTGGCCTGCCCGATGAAATCCAGAACGGTCAGGCAATCCTTGTTTTCTGCCAGACGTAAGCCGCGCCCTAGTTGCTGCAAAAACACAGTCAGCGACTTGGTAGGACGCAGGAACAGCACCGTGTTCACCTCGGGGATATCCACGCCCTCGTTGTAAATGTCCACAACAAAGAGGAATCGGAGCTCCCCGGAAACCAGCCGCTGCTTGGCGGCGTTGCGCTCCTCGTCAGGAGAGTCGCCGGTCAGTGCCATAGATGGAATGCCGTGGGTATTAAAGTAGCGCGCCATAAATTGGGCATGAGCGATGGAAACGCAGAAGCCCAGACCCTTTACCTCGTCGATATCGGTGACATATTTCAGGATGGAGTTCACCACAAGGTCAGCGCGGCGCTCCGCCACCATGCCGCTGAGGGTGTACAGATTGGACAACTCGTTTTTATCGTAGCCGCCGGTACGCCATTTCAGGCCGCTCAGATCTGCGGTGTCGGTGACGCCGAAATATTGGAAGGGACAGAGCAGTTTCCGGTCAATCGCTTCCGGCAGACGGATCTCGGCGGCAATGCGTCCGCCGAAATAGTCCAGAACGCTTTTGCCGTCCATACGTTCCGGGGTAGCAGTCAGCCCCAGAAGGATCTTCGGCTGATAATATTCCAGCAGCTTCTGATAAGTGGGTGCAGCTGCATGATGGAACTCGTCTACAACGATGTAATCGTAAAAATCCGCTGCCGTTTTAGCGGCAAGCTTTTGAGAATTGAAGGTCTGGATGGAAACAAACAGATGGTCGATGCTGTCGGCTTTGTGGCTGCCCACATACAGCTCGCCGAAATTGGCATCCTTCAGCACCGCCCGGAAGGTGTACAGACTCTGCTTCAGAATCTCCTCCCGGTGTGCCACAAACAGCAGACGGCAGGGTTGCCCCGGATGCTGTTTGCAGAAGCGCTTGTAATCCAGTGCAGAAATCACAGTTTTGCCGGTGCCGGTGGCGGCGACCACCAAGTTGCGGTTATACCCCCGAACGGTGCGCTCGGCATCCAGTCGGTCCAGAATTTCCTGCTGGTAGGAATAGGGCAGAATATCCAGGGTGTAGATTCCGCTGTGGTCGGTCTCGCTGTATTTTTCAGCCTTCAGGGCGCGGGTCAGCCGTTCCCGTTGCCCTTCATCATAATATTCAAACTCGCTGGAGTTCCAGTAGCTTTCAAAGGTGGCTGCGATCTTTTCAATGGTCTCCGGCAGGTCCTTTCGGGTCACCTTGACGTTCCATTCCAGACCGCTGGAAATTGCCGCATTGGACAGGTTGGAGGAGCCTACATACGCCGTAGTAAAACCGGTGTCCCGGTAAAACACATAGGTCTTTGCGTGGAGCCGGGTACGCTTGGTGTCGTAGCTGACCTTGATCTTCGTATTGGACAGTGCGCGCAGCTCCTCAATGGCTTTTACGTCCGTAGCGCCCATATAAGAGGTGGTGATGATGCGCAGCTCACCGCCGCTTTGCGCAAACTGCTGCAGCTCGTCCATGATGAGGCGCAAGCCGCTCCACTTGATAAAGGAGACCAGCATATCAATGCGGTCGGCGGAAACGATCTCCTTTTTCAGCTCCGTGTACATCTGCGGCTCATGGATAGCGCCGGTAAACAGGGAACTTTGCGCAATGGAGGTCTCCGGGCGGTCAAGGTCTTTTGCGCTTTTCCCTGTAGCAAGGCGCGGGTCGTTCTGCTGCAAAAGCGCAAGAAGCTGCTCTGCCCGCTGGTCAACACCAAGCGCGGCAAAGTCAGCTTCCTCTGTAGTAGTCTGGATGGTATTTATGATCTGGTTTGCCAGCTGGATCTGCGCCTCGATGCCGCCGCCGTTATCCTGTACGTTCTCAAGACCCTTCTGCACCACATCGGCCAAATACTGCGCCAGCACTTTGGCAGCCTCCGCCGTGTCGATGGGCGCAGTAGACTTGCGGGCTTCCGGGATCTCTGCAAGCTCGCGGTTCAGTGCGTTATTGATGACCTGTTCGTACAGACCGGGGTAGAGCATAGGTGCACTTCCTTACCGTTTTCTTTTATTATAGCGCTAGTTGAGCGGACATTCAATGACAGGGATCTTCCATCAGGCAGACGTTGGTGCGTTTAACGATTTCCCACGCATTGCAATCGGGCAGGTCCATCAATTTCAGATAGGCCATTTTATCACCCCATGGCGGCTTTCAGATAGTGCAGACGGTATTTCAGGTATTGGCGGATCGCAGACGCTCGTTTTTCACGCAACAGTGCGAGGGTTTTGCTGGTGGTCCAGTCTGCCCATCTCCGCCTGCATACAAGCCGGTCTGGATGGCGGTAGCGATACTTCCTGATCGAGCAGGATGACACCTATGGTCGTGACCCCTATGAAAGCCTGAAGATCAGCCATGACAATCTGGTCCGCATGGGCTACGCCGACTGGCTTTGACTGACAGCGAGCCTCCTCGTTTGTTTCAGATTACGGCTGGAGCCGCCTGCGGACTGGACAAATGCTACAGGTGGCAAAATCTCGATTACAACAAAAATGAGATAGACACCCTTTCGGGGGAGTCTATCTCATTTTTCGTTTGGACTATTTTGCAACAGCCCCATATCATGTTCGTGCAATCGTAAATTTAAGCGTCACATTGGTACCACAATTCTGCCATACCCAAGCGTGCAACATCGCCCTTGCGGAACCCGGTCTCCTCGTACTTTCCGGTAATGCTGCCATCCAGAAGCCCCGCAGACAGATCCCGGTAATCCCGAACGATCTGCTTATCCAAAGTCACTGCATCATGTCCCACGGCCAGCCGTTCAAAAGAACTTTCCTGATTCCAGAGCTTTGTCATCGTGTGATTGCAGATATCCACCAGCCGCATATCGTTTTCAGGCTGCCGCTCCAGAATGATTGAGATATTCGCACAATCTCCGCTGAAAAGGATATGATTTTCTGCATCCAGGAAGCAGGTACTGCCGGGGGTGTGGCCAGGCGTGAGAATCGCTTTGATGGTTCGACCGCCCAGATCGATCACATCTCCGTCATTAACAGGATGCCAAGGATAGCTGCCCTCAGTGGGATGATTGGGCACCAATTTCAGCAGTTCTTCCTGATCCAGATCCGGGCAGCGAATAGGCCCACGAGACTGAATATAGAAACTGCGCATCTTGTTGTAATCTGTGGTGCCCATGAATTTTTCCATATTCTTGTGATCTTCTTCGGCACGCTCCCCATCCAGCGGATTCACATAGACTGGAACGCCGGGAAACTCAAAGACACCGCCGTCATGGTCAAAGTGTGTATGCGTCAGCAGAATGATCAGAGGCTTATCCGTCAGTGCACGCACTTCCCCAGCGAGGTCGCCGATACCGCAGCCGGTATCCACCAGCGCGGCTTTCTCTTCACCCTCGATGAGGAAAGCGTTCACCAGACGAAATTCACTCAGGCACCATGTATGGGGCGCGATTTCGGTGATCTCATGTCGATACATAGACAAAACAGACTCCTTTCGTGTATGTGTTGATTCAGCCCTTGACTGCACCGGCCGTCAATCCGGCAATGAACTGGCGGTTTGCGGCCAGATAAACCAGAAGGATAGGCAGCAGTGCAATGGAAGCGCCCGCTGTCATGATATGCCACTCAGCAGCAGCGTTGGCGGAGTAGCGCAGATTTGCAACAGCAACGCTCAGGGTCTTGAGGCCGGGGTTGGCCATGGTGAACACCTGTGCCGTAACAAACTCATTCCAGGCCTGGCGGAAGGCAAACAGCGCGATCACTCCCAAAATGGGTTTGATGGCCGGAACGATGATCTGCCAGAAGATGCGGAAGGGGCCAGCGCCATCGATCGTGGCAGCCTCGTCCAGATCTTTGGGCACTCCATTGATGAAGCCGGAGATCATAAAAATGTTAGCCGCTTGGCCGCCGGTAAGCATCAGTGCCAGACCCACCATATTCTTGGTCAGTCCCAGCCGGCTCATGAGAGTATACAGAGGATACAGCGCCACCGAACCAACCGAGATGAACATACTGAGCAGATATGCCGTAGAGATCAGCTTTTTGCCCACAAAATCTCGGCGGCTGATCACATAGGCCGCCATGGAAGAGGTGATCAGTGTAAAAACCACCGTCAGCAGTGCCAGTACCACGCTGTTCAGGAAATACTTGCCGAAGTCCAACTTCTGGAAAGCATAAACATAGTTGTTGAACTGCCAGTTCTCCGGCAGGAAATTTCCGCCCAATGTCAATTCTGCGTTGGTCTTGAAGGAGCCCAGCAGAGTGTAGACCACCGGATAAAGGGTAAAGATACACATGGAACCTACAAACAGCCATTTCAGGATCTGGCCGATCAGGTAAATCACATGATCTCTTTTTTCCGAGGGGCGCATATCCGACCATTTTAATTTTTTCCGTGCCATTTTCCGTTCCTCCTTATTCACCGGTCACTGCGTCCAGCCGCTTGGCGAGAATCAGATACAGGCCAGTGACACCACCGATGATCAACGCTGCCACCAAACTGCAGGCTGCGCCATAGCCAAACTCCTGCACCACAGAGGAACCTGCGGTGATGGGGAAGAACAGCTGATAGATATACAAGAACATCACGTTGGTCTGATTCATGGGTCCGCCTTCAGTCAGAACCATGATACTCTGATAATCCATAAAGGAGATCACCAGCGCCAACATCAGGATCATCTTCATGACGGGGGCCAGCAGAGGGATGGTAATGCGGAACAGGATCTGGGCTGCATTCGCACCATCCAGTTTTGCACTCTCATATACCTCTGTAGAAATACCGGTGAGGCCTGCAATGAAATAAACCATGTAGTTGCCGATACCGCCCCATGCAGCAATGATGATACAAGTCAGCATGGCGTACTTTACACCGAGCCAGTTGACATTTTCATCGATAATACCCAGCCACGTCAGGAAGCGGTTGATCTCGCCGTTGTAAGTGTTGAACAGCAGGTAGAAGATCAACGCCATAACAGCGCTGGACATAATGGTCGGGGTAAAGATAATGGATTGTCCGGTGGCGTTGAGCCGGGTGTTTTTGCTCAGCAGGAACGCCAGCATAAATGCAATGGGCAGCGTCAGCAGCAGTTTGCCTCCCACATAAACGAAGGTGTTCACGATGGCTGTCTTGAACACAGTGTCCCGGGCAATGCGGGCAAAATTTGCAAAGCCTACAAATTTTGGGGTGCCGTAGCCCTTGTAGTCAAACATACAGTACCGTATTGTCCACAGGATGGGGTAGATGGTGAAAACAACAAACATGATCAGGTTGGGCAGAAGCATCAAATAGGATGTCTTCTCCTCCCGGATCCTTCTCCCAAGGCTTTTTTTCCTCGTTTCCATAGTGTTTCCTCCTAACGGATTATCTGAAGGCATTTCTGATTATAAGTATACGGGGATTTTTTTGAAACGTAGAGAAATGGATACCCGATTATGTTGAAAAAATTCCGATTCTTGTATCTGCTTCTGCATATTTCCGCTCAGCCGCTTTCCTGCAGGGTGCGGCGATAATCAGTGGGGGTAATATGCCAGTATTTTTTGTAACAGACGGAGAAATACCGGGAATCCGCATAGCCGGTGCGCTCTGCTACCTCATAGATCTTCAGGCTTTCGTCGTCCAAAAGCCGTTGTGCCTCCTTCATTCGCATTTCGGTCAGGTGTTCGGTGAAGGTCTGCCCGGAAGCCTGCTTGAACAGCTGCCGCAGGTAATTGGGGCTGATGTACAATTCCGCTGCTACATCATCCAGCGAAAACTGCAGATCGCTCAGATGTTCTCCCATGATCTCATCGATCCGGGACACCAGTTCCTGTCCAGGATTCTTTTTCTCTTCTGCAGCACGGCACAGGAGAAGAAGATTTTTAAAGCATTCCTGCAATTCCTCCAGGGTTCCGGCCTCCATGATCTCCTGATGGCAGGCCTTATATTCCACGTAGGTGATGGGGTTTTGTCCCCGGCGCTTCTTCAATACGGAAAGGCACATGTCCAGAACTGCCATTTTGATGTATGCTGCATCCACTACTCCATGGGGGTAGAACCAACTCAGAACTCCGTCTACTGCCCCTGCAATGGCCTCCGCATCTCCTCCGGCCACCGTCAGTGCCACTTGCTCTGTCAGATGGGGGTCGATCTCAAGGCAGGCTGTTACCCGCGTCAGCAGCACGTCAGAGATGGTGCGCACCGGCGGAGCCATTTCATAGAAAGAATACTCCGCTGCTTCTTTTGCCTCGTGACCGGATTTTTCCAACTTGTAGATATTGTCCTTGATCCCTCCCAGAAAAAAGTGGACCGTTTGATTCCATTTGCGCCGGATCGCCACCACCACAGCCGTCAGTTCACGGGTCAGCAAAAGCGCCGCCGCGGCATTGGTCACTTCCTGGTGGATGGAGAACACAATGAAAGACATTCCTTCCACAGAATGGTTCAGAACATAAGCATCCAGCTTTTTTTCAAAGCGCTGGTTCAACAGTGCGGGCAGTTCCTGCCGTATCTCGGGGCCGCCCTGAAACAGTGCGACCAGATAACGGTCGCTTCCGATGCAGAACTGTTGTAACTCTTTCATTTCTTCTGAAGCAAGCTCCCCTGCACTGGCTCGCCACATAAGTTCCCGGATCTTCTGTTCCTGGTGCAGCCGTTGCTGCATCTGCTGCACCCGATCCTGCCACTGTTGTTGACGCTGGGTCAACTCTGCTGCAAAGGCATCCAGCCGTTGGATCAGAAGTTCTGTGTCCAGCGGCTTTAACAAATAATCTGATACCCCCAGCCGCATTCCCTGCACGGCGTATTCAAAATCATCGTAGCCGCTCAGGATCAGGAGTTTTGCATCCGGAAGTTCCTCCTTGATCTTTTCCAGAAACTCCAATCCGTTTACATGAGGCATGGTGATGTCGGTCATAATGCAGTCCGGTAGAAATCGTTCTGCCATTGCCAAGGCTTCTTTGCCGTCGCGAGCCGCCCCTACCACCTGCCACTCCGGGCAGCGTCTGGTAATAAACTGCCTTACCCCCTCCCGGATATTCGGTTCATCATCTGCGATCAAAATCTGAAACATCCCACTCCGTCCTTTCCGGAATATACTTTGGCAGATGAATGACTGCCTCTGTCCATTCTCCTGTACAACTCCTGAGCTCCAAACCATAGTCGCGGCCAAAATAGAGCCTGATCCGCTCGTTGACATTGAAGATGCCGTAACCACCATCGCTGACCGTTACGCCCCGCTTCAGATCTGCATTCAGGATCGTCAGTGTCTCTTGCGAGATTCCCAGCCCGTCATCACGGACACAGAGATAGACCCCCCCCTGGTTCTTCGCCTGCTGTAATAAGAATGGTGCCTTTCCGGTCCGATTCCTTGATCCCGTGATAAATAGAATTCTCCGCCAGAGGCTGTATCAGCAATTTGACCGTGTAGAGCTTTTTCAGTTCCTCCGGGATCCGGATCTGATAATCCAATCGATCGCCATACCGCATCTTCTGGATGTCTAGATAACTGCGCACATGGCAGATCTCTTGCTCCAGCGGAATGATCTCCCGCCCCCGGCTGAGGCCGATGCGGAAAAAATTTGCCAGATCACGCACCATCTGGCTGATGTCCTCCGCTCCTGCGGCCTCTGCCTTCCACCGGATGGAGTCCAGCGTGTTATACAAAAAATGCGGGTTGATCTGGGCCTGCAAAGCCTGCAGTTCCGCTCGGCGTTTCAGCCGTTGCTCCAGTTCAATGGCATCATTCTTTTCCTCGAGCTGGTGGCTGTATTGCTTCTCCCTGTCCAGCATCTCATTGCTGCTCCGGAGCATCTGGTTGTAGCTTTTTGTCAGCAATGCGATCTCATCGTTGCCTTCATAGCAGAACTCCTGCCTCACATTCTGGCAATTGATCAACTCCCGCAAGGGGGCTGTGAACCAATGGAGCATCAGCAGGCACACTATCCCTGTTACCATGATCAGTGTCCCGCCTTCCACAAGCAGCAGCTGCAGATAGGATCGGGATTCTTCCCGTGCTGTGGTAGATGCCTGCAGACACACGATGGTCCACGGTGTTACCGATACCTTGCGGGCGACACCGTAATACCTTTTTCCGTCTAATCTAACATCCAAAACTGTATTTTTTGCGGCGGTCAGCCGACTCAACAGCTCCGGTTCCCTCATCAACTCTTCCGCTGCGGCATTCACACAGGTCACGGGGTTGCCTTCCTGATCCAGCACAAGGATCGCCGATTCCGCTTCGGGAACGATTTTTCGGATCAGTGCCTGAATCTCCTTACAGTCCAGATTTACCACTAAAATGCATTTCCGGGTGGCAGAATACACCTGCGCTGAGGAGATACTGAATCGATAGAGCACTGGTACCACCCATTTCCGGGAGCGGAAGATCTCGTCATTGCGGACGGTGCAGAACTCCAGAAATGAATTTCCTTCCCGGATCTCGGACCACAGCGCAACTTTTTCCAGTGAAAACCCCGGAGTCAACAGGGTGCTGCCGTCCGTAAATGCACCATAATCCGTGTAGAGATACAGATCGCTGATCAGACTGTCGGACACCTTTTTTGTGGATAGGGGTGCAGCGAGATTGGACATTGCCACGCTGTAGGCTGCCGCATTGGGGTTTGCAAAGTAATTTGCCAAAATGCTGTCCAGCCCCGATTCAGCCTTAAAATAAAGCAGCCGCTCGATGCTCCCGCTAACGCGGGTGGACAGATAGTTCTCTGTCTGTTCCGCTGTTCGCAGAACGGTCTCTTCCATATTCTCCTCGATCGTGTCGTTGATATGGCGGTTCAGGATGATCTGATTCAGGGTGATGGCAACCAGAAAGATCACGGTGATGGTGGCAGTGACCTTCAGAACGATCGAACCATTGTGATGATGCGTGTGATTGTTCATACAGCTTCTTTCTTCTCAGAAGCACCAATAGAGGGACCCGAAGCCGGGTTCCTCTATTGGTGCTTCACATATATGGATCAAATGGGAGCGGAGTTCAGTTTAAGTTCCGATGCACGCGGGCATCTGTTATCAAACGGAAGTGTCCTGATTCTTTGCGGTAAAGTTGGGATAAACGATACGCTTTGCCCCATCGGCAACCGACTTATCATAGGCGTTGTTGTACCGATCGTTCAGCTCGCTGATGGCCTGATCAATGTCCTTTAGACCAAAAATGCACTGAACCGCCACGGTGGAGTAATCCTCGCCCTCGATGGAAATGGCGGGGCGGATCGGCCAGTTCTGATCATTTGCCCCAATGGCCAGATCCGGCATGGTCTCAATGGAGGTCGGCGGTTCTGCACCTTCCACGGCGCTCTTGATCATGACAGTGCCGAGACCGGCGGTATAATAGGGCCCCATGACCTCATCGCTGTGGAGGAATTCCATGACTTTCCATGCTTCATCCGGGTGCTTTGTGGAGGCATTGATCGCCTTATCGGAGCCGCCAAACCACAGGTTCTGCACACCGTCCGTATTTCCGGACAGGCTGGGGATCTGGCAGCAGTTCCAGTTGATATCCGTGGGAAACTGGCTCTGGTAAACGCCGGGCTCTGCATGGCTCAAGGAGAAATAGAAGGCAATGTTGCCTGCTGCAAACTGGGTGCGCAGGGGGTCAATGTCCAGAGACTCGCTGCCGGGGAATGCCACACCGGTGGAGTACATTTCACGGAACAGCTGCAGGACTTCTCTGTAGCTGCTGAAATCGTACTTGCCGTTCTTGAAGTCAAAGCCATAGCAGGTGCCGCCGCTGACCTGAACCACCGGATCGATGGAACGCATCACTGCGCTCATTGCGGATTTATAGTTGCCGGCAATGCCGTAAATCCCTTCGCCGCTCAGCTGCTTGGTTACCAGCGTAGCATCATCCACCAGCTCCTTCAGGGTCTTGGGAGGAGCAGAAATGCCCACCCGATCCAGCAGATCCTGGTTGTAAAACAGGCGACAGGCAGATGCGGTAAAGGGCAGGGAGTAGATCCCGTCGCCCCAGGAGTTGATGCCCTGCACAAAAGCGCCATCCCAGAAACGTGCCTTGTACTCCTCCGTCATATACGGAGAGAGATCCAGCAGCATCTTCTTTTCGTCCACCTGTACCTCCAGCGGGTCCGTTCCACTGAGCTTGAACACATCCGGTGCAGTGTCGGTGCTGAAGGCGAGATCCAGCATCTGAGAATAGTTGTCGGCATAGACCTGGTAGTCGATATAAATGTTGTCCGAATTGGTCTTGTTGTATTCTTCGATCAGCGGAGTCAGATACGCCTGATCGTGACGGTCCGTGGTCCAGTAAGAGATGGTGATCACGCCGTCATCGCCGCCAGCGGTAGAACTGGCAGCCGCGCTGCTGGAACCGGAGTCCCCACAGGCGGCCAGAGATGCCGTCATGCCAACAACACCCATGACTTTAAGAAAATCGCGCCGGTTGATCTTTTTCTTCATAATATTTCCTCCTCTTTTGAGAACAGAACCTTCTTCTACTGAGAGCATACCAAATCTGCCGGATTTCAGGGAGTAAAATATTCAGTTTTTATGTTCAAAAAATTACTTCAGCCATTGTGAAAATCCAAAAAACGCAGAAACATTGCCCAATCCCATCGGGTAATATCGTGGCCGCCGGTGCGGCGGTGGTATCCAATTCGCCCGGTCAGGTATCCCGAGTCATTGGCAGGCGGCTGGCTGGGCAGAGGAGCATCCCCGAAGAGCTCCCAGGCACAACTGGCGCTCTTTGCACCATTCCACTCTGCATCAGGGTCGCTCCACCGATCCTCAGAGCCGCTGGTTATGTAACACAGCCGTGGTGCCACACAGGCCACCAGCTGGTGCTGATCGAAGGGAAGGGTCTCCTCTTTCCATGCATACTTCTGATAATTTTTGCAGAACCAATGGGGAAATGCTGCCGTGATGGAACCCACCGTCTCACCATGCTTGCCACGGGACACGGCAGCACCAGAGCAGCCGGAATCATTGACGAGGACCCCGCAGACCCTTTCATCCTGTGCCGCACACCAAAGCGCCGCCTTGCCGCCGCGCGAGAAACCACCCACCGAGATTCGGGCCGGGTCGATGCCCGGGTGTTTTACCAGCAGGTCTACCACACAGCTCATCCCAAAGGCCCAGATGTCCAGGGTCCCCCATGCATCGGCAGGTAGTGCATCTGTACTGAGCCCAAAAAGCTTTGCCAGTGGGCCGGGATACTGCGCAGCATCGTCGGGCTGCAATGCACTTGCATAGAAGGTCACGGCTGCCCGGCCCGATTGTACAATCTGTTCAGCAGGCCAGTATTCCTGCTCCGTTTCCTGTTCGATATCAATGAGCGACGGCCCGCCGCTTCCGGCTGGCATATTCCGGAAAAAATTCATGGCCTCTTTGCGCCACGCTTCCGGGGCATTGGCCAGCAGTTTTTCCATCTGATCAGGCCCCATTTTCGGCCCGGGAGAGGCTGTCTTTTCGTGATTGCAAAGGAACAGGACTGCCGGGACCTTCTGCGTTCCCTCCGGACGCACCAGCACCACGGGGAATTCCAGACTTCCCTGCTTCGTTTTCAGACAGATATCCCAGATCTGCCGTATGGCTTTGCATTTTGGCAGATACTCTTCTGACCGCAGGCGTTCGGTCTGTTCATAGGGAACTTCCGGCCGGATGCCGTACTCCTGCGAGCGGAACAACGCGAGCAACGCTTCCCGCCGTGCATTCCAATTCTGCGGAGTCGTATTCTTTTCCAATACCAACGGCAAATTCATCTGATATTCCTCCTAACCGGGGACGGATTATGCCCCTTTTCATCATATCATCCGCAGCAGCATGGCGGGTTGAAAAAATTCAGGAGATGCTTCAAAATACACCGAACCTGATACAGTGATGTCGCTCCGGCCAGCCGAATGACTTATAATGTTTTATATAAACAGATGCCCAGATGCCAACACGGTATCAGGGTACTTTAGTGAGGAATGAGCATGAAGCATTTTGAGATCTACAAAAAAGACCCCGCCACCGGCGCTTTGTACCCGGAAGGACAGCGGCGAAAAAAGGGGCTTGCCCGTATCCTGGAGATCGTTGTGCGGGACTTTTGGCAGTTGCTGGGTTCCGGCTTGATCGCCACGGCGGCGGCTCTGCCCTACGGACTCTGTATCATGCTGTTCCTGCCATCCAATGCTCTGGGACTGCTGATCCTTTCCTGTGTTGTCACCGGCGCTCTGGCCTCTGTCTTCGGGATGAACCTGCTGGATACCATTTTGCGCTGTCTGCGGGATGAGGCCGGTTTTTGGTCTTTCCAATACAAAAAGTCTCTGAAGAACAACACCCTGCCGGCCGCTTTGTTCGGGGCGGTATTCGGCCCGTTATTTGCTGTGGATCTGGCAGGGTTAAGTCTGGCGGTACGCCGCGGCCAAAGCGTGTTTCAGGTCGAGTTTCTGGTGATATCCATAATCTTCCTGCTGGGCTTTGCGCTGAACCTTGCCATCCAGATCCCCCTGATGCAGCTCCCTGTATCAGCACTGCTCAAAAATGCCTTTCTGCTGTTTCGGGGCAACCTTGGGCGCTCGCTGATGGCTGTTGCCGCATTGATCGGTTATGCTGCACTGTTTGTTCTGCTGCCAGCCACTTTGTCATTCCTGCTCATCGTCTCCAACCTGTGGCTGCCGATGCTGACAGCAGCATTTCTGCTCTATGGCTGTGTTGAAAGAAATTTTAGCATAGAATCACGGATCCTGCAAGGAAACAACCTGGATCCTTTTCTGTAACCAAACAGGCCTGCTCCGCATCACTGTGGGGCAGGCCTGTCTTTTGTTTATGAGACCACCCGATTTTGGGATCCCGGCCCCAAAAAGAATGCCGGTTCGTGCATTCCTCCTCTGCTCTCTGGTAAATTACAGCACAGATGTGATATAATGGAGAAAAACCACCGGAGAACGGCACAAAAGAAGGAGGCTGGCATGATGAAACAGAGACAGCGGGAACAGGTTCAAAGAGGCTGTGCGGTGGGCACCGTGGTGCTGCTGGCATGGCTGTGCCGGGTGCTCCCGCTGGAGGGCCTGCCCTCCGGCCTGCAGGAAGCCTGCGGCATCCTCCGGAGCCTGCTGTATCTGAGCCTGTTCGCGGGGTGGGGGATCTCCTTGTACAACCGCACGGTGCATCCGCAGGTGCGGCGGCTGCTGCTGAACGTGGATCTGTTGATGCTGTTCTGGATCCTTGTGCGCACCCTGCGGTTCCAGCTGAACACTCCCCCGGGGATGGATCGGATGCTGGGGTACCTCTACTATGCCCCCATGCTGGGGATACCGGTGCTCTGCGTTCAGCTGGTCCTGACGGTGGACAGATCCGAGCGCTACCGCCTGTCTGCCTGGGCCAGAATGCTGTGGCTGCCCTCGGCGGTGCTGCTGGAGCTGGTGCTGACCAACGACCTGCACCAGCAGGTGTTCCGGCTGCAGCAGCCCTGGAACGAAAACTACCAGTACGGCTGGCTTTTCGGTCTGGTGGTGGGGTGGATCGTGATCTGCATCCTGCTGGCCTTTGGGATCATCGCCCACAAGAGCCGGAACCCCCGGATCCTCCGGCGGCTGCCCCTGCCTGCCATTCCGCTGGTGCTGCTGGGGGTATACGCGGTGCTTTACGGCCTCCATATCCCCCTGATCAAGCAGTTTCTGGGGGATATGACCATCGTTCACTGCCTGATGACGGCGGCTTCGCTGGAAGGCGGCCTGCGCTGCGGCCTGATCCAGTCCAACACCGGCTATGAGGAGCTGCTGCGTGTCACCTCTCTGGCGGTGCAGCTGGTGGACCGGCAGGGCAACGTGTACTGCTGCTCCGAGAATGGCCGCATGGTGGACCGCCGGAAGCTGCAGGCCGCCATGCATGGCACGGTGCGGCTGGACGAGCACACCCTGCTGCGCAGCGCACCGGTGCAGGGCGGCTATGTGATGTGGCAGACAGACATCACCGAGCTGGTGGAAAACATGGAGCGCCTGAAGGAGAACCGCACGGAGCTGGCAGAGCGCAACTATCTGGAACAGCAGAACTACGAGGTGGAGCGCAAGATCAACGCCCTGCGGGAGAAGAACCGCCTGTACGATCTGCTGCAGCGCCAGCTGGCTCCCCAGATCATCCGGATGGATCAGCTTCTGACCCGGTACCGCGCGGCCCCGGAGGCAGACAAGCGGCAGCTGCTGGGGCAGGTGGCGGTGCTGGGCGCTTACCTGAAACGGGGTGCCAACCTGATGTTTCTGGCCCAGCAGCACCGGTATGTGCCCTCGGCGGAGCTGCGGTACGCGCTGGAGGAATCCATCAGCAGCCTGGAGCTGGCCGGGGTGGAGTGCGCCATGGAGGTGACCCAGGGGGTTCGGCTTCCGGCAGAGGCGGCAGCGGCCTGTTACAGCCGGTTCGAGTCGGTGGTGGAGGGGGCGCTGGGGCAGCTGGATGCCCTGTTTGTGCGGGCCATCTGGAAGGACCACCGGCTGAACCTTTATCTTTCGGTGGAGACCGGGGCAGACCTGAAAGCCGCCTGCCCCGCCGCTGTGCAGGAGGCCCCGGGCAAACGCCCTGCTGACCTTTTGGGCCATGCATCACATTCCTTTGTAATCCCCCAAAAAGTTACTTTCCAGAATCTCCTGTTGATCGCTATCCCCTGAGGCAGCGGGCCCGCACGCCGCTGCCTCGCCCCGGAGGGTCCCGCAAGCCCTCCGGGGCTTTTTTGTTGGCGGCATGGCCCGTTCCGGCAGAAAAAAACAGGGCTGCTCCACATCTCTGTGGGGCAGTCCTGTCTGGCTGCGCGGGTCGGCGCACGGGCTTCCGGGGTTTCCCACGAAAGGGTGCGGCTCAGCGCGCGGTTTTCTTTTCCTCCGGAGCCTCCGGGTTGTTTTCCAGGTTCAGCTCGGGCATCAGCTCGTTGCTGATGATGGTCAGCATCTGTTCCAGCTTCTTCACGTCCTCTTTGGGGAAGCGCTTGTTCACCCGCTGGACCACCGTGCTCAGGTAGGAGTAGCTGATGTTGTAGTAGTCGATATACTTCTGGGTGGGCCGCAGGTGATACTCCCGGCGGTCGGTGGTGGACTGGATCTTTTCCACATAGCCCTTGCGCACCAGCGAGCCGATCTTATACGCCGCGTTGGGGGTGGAGATCTGCATCATCCGGGAAAACTCCGCAATGGTGGGCTCCCCCATGGCCATAATGCCCTCCATGCAAAAGGATTCCACCGTGGTCAGGGTCGCCTCACGGGTGGCAAAGCGCTGGAACACGTTCTGGTAGAAATGGAGCTTGAACTTGGTATAGACATCGTTGAATGCTTTTTCCAGCATGGTACGGTCTCCCTTCGAACACTCAATTTCCTTTAGTATATCACGCTTTGGTCTTTTTGCCCAGCTTTACGCGCAGAATGTTCAGCACCACCAGCTCCAGCACAATGGCAACGCCCAGCAGGATCAACGAGGTCCACAGGCTGGCGCTGCTGCCCAGGAACATCTGGGTAAGGCCGGTGATCACATAGCACGCGGCGGAGCAGGAAGCGGCGGTAATGGCGTAGGGCAGCTGGGTGGAAACATGGTTCACATGGCTGCAATGCGCACCGGCAGAGGCCATGATGGTGGTGTCGGAAATGGGAGAGCAGTGGTCGCCGCACACAGCGCCGGACAGGCAGGCCGCAATGGAGACCACCAGCATCTCACCCTGCGGGAAAGCGTGGCAGACGATGGGGATCAGGATGGAGAAGGTGCCCCAGGAGGTGCCGGTGGCAAAGGCCAGGAACACCGCCACCAGGAAGATGATGACCGGCAGCAGGTACTGCAGGGCGGCAGCGGAGCCGCCCAGCAGGTTGGCAACGTAATATTTTGCACCCAGCAGGTTGGTCATGCCGGAAAGCGTCCAGGCCAGGGTCAGGATCAGCATGGGGCTGACCATGGCCTTGAAGCCCTCGGGGATGCAGGCGGCAAAATCCTGGAACGTCATCACGCTGCGGACACGGTAGAACACAAAGGTGAACATCAGGGCAATGCTGCTGCCCAGCACCAGACCGGCGGAGGCGTTGCAGTCGGAGAAGGCGGTGATGAAGTCCACGCCCTCAAAGAAGCCGCCGGTGTAGATCAGGCCAAGGATGCAGGCCGCGATCAGCACCAGCACCGGGGCCACCAGATCAATGACATGGCCGTGGGCATCGTCCTCGGTATCCACATCGTCGCCGTAGGGGCGGTCGGCCGTGGTGAAAAGGTCACCGGCCCGGGCGTTGTCCTCGTGCTGTTTCATGGAGCAGTAGTCCGTGCCCGTGAAGATGAGGAACAGGCTCATCACAATGGTCAGCAGGGCGTAATAGTTATAGGGAATGGTGCGCAGGAACATGGTAAAGCCGTTGATGCCGGAGCCTTCGGGCACGCTGGAGGTAACGGCGGCGGCCCAGCTGGATACCGGCGCAATGATGCACACCGGGGCTGCGGTGGAATCAATGAGGTAGGCCAGCTTTGCGCGGGAGACCTTCTGCCGGTCGGTCACGGGGCGCATCACGGAGCCCACGGTCAGGCAGTTGAAGTAGTCGTCCACAAAAATGAGCACGCCCAGAATAAGGGTGGCAAACTGCGCCCCGGCCCGGGTGTGGATGTGGGTGGAGGCCCAGCGGCCAAAGGCGGCGCTGCCGCCGGCCTTGTTCATCAGGGCCACCAGAATGCCCAGCATCACCAGAAAGACTAGAATGCCAACGTTGCTGCTGTCAGAGAGCTTGGCGACCATGCCGCCGTCCTCGTTGAAGAACAGGGTGGTGACCGCCAGCTCCAGGTTGCCGTTGGCAAAGAGCAGCGCGCCGGTGGCAATGCCCACCAGCAGGGAGGTGTAGACCTCCTTGGTGTTCAGGGCCAGCACAATGGCAACAACCGGCGGCAGCAGGGAAAGCATGGAGCTGTATACCGCGGGGGCGTAGCTGGCCGGGTCGGCAATGGTGCCGGGGGTGGCTGCGGTGCACCACAGCAGCAGGGCAAACACCAGCAGTGCCCCCACCCAGGAGAGATTTGTCTTTTTCATAAATGATTCCTCACTTGATTTTTTGTCCCGGCCCGGGGCAGACTATCCCTATTGCAAACGGAAAGGGGGCCGCCGCCACGCCGGATTATAAAGCGCTGTATTTTGAGCTGTTCCGCGCCAACGAACAGGCCATCCGCCTGCTGACCGCCGCCCAGCAAAAGGCGGAAGCGCAGGTGATGGAAGAGGACAGAGAGCCGCTGTATATGCACGGCCAGCCTGCCCACAATGCCAAAGGCTCCCCCTTTGGGGGAGCTGGCAGCGCCAACGGCGCTGACTGAGAGGGCGAGGCCGTTACCCCTTCTTCGCCTCTGCCTTTGCGGCAAACTTGGCGTTGTTGATGATGAACCGCTCGTGCACGCCGCCGCCCACGGGGCCTTTCTCGTCGTGCAGGGAGACCTTGAACACCAGCTTGCGGCCCTCCACAGCGGTCAGCTCACTCTCGCAGGTCACGGTCATGCCCACAGGGGTGGGGGCGCTGTGCTCCAGCTCCAGCCGGGTGCCCACGGTGCCGCAGCCCTCGTCCAGCGCGGCGGCAACGCTCATCCAGCAGGTTTTTTCGGCCAGTGCCACCAGCGCGGGGGTGGCAAACACGTCCAGCGTGCCGCTGCCCATGGTCTTTGCAGTGTTCTCGGAAGTAACGGCGACACTCTGTTCGCCGCGGATTCCAGCTTCCAACATAAAAATACGTCCTTTCCAGATGCCCGAAGGCGAAAATTTAGAAATACATTGTTAGAATACCACACTTTTGGCACAGATGCACCTGTTTGGGCGTTTTTTTCTGCAAATCTCTTTCTGTTTGGCGCAATTTGCGGTATCATTGGCCCGAAAGGGATGGAAAAAAACATGAACGACTTCTGGAAATCCTACGATATCACCCATGCGGAGCTTGGCCCGAACTTCCGGTGTTACCCGCTGTACGGTAAAATCCATTTGATCGAGCTTGCCCTCTCGTTGGTGTTCATTGTGGGGATGGCCCTGTGGTACCGCCGCAGCTCGGCCTCTGCCCGGCGGCGCATCCTCGTGGGCGTTACCATTGCCCTGCTGGCCGATGAAGCTGCCCTGCTGCTGGGCATGGCTCTGACCGGTCAGTGGAACTGGAGCTATCTGCCTCTCCATCTGTGCAGCATCAATGTGTTCGTCTGTCTGTACAATACCCTCACCGATCAGAACTGGTGCAAGGAGGAACTCTATGCCCTCTGCATCCCCGGTGCGGCGCTGGCTCTGCTCTGCCCCAGCTGGCTGGACGTGCCCTCCTGGTGGACGCTCATCAATCTGCACTCGATCAGCATCCATGCCCTGCTGGTGCTCTACCCGGTTCTGCTTGTGGTGAGAGGCTACCGCCCCAGCGCCCGCCGTGCCCCGCAAGTGCTGGCTTTTTTGTTTGGCTCTGCCCTGCCTATTTACTTCTTGAATAAACCACTGAATACCAATTTCTACTTTCTGAACAATCCCTACGGCAATGTCATCACCAGTGCGTTTACCCGCCTGCTGGGTGAAAAATACTATATTCTGGGCTTTCTGCCCGCCATTGCGGTGGCGCTGTGTCTGATGTATCTGCCGTGGGTGGTAGCGGATGCCCGGCACAAAAAGAGAAAATAAGTGCTTTCTGCAAGCTGCCTTGTCCCCACCGGGCAGGGCGGCTTTTTGTTTGCCCCAAAACGCCTGCTGTTTGCAAATTAAAACTGCAAATTTCTTGCGTTTTGCGGTTTGTTTTAACTATTTTGAAAAGTGGACAGAAATCTTTGCAAAACCCCTTGACAGAAGCTCTTCTGCATGATAACATGAACACATGAACAGACGTTCATGTGAAGCGCGGCGAAAGGAGAACGGACATGATCGGATTGGAGCAGATGACCCCGGCGGGGCAGGAAAACACGGAACCGGTGGTGATGCCGGATGACGAGGTGCTGTATGAGCTGGCCGACCTGTTCCGGGTGTTCGGTGACTCCACCCGCATCAAGATCTTATATGCGCTGCATGACAATGAGCTTTGCGTGCAGGACATTGCCAACGCGGTGCAGCTGAGCCAGTCGGCAGTAAGCCACCAGCTCCGGGTGCTCAAGGACACCAAGCTCGTGCGCTTCCGCCGGGATGGCAAAACCGTTTACTATGCACTGGATGATGACCATGTGAGGAGCATCCTCTCGATGGGCATGGACCACATTGAGGAGTAAACGGAAAACGCAGTACAAAGCCTCCGGGCGCACAAGGCGTGCCTGAGAGGTCCACATAAAATAAAGAGAGGTACCTATGATGAAGAAGACCTACAAGATCGAAGTTGACTGCGCAAACTGCGCCCAGAAGATGGAGGATGCCGCCAACACTGTTGCAGGTGTGGCACAGGCTACCGTCAGCTTTATGACCCAGAAGATGAAGGTCGAGTTTGCCGAGGGTGCAGAGCCCCACGATACCATGGTGAACGTTCTGGCTGCCTGCAAAAAGGTCGAGGACGACTGTGAGATCTTTGATATCTGAGGAAACAGGGGTTTGTAACTCCGGTACGGCTCCCCTGCGGGGGAGCTTTTTGTGGCACATTTTTCGGGCAGAACGGCCCAAAAGCCGGCGCGGAAAACTGTGGAAAAGAAAACGGGTTTTCAACAGTTTCCACCGGGTTTTCAACGGCTTCTGCGAAAAAGTGCAAAAAGAAACGCGAAAAAGCAGGTTTTTCCCGGGAAAAGTCCGTGGAAAACTCAGGGGAAAACGTGGAAAAGTCTATCCCGTGGGGAAAACCTGTTGAATCCACCCCGCCCGCCGCGGCGCATTGCGGCCCAGAACCCAGAAAAAAGGAGAGTACAGATATGAATAAAAAGCAGAAGAAGAACCTGTACCGGATCATTGCTGCGCTGGTGCTGGTGCTGATCCTCAAATTGCTGCCCCAGTTCCCCACGCCGGTGGAGCTGCTGCTCTACTGCATCCCCTATCTGGTGGTCGGCTGGGATGTGCTCCGCAAGGCACTGCTGGGCATCAAGAACCGCCAGCCCTTTGACGAGTGCTTCCTGATGGCTGTTGCCACCGTGGGCGCGTTTGCGCTGGGCGACTATGTGGAGGGCTGTGCCGTTATCATCTTCTACCAGATCGGCGAGCTGTTCCAGAGCGTGGCCGTGGGCAAGAGCCGCCAGAGCATTTCCAGCCTGATGGATATTCGCCCCGATTACGCCAACGTTGAGGACGAGGACGGCAAACTGGAGCAGGTGGACCCCGATGATGTGGAGGTGGGCACCGTGATCGTGGTTCAGCCCGGCGAGCGGGTGCCCATTGATGGCATCATCGTGGAGGGAACCTCTGCCCTGAACACTGCCGCCCTGACCGGCGAGAGCCTGCCCCGGGATGTCCGCTCCGGCGATGAGGTCATCAGCGGCTGTGTGAACATGACCGGCCTGCTGAAGGTGCGGACCACCAAGGAGTTCGGCGAATCCACCGTTTCCAAGATCCTCGACCTTGTGGAAAATTCCAGCATGAAGAAGGCCCGCACCGAGAACTTCATCACCCGCTTTGCCCGGGTCTACACCCCCGCCGTCTGCTACGGCGCACTGGCGCTGGCCTTTGTTCCCCCCATCGTTCTGCTGCTGATGGGCCAGCCCGCCCGCTTCGGTGACTGGGTCTACCGCGCCCTGACCTTCCTGGTCATCAGCTGCCCCTGCGCTCTGGTCATCTCCATCCCGCTGAGCTTCTTCGGCGGCATCGGCGGCGCATCCGCCTGCGGCATCCTGGTCAAGGGCTCTACCTATCTGGAGGAGCTGGCCCGCACCGGCATCGTGGTGTTTGATAAGACCGGCA
>ENA-OYXT01000220-OYXT01000220.1-human-gut-metagenome-genome-assembly--contig:-NODE-220-length-24945-cov-5.036681_pt1 | contig 24945 bp, 18 predicted proteins | sample MGYA00244218_ERZ653423 | MGnify/ENA primary metagenome ERZ653423 (study PRJEB26926, sample SAMN06165035) | human gut metagenome | biome: ENVO:00009003; feature: ENVO:2100002; material: ENVO:00002003... | reverse complement strand
ACCCCGGAGATTCTCCGGACAGCGGATGCATTTATCCGGCGGAACCACGACCGCCGCCCCAAAACCATCCGCCCCACCAGGGCCTCCGGCGCAGGCGTGCACCTGGTCCGGGCGGCGGACCGTGCCGCCCAATACGCATGGCTCATTCACGCGGCGGCGCACTCCGACGGACAAATCGCCGTCCTGTACCGCAACAACGACAGTGTCCTGCCGCTGATCGACCTGCTGGACCGGCGCAGGATACCCTATCGCTGCCGCCAGACGGACGACACATTCTTTACCCACCGGCTCGTCACAGACATTCTGGATATCATCGCCTTTGCCCACGACGGGCAAAATGCGGAGGTATTCCTGCGTATCTATTATAAGCTGGGCGGCGGGATCTCCAAAAAAGCGGCAGAGTACGCCTGCGAAAAAAGCGCCGCCTCCGGAAAGCCCATTCTGCAGGAGCTGCTGCGCTTTCCGCAGCTGCCCACATTCGTGCGGGACAGCGTGACCGGCCTGATCAGCCTGCTGCCCCGGCTTTTGACGGACCCGGCACAGCGCGGCCTGGACTGCATCTGGCAGGAGCTGCGCTACCGGGACTATGTGGAGCGGCAGCAGCTGGACGGCAACCGGTTTGAGATCCTCCGCCTGCTGGCGGCGCAGGAGCCCAGCCTGGACGGGCTGACGGACCGCCTGGCGTACCTGCGGGACCTGGTGACCCAGCCCCCGGCGGCGCCCGACGCCGGCGTGCTTTTGTCCACCGTGCATTCCAGCAAGGGGCTGGAATACGACACCGTATATCTGCTGGATGTGCTGGACGGCATTCTGCCTGCGGCCGACCCCAAGGAACCGGAGGATCAGAAGCTGTACCAGGAGGAACGCAGGATCTTTTATGTGGCTATGACCCGGGCGAAGGATCATCTGTTCCTGTTCTCCTGCTCGGACCGGGGATCCTCCTTTATCCGGGAATTGCAGAAGGACTTGCCCGTGGAGACATCGGAGGATGACGACGTGTTCGGCTCCGTGGAGATCGACCCCTGCGGAAAGCCGTATCACCACGCCCGGAAGGGCCGCGGAACGGTTCTGGCCTGCTGCCAGGGACGGTGCCTCGTTGAATATTCCGGCGGGGAGATGCAGCTTCTGACCGTGGGTGAGATGTACGACCAGCGAAGGCTCCTGCAAAGGCTTCCGGAAAAGCCCGCCGTCCGGAAAGAGGGGGTCTCGGCTGCCGGAGCGATCGCGGGGCGGAGTGTGGTCCACACGGTCTTTGGACCGGGGCGTATTACGGCCTACAAGGCCCCCGTGGTTACCATACGCTTTCCGAAGGTGGGCGAAAAACACTTTATCCTTTCGGAGTCCATAAAGCGCGGGCTGCTGCGCTATGAGGACGGAGGGACCGGATGAAAGGAGAGCACTCTGCCATGCCTGATGCCGCCGTTGCCCACTATCACCTGCCGGGGCTTTTTGAGTTTTACGATTTTTACCGGGCGTTTTTGCCGCTGTACCGGCGGCACCGGGAATATTTTTACGATTGGTGCGATATTGCATCTCTGTATGGCGCTCCGGAGGGCTGCCTTTGGGGCGGCGGACGGATCGGGTCCGGGAACTGCGATCCCCGGGACGTTCTGGCTTTGACCCGGGAGTATGGCATTTCCGCCCGGCTGACCTTCAGCAATTCCCTGCTGCGGCCGGAGCACCTGGCGGATCGGGGCTGCAACCGGCTGTGCCGCCTGTTTGCCGGAAGCGCAGGTCCGCAAAACGGCGTCATCGTCCACTCGGAGCTGCTGCTGGAGCACCTGCGCAGCGTGTATCCGGAGCTGTATCTTGTTTCATCCACCACCAAGGTGCTTACAGATTTTGCCGCTCTGCGGAAGGAGCTGGAGCGGCCGGAGTTTCGCTGCGTGGTACCGGATTTTCGGCTGAACCGGGCCTTTGACCGGCTGGATACCCTGCCCCAGGCGCTGCGGGACAAGGTAGAATTTCTATGCAACGAGTGCTGTGATTTCGGCTGCCGGGAGCGGCGGGCCTGCTATGAGGCCGTCAGCCGGGAAAATCTGGGAGAGGGCGGCCCGGTCCACCGCTGCGCATCCCCGGACGCCGCCGGAGGCTATCGCTTTTCCCGGGCCATGGAGAATCCCGGCTTCATCGGGGTGGACGACATCCGGAGCACGTATCTGCCCAAGGGCTTTTCCCAATTCAAGATCGAGGGCCGGAGCCTGGGCAGCGCTCTGCTGCTGGAGTTTCTGCTGCACTATCTGACCCGGCCCCCATACCACATTCATGTCCGGGAGGCCCTGTATCTGGACAATGGGCTGGACCTGTTCTGACCGCAAAAAATACTCCCTTGTGCCGCAGCACAAGGGAGTATCAGCCTGTTCAGATCATTATTCCATATCCACGGTGATGTTGTCGGTGCCGTGCCGCTCAAATTCTCCCAGATATTCGTCCATCCGGCTCATGACCTCGTCATAGTTCTCCTCGGTGATGGGGGGATCGTCCATGTCCCGCAGGGCCAGCTCCTGGGCCAGAATTTCAAAGAACGTGTTGTCCTCATAGGCCATGATGGCCTCATGGATGCCGCCCTCGGCAAAGGCCCGGGAGGGGATCAGCTCCCCCTGATACAGCTCCGTCAGCCCCGCCATGCCGTGGCTCAGGCAATAGGAAAAGATCAGGCTCTCCACCTGGTCATACTGCCGGATGCGGTCGTCACCCCGGGTGGAGTTAAGCACCCAGTTGCCGATATACACCAGGTCCAGCAACCGCCGGAACTGTTTCTCTGTCAGCTTGATCTCCATAAAAAACACCTCCATCTGGCCGGAGCGTTGCGTCTTTATGCACAGTATAGCAGACTCAGGCGGAAAAAACCACTGAAAATACCGGGGAAACTCCCCAAATTTTGACTTGAGTATCCGGTCGTTCCATAGTATAATTGATTAGTTATGAGAATCAGGAGGTGGATGTATGGATACTCGCCCCATCGGGGTTTTTGACTCGGGCCTGGGGGGCCTGACGGCGGTGCGGGAGCTGCGGCGTCTGCTGCCCTCTGAAAACATTATATACTTCGGCGACACGTCCCGTGTGCCCTACGGCGGGCGCTCGGCAGAAATCCTGCTGAAATACGCCCGGCAGGACGTGCGCTTTCTGCGCACCTTTGACATCAAGGCCATTCTGGTGGCTTGCGGCACCGTGTCCACTACGGCGCTGCCCCAACTGCGGAGGGAGAGCGACATCCCCATCCTGGGCGTTGTGGAGCCTGCGTGCCGCCGGGCGGCGGCCGTGACCCGGAACAAGCGGGTGGGCCTCATCGCCACCGCCGCCTCCGTCCGCAGCGGCGCGTATCAGCGGATTTTGCAGGAGCTGGACCCGGATGTTGCCGTCACGGCCCGGGCGTGCCCGCTGTTTGTGCCTCTGGTGGAAAACGGCCGCTTCCGCCGGGGTGATCCGGTCATCGAAACGGTGGCCCGGGAGTATCTGGAGCCCCTGCGGCAGGAGGGACTGGATACCCTGATCTTAGGCTGCACCCACTATCCCCTGCTGACGGATATCATCGGGGATATTATGGGCCCCGGCGTCACCCTCATCAATGCCAGTGAGGAAGGAGCCTGGGAGCTGAAGCGGACCCTGCGGTCCATGGACCTGCTGGCCCCGGAGAAGCAGACCGGTCAGGCTACCCTGTGCGCCAGCGACCAGCCGGAGGATTTCGGCGCCCTGGCGTCGTACTTCCTGCGGGAGACACTTAGCCACCCGGTGCGGCCGGTGGATATCGACCGGTACTGAGCCGTGGAGGGAGCCGTTCACATTGCCGTCACCAGCCGCAGCCTGTTTGACGGCGGCAGCGAGAGGCTGCACTATGACGGCAGCGGGACCCTGCGGCGGACCGCCGCCGGGTGGGACCTGCCCTATAGCGCCGCCTGCCGGGAAAATGGCGCCGCCATTGCCTCCCGCATCCGCCTGACGGAGGAGCCTCGGCGGGCCATCCTGTGGACCCTGGGGCCAGACGGCTACGGCCTGCCCCTGGACCCGGCGCACGAGACGCAGGCGCGTCTGCCCATGGGGCTTACCGTTACTGCCCGGACCCAGATGCTGGACTTTTCCCTGGAGGGACCGGAGGGCTGCATCAACCTTGCCTATACGCTGCTGGACCGGGGACTGCCTCTGAGCCGGATGCAGCTGGAGATACGCATGACAAAAGAAACGATATAAGGAGAGCATCACCATGAATATGATCCAGAACGCCAAGGACCAGGTGCTGGACCTGACCGTCAGCGCCTATCAGAAGGCCGCGGCAGAGGGCCTTCTGCCCCAGGACGCGGCCGTGACCCCGTCGGTGGAGATCCCCAAGGACACCGCCAACGGCGACTATACCACCACCTTCTGCCTGGCCGCCGCCAAGGCCCTGAAAAAGAACCCCCGCCAGGTGGCCCAGATTCTGATGGACCACATGGACCTGGCAGGGTCCTACTTCACCTCCGTGGAGATGGCCGGTCCCGGCTTTCTGAATTTCCGCCTGGGGGACAAGTGGTTCCGGGATACCGTGGCCTGCGTGGAGCACGAGGGCGCGGACTATGGCTGCAACGACACCCTGAAGGGCCAGAAGATCATGGTGGAGTTCGTATCCGCCAACCCCACGGGCCCCATGCACATGGGCAATGCCCGGGGCGGCGTCCTGGGCGACACCCTGGCCTCCGTGCTGCAGAAGTCCGGGGCCAACGTGTGGCGGGAGTTCTATGTCAACGACGCCGGCAACCAGATCGAGAAATTTGCCAAGAGTCTGGAGGCCCGGTATCTCCAGATCATCAAGGGCGAGGACGCCGTGGAATTCCCCGAGGACGGCTACCACGGTGACGATATCCGGGAGCTGGCCCGCGCCTTCTATGAGAAGGAAGGGGACAAGTACCTGGACTGCGACGAAAAGACCCGCCACGATGCTCTGGCCCGGTTCGGCCTGGACAACAACATCCCCAAGATGCAGCGGGACCTGGCCCGGTACGGCATTCAGTACGACCAGTGGTTTTTTGAGTCCAGCCTTCACGAGAGCGGCTATGTGGCCGACTCCGTCCGGGTGCTGACGGATCTGGGCTTCACCTACGAGAAGGACGGGGCCCTGTGGCTGCACACCAGCCGGATCCTGGCGGAAAATCTGAAAAAGGCCGGCAAGTCCGATGCAGATATCGAGAAGCTGGGTCTGAAGGATGATGTGCTGCGCCGCGCCAACGGGTTTTACACCTATTTTGCCGCCGACATCGCCTATCACCGGAACAAATTCGCCGTTCGCGGCTTCGACAAGGTCATCAACGTCTGGGGCGCGGACCATCACGGCCATGTGGCCCGGCTGAAGGGCGCCATGGACGCTTTGGGTCTGGACGGTGAGCACCGGCTGGACATCGTACTGATGCAGCTGGTGAAGCTGGTGCAGGACGGCCAGGTGGTGCGCATGTCCAAGCGCACCGGCAAGGCCGTGTCCCTGACGGATCTGCTGGATATGGTCCCTGTGGACGCCTGCCGCTACTTCTTCAATGCCAAGCCCGAGACCCAGATGGAATTTGACCTGGGACTGGCCGTCCGGGAGGACAGCGAGAACCCGGTGTATTATGTACAGTATGCCTACGCCCGGATCTGCACCCTGCTGAAGGCCCTGGCGGCGGAGGGATACACCGTCCCCGATGCGGCGGATGTGGACTTCACCCTGCTGTCCGGCGAGACGGAGCAGGCCCTCATCAAGAAGATCGCCTCCTATAGCCAGGTGGTGCGTCTGGCTGCCCGGGACTACGACCCCAGCCACATCAACCGCTATCTGACGGAGCTGGCCGGGGACTTCCACCGGTTCTATACCGCCTGCCGCATCAAGGGCGAGGAGCGCCCGGTACTGCTGGCCCGGCTGAAGCTGGCGGACACCGCCCGGTCCGTGCTGAAAAACGCCATGACCCTCATCGGCTGCACCGCCCCGGAGAAAATGTAATACAACGGGAAAAGAGTTCCTGATTTCTGATGAAATCAGGAACTCTTCAGCTTGTAAAAAGGATTTTTGACAGGCTGCAAACCTCCGGCTTAGCCGGAGGTTTTGATTACACCGTTTACACCGACTGCACCGTACCCACGAACAGGGGGATGCCGTCGGAGGTGGCCACCACGAACACGAAGGGGCGGTCCAGGCACATCTCCACCGGCTTTGCGCCGGGAGCCGCCGCGCATTTCAGATCCACGATGGCCTCGGTGTAGGCGGCGCCCTCCACGCCGTCCTCGTCCACCTTCACCCGGGCGGCCTGCATGACCCCGGCCAGCACCGCCGCCTCATCACTGAGGGGAGAGAAGTCGGCCTTGCTCTTGTCAAAGGCGTCGGTAACGCCCATGTCCTGCAGCAGCTCTGCCAGGTCCATGGAGCTGTGTACGTCGAACTTGGGCACGGACCACCGGACGCAATGCCGGTCCTCCATGCTTGTCAGCTCCTCCAGCAGACCCTGGCGGCTCAGTAGGTCCGCCGTGCTGCGGCCCTGATCCGGCAGGGCCACGATCATCTGCATATTTCCCTGCAAGGGCAGGGACGCCGCCTGATATCCCCGGCCCCGGAGATATCGGGCTGCATCATCCTCCCGGTGCATGAAGTCCGCCGTCACCGCGCTGCCGGAGGCCGGGCGGAACTTCTGGGGATACGTATCCTCCTTTGCGAACTCCTGGAGCCAGCCGTCCTTGAAGTACACGGTGCTGTACAGCCGCAGCAGCTCCATGGGACTGGTCCGGATGGAGCCGGTATCTCCCTGGAGCAGGCCGCCGGTCTGCTGGTCCAGCCAGGCAGCAATGGCCCGGTTTGCCTCCTGGGTGCCCATGGCTGCCTGATACACGCCGCACCGGTGGACCCCTGCCAGGCTGTCCAGCGCCGCCTGGTGGACGGTGCTGCCCTGGGCCACCCATGCCGACCCTGCCAGACGGCAGGTGGTGATGCCGTTGTCGCAGTACAGGGCCATCCACAGCTGCTGCACCTGCTGGCGCAGGGCCTCCGGGTCCTGGAGGTTCAGCAGCTGCCGCACCTGCTGGGACGTGTCGCCGCCGCTCAGGTCCGCCAGCATGGCCAGGGTCAGATACAGGCTCACCGGCGAATACACAGCGTTCTCCGTCTCTCCGGCCAGCAGCCGCAGGGATGTATCGGCGGCAAAGTCCCGCACCGCCGGGATATCCGGCTTGGCGGACAGCTTCCCCAGCTTGGCCAGGGTCTCCTGATAGGCGCTCATGGCCGCGTCATATGCGTCCATGTCCATGCTCCCTTGGCTGTCGGTGTAGTCCTCCATGCCGGGCCGCTGGGGATAGTCGGGATAGTCTGCCGCCGCCAGCTGGCAGGCCGCCAGCTCCTGAGCCGTGGCAGGCTCCACCGCCTCGCCGGTCTGGCGAAAAGCCCCGGAGGGCGTGGGCTGCGCCCCTCCTGCGCCGCACCCGGCCAGCATACACAGGGCCAGGGTCAGGCAGATCATGCGCAATAGCTTTTTCATGCGTTGTTCCTCCTTTTCCGGGGCCGTCGCCCCCTTTTTACTTCTTTAGACGGCGGCCGGCGGAAAAGGTTCCCGCCGGCCGCAATAGGAATGTATATTTTCTGCCCCCTATTGCATTTTCCGGAAACATCTGATACAATTATGGCATGCATGCCATGATGCATAGAAAGGATGTGATCCCCACGACCATTACCAGTGCCAGCCTGCCCGCTAAAAAGCGGATCCTCACCGTGTGCGTGAAGCTGTTTCTGGAACAGGGGTACAAGAAAACCACCGTTTCCGAAATCGTTCATAAGGCGTCGGTATCCAACAGCATTTTCCAGAACATTTTCCGGGCCAAGGACGGGGTCCTGACGGAGCTGGTGGAGTTCATGTTTTCCAACCAGTTCGCCATGGCCCGCACCACGGCGGGAGCCCAGCTGCCGCCGGTGTATGTCTACGCTGTGGAGACCGCCATCCAGATGACCCTGACGGAGCTCAATGAGAACCTGCGGGAGATCTATATCGAGGCGTATACCCAGAAGGAGGCCTCGGACTATATCTTTCAGGAGACGGCCAGGGAGCTGTACCAGATCTTCGGGCCCTATCAGCCGGAGCTGACGGCCCGGGATTTCTATGCCATGGAGATCGGCTCGGCGGGCATCATGCGCAGCTATATGGCCTGCCCCTGCGACGGGGAGCTGACCCTGGAGAAAAAGCTGCGGATGTTTTTGACCATGAGCCTGCGGGCGTACCGGGTCCCGGAGGCGGAGGTGGAGGGAGCCATCCGGTTCATCGAGGGGCTGAACATCCGCGCCATTGCCGAGCGGGTCATGGGGGAGCTGTTCCGGGCTCTGGCCATGCATTTTGAGTTCTCCCTGCCGGATACCGCACCGGGACAGGGCGGGGACAGCCCGGGACAAGCCGGGACAACGTGAGGACAACGTGAGGACAAATGAGGACAAAAGGAAAGGAGACAATTCAATGAAGAAACGACTGCTCAGCCTTCTGCTCTGCCTGGTGGCGGTGCTGACGCTGCTGCCGCTTCCGGCCCTGGCCGACGGCGGCCACAGCCACTGCATCTGCGGCGGAGACGTCACCGCCGGCGATCATACTGGCCACACGGACGTGACCTATCAGCCGTGGAACGGCACCTCCGGCATTACCTATGCCAACGGAGCCGCCTATGTCTATCTGACGGGGAACGCCACCCTCAGCGGCCATCTGACGGTGGATGGCAAAACACTATATCTGTGCCTGAACGGCAAGACCCTTGCCAGCAACGGCACAGCCAAGATTCAGGTCAAAAACGGCGGCCGGCTTGTCCTCTGTGACTGTCGGGGCGGCGGCACCTTCAAGGGTGCGACGCAGAGTGTCTGGGGCGGTGCCTGCATTTACCTTTATACCAGCACGCTGGATATGTTCGGCGGCAAGCTCACCGGCGGCAAAGTCACCGGCAAAGGCGGCGGCGGAGCCATCGCTCTGGATGACCAGCAGTGCATATTCAATATGTACGGCGGCGAAATCTCCGGCAACAACGGCAAGAACTACGGCGGTGCCATTTTCCGGAAATTCAATGCAAACATGCCGAACACCACCGGCGGCACTTTCAATATGTATGGCGGCACCATCAAGAATAACACGGCTAAAAACGGCGGCGCGTTCTTCTCCACCACCGGCGGGACCATCAATATGACCGGCGGCACCATCTCCGGCAATACAGCGACCATGAACAGCAACGATGCCGGCGGCGGCGCCATCTATATGCGCGGCAACGGGAAGATCAACATTTCCGGCAGCGCACAGATCACCGGCAACTCCTCCAGTCTGGACGGCGGCGCCATTCTGATGGGTTGGGGCGAGATCAACATTTCCGGCAGCGCGAAGATCAACAGCAATACCGCCAGCCGCTGGGGCGGCGCCATCTGCCTGCGCCAAGATTCTAATCAGTCGACAATGCTCTACATGCGGGGCGGCGAGATCTCGGGCAACAGGGCCGATTCAGAGGGCGGCGCGGTTCATGTGTTTGACAAGGACTGTCAGTTCTTCCTCTATGACGGCAGGATCACCGGAAACACCAGCGGCGACGGCGGCGCCATCTATCTGAATCAGGAGCCGTCGTGGCTGATTATGCAAGGCGGCGAGATCTCCGGCAATACGGCCACCGGCAACGGCGGCGGCGTATATATTTACCGCACCGGCTCGGTCTGCCAACTCTATGGCGGTAAGATCGAGAATAACAAAGCCAGCGGCAATGGCGGCGGCATTTATATCAACCCCAGCAACAGCGGCCAGCTGAGGGTCGGAAACAGGCCTCTCGTGCAGAACAACACGGTTTCCGGCAAGGCCAACAATGTGTATCTGCCCTCCGGCAAGACGCTGACCATCGAGATCGACATGTCCAAAGGCGCGTCCGTCGGCGTTACCACCGCGAATATCAGATACCCCGTGGCATTTTCTAATAGTTACAAAAAAGACTACGCGAATTGCTTTTTCGCGGATGACGCCAATGCCTACGTGGAGTATAAGGATGACCAGAGGCTGTACCTGGTCAGCGACGCACCCCTGGTGACCTATGACGTTACGGTAGAGACCGAAGGCGGCGGCACGGCGTCTGCGTCCCCCGAAACTGCGGTGGCGGGCACCGAGATCACCCTCACCGCCGTCCCCGCACCGGGATACGCCTTCGATCACTGGGAGGTGGTCAAAGGCGATGTGACCATCACCGACAACCGATTTCTTATGCCCGCCGGAGCCGTCACCGTGAAGGCGGTGTTTACGGCCAAGACCTTCACCGTGTACTATGACCCGGGCGACGGCATCACGCCTCAGAGCAGAAGCCTGGGCTGGAACGACTATGTTCTGGCAGGCGTGTCCGACCCCACCCGGCCCGGCTATACCTTTCTGAACTGGATGTACGGCAGCAGGCCGGTGGCAGACAACGACACCTACAGCGGCCTGGTCCAGAGCGATGCGGTGGCCAGCGCTACCCTTACCGCCGCATGGCAGCTGATCCCGTACACCATCACCTATGACCTGGATGGCGGAACGGCCGACGGCAATCCCACCGGGTACAGCGTGGAGTCCGCTGCCATCACCCTGGTGAATCCCACCCGGGAGGGCTATGACTTCACCGGCTGGAGCGGCACGGGCCTGACGGGGGCGGATAACCTGACCGTGGTCATCCCTGCCGGCAGCACCGGTGACCGCAGCTACACCGCCCACTGGGCCAAGCAGCACGTTCATGTGTTCGACCAGCAGATGATCCTGCCTCAGGCCCTGAAGACTCCCGCCGACTGCACCCATGACGCAGTATATTATCTCAGCTGCGTCTGCGGTCTGGTCAGCACCGACGATAACCAGGTGTTTACCGCTGTCGGAACGGCTCTGGGCCACAATTGGGGTCAGCCCCGGTGGCAGTGGACCGGCTTCGCTGCCCAGGCTGTCTTTGCCTGCTCCAGGGATGCCGGTCATGTGGAGACGCTGACGGCCGATGTTGCCAGCGAAGTTACCACCGCTCCGGGCTGTGTCACCGACGGCGTTCGGACATATACCGCCACAGTGACGCTGGAGGGCCGGACCTATACGGACACCAAGACGGAGTCTATCCCCGCCGCGGGCCATGACACGGAGCTGAAGAACGCCAGGGCGGCTACCTGCACCGAGGACGGCTACACCGGGGACGAGGTCTGCCGCACCTGCGGCGAGACCGTGAAGCAGGGGACTGTCATCCCCGCCACAGGCCATGACACGGCGCTGAAGAACGCCAGGGCGGCTACCTGCACGGAGGACGGCTATACCGGGGACGAGGTCTGCCGCACCTGCGGCGAGACCGTGAAGCAGGGGACTGTGATTCCCGCCACGGGCCACGACACCGAGCTGAAGAACGCCAGGGCGGCTACCTGCACGGAGGACGGCTATACCGGCGATGAGGTCTGCCGCACCTGAGGCGAGACTGTGAAGCAGGGCGCTGTCATCCCCGCCACGGGGCATGACTTCCAGGACGGCAAGTGCGTCAATTGCGGCGCGGCAGACCCTGATTACCGGCCTGCGAAGCCTGAGAATCCCGGCGTCAAGACCGGGGACGCCGGCGTGCTGCTGTATGCGGGCCTGATGCTGCTGACCCTGACCGGCAGCGCATGGGTCCTGGGCAGAAAGCGTACCCGGTAAAGAAGAAACATATAGCAGAAGGGCCGGCCCTTACGGGTCGGCCCTTCTGCCAATTCGGGCAGGATATTGACGGCTCCCGCCGCCGGGATTGGGCAGCAAAAAAGCCCGATATGTTCGGGGCTTTTCGCAGGAGACATCTTTTTTGTCTCCACATTATGGCGCGGAAGGAGGGATTTGAACCCTCGCGCGTGGTTTAGACGCCTACTCCCTTAGCAGGGGAGCCCCTTCGGCCACTTGGGTACTTCCGCATGCGGTATGAAAAATCTGGCGGAGAGAGTGGGATTCGAACCCACGGATGCTTTCACATCGCCGGTTTTCAAGACCGGTGCTTTCAACCACTCAGCCATCTCTCCGTGCGCGCAAAAGCATGACAGACTCAAACGCAGGACTTATTCTACCACACTCCGTGCCGCCTGTCAACGAATTTCTGAACTGCCAGGCATGTTTTTTTGCTCTCTGTCGAGAGAACGGAGAAAAAAGGGAAGGGAAAGACTGTACAAACCGCCGGCACTGTGCTATACTATGTATAAGCCGTGGAGTATCCACGGACTGTTTGTATGCTGCGCGGGGCCAATGGGCCCATGCGTTCATGTATAACCGGGACACGCCGGAGGTCCACTCCCTCCCCGTGCATCCCTCTTGATCCACACGGCAGACGGGCGCGATTCCCGGACTCCGGCGGCGATGCAGGGCCGGCCGGCGGACGGGTGCGTCCCGGTTTTTCTGCGCCCATTTTGCGGCGTGTGCCGTGGGGAGAACAACCCACTATAAAGGAGAATTTGCAAAAAATATGGCAGAAAAACTGAAAATCATCCCTCTGGGCGGTCTGAATGAGATCGGCAAGAACATGACCGCCTATGAGTACGGCGGCGAGATCATCGTGGTGGACTGCGGCATGGCCTTCCCCGGCGACGACATGTACGGCATCGACTGCGTCATCCCCGATGTGTCGTATCTGGTGAAAAACAAGTCCCGGCTGCGGGGCCTGTTCATCACCCATGGCCACGAGGATCACATCGGGGCCATCCCCTATGTGCTCAAGCAGATCAACATGCCCATTTACTGCACCCGCTTCACCGCCGGGCTCATCAAGCTGAAGCTCCAGGAGCACCGGCTGCTGGACAGCACCAAGCTGGTGACGGTGGAGGCAGGCCAGACCGTGAAGGCCGGCAAGTTCCAGGTGGAGTTCATCCATGTGAACCACTCCATCGCCGACTCCGTGGCCTTCGCCATCCATACCCGCATGGGCACCGTGGTCCACACCGGAGACTTCAAGATCGACTCCACTCCCATCGATGGGGAGGTCATCGACCTGGCCCGGTTCGGCGCCCTGGGCAAGGAGGGCGTCCTGGCCCTGCTGGCGGACTCCACCAACGTGGAGCGCCCGGGCTATACCATGAGCGAGCGCACCGTGGGCAAGACGTTTATCCGGCAGTTCACCGGGTGCAAAAAGCGCATTATCGTCACCACCTTCGCCAGCAATGTCCACCGCATCCAGCAGGTCATCGACGCCGCCGCCGCCTGCGGGCGGAAGGTGGCCGTCACCGGCCGCAGCATGGAGAACATCATGAAGGTGTCCACGGAGCTGGGGTATATGAAGTTGCCCAAGGGCACGGTGATGGACATCAACCGCATCAAGGGCCTGCCGCCCCAGCAGCAGGTCATCATCACCACCGGCAGCCAGGGCGAGGAAATGAGCGCCCTGTACCGCATGGCCTTCTCCACCCATAAGCAGATCGACATCGGCCCCCAGGACAAGGTCATTATTTCCGCCTCCGCCATTCCCGGCAATGAGGTGACGGTGGGCCGGGTCATCAACGAGCTGTTCCGCAAGGGGGCCGACGTGGTGTATGACAAGGCGGACATGCTGCATGTGTCCGGCCACGCCTGCCAGGAGGAGCTGAAGATCATCCACGCCCTGACCAAGCCCCGGTTCTTCATCCCTCTGCACGGCGAGCAGCGGATGCTGCAGATCCACAAGCGGGTGGCGGAGTCCATGGGCATGGATCCCAACAGCATCTGCGTGGCTGAAAACGGCTCCGTTATCGAGCTGACCACCAAGCACATGAAGTGCGAGACGTCCGTTCCCGCCGGAGAGGTGTTTGTGGACGGCTCCGGCGTGGGCGATGTGGGGGCCGTGGTCCTCAACGACCGGAAGCTCCTGGCCGAGGACGGTATGGTGGTCATCGTGCTGCCCATGTCCTCCCACGACCATCGGCTGCTGTGCCAGCCGGAGATCGTCACCCGGGGCTTTGTATATGTCAAGGAATCCGAGGAGCTTTTGCAGGAGCTGCGGGACATCTCCGAGAACGCCGTGGACGGCATGTCTGCCCGGCGGCGGAAGGACCAGGGCGAGGTGTGCAAGACAGTCCGCGCCGCCGTCAGCAGCTATCTGTTCAAGCATACCAAGCGCAGCCCCATGGTGATTCCCATGGTGACCATGCTGTAAGCGCAAGATGATGTGTATTTAGTGCAATATAATGACAAAACCCCTTCCGCTGCTGCGGAGGGGGTTTTGTGCTGGGGGGGAGCTCTGCCCCTCCCACTTTGCTATGCGGTTTATTCCCGGGGAGCATCCGGCGCTTCCGGGGGTTCCGGCGACGGAGAAGTCTCCCCGGCGATGGTGGGGATAAAGGCCCGGGCGATCTTTCCCCGGCCCCGGTGCTTGACATAAAAGTATCCGATGGTGCTGAACACCACGGCGCCGATGAAGTTTACGAACAGGTCCGCCATGGTGTCGTACAGGCCAATGTCCAGATACCCGTCGAAGCCCAGGTCCCGGCCGTTGACGGCCACGGAGGTGATATCGTCGATGGTGACGGGGATGTTGCTGTTGGTGGGGTCCAGCATCACGGAGGTGACGGAGTGGACAATGGTGTCCTTCTGCATGTCCATGTGGAACACCCGGTCCATGCCAAACTCGAAAAACTCCCACAGAACGCCCACGGTCATGGAAAAGCAGAAGGCGGCCAGGGCCACATATACCGGCGACAGCTGGAATTTGATGCGGCTGTTGCGGTTGAGGATATCGATCAGAGCAAAGCCTGTGGCGGCGCAGAGAAAGCCGGTGGTGGTGTGGAGCATGGAGTCCCAGTGGGGGTAGGTGATGAAATAGCAGCCCAGCTCGCCCAGAATTTCCGCCGCGAAGATGAACAGCAGGATGATGATCTCCAGGGTGGAGGGCAGCTCAATGCCGAAGTTCTGCTGGATGAAAAACGGCAGCATGAACAGCACCAGCACCAGCAGGCAGATAAACGCGCTTTCATACTCCTGCCGGATGATGGAGGACACCAGGGTGCCGATAACGATAAGACGCAGCACCAGATATACGGCAAACACAGCCGGCTGACGGCGGATGATGGGACCCAGGTCCCGGAGGCTATGACGGGGCGGCTTGGGGGGATGTTTCATAACGGATTCCTTTCTCGTTGTGGTGTTGGCCTGATAGACAAAGAGCCGCAAAACTCGATGGTTCTGCGGCTCACTGGTACCCCCGACCAGACTCTAACTGGTGGCCTACCGCTTAGGAGGCGGTCGCTCTATACAACTGAGCTACGGAGGCATACGCCTATATTTTACTATCCGGAGCGCGGATTGTCAATGCGTAATTCCGATTGCGGGATCTGCGGCCGGAAAGACGGTTGCATTCCGACCGGGAGATGGTGTATGCTATGAAAAATGAGGGCCGCGGCCGGCCCGCGGGAGGTGCGTGATATGCGGTACGAAAACGGTTGGATTTTTGCGGACGGACGGTTCGTCCGGGGAGGCTTCTCTGTGGAAAACGGGCGGTTTGCCCATGTGCTGGAGGATGTCCCGGGCCCGGCGGAGGATCTGGACGGGGCGCTGGTGATCCCGGGGCTGGTGGATATCCACGTTCACGGCTGCGCCGGTGCGGACTTCTCCGACGGGGACTATGAGGGCCTGGTGCGTATGGCCCGGCATCTGGCCCGGCGGGGCGTCACCTCCTTCGCTCCGGCCTCCATGACCCTGCCCTATGACGCACTGGATAAGGCCTTTCACGCTGCGGCGCGGCTGCACCGGGAGGGCCTTGCGGACGGGGCCCGACTGATGGGCATTCAGATGGAGGGACCGTTTCTCTCCCGGGAGAAACGAGGCTCCCAGAATCCGGCATATCTGCGTCTGCCGGACTGGGACAGGTTTTTGCGGCTGTATGACGCGGCGGAGGGACTGCTGCGCATTGTGGACGTGGCCCCGGAGCTGCCGGGGGCGGTGGAGTTTACCCGCCGTGCGTCGGAAAAATGCCGGGTGTCCGTGGCCCACACCGCCGCCGGATACGACCAGGCTGCCGCCGTGTTTGATGCGGGAGCCACCCATCTGACCCACCTGTTCAACGCCATGTCCGGCATTCACCACCGCCATCCCGGCCCCATTGGGGCCGCATCGGAGCGGGAGAACGTCACGGCGGAGCTGATCTGCGACGGTATCCACGTCCATCCCAGCGCTGTGCGGATGGCTTTTCGGCTGTTCCCGGGGCGCATCTGCCTTATCTCTGACGCCCTGCGCTGCTGCGGTATGGCCGACGGGTCCTACTCCCTGGGCGGCCAGGAGATCCTTCTGTCCGGCGGGGTGGCCCGGCTGACCGGCGGCGCCATTGCCGGAAGCGCCGCCGACCTGTATCAGTGCATGCGCCGGGCCGTATCCTTCGGCATTCCTCGGGAGCAGGCCGTCTGGGCGGCCACGGCTCGGCCTGCCCGGGTGATTGGCCGGGAAAGCGAAACCGGCGCCATAGCCGACGGGCGGGCGGCGGATTTTGTGATCTGCGGCGGTGAGCTGGAGCCCGAGGCTGTGTACCTGGGCGGAAAGCGCCTGGAACAAAGTGTCGGCCCTTTTGCACCCAGCCGGTGAAAATTCCCCCGAAAATCCATTGTGGACCGGGAGATTCTATGGTATAATGAGGAATCAATGTAAAATGGGCCTGTATGCCTGAGGGAGGGAACACCCTTGAACAAAAAGCTCACCAACGTCCTGCGTACCAACGTCACCCTGTATTTTATCTGCCTGGTGCTGTTTGCCCTGGCGGCTATCCCCTTTGATGTGCGCCTGGCCATCGGCGAGGGGGCAGCGGCGGTGCTGCTGCTGATCATCGCCCGGCGGCGCAGCCGCTCCGTGCAGCAGAGTATGCGCCAGTATATGGACCGCTTCACCGGCGGCATGGATTCCGCCCGGTCCAGCAACATGCTGTTTGCCCCGCTGCCTATGATGGTGTTCGATGCGGACACCCAGGCCGTGGTGTGGTGCAACGACGGCTTTCTGGAGCTGACGGAGCAGAAGGAGGGCGTGTTCGACGCCCATCTCAACGCCGTGGTTCCGTCGTTTTCCGTCCGTTGGCTGCTGGAGGGAAAAAACGAGTGCCCGGAGAACGTGGTGTGGAACCACCGGATCTATCGGGTGTACGGCGGCTTGACCCGCCCCACTCCGGACACCCCATCCACTATGGCCACGACCTATTGGATGGACGTTACCGATTCCGAGCAGCTGCGCCAGACCCTGCAGATGACCCGGCCTGTGGTGGCCATCCTGATGGTGGACAACTATGAGGACCTGATGAAGGCCTGCCCCGAGAGCAAGCGCTCCGCCGTGCTGGCCCAGCTGGAGGAAAAGCTGGACCAGTGGTCCGCCGGGGCCGACGGCCTGATGCTCCACTATGACCGGGACCGGTATCTGTTCGTATTCGAGGAGCGCAGCTATTCCGACTATGCCCAGCACCGGTTCGCCGTGCTGGATACCGTCCGGGAGGTGGCGGCAGGCGGCGTGGCGGCCACTCTGTCCATCGGCGTGGGCCGGGATGCCGACAGCTTCGATGCCCTGTTCAAAAATGCGTCTATGGCCCTGGAGATGGCCCTGAGCCGCGGCGGCGACCAGGCGGTGGTAAAGGACCGGATGAACTTCCAGTTTTACGGCGGCCGGGCCAAGACCACGGAAAAACGCACCAAGGTGAAATCCCGGGTCATGGCCAACGCCCTGGGCGAGCTGATGGACGATGCCCGTCAGGTGTACGTCATGGGCCACAGCTATGCGGATATGGATTCTCTGGGCGCGGCGGCGGGCGTGTGCTGCATTGCCCGCAAGCGGGGCAGAAAGTGCCAGATCGTCATTGACACGGAAAACAATGCCGTTCACCCTATGCTGCGCAAGCTGGCGGACCAGCCGGAGTATCACGGGGCCTTTATCACCGGCAGCGAGGCCTTTCTGAAGGTCCAGCCCGGCACCCTGCTGGTGGTGGTGGACACCAACCGCCCCGGCAGCGTGGAGTCCGAGCAGCTGCTGGAGACCTGCAACCGGGTGGCGGTCATCGACCACCACCGCCGGGGCAGCAGCTATATCGAAAAAATGGCTCTGAATTATCACGAGCCCTATGCCTCCTCCGCCTCGGAGCTGGTGACGGAGCTGCTGCAATACCTGGTGGAGCCCGGGGACATCCTCAAGTGCGAGGCGGAGGCCCTGCTGGCCGGTATCGTGCTGGATACCAAGAATTTCACCAACCGCACCGGCGGCCGCACCTTTGAGGCGGCGGCCTATCTGCGCCGGGCCGGGGCCGATACCTCCGATGTGCAGCGGATGTTCCAGGGGGACCTGAAATCCATGATCGCCCGGTACGACATTATCCGGCAGGCCCAGCTGTACCGCGGGGATCTGGCCATTGCGGCCCTGGACACCACCTGCGACCGGGTGACGGCCGCCAAGGCCGCCGACGAGCTGCTGACCCTCAAGGGTATCCGGGCCTCCTTTGTCCTGTATCCCAAGGACCAGGGGGTGTACATTTCCGCCCGCTCTCTGGGCGAGGTCAACGTGCAGGTCATTGTGGAGGCTCTGGGCGGCGGCGGCAATTCCACTACCGCCGGGGGCCAGCTGAACACTCCGAACATTGCCGTTGCCCGCACGGCTCTCCTGCGGGCCATTGACGAGTATTTTGAAAAGTAATCGCGAAAAAACACCGTTTTTTCGCGAGGGGGTTTCGCTCCGACCCGCGCGTTCGTGGGCGAAAGCGCCCACGAACACACTCTCTCCGCGCAGAGTATTTTTCGCGACGTACACGCCGCCGCGAAAAATGGATTGCATTTGATTCGCCGCCGCGGCGGCGAACTCTGCGAGGCTTTTGAATTTTACGAGACAATAACAGTGAATATCTGAACAGGAGGAACCAACCATGAAAGTGATTTTGCAGAAGGATATCCGCGGCAAGGGCAAGAAGGGCCAGATGATCGAGGTGGCCGAGGGCTATGCCCGCAACTTCCTGCTGCCCAAGGGCGACGCCATTCCTGCCACCGCCGACGCCATGAACACCATGCGCCTGCAGGAAAAGGCCAAGGCCAAGGCCGATGCCGAGGCAAAGGCCGCGGCTCAGGCTATTGCCGAGCAGCTCAAGGGCATTCAGGTGAAGATCCCCTGCAAGGGCGGCGAGGGCGGCAAGCTGTTCGGCTCCGTCACCACCAAGGAGATCTCCGCCGCGCTGAAGGAGCAGTTCGGCCTGGAGCTGGACAGCAAGAAGCTGGTGCTGCCTGACGCCATCAAGTCCTTCGGCGGCTACCAGGTCAAGGCCAAGCTGGGCTATGAGATCAGCGGCCTGGTGAACGTTCTGGTCTGCGAGGCCAAGTAAAGCAAAAAAAACCCTTACAGCTTATGGAAAGGAGCGGATTCTCATGCCCACGGATGAATTGCTGATTCGCCAGATGCCCCACTCTCCGGAGGCGGAGCAGGCGGTGCTGGGCTCTATGCTCATCGACGCCGACTGCGTGAAGGACGTGATGGATAAGCTCCAGCCGGAGGACTTCTATCTGCGCCGGAATCGGGAGATCTTCGAGACCATCTATTCCATGTTCGTCTACTCCAAGCCCATCGACGGCGTTACCGTGGCGGGAGAGATGGAGCGGGCGGGCCTGTCCACCGACGACACCCGGAGCTATCTGGTCCAGCTGATGGAGGTGACCCCCACCAGCGCCAACGTCATGGAATATGTCCAGATCGTCCGGGAAAAGGCCCTGCTGCGGGCGGTGGCCGCCGCCGCGTCGGACATCACCGCCATGGTCCAGGAGGGCGCCGGGGAGGCGTCCAAGGTTCTGGAGGCGGCGGAGCAGAAGATCTATGCCATCCGCCGGGGCCGCAGCGCCCAGAACATGGTGCCCATCAGCGTGGTGCTGCAATCCGTCCTGGAGCGGCTGGGAGAGCTTACCGCCGCCGGCGGAGAGACTATGCCGGGGCTGACCACCGGCTTTTCCGACTTGGACCGGAAGATCAACGGCCTGAATAAGTCGGACCTGCTGCTGCTGGCTGCCCGCCCCGGTATGGGCAAAACCAGTATGGCGCTGAATGTGGCAGTGAACGCCGCCAAGGCATCCCAGAAGACTGTGGCCGTGTTTTCTCTGGAAATGTCCCGGGAGCAGCTGGTGACCCGGCTCCTGGCCGGGGAGGGCCTCATCGACAATACCCGTCTGGTCACCGGCAACCTGCGGGAGAGCGACTGGGTCCGCATTGCCGAGGGCGCGTCTACCCTCAGCCGGCTGGACATCCGCATCGACGACAACCCCCTGCTGACGGTGGCGGACATGAACGCCAAGTGCCGCCGTCTGGACGATCTGGGCCTGGTGGTCATCGACTATCTGCAATTGATGACCTCCGCCGGGGGCAAGGGCTACAGCGGCGAAAACCGCCAGCAGGCGGTGTCGGACATCAGCCGTATGCTGAAGATCATGGCTAAGGAGCTGCAGGTGCCGGTGCTGTGTCTGTCCCAGCTGTCCCGTGCCAATGAGAAGCGGGACGACAAGCGGCCCATGCTGTCGGACCTCCGCGAATCCGGCGCCATCGAGCAGGACGCCGACATCGTTATGTTCCTGTACCGGGACGATTATTACAACAGCGATTCCGAAAAGCGCAACATCGCCGAGTGCATCGTGGCCAAAAACCGCCACGGCGAGACCGGCAAGGTGGAGCTGCGGTGGCTGCCGGAATACACCTCCTTCGGCACCCTGGAAAACCGCTATCAGGAGGAAGGATAATGGACCTGCGTCCGTTTATGGAGCGGTGGGGCATGCTGCCCCCCTCCGGCGGCACCATGCTGGTGGCTGTGTCCGGGGGGCGGGACTCCGTGTGTCTGCTGCACTATCTGGCCACCATGCCCCGGGATTTTTCCGTGGCGGCGGCCCATCTGGACCACGGCCAGCGGCCCACGGCAGGCCGGGACGTGGCCTTTGTCCGGCAGCTGTGCCGGGAGCTGGACATTCCCCTGACGGTGGAGCGGGCGGACGTGCCCGCCCTGGCCCGGCAGCGGGGTGTCGGCCTGGAGGAGGCCGGACGCATGGCCCGGTACGACTTTTTCCGCCGCACAGCGGACAGCCTGGGCGCTCAGCGCATTGCCACCGCCCACCATGCCGCCGACCAGGCGGAGACGGTGCTGCTGAACCTGGTCCGGGGTACGGGCATGCAGGGGCTGGCGGGCATTCCGCCGGTGCGGGGGCGCATCGTCCGCCCCCTGCTGGAAACGTCCCGGGACGACATCGAGACATACCTGAAAACGCACGGCCTGTCCCACGTGGAGGACGAGACAAACCGGGACACCTCCCTGGGCCGGAACCGGCTGCGCCGGGAGGTCATGCCCGGGCTTCTGTCCCTGCACCCCGGGGCCGCCGCCAGCATCTGCCGCACGGCGGAGCTGCTGCGGCGGGAGGACGCGTTTCTGGACTCTCTGGCGGCAGCATATCTGCCGCAGGAGGGACTGTCCGCCAGCCGGGAGAGGCTGCTGTCCGCGCCGGAGGTGCTGCGGCTGAGGGCCCTGCGCCTGCTGGCCGGCCGTCTGCCGGTGGGGAAAAAGGACTTCACCGCCGCCCACTACCGGGCTATGGCGGAGCTTCTGGAGGGCGGCGGCATGACGGCGCTGCCCGCCGGAGCTATGGCCCTGTGCCGGAACGGAAAGCTGACCCTGCTGCCGCCGGAGCCGCCCCTGGGGCCCATGCCCCTGGAGCCGGGGGAGAATTTTTGGGGAGAATACACAATTTCCGTCCGGAAAACCACGGGAAATTTTTCACAAAAAAGGGATGCAATCCTGCTGAACTGTGATAAGATAAACGGTGCGCTTTCCGTGCGGCCCTATCGGGGGGCCGACCGGCTGACCCTGCCCGGCAGCCGGGGCGGGCGCAGCGTCAAGCGTCTGCTGGCGGACCGGGGGGTCCCTCCGGAAAAGCGCGGGCGCATCCCGGTGCTGTGCGTCGGGGACCGGCCTGCCGCCCTGTGGGGCGTGGGCACGGATGTTGAATTTCTGCCGGAGAAAACCGGCCAATATACAGAGATCACTGTATCAACAAATGGAGGAAACCACAATGGCTAAGAGCAATATGGACCAGGATATTCTGAAGGTCCTCATCACCCAGGACGAGATCCAAGCCCGCATCCAGGAGCTGGGCGACCGGCTGTATGAGCGATTCCACGACAAGAACCCCATGTTCGTGGGCGTTCTCAACGGGTGCTTCATCTTTATGGCGGACCTGGTCCGCGCCGCCCAGCTGAAAAGCGAGGTGGAATTCATCGGCCTGTCCTCTTATAAAAACGCTACCAAGTCCTCCGGCAGCGTCCAGATCACCCGGGACCTGCAGCGGGACATCAACGGCCGGGACATCATCGTGGTGGAGGACATTCTGGACTCCGGCAACACCCTGGCCTTTTTGAAGGACTATATGCTGGCCAAGGGAGCCAAGAGCATCACCATCGTTACTCTGCTGGATAAGCCCGCCCGCCGGGAGAAGGCCATCACCGCCGACCTGGCCGGGTTCGTGGTGCCCGACGAGTTCGTGGTGGGCTACGGCCTGGATTACTGCCAGCAGTACCGCAATATGCCCTATATCGGCGTTCTGAAACCGGAGGTCTATACCAAGTAACAATCGGGTATCGGCCCAGTGGAGGAAGGGAGGAGCATTCCTGTGGAAGAACAAGAGAAGCGCCCCATTGGGGGCAAACGCCTGGCCCCGGAGGACAGGGGCAGCTTTTGGAGCAACTGGGGCTATCTGATCGTTACCGCCGCGGTGATCGTGGTGCTGTTCAAGGTGATCTTCCAGCTGAGCTGGGTGCCCTCCGGGTCCATGGAGACCACCATTCCGGAGCACACCCTGCTGATCTCGTGGCAGCTGCCGTATATGGTGTCGGACCCCACGCCGGAGCGGGGGGATATCGTCACCTTCTGGAGCGACGAGCTGAACAAACTGCTGGTGAAGCGGGTGGTGGGTCTGCCAGGGGACGACATCGCGTTCCGGGACGGCTATACCTATGTCAACGGTGAGATGCTGGATGAGGCGTATCTGCCTAGACAGGGCATTACCCAGTCCAACGCCAGCTTCCAGGTGCCGGAAGGCTGCGTCTTTTTCATGGGCGACAACCGCACCGGCTCCAACGACGCCCGGTTCTGGAACGAACCTTATATTTCCGTGGACCACATCCGGGCCCGGGTGATGGTGGGCATTTCCGTCCTGCCGGACAACAGCTGGCGGGGCGTCCGCGTTATTCATTAAAAGAGAGGGGGGCCTTTATTGACTGCCAAGCGAAAATTCGGCTGGGGGGCCGCGCTGCTCCTGCTGCTGGCTGCATGCTTCGTATACTACCTGGTGACGGGCATGCGCAGCGCCGGCACCATCAGCTACGCCCAGCTGCGGCAGCTGTTTCAGGACGAGAAGGTCCAGGAGTTTGCCATCAGCAACACCCGGCTCACAGCCAAGCTCCAGGACGGCAGCACCGTCAGCTGTGATCTGTATGATTTCCAGGTGTTTTACAACGACCTGAACGATCTGGTGGTGCAGCAGAACCAGCAGGGGATCATCAAGGACTATACCTATCGCGCCGACCACTCTACCAATTGGCTCCAGATCCTGCTGCCCTATGTGGCGGTGATTCTGGGATTCATCCTGCTGATGAATCTGATGGCCCGGATGACCGGGGCAGGCCCCGGCGGGGCCCAGGACCGGATGTCACACTTCGGCGACGCCCGGATCCAGGACGTGCCCCAGGACAGCAAGGTTTCCTTCCGTGATGTGGCGGGCGCCGACGAGGAGAAGGAGGAGCTCCGGGAGATCGTGGAGTTCCTGCGCCAGCCGGATAAATACCTGGCCCTGGGGGCCCGCATCCCCAAGGGCGTGCTGCTGGTGGGCCCTCCGGGCACCGGCAAGACCCTGCTGGCCAAGGCCGTGGCCGGTGAGGCAGGGGTGAAATTCCTTTCCATCTCCGGCTCCGATTTTGTGGAGATGTATGTAGGCGTGGGTGCGTCCCGGGTCCGGGACCTGTTTCACCAGGCCAAGCAGAATTCCCCGGCTATCGTTTTTATCGACGAGATCGACGCCGTGGGCCGCCAGAGAGGCAGCGGCCTGGGCGGCGGACACGACGAGCGGGAGCAGACCCTGAATCAGCTGCTGGTGGAAATGGACGGCTTTGCCGCCAACGAGGGCGTGGTGGTCCTGGCCGCCACCAACCGGGTGGACATTCTGGACCCGGCCCTGCTGCGCCCCGGACGGTTCGACCGCCAGGTGTATGTGGGCCTGCCGGATATCAAGGGCCGCCAGGAGATCCTGGCCGTCCACGCCAAGAACAAGCCCCTGGCGGAGGATGTGGACCTGGAGAAGCTGGCCAAGGGTACCTCCGGCTTTACCGGCGCAGACCTGGAAAACCTGCTGAACGAGGCGGCCCTGCTGGCCGGACGCCGGGACGAGAAGGCCATCACCATGGCCGACCTGCAGCAGTCCGTCATCAAGGTCATCGCGGGACCCGAGAAGCACAGCCGGGTGATCCCCGAGCACGAGCGCCGGCTCACCGCCTATCACGAGGCGGGTCACGCCGTGGTGATGCACACCCTGCCGGATCTGGACCCCGTGCATCAGATCACCATTGTGCCCCGGGGCCAGGCAGGCGGCATGACCATCTTCCTGCCCGACGAGGATCGCAGCTATCTGTCCCGCACCCATCTGCTCAACAGCATTGCGGGGCTTCTGGGCGGCCGGGCGGCGGAGCAGCTGGTGCTGGGAGATATCTCCACCGGCGCCTCCAACGACATCAGCCGGGCCACCCAGCTGGCCCGGAAAATGGTGGGGACCTACGGCATGTCCGACCGCATGGGCAGCGTGGCCTTTGACGCGGGACACGACGAGGTGTTCATCGGCCGGTCCATGGCCCAGACCCGCCCCTATTCCGAGGAAACGGCGGCGGAGATGGACCGGGAGATCCGCCGCATCCTGGACGAGGCCTATGGCCGCTGCACGGAGATCCTGGAAAAATACCGCCCTCAGCTGACAGAGGTGGCGGAGTTCCTGCTCCCTGTCTCTTATACACATCTGACGCTGCC
>ENA-OYXT01000219-OYXT01000219.1-human-gut-metagenome-genome-assembly--contig:-NODE-219-length-24956-cov-10.725312_pt1 | contig 24956 bp, 20 predicted proteins | sample MGYA00244218_ERZ653423 | MGnify/ENA primary metagenome ERZ653423 (study PRJEB26926, sample SAMN06165035) | human gut metagenome | biome: ENVO:00009003; feature: ENVO:2100002; material: ENVO:00002003... | reverse complement strand
GCCGCGCAATGCCCGAGGCCCTTGCCGCGCCGGTGCGCTCTCCCAAGGGAGACGCCGCAAAGCCCGCGCCCGACTGGCGCTTTTACGTGCTGGAATACCACAACTTTACGGAAAATGCGTCTCAGGCGGCAGACTACACCATGACCGTCTCCGCGCTGCGGCGCGACCTCGACTTCCTGCGCGATAACGGCTATACGACAGTCCTGCCGCGCGAACTGGCTGCCGGTCAGCTCGACGACGGCTCGCCGCTTCCGCAAAAGGCGGTACTGCTGACCTTTGACGACGGATATGAGAGCAACTATACCCTCGCTTTTCCCATCCTGCGCGAATACGGCGCAAAGGCGGCCATCTCGCTCATCACTTCCCGCATCGACGAGAGAGCGGACGGTTTTCTCACCTGGGATGAGTGCCGCGAGATGGCAAAAAGCGGCCTTGTCGAGTTTGCCTCGCACACGAACGACTGCCACATCCGCCCCGATGCGCCCGGCATCGAGCGCAAAAGCGGCGAGGACGAGGAGACTTACATCTCGCGCATCTCCGCCGACCTGCAAACGAGCATCACACGCATCGAACTCGAAACCGGCCAGAACGTCACGACGTTCACGTATCCTCTCGGCAAGATGGAGCTGTGGGCCGAACCGTTTTTGCAGCAGCACTTTGCCGTCACACTCTCCGGCGTCTACGGCACTGCCCGCTACGGCGACTCCCTCTACCACCTGCCGCGCTACAACATCACAGATCTTCATCCCGCCAGCGAGTACCTCCCCGCCTCTTGACCGGCAGTCAAGAGCTTCGTATACTAAAAGCAAGCATTTCCCCAATAAAGAGAGATGATAAGGAGAGAGCCCATGAGTAACCTGCCAGGCAAAATCACGGATCCCCATCTTTCCGCGGAAGAACCGCTCACCTTCCGCCCTTGTCTCCGCTTCATTCTGCAAGCCCTGCTGCTGGCCTTCGGCTGCGCAGCCATCATCAGAATTATCGGAATTTTATCTCTTTTCTTTTAGCAAATCCCCCTGCCGCATCCGCGCCACCCTCTACGCCGCCGCCATTTTCACCTGCATCCTGACCGGCAAGGCCCCCGCGTCCAACGATAACACTCCGCAATAATCCCCATCGCGCATTGCCGCTCCGCGGCAACAGCGCCCCGCACCCTCAATCGACGCAGGCACTCTTACCCACTCCGTCCTCTTTGGCGCTTTTGCGCCGTAAAATGCTTTTGCTGCGCAAAAGCATTTGCACAGGGGCAATTCACTTGCCCCTGTGCTTTTTCATCTCCCACGGATTCCAAAAAAGAGAGACACGCCTGCGCGTGTCTCTCTTTTTTGGAGCAGGGTACGGGAGTCGAACCCGCCTTAACGGCTTGGGAAACATCGTTGTGATTATTTCTCCATTGCCGCGGAATCCTTGAAATCCCTTTATTTTCAATCCTTTTTCGGATTTTCCGGCTCTCGGCCTTTTATGAATTTTCGCAAATTTTTGCTCGTTTTTCAAAAGAATAGAGTGACAATAGAGTGACATTTTCGTTGACACGCACCTCATACCTCGGTACAATAGAGCCAAGAAAAGAGGTGTCTGTATGGAGCGCAGAAAAAAGGGCAGCGGGCGCATCACCTATGTCGAAGATAGAAAATCCCCGTGGCGGGCAACCGTCAGCGACGGTCGGGGCAAGCAGAAAACGCGGTTCTTCAAAACGGAAAAGGAGGCGAAAGCCTTTCTACGAGACATCAACGCCGATGCAAGCAAGCTGAAGGCTCTGACGGAAAGCGGCGTGACCTTTGCCGCCTTTTCGCAGATATTCCTTGACGAAAAGAAAAAGAGTAACATGAAGGTCCTCGCCTACAAAGCCTTAGAGAATCAGGTCAAGCGCGTCTGCTCCTTCATGGGAACGGCTAAGCTGATCGACATTGACAGCGATATGGTGCAGCAAATGGTGTTCACCTTGGCGGAGCAGGGTTACTCCGAAAGCGTTATGACAAAGGCGAAAATCGCCGCTTTCAGCGTTCTGAAAATGGCAGCGGCAAAGCACTATATCAACACGGTTCCCGTCCTTAACATTACCATACCCCGTGCGAAAAAGCAAGACGATGACCGGCAGGTAAAAAAGAACTGGCTGCGCGACGATGAGCTTGCCTTATACGAGGCAGAATGCCGCCGCACCTATGTACCAAAGAAATACACGAAGTATGCCGGTCAAACGCTCATGGTCCATCCTGCAGGCTATAAGCTGCTGTTTATCCTCCATACCGGCCTGCGGCTGGGTGAGGCTTTGGCTCTGACATGGACGGACTATGACGAGTACAGCAAAACGGTGATGATCGACAAAAACACCGTCTATGCCGATGGCGAAAAAATCACGCAGATGCCGAAAACGGAATCCGGTGAACGACTCATCATTCTGAACCGTCAGGCGGTACAAGACTTGGAATGTCTGCGGCGTCAGTTTGACGAGCAGAGTCGAGAGATCGAGCAGCGCAAGGTCGAGGAGTTGCGGCAGGCCGAACTGAAGTATTTCGGGCCGGAGCAGAAGTCGGCCAAGCTGAAGATCAAGGAGAAATACGCCGCCATCGAGCGGGAACACAAATACATCTGCGGCTCGTCCACCTTCCCCTACGGCAGCGGCGGACATTCCAGCACTTTGCAGACGCACAAGAAAATATGCAAGGTCATCGGTCTTTCCCATGCGGTCACGGTGCATGGCCTCCGGCACACCTATGTAACGCATTACTATCTGCACCACAAGAACGATCCCGATTTTGACCTTGCCACCTTTTCAAAGTCCATCGGCCATTCCAGCATCCGAACGACAATGGAGATCTACGCGCATTTGGATATGACGCAGAACCGGTATATTCCCCGCGCGATGGAGGATTTGAAGGAATTTTGAGGAAATATAATTATCCCCCTGACGCATGAAATTTATGTGTCAGGGGTGATCTTATAGAGTTGCCTTCCTTTTCAGCATATAAAACTGAGCAGGAGTATCTGATATCATTCTATGTCCGCTTTTCGAAGATTGTCCTTCAACGCTCTCATCGTTCCTGTGATAATCTTCAGTTCTTTGTGGGAGCAATCGGATAAAATCTCGGAAGCCTCCCGTTCAAAAGAAGCTCTTGATGTCAGCAAACTATCACAGAGCAGATCATCTACGGTGATGCCTAACGAATTAGCAATGTTAACAATGGTAGGCAGGCTCAGCTTTGTAGCTCCCCGCTCAATGTGGGAGATGTTAGAGGGCTCCTGATTAGAGAGTTCCGCCAAAAGCTGCTGCGTTAACCCTTGTTCTTTGCGAAAACGTCTAATACGAGTACCGATAGCCTGGTAGTCAAGTTCCATTTTTTCACTCCTTTTTACAGAAAGTTATTGTATATCCTATTCGGATATGATAGAATAAATTCAATATCCGAATAGGATATACAATAATGTTTTGGAGGAAGAAAATGAGCAGAAGAATATGCAGTATGTTCTTGGTTCTGGATACTGTTGGAGTCGCCCTCCAGATTATCATCTCGGGACAGACGGCAATAGAGCGCCGTGATCTTTTGGTTTGGCTGTAACATATTGACCTCCTTCATAAAATGCCAAACCGATTGAGAGATTGCAACCATACAATACCCTCAATCGGTTTGTTTGTCTATGCGAACCTGTTTTTCAGGCGGAAATATTTTTTGCGTCCTGCTCCAGGTCGATGACCTGTTTCATAAGATCGACCGTAGATTGCGTTCCTCCGAAACTGAATTCCGCGAACACAATGTACTCTCTGCCGCATACATGCTGTCGGCGGCTTTTTATAATCTTGTCGTCCCTTTCTTCCACTGCGGTATCCCGCACTGCCTTGGCAGAGGGAATATCCTCATCTCCATGCTTTTCTTCACTGTAGGAGCGGGGACGCTCATTGTATTTGAATTTATACGCCATATCGTTCCTTTCCCCTGACGCTACAGTCAGGCAACAAAAATAGCAGACCGTTACATGGTCTGCTGCTGTGTTTGTTCTGCCTGCTGATCTTCGGTCCACTGCTGTTCTGTAGATGATTGCTCATCCTGTGTGAGCACCATGGCTACGCCGGCCACCAGTCCGATGACAGCGCCGATATTTTTGGCTTCCTGTTCTGCCTGGATACGGCGGTAACGTTCCTCGACATCTTCGTTACCATCATCCAGTAACGCTCCAGTTACCGCCAGACCATACAGTCCAGCGTGGAGCGGCTTCATAGAAACAGGTTGCGGATGTTGCTGACCACTGTCGCTGTGCCATACCCCATCCCCAGCAGTGCCGCCACGATGAGCAGTACCAGTACGATCCATTTGGCCACTACGATCAGGTCGAAGTCCGGAAGCCAGTCCAGCCATTTGCAGGAATGCTTTTCTTTCTTCTTCCCAGCCTGTTCCAGCAGAGTGGTCATCTCCGTCAACGATTTCTGGATCTCCGCCATGCTGTTCTGCACCGCTGTCAGGTCTGTGTGTGATCTCAGGTTCGGAAGATACTCCCGCATTCCACGCACTTCCCACCCGATGGATTCTGTCTTCTGTGTCAGCATCGTCAGAGCCTCCGGCAGCGGACACTGGATGACAATGGGCGTGATCGGTGAACTCGACTCCCGCGCTGTCGGCTGCGGTGAAGGCTCGGGCCGGTTCAGGGCCATGAGCTCGTCCATAGATAATTTCTTCTCTGATCCTGAATTCATATTCCATGTTCTCCTTTAGATATTTGTCACCGAACAGCAAACGGTCCCGACACTGCCAGCCACTCGGCGTGGTATAGGTGATATTCTTTCGGGACTTTTCCCAGCGAACCTTGTAGCCCTCGCTCTCCATCAGCGCAATGAACTCCTCGCGGTTGGAAGCGTGGCGCATACAGTCATTGATGATATTCATGAGCTGCAGCTTCTTGCTCTGACCACGGGCCGCCGTGTGATACTCTCCGATGGTCATAGTCTTTGTTTTCTGCTTTTGTTCCCTGGGTTGAAATACAGGAAGTGAAAACTCCTTGCAGACCATGTCGTTGCGTTGCCGCAGTTCCTGGAGCTGCTCCTTTGCGATATGCAGTTTCCGTCCGGTATCGAAATTGACCGAGTTGATGAGGAAGTGGGAATGGATGTGCTCACGGTCTGTGTGGGTGCAGACCAGAACTTCGTATCCCTCATAGTACTCGGCCAGCTTCAGCGCGGCCGCGTGAGCGGTGACCGGGTCGACTGCTTCGCCTTTCGGGAAGCTCTGTACCATGTGATAGAACAGTACACCGTCCGTCTTGTGGTAGAGCCGCTTGGTGGTCATGAAATCCGCGTAGACAGATTCCGGCTGACAGTTGATACCTGTGACCAACTGCTGCCCCTCGAACTCGGTCTTTTTATCCTGCATGGTATACCGCATCACGGCGCTCATGCATCCGGTGGTCTGGCCCCGCTTGTAGTTTGTGAAGCTGATGATAGCCATAGCTTACCAGCGCTTTCGTTCAAGGATCATCCGAACGGCACCACAGAGTTCAGAGAACGCCCGACATACGCTTTCCAGATCGATCACGGTCACTCGTCCCATGTGCGCCAGGGTGACGAGCTGGTTCAGATTTCTGCCGATGGACTTCAGCTCCTTCAGCACTTCTTTCAGGCCGTCGATGACCACCACCTGCTTTCCCAGGCAGCAGGCAGTGACGTAGTCGCTCATGGACATCCCGGACTGCTTCGCCAACTCCTTGATGGCCTCCCGGTCTGTGGACGCCATGCGGGTGCTGAATTTAACATCTTTTTTCATGTCGTTTCCTCCAAATCGTAGATAAAGTGGGTCCGGGCTTCTGCCCGGAATTCATGCGGAAGTCGGGCAGCGGCGTTGCCGCAGACCAGACAAACGCGATGCTGGCCACCTCCAAGGAGGTGATTTCCCTGCACCGAACACCCGCGCTCCGCTTTCGGCCACAAATGGCCACAAACGGCGTTTCTTTTTCCCTGCGGGTGTTTACTCGCCATGCCCGGCAATCTCCCGCAAATCGCCGCACAGCGCCCCAACAGGGTCAACAGGGGCGACCACAGGTACACCCTGGGCATCGTCACTTTCGGCACGGCGCAGCTCGATGAGCCGCTTCCCGTTGCTGCGGCGCACCATACCGAAAATTCCGATTTTGCTTAGCGCGTCAAGGCTTTGCAGGATCAGGCGGGACACTTTCTTAGGCGAGATACGCTCCATACCGACAGGGTCGATTTTTTCAGACAGCTCTGTGGGAGTGCCGATAAATTTCGTACGGTCGCGCATCAGTTCAGAGACCAGATAGGTGATCCGGTCGCCCAGTAGCTCCGGCTGCGTTCTGCTGTCTGCTACCATCTCCCACACGTTTTCAACGTTGCGTTCCAGAGACAACTCCCGGTATTCAATGTCACGACCGATGCAGGAGAGCTTCGCCTTACCGCTGCCGCGCCGATCTTCCACCAGAGTAAAACTGGAATCCACCGCCCCGCTGATGGCTGTCGTACCGGAGATACGGTTGAACACATCATCGGCAGTTTCCTTTCGCAGATGATGGATCAGCAGGATGGCGATGCCGTGCTTGTCCGCCAGCCGCTTCAGCACGGACAGGTCCCGGTAGTCATTGGCGTAGGTGGCATCGTGGACGGGGCGGACCATCTGCAGCGTATCGACGAGGACCAGAACAGTATCCGGGTGAGCTACGAGGAAGCCCTCCACCTGCTCCTCCAGCCCCTGGCCGATGGGAGCGCACTCCGTACAGAAATGGACGCTGTCCGGCGCGTCCTCTGTGATCTCGAAGAGGCGGTTCTGGATGCGAAGGACGGAGTCCTCCAGGCAGAGATAGAGGGTGGTGCCCTGCTTCACGCTCATTCCCCAGACCGGTTCTCCCTTGGCCACCGTCACCGCCAGCCACAGGGCCAGCCAGGACTTGCCCACCTTGGGTGAACCCGCCAGGATATGCAGACCCTGAGAGATCAGCGTGTCCACCACAAAATTGGGCGGCTCCAGCGGACGGTCCATCAGCGTCCTACCGTCCACCGTGACCAGAGGACGGTCCATTTTGTTGCTCATAGTCAGTACCTCCAATTCAAAATATCTGAATACAAAAATCTCCCACCTCGAAAGAAGTGGGAGTAGTATTCTTTTAGAGGAGCAGTGCCCACAGGACTTTTGAGCATCCCCTTGCCCCTCTGCTTGTATTGTGGTGGAAAAGATGGTATCCTGATAAAAAGCATGGACAGATTAAAAATCAAGTAGGACAAATTATTGCAGAGGAGGGGGCCAGCGGAAATGGAGGGGAGCATCATATTCTATACCTACGGCAGCACCTTGGAGCTGAACGGGCAGCAGTTTGAGGCAGGCAGGCTGACCGAAGATCTGCTGAATCTATCACCGGATGACTACCACCCTCTGCACGAACGGATGGTGCGCATCCGTACCCTTATGGACATCTACGAGTATGTCCGCAAGAGTGAACTTTGGTGGAAACTGAATGATGAGATGGAGCAGCTCTGTCAGGAACTTCGCCGATATACTGTGTTCCGCTTGCTACCGGACGATTGCTATGACGCTTTCTTTTCGGTGATACGGGAGATCACAGGACAGTTCAGCTTGTTTCCTCCCGAGGAGCACAGCCTTTCAGAGGATGATCAGACAAAACTTCTCAGCGCCTCAGCGGAAGAATTCTTCCAGAGCGATGATGGGGACAGCGATCCTGAAATCTCCTTGGGACTGCTGGATCTGTTTCGTCGCAGAGAGGGCAGCGAGGAAAAGGGCGAGTTGTTTTATTACGAGATGTTTCGCCTCCTGGGAGCGTGCGAAGATACCTGGAGTGCCTACAAGAAATACATCGACCGCTACATGATGTATCTTCACGACATCCGTGCCTTTGTTCCTACCATCCGGAATTTCATCAAGTTTATCCTCTCCACACTCACGACCAATGGGCCGGAAAGTTATGCGGCAGCGCTCTATGGTTTCTATAACGATGATCGCACCGCAGAGAAGCTGATCGTCAACCCCATCACTTACCACGGGGACTGCTACAGGAGACACGATGAATATATGCTCTCCTATGTCCCGCGGGAGCTGCCGGACGGCTCCATGGCCATCTGTCAGGAGCATGTGACGGACAGCTTACAGGCGCTGATGAAGGCAGACTATATGCTGGCCCTGAATAGCGGACACAACATCCGCCGCTGCATCATCTGCGGGAAATACTTCATGCTGAAGAGCGGCGTCCACGCTTTGTACTGCGAAGGGGCCTGTCCCCACGCTCCTGGCTACACCTGTCGGCAATTTGGCACGGTGGAAGTTCAAAAGGAACTGGCAAAGAACAACCCCAAGGTGAAGGCCAAGCTGACTGCCTTTTCCAGGATCACGAAGGATATGCAGCGGGGAGCTATCTCTCAGGAAGATGCCAGAAGAGCCAAGGATCATGTGCGAGACCGGCTCTACGATGCGCTGCGCAGCCCGGATATCTCTGTTGAGGAGTTTTCTGAACAAATATCTACTGCGCAAGTGTATGAATATTGCCGCATCACCAGAGTGAGCAAGCCCCGAGGGCGTCCACCGAAAGCAAAGGCGGGTGGGACCCATGACCAATGAGGAATTGGTCCGCCGATATTACGGCGGTGATGAGCGCGCGCTGGAGGAGTTGTACCGCAGGAATCTCGGGCTGATCCGGCGCATCGCCCGGGAGACTGCCAGAGAGTTCAACTGTCTGCATATGGACAGGGAAAGACCGGGAGAGTTGTCCGGCTATACGAAAACGATTCTGGAGGATCTTTGCGGCGAGGGTGCGTTGGAATTTCTGACACGGGTCCAGAGCAGAGAATACGATGAGAGCCGTGCTGTGCTTGCCACCTACCTGTACCCACATCTGAAAGGCCGGATGACCCGTTGGCTGGAGCAACATATCGGAAATCTTTCTCTGAGCAAGCACGAGATGGATGCTGTCCGGCAGGCACAAAGGCTATATCATTCAGGTCAGTTCAGCATCGAAGAGATCGCGGAGAAAATGGATGTCCTTCTGGAACAGGCTGTCAAGCACATCCGTTACAACACCCATTTTGTTGGTGTCAATGATCTTATCCCTGGGAGCTATGACGGTGATCCCTTTGAGCGGCTGATGCCTGGGAATCTCTCTGTTTCTGCGGAGCAGGTCGTGTATCGAAAAGTCTGCATTGAGCTGCTGCAGGAACTATTTGATGCTCTCCCGAAGAAGGACAGGGACATCCTCGGAAAATTCTACGGCGTATTCGGATTTGAAAAAACTTCGCTGAAGGAAATCGGCATGTACCACATGATGAAGGAGTCCGCCGTGGAAAAGGCAAAGGAGCGTGCTGTCACAAAGCTGAAAAAAGCCTATCCGGGTAGCAGGCTGCAGATCTGGAGGAATGTTCATCGTATGATACGCAGACCGATCCTGCCAGCGAAGGATGACAGAGCACTGCGGCGCAGCTTCACGACTTCGACCCTACGAAATCAGGAGTCTGGAAGATCGTAGTTTCGATACAGTCTGGTGAGAATTTTGCGCAGACAGGAGACCGCAACAGTCCCCTTTAGGACATGTTTAGGAAAAATCAAGAGTCATACTCGCTTTTTTATACGTTCCGTGCTATAATGCAGAAAAACACGAAAGGCCGGCAACTATGGCTACACATATTTTAGTCGTCGATGACGAGACTGCGATCGCAGATCTGGTGGAGGTCTATCTGAAAAACGAAGGCTTCACCATCCACAAATTCTATAATGCCTCCGACGCCCTGGCTTGTGTGCGGACGACACGCTTGAATCTGGCGGTGCTGGATGTGATGCTGCCGGACATGGACGGCTTTACCCTCTGCCAGCGCATCCGGGAGGACCACCTGTTCCCCATCATCATGCTCACCGCAAAGGTGGAGGATATGGACAAGATCATGGGGCTGACCTTGGGAGCGGACGACTACATCACCAAGCCCTTCAATCCTCTGGAACTGGTGGCCCGGGTCAAGACTCAGCTGCGCCGCTACACCCGGTACAACCCCAGGGAGGGGACAGTCCAGGAGGTCACCGAATACGACTTTCGAGGCCTTCAGATCTCCAAGGCCACTCACAAGTGCGTCCTGTTCGGCGAGGAACTGGCCCTGACGCCCTTGGAATTCTCCATTCTCTGGTATCTATGTGAGCACCGGGGGAATGTGGTGTCCAGCGAGGAACTGTTTGAACATGTTTGGGGCGAGGCGTTTATGGACAGCAACAACACCGTCATGAGTCACATCGCCCGGCTACGGGAAAAGATGCACGAGCCCAGCCGAAAGCCCAAATTCATCAAGACCGTTTGGGGGGTGGGGTACACCATTGAGTAAGAAAGGAAATACCCGCAGCCGCCGGAGGTCTTTGCGCATCTGGGGCGGCTACCTGCTGGTCCTCATGGCTTGGGTGGTCGCAGTGATGGCCTTGGCATTCCTGGGCTTCATCATCTGCGCCAGCATCACCTGGCAGCCCTCGCCGCTCTACGACTTCCTGAATTGGGTTCGAGACTACATCGTTCTGGTCTGCATCGTCACAGTGCTGGCGGGCTGGGTGGTCATCAGCTTCTATTTTATCTCCAAGCCCATCAAGCAGCTGGACGTGGTGGCCAATGCGGCAGAGCAATTATCCCGCCCCAGTGAGGAGCCCATCCAGCTGCCGGATTCCCTGGAGGACATCTCCATCCAGCTGAATCTGGCCCGGGAGCAGGCTCTCCGGGACGCCCGGGCAGCCCGGGAGGCAGAACAGCGGAAAAACGACCTAATCGTCTATCTGGCCCACGACCTGAAAACGCCCCTGACCAGCGTCATCGGCTACCTGACCCTCCTGCGGGATGAGCCTCAGATCTCCCCGGAGATCCGGGCCAGGTACACCGGCATCGCCCTGGAGAAGGCGGAGCGGCTGGAGGACCTCATCAACGAGTTCTTCGACATCACCCGCTTCAACCTCTCTCGCCTGGAGCTGGAGCGGCAGAGCGTGGACCTGACGCGGATGCTGGAGCAGGTCGCCAGCGAATTCCGCCCCATTTTCGCAGAATCGGGGCTGTCATGCAGCCTGGATCTGCCGCCCAAGCTGCACTATTCCTGTGACCCGGATAAGCTGGCAAGGGTCTTTGATAATCTCCTGCGCAACGCGTCTTATTATAGCCTGCCGGACAGCACGGTGGAAATTGCCGGACGGATAGAGGCCGGGAAAATCGTACTCACCTTCTCCAATGCGGGAAAGAACATCCCCCAGGAGAAATTGGACCGGATCTTTGAACAGTTCTTCCGTCTGGACAGCTCCCGCGCCACCCGGACAGGTGGTGCGGGCCTTGGCTTAGCCATCGCCAAGGAGATCGTGGAGCTCCACGGCGGGACCATTCGGGCGGACAGCACCGAGGATCGGATCACCTTCACCATCTGTCTTCCGTCAGACCATTCAGAAGCGCCGTAAGAAAATCACAAGAATTTCGCAGAAAACTTGCAAGGCATCCGTTGGTAGATAGACAAGTATGAAACGCCTGGTTCTGGTACCATTTCAGTATCAGAACCAGGCGCTTTATTTTGATTAGGAGGTCTTATCCCATGAAAACCATTCTCGTTCTCTTCGGCGGATGCTCCACGGAGTACGAAGTTTCTCTCCATTCCGCCTATGCGGTGCTGTCCCACATGGACCCCGCCCGCTATACTCCTTTGGCTGTGGGCATCACACGGGAGGGGCAGTGGCTCTGCTATACCGGCGACCTCTCCCGGCTGGAGGACGGTACTTGGCAGCAGGCGGCAGACTGTATCCCCTGCACCCCGCTGGTGGAACGGGAGGCCCACGCTTTACTACTGCTGGACGGCTCCGGCCGCCGTCTCCTCTTTGACGCGGTATTCCCAGTCCTCCACGGCAAGAACGGCGAGGACGGTACGGTACAGGGACTCTTTGAACTGGCCGGGGTCCCGGTCATCGGCTGCGGGACATTGTCCAGCGCCTTGTGCATGGACAAGGACCGGGCCCACCAGCTGGCGGCCCTGGCCGGCATCCGGGTCCCCCGGAGCCACGTCTTTCATTCCAGCGATGATTTCAGCCGGATCGCCCAGGCAGCGGAGGAACTGGGATACCCGGTGTTTGTCAAGCCGGTCCGGGCCGGTTCCTCCTTCGGTATCACCAAAGTCTCCGGGCCGGAAGAGCTGCCCGCCGCCATGGAGGAGGCATTCCGCCACGACAGCGCCGTGATCCTGGAGGAGACGATCCCCGGCTTTGAGGTGGGCTGCGCGGTCATGGGCAACGAGGAACTGACCGTGGGTCTGGTGGACGAGATTGCGCTGTCGGAGGGCTTTTTCAACTATGAGGAGAAGTACACCTTAAAGACCTCCGCCATCCACTGTCCCGCCCGCATCCCGCCGGAGAAGGCGGCAGAGATCCAGGCAGCGGCAAAAACCATTTACCGTGCCCTGGACTGCCGGGTATTCGCCCGGGTGGATCTGTTCCTCACCCCGGATGGGGAGATCGTCTTCAATGAGGTCAACACCATCCCCGGCTTCACCGCCCACAGCCGCTACCCCAGCATGATGCAGGGCATCGGCATTTCCTTTGGGGAGCTGGTGACCCGCCTGATCGAGTTGGGGGTGGCGGGATGAGAACCGTGTCGATTCCCCGGGAGCAGATTTTTCAGGGGCCGCTGGTCCTGGTCAACCGGGCGCATCCCCTGCATGAAAAAGAGCGATCTGCGCTGACCTCGGTGGACCCGCACCACCCCGACATTCTTCTTGAAAGCCGGGCACGGCAGCTACTGTCTGCCTGTATCCAAAAGGCGGGGGGACAGCGGGAGATCGTGCCGGTGTCCGGCTGGCGGAGCCAGCAGGAACAGCAGCGGATCTGGGACGACTCCATGGCGGAGCATGGGGAGACATTTACCCGCCAGTATGTGGCCCTTCCAGGATGCAGTGAGCATCAGACCGGCCTCGCCATCGACCTGGGAAAGGCTGCCGGATACATCGACTTCATCCGGCCTGCCTTTCCCTATGACGGCGTCTGCGGAAGATTTAGGCGTCTGGCGGCCCGGTACGGCTTTATCGAACGCTACCAGCGGGGCAAGGAGGAAGTCACCGGGATCTCGGCTGAGCCGTGGCACTTCCGCTATGTGGGGGCGCCCCACGCCCAGCTGATGGAAACCAACGGGCTGTGTCTGGAGGAGTACCGGGACTTTTTGCGGCAGGGTCCCCGGAGCGTCGCTCTGGAAAACGGCCGCATGGCCCAGGTGTTCTATGTGCCCGCCGCCGGAGCCGTCACAGAGGTGGAAGTGCCGGAGGGCTGCTGCCAGATATCCGGCGACAATGTGGAGGGATTTATCCTGACATGGTGGGGGGATACCCATGAGAACGGCTAAGAAAACCGTCCCGACTTTGGACCTCTTTCGTCTGGCGGCAGTCCTGCTGGTGGTGATGAACCACACCTCGCCCCTGGCGGATGTGTCTGCCATGGCTGATTTCTGGCTTACCCGGGTACTGGCCCGGGTGGCAGTCCCATTCTTTCTGATGACCACTGGGTACTTTCTGAGCCGGAATCACTGGGCTGGTGTGGGGCGGCAGCTGAAAAAGCTCTGCCTGCTCTACGGCGTCTGCATCCTTTTGTATCTGCCAGTGAATCTCTATGCCGGCAGCTTCACCGGTCCGGCGGATGTTTTGCGGAAACTGCTGGTGGACGGCACCTTCTACCACCTGTGGTATTTCCCGGCGACCATTCTGGGCATCGTCATCGCCCGGTGGCTCAGCCGGCTGGGCCTGCGGGTGGCTCTGCCTGTGGCGGCGCTACTCTATCTCATCGGTCTGGGCGGGGACAGTTACTATGGACTGGTTTCCCAGATCCCGCTGCTTCGGACCCTTTACGACGGCATTTTTACACTGTGCGGCTATACCCGCAATGGCCTGTTCTTCGCGCCACTGTTCCTTCTGCTTGGGGCCGCCGGAAGGCGGTGGAACCAAAAGCTGTCTCTGGCGGGCTTCTTCCTCTCTCTGGCAGCCATGAGCGCCGAGGGGCTGTGGCTCCATCGCATGGATGTCCAGCGCCACGACAGCATGTACCTCGCCCTCCCCCTGTGCATAGTATGCCTTTTTTCTCTGCTGCTGGGCGGAAACAAGGGCGAGTCCAGGAAAGTCCGGGAATTTTCCACAGCCATGTATGTGCTCCATCCCCTCTGCATCGTACTGGTCCGGGGAGCGGCAAAGCTACTGGGACTGGGAGAAATGCTCATTGAAAACAGTGTTCTCCATTTTATTGTGGTGCTGGCGCTCAGTGCGCTGCTCTCCGCCCCTTGCCTGCTGAGGCTTCAAAAGAAGCCCAGCCCCACCGCTCGGGCCTGGCGGGAGGTGGATCTGGCGGCCCTTGGGCACAACGCCCAGGTGCTGCGGAACACATTGGCCCCGGGGACAGAGCTGATGGCGGTGGTAAAGGCGGAGGCCTACGGTCACGGCGGGGCAGTGACCGCCCGCACCTTACAGCGAGCGGGCGTCCGGGCCTTTGCCGTGGCCTGCCTGGCCGAGGGGATTGCTCTGCGAAAGGCGGGCATCCGGGGGACGATCTTGATCTTAGGTTATACCTCCCCGGAGGAAGCTCCGCTCTTGACACGATGGCATCTGACCCAGACGGTGGCGGATATTGACCACGGGCGGGCCTTGGCAGCCAGAGGGCGGCGTGTCCATGTCCATCTGGCCCTGGACACGGGGATGCACCGGCTGGGCATCCTGGCGGAAAACCGGAAGGAGATCCTGGAGGCATTCCGGCTTCCAAACCTGGTAGTGGACGGTGTCTTTTCTCATCTATACGTCTCGGACAGCCTGGAAGCCGAAGATGTTGCCTACACCCAGGAGCAGCTGACCTTGTTCTATGATACGGTGGCCTGGCTCCGAACTGCCGGATATGATCCCGGCAAAGTTCATATCCAGTCCAGCTATGGACTTTGGAACCTCCCAGCTCAGCCCTGTGACTATGTCCGGGCTGGAATCGCACTCTATGGAGTTCGAAGCGATGATGCGCCTGTTCAGCGAAGCCTTGACCTGCGGCCGGTTCTGTCTCTCCGGGCCAGAGTGGCCAGTATCCGCACTGTGCAAGCCGGAGAGAGCGCCGGGTACGGGCGGGTCTTTCAGGCAGAGCAAGAAACCAAACTGGCGGTGGTCACCATCGGCTACGCGGACGGTCTGCCCCGGGATCTGCCTCAGCGGGGCGGCCAGGTGCTGATTCAGGGCCGGCGTTGTCCTATGGTGGGGCGGATGTGCATGGACCAGTTGCTGGTGGACGTCAGCGATCTTTCGGAGGTCGCTCCTGACGATACAGTGACTATTATCGGCCGGGATGGCGGTCAGGTGATTCGGGCAGAGGAACTGGCTGCATGCTGTGGGACGATTACCAACGAACTGCTCTCCCGGTTAGGCATGCGGTTACCCATTGTTTCTGGTTAAAGAGCGGTAGGGAATTTTACAAAGATTCCGGTTCGGATTTCAACATGAATATACCTTTAAACAGGAATAGCCACCAACCACGATGAAATGGTTGATGGCTATTCCCGTTTGGTCGACACCAAGAGATTCTCTCAATCGGTTTAATCTGGTGTTTTCAAGATGTCCTTATGAGGAGTCGCCCTTGCGCGTGTCTTTCTTTTTGTATTTGACGTTTTTCCCGATAAAGCCGAATCCCATTCGTAATATTATCCAGAAATATCACCATCCGTATTCAGAAGCCGAACACGATCCCCACCACGGCGGAGGCCAGGATGAACACAATGGGGTGCAGGCCCTTGGTGGGCTTCACCCAGCGGGTCAGCGCCAGGATCACCGCCGCCAGAGCCAACGCCTTCCAGTTTACAATCGCCAGGCCCGTGGCTCCGGTGTTCAGCAGGGTGATGGCCACCACGGACAGGCCCGCTGCGGCCACCATGGCCGTGGACGCCGGGCGCAGCCCGTAAAATGCCGCCTCCACATACCGGTTGTGCCGGAAGGCCTTCAGGAATGCCGCGATCACGAGGATCACGATCACCGACGGTGTCACCAGGCCCAGAGTGGATACGATGGCCCCGGGAACGCCCCGGGTGACATAGCCCACATAGGTAGCCATGTTCACACCGATGGGGCCGGGGGTAGACTCGGACACCGCCAGCATATCTGCCAGCTGGGTGCGGGTAAACCATCCGGTGCGGTCCGCCATGTCATACAGAAACGGCAGGGTGGCCAGACCGCCGCCTACGGCAAACAGTCCGGTTTTGAAAAACTCATAAAACAGCTGCAAATAGATCATGACCGCTTCGCCCCCAGATTCTTAACGAGAAGTCCCGCCACGGCTGCCGCCAACACATAGATAATGGGCGAGAGCTTGGTGAACACCGACAGCGCCAGGATCGCCAGGAAGATCACCAGGCCCCACACGTCCTTCACCGCGCCCTTCCACAGCTTCAGCACGGCGTTGAAAATCAGCACGCACACGCACACCCGGATCCCGGCAAAGGCGTGCTGCACCCACGCCAGATGGGAAAACGTGGTGATGACGCCGGCCAGGGCCGCAATGATCACCAGGGACGGAAACACCACGCCCAGGGTGGCCACGATGCCGCCCAGAATACCGCGGCGCTTCTGGCCGATAAACGTGGCGGTGTTCACGGCAATGACGCCGGGGGTACACTGGCCGATGGCGAAATAATCGGTCAGCTCCTCATCGGTGGCCCATCCCTTGTTTTCCACCACCTCCCGCTGCAAAATCGGCAGCATGGCATAGCCGCCGCCGAAGGTCATGACCCCCACCTTGGCAAAGGTCAGAAACAGGGTAAGCAATTCCTTCAACAAAACACACCTCCTGGAATGTCCGGGCCGCCGCATTTCCCATAAAAAGGGCCCTGCGATACTGTATACCAATCCCGGGCGGCTGTCAATTGCCATTGCCGTAAAATTTTGGCGGTTCGTCTTAAAATATACAGGCATTTTATCAGAAATTCCTTGCTTTTCTGCCGAAAACGGTATAGAATATTCGGGAAGATTTTCTGGGAGGACTGGATCAACATATGAGCAACAACCCCTATAAGACCCGCGAGGGCGGCGCAACCGTCACGGTTTTCGTGCCCTACGACTGCAACAACCACTGCCCCTTCTGCATCAACAAAAAGGAATACGCCGACTGCACCGGCTTCAGCCTGGACGCCATTCTGGAGAGCATCCGCACCATGGACGCCATCACCCCCCGGTGCGATTTCGTGTTCACCGGCGGCGAGCCTCTGGCCAATCTGGAGTCCCTGCAAAAAATGCTGGACGCTATCCCCACCACCCACAAGGTGTATATCAACACCACCTTCCCGGTGCAGACCGGGTTCTACACCGCCGAGGAAATGCTGGACTTCACCCGACGCAACCGGGACAAGATCACCTGCATGAACATCTCCCGCCACCTGGTAAAATACGTGGAGGAGAGTCCCGACCAGGTGCTGGGGCAGATCGCCTGCCCCACCCGCATCAACTGCGTGCTGTACAAGAAATACCCGGCGGAGAAGCTCCCCCAGTATGTGGAGCGTTTCCTGCCCTATGGTATCCCCATCCAGTTCCGGTATGACTATACCGAAACCACGCCGGAGAACCTGTATGACCAGGATCACGACCCCATTCTGCAGGACCTGAAGCGCCTGTTCACCTATCGGGGGCTGGACGGCTGCCGTATGCGCAACGGCTTCCACTTTGAGTACAAGGGCCTGCACATGACGTACCACAAGACTCTGCCCTATTCCACCATCGTGGAAAAGGGCGACGACGGCGTGACCTATGACATTCTGTATGATATTCTCATCAAGCAGAACGGCGAGATCCACTCCGACTGGACCGGTGTGAAGATGGACGTGGAGAAATACCGCCGCGTGACCTTTGAGCCCTACGATCTGCGGGTGCTGGACGGCACTGTTGATTTCTGAAAAATCCCTCCTGACCGTTCCCGGTCAGGAGGGATTTTTTTATTGGCCGCACAGGGGGCGCAGGGCCGCCAGCAGCTTGTCATTGTCCTCCGTATTGCGGACGGCCAGGCGCAGGTACTGCCGCCCGCCCAGCTTAGCGGACAGATCCTTCACCAGGATGCGGCTGCCGATCAGCAGCTCCCGGGTAACGGCCCGGGAGGACAGGCCGCCCAGCAGCTCCACCATCAGATAGTTGGCCTGAGACGGGATCACCCGCAGGTTGGGCAGACGCTCCAGCTCCGCCCGGAAGCGGGCCCGCTCGGCCCGGATGCGGTCCAGGGACTGGGCATAGTCCTTTTTATACTTCTCCTCGATCTGCATATAGAACTCGGCAAAGGAGTTGATGTTCCAAATGGCCACGTCCTTTTTCAGCGCATCAATAAGCTCCGTGTCGCCGGAGGCCAGAACACCCAGCCGCAGGCCGGGCACGCCATAGGACTTGGAGATGCTCTTGACCACATACAGCCGCTTGTGGGCATCCAGCAGCTCCTGGCGGATGAAGGTGTTGTCCGCCTCGTCGGCAAAGTCGGCAAAGGACTCGTCCACGATCAGGCGGATCCCCTTTTCCTCCGCCCACCGGATCAGGCGGCGGACATCCCCGGCAGGGATATAGTTGCCGGAGGGGTTATCCGGGTTGATGAGCACCAGGTTGTCAATGGCCTGGCCGCCAAAGAAAGCCATCAGGTCGTCGGCGGTATACCGGAAGTCCGGCCCCGCCGGGGTAAAGCAGACGTTGGGCCGGTCCTGATAGCGGTTGGGATACTCCTCAAATGTGGGACGGATGAAGCCGGTGACGCCCTCCAGCCGGGCCATCAGGGCCTTGATCAGCTCCGCTGCGCCGTTGCCCACCACGATATTGTCCTGGTGAACGGCAAAATTCTTGCCTGCCAGCAGGGCATTCACCCGCATGCCGGAGGGATACTGGGTCAGCAGCGGGGTAAAGTTGGCCTGCAGCTCGTCGATCAGCCGCTGGGGCGGGAAGTAGGGATTCACCAGATAGCAGAAGTCCAGCAGCTGGGGATAACGCCAGTAGCCGCCGTAGCGTCCCTGCATCAGGCTGACCTTGAAGTCCGGGTCCTGGGCAAACATGGACGAGGCGATATCCAGATCCTGGATGTCGTCGATCTCGTACCAGAGCTGGCCGTTCAGGCGCTTGGCCCGGATCTCGGGGTCATCCAGCATGGTGATGACCCGCAGGACCTGCTCATAGTACTCGTTGTTGCCCAGGGCCTTGGAGTACGCCTCCAGGAAGGGGACGTAGTGGGTCTGGGAAAAGTGGCGGCCGAACTTATAGATATTGACGGTCTTATAGTACTCGCCGGCCTCCTGGAACTTGAAGCTCTTCCCCGGAACGAAGGACTCGATGCTGTCATCTGCCCCCAGCTTCACGCAGGTGCCGTCCATCCAGCTCTCATACTTGTCCACCAGAGCCAGCGTCTCCCGGGGGTCGTCCAGCAGCTGGTCGATGACGGAGTCCTCAAAGATCAGATCCGACTCAAACAGCAGGGTATCGTCCTGGCAGAGGTAGTCCTTGGCCAGGGCCAGCGAATAGATATTGTTGGTCTTGTCGTAAATGGGGTTATGGACATAGACAATAGGCGTCCGGATGCCCAGGGTGTCGATGTACTCCATGAGCTTCTCGCCCTCATAGCCCACCACGATGACGATGCGGGACAGATGGCGGCGCTCGATCTGATGGAGCATCCGGTCGATCAGGGCCACGCCGTTGACCTGTACCATGCACTTGGTCCTGTCCTGGGTCAGCTCCTTCAGGCGTTTGCCCATGCCCGCTGCCAGTATGATTGCCTGCATATGGTCTCCCCTTTTCTGTCTGGAGTTTTTGATGCCCTATTATACCCCATGCGGCGGAAATGTGCAATGGCAGACAGGCGAAAAATGCGAAATTCCGGGTCCGGGCCATTGCATTCCTCCCGGCAGCATGATATGATAGAGAAAAAAGAAGGGAGCTGAAAAGATGAGCATGATCTCCTGCTGAACATCTGGCGCAATATGCTTCGGGCGGCGTTGACCGCCTGGTTCGTTGTGCCTTTTCGCGGGAAATCGGTTCATCTCTCGGCTCCATGCATGGTGCTGCCCTGCCCTTTTGCGGGCACAGTATGTGCATTTGGCTGCGGGAATCGTTTCCCGCAGCCATTTTTGCTATAGGAGGCATAACCATGTCCTTGATTCAAGTATCCAACCTGACCTTCTGCTACGAGGGCAGCTGCGACAACATTTTTGAAAACGTCAGCTTCCAGATCGACACCGACTGGCGGCTGGGTCTCACCGGCCGCAACGGCCGGGGAAAAACCACCCTGCTCCGGCTTTTGCAGGGAATGTACCCCCACCGGGGAACCATCCGCGCCAGCGTGGGCTTCGACTATTTCCCCTACACGGTGCCGGACCCGGAGGAGTGCCCCCTGGAGCTGCTGCCGGCCATCTGCCCGGAGGTGCCCCAGTGGTGCTTTCTGCGGGAGCTTGCGCCGCTGGAGGTCCCGGAGGAGGCACTGTACCGCCCGTTTTCCACGCTCTCCGGCGGGGAGCGGTCCAGAATTCTGCTGGCCATGCTCTTTTCCCGGGACAACCGCTTCCTGCTGATCGACGAGCCCACCAACCATCTGGACCGGGCAGGCCGGGAGCTGGTCAGCCGCTATCTCAGGAGCAAACGGGGCTTTCTGCTGGTGTCCCACGACCGCGCGTTTCTGGACGGCTGCGTGGACCACATCCTCTCCATCAACCCCAGCGGCATCGAGCTCCAGCGGGGCAATTTCTCCTCCTGGTACGAGAACAAGCAGCGCCGGGACGCCTACGAGCTGGCCCAGAACGTCCATCTGAAAAAGGAGATCGGGCGGCTGAAGGAGGCAGCCCGGCAGTCCAGCGCCTGGGCCGACCGGGTGGAGAGCACCAAGATCGGCGCAAACTCCGCCAAGGCCAAGGGCGAGGCCGACGCCATGGGCGGACGGGCCTTCATCGGTGAGCAGTCCCGGCGCATGCAGCAGCGCCGCAAGAATCTGGAGCGGCGGCAGCAGAACGCCATTGAGGAAAAATCCGCCCTGCTGAAAAACCTGGAGACCAACCAGCCCCTGAAGCTGCATCCCCTGACCCACCACGCAAGGCAGCTGGCGCTGCTGCGGGACCTGACCATCTGCTATGGCAGCGCGCCGGTGTGCTCCGGCGTCTGCTTCCAAGTGGAGCAGGGGGAGCGCATCGCTCTCTGCGGCCCCAATGGCTCCGGCAAGTCCAGTATTCTGAAGCTGCTGTGCGGCCAGGACATCCCCCACACCGGGACCCTGGAGCTGGCCGGCGGACTGGTCATCTCCTATGTGCCCCAGGACGCATCCGGCCTGCGGGGCAGCCTGCGGGACTACGCCGCCCGCTGCGGCATTGACGAGACCCTGTTCAAAACCATTCTGCGCAAGCTGGGCTTTGAGCGGGTGCAGTTTGAGAAGGACATGTCCGACTATTCCGCCGGGCAGAAGAAAAAGGTTCTGCTGGCCCGGAGCATGTGCCAGTCCGCCCACCTGTATATCTGGGACGAGCCCCTGAACTATGTGGACGTTCTCTCCCGCATCCAGATCGAGGAGCTGCTGACGGCCTTCCGCCCCACCCTTCTGTTCGTGGAGCACGACCGCATGTTCTGTGACAGGATCGCCACAAAGCTGGTGGAGCTTTGAGTGCGCAAACCGGCCCCGGCGCAAAAGCGCCGGGGCCGGTTTGTGTAAGCACAGAGCAATTTTATCGCTGACCCTTGTCGTAGGGGATGCCCTCGGCCTTGGGGGCCCGGGACTTCTTGGAGGTGAAGGCCAGCACCAGCAGGGTGATCAGGTACGGCAGCATCCGGTACAGGTGGGCGCTGATGCCGATGTCGGCCAGCAGGAACACGCCGTCGCCGTTGATGTCGATGCTGGCATATGCCGCGGCGATGCACTTGAACAGGCCGAACAGCAGGGACGCGCCCGCGATGTTCAGAGGCTTCCAGTTGCCGAAGATCATAACGGCCAGAGCCAGGAAGCCGAAGCCCGCCACGTCGCCGTTGGAGGAGCAGTTGGCGGTGGTCATGGCGTACACAAAGCCGCCCATGCCCGCCAGAGCGCCGGAAATGGTGACGCCGGCATAGCGCATCCTGTAGACGTTGATGCCCAGGGAGTCCGCCGCCTGGGGATTCTCGCCGCAGGCCCGCAGACGCAGGCCGAACTTGGTCTTGTACAGGATGACGGACAGGATGATGAACAGCAGGATGCAGATGTAGGTGGCCAGATAGATCTTGTTCAGGAAGGTTTCCCCAAAGAAGCCCCAGTCCACGCTCTTGTCCACGCCGAAGGTGGACTTTTTCAGCATGAACCAGCTGGCAGAGTCGCCGGTGGCCATTTGCAGGGTATTCTGGTTGGCGATGATGCGGATCAGGAACAGCACCAGAGCGGGGGCCATCAGGTTCAGCGCCGTGCCGCCGATGGTCTGGTCCGCCCGGAGGTTGATGGACGCAAAGCTCAGCAGCAGGGAGAACACCGCGCCCATGGCCGCCGCCACCAGCATGGTCAGCAGCTCCAGCCCCTGAAGGGCCACCCAGTCGCCGGCCTGCTTGGCGGCCAGCACCGCCTCGGAGCCCTGCATCAGCCGCACGAACAGCACGCCGATGAAGGCGCCGAAGATCATGATACCTTCCAGGGCCAGGTTGATGATACCGCTGCGCTCGGCGAACACGCCGGCCAGGGCCACGATCATCAGGGGCACCGCATAAATAAGCGTCTGTTGGATCAGGAACGTCATGCCTGGTCGCCTCCTTCCTCCGTCTGAGCCGCTATCGGCTCTGCCGGTTCCGTGGGTTCCTCCGCCGGTTCCTCCGCCGGTGCGGCGTCCGCCGCCGGGGCGGCAGTCTCCTCCACATGGGCGTGGGGCTTTTTCTTCCGGGACAGCATCATGCGGATGGCCAGGGAGAAGGCGGACAGATACACGATGACGGAGATGATCACGTCGGTGATGTATTCGTTATAAGCCGTCAGGTTGGTCAGCTGCTGGCCCACGATGTTCAGCATGGCCATGAAGATGCCGGTAAACACCACGGCGATGGGGTTGTTCAGTGCCAGCAGGGCCACGGGGATGCCGTTGAAGCCCACGGCGGGCAGGGACTGATAGGTGGACCAGTAGAACTCCGTGTTGCCGGACAGCCAGTACAGCGCAGCGCCGGCGCCGGCCAGCGCACCGGCGATGGCCATGGACAGCACGATGTTGCGCTTGTCCCGGATACCGGCATAGCGGGCGGCGTGGCGGTTGGCGCCGCAGGCCTTCAGCTCATAGCCCAGGGTGGTCTTGTTCATCAGGATGTACATGGCGATGGCGATGACAATGGCCACCAGGATGCCGCCGTTGACCTGGGAGCCGGGGAACAGCATGTCCAGGCCCAGCTTGGGCGTGGCCACGCCGTTGAAGGTGGTCTTATAGATGTAGCCGGACTTGGTGCTCTCGGTGAGGTTCTTGAAGCTGCTGATGTCGAACATCCAGGTCACCAGGTTGGCGGCGATCCAGTTGGTCATGATGCACGCCAGCACCTCGTTGATGTTCAGCAGGGCCTTTACCAGGCCGGGGATCGCGCCCCACAGAGCGCCGGACAGGCACCCGGCCAGGAAGGCCAGCACCCAGATGATGCCCACGGGCACGGACTCGGAGGGGATGGACAGGGCCACCATCAGGGTGACCATGGTGGAGATCAGATACTGACCGGGGGCGCCGATGTTGAACAGGCCGGTCTTGAAGGCCACGGCCACGGAAAGTCCCGTCATGATCAGGGGCGTTGCCCGGAACAGCATGTTGCCCAGGTTCACGGCGTTGAAGCCCCAGGTCAGGGTACCGGCGGCGTCCCGGCCGGTGCTGAAAATACCGGCAAAGATGATGCGGATACCGTCCCACGCGCCGGTCAGAGAGATCTTCTCATTGCACAGGCCCACGATGAGCACGGCGATGCCGCCCACCAGCAGACCCGCCAGAATGGAGATCAGGGATGAGAGCACCTTTTTGGTGCCGTCTTTTTCGTAAAGCGCTGCCAGTGCGTTCTTTTTCATGCCTGGTCACCTCCCATATCATCCCGCTTGGCGCCGGACATGTACAGGCCCAGCTCGGCCACGGTGGTGGTTTTCGGATTCAGCTGGCCCACAAGCTGGCCCTCGTACATCACCAGGATGCGGTCGGACAGGCTCATGACCTCGTCCAGCTCCAGAGACACCAGCAGCACCGCCTTGCCGCGGTCCCGCTCGGCCACCAGCTGGCTGTGGATATACTCGATGGCGCCCACGTCCAGGCCGCGGGTGGGCTGCACCGCCACGATCAGGGACTTATCCCGGTCCACCTCGCGGGCGATGATGGCCTTCTGCTGGTTGCCGCCGGACATGCTGCGCACGATGGTCACGGGGCCCTGGCCGCTGCGGACATCGTATTGGTCAATAAGCCGCTGGGCATATTCCCGGACGGCGGCGTTCTTGATGAAGCCTGCCGTCTGGAACTGGGGCTCCAGATACCGCTGGAGCACCATGTTCTGCTCCAGGGTAAAGTCCAGGATCAGGCCGTGCTTATGCCGGTCCTCGGGGATATGGCTCATGTTTTCGCCCCGGTGGCGGATGGAGGCGTGGGTAATGTTCTTGCCGCACAGCTCCACAGTGCCGCCGGTGATTTTGTCCAGGCCCGTCAGGCCCTGGACGAACTCCGTCTGACCGTTGCCGTCGATGCCGGCGATGCAGACGATCTCACCGGCCCGGACCTCCAGGCTCACGTCGTGGACGGCGTCCCGCTTGTGCTGATGGGAGGCCACGCACATGTGGCGCACCCGCAGCACGGGGTCCTTGGGCTGGGCGGGCTCCTTCACCACCTGCAGCTGCACCGGGCGGCCCACCATCATGTTGGACAGTTCCTGCTTGTTGGTGTCGCAGGTGTTCACCGTGCCCACATAGCGCCCCTTGCGCAGAACGGTGACCCGGTCCGCCACGGCCATGATCTCGTTGAGCTTGTGGGAGATGAACACTGTCTCTTATACACATCTGACGCTGCCGACG
>ENA-OYXT01000214-OYXT01000214.1-human-gut-metagenome-genome-assembly--contig:-NODE-214-length-25313-cov-5.099533_pt1 | contig 25313 bp, 23 predicted proteins | sample MGYA00244218_ERZ653423 | MGnify/ENA primary metagenome ERZ653423 (study PRJEB26926, sample SAMN06165035) | human gut metagenome | biome: ENVO:00009003; feature: ENVO:2100002; material: ENVO:00002003... | reverse complement strand
GGCTCGGAGATGTGTATAAGAGACAGGCAGTCACATGAACATACCGATCCATTGTTGTTTTGATGCTGGCATGACCGAGCAATTTTTGCAGCACTTTTGGCTGCATCCCGCTTTCGATTGCACGCGTTGCATAGGTGTGGCGTAAAGCGTGCATACAGAATTTTTCAATTCCCGCTTCGTCGCAGAGCTTATATAAGTAGGTATCAATTGTATCCTTTCCGCGCTTGCGAAAAAGGACGCACTACTACAAATAAATTATAGCATATAACGTCCTTTTTCTCAAGCCGTTGCGTGAAAAAACTCTCCGCCTATTTGTAAATTTTTCGGAACCTCTTATATCACCAGCTTCTCACTGATGAATTGTTCAAACTCCTTTCGCTTGACCAGTTTCTTTGTGCCGACGAAAAGCACGAACGGGCAGTTGGGCGTTCTCAGCATACTGTCGATCCGGCAGAGGGGGATGCCGTCCGAGGATACTTCTAACCATCCGCTTCCGTCCATCTTGGTGTCGTACCGAGCCCTGAGCCGGTTGGCTCATTCTTTCTGCAGCATATCTGATTTCTCCTTTTTAGGGTAATAAAAAGGCAGATAGATTTTTGCTTTCTATCTGCCTGTGTATCTGATATTTACTTTTCGGGAGTTCAAGTCTATCCACAAAGGGAAAACGGCGATTTTACATCTGCGTTTGGGCAGCAAAAAAGCCCGATATAATCGGGCTTTTCGCAGGAGACATCTTTTTTGTCTCCACATTATGGTCCGAGTGTTGAGATTCGAACTCAAGGCCTCTTGAACCCCATTCAAGCGCGATACCAAACTTCGCCACACCCGGATAGCCAACCGAATCACTCAAGTCAGCTTGATTACTATACCACACCTTTTCGGGGAATGCAAGGGGTTTTTTGAAATTTTTCCGTTTTTTTAGTAGCCATACCGTTTCCGCTTGGCCAGCAGGAAGATACCCGTGGCGACAACGGCCATGACCTCCGCCGCCACGATGGACATCCAGATGCCGTCCAGCCTCCACAACAGCGGGAACAGCAGCACCGCTCCCACCTGGAACACCAGGGCCCGCAAGAACGCGATGATGGCCGAGGTGAGCCCGTCGTTCAGGGCCGTGAAGAAGGACGAGCCGTAGATGGCGAAGCCCGAGAACAGGAACGAGAACGAGAAAATGGAGAAGGCGTGGGACGTCATCCGGAACAGTCCCGGGTCATACCCCACATACAGCCGGGACAGCGGCGCGGCCAGAACCTGCCCCGCCGCCAGCATGCACACCGCGCACACGGCCAGCAGGCCGCCGCTGCGCCGCAGCAGGCCCCGCAGCTCCCCGCGGTTTCCGGCCCCATAGTGGAACGACACAACAGGGGCCGCCCCCACGGAATAGCCGATATAGATGGCCTGGAAGATCATATTTACATACATCAGCACGCCGTAGGCAGAGACACCGTCCTCTCCGGCGTACTTCATCAGCTGCACGTTATACAGCATGCTCACCAGGGACATGGACACGTTGCTCATAAACTCCGACGACCCGTTGGAGCAGGTTTTCAGCAGGGCGCGCAGGTCCATCCGGCATTTGCCCAGCCGCAGCAGGCTGCTGTTGGGCCGGGCGAAGTACACCAGGGGCAGGCTGCCGCCGATGAACTGGCTCAGGGCTGTGGCCGCCGCCGCACCTGCCGCGCCCCAGGAAAACACCGCCACGAACAGGGCGTCCAGCGCCATATTGGTGACGCCTGCCGCCACGGTGATATATAGCCCCAGCCGCGGCTTTTCCGCCGTGGCAAACAGGCACTGGAACTCATATTGCAGCACATAAAACGGCAGGGCGATCAGGTTGATGCGGCCATAGATCAGGGTCTGCTCCAGAAGCTCCCCCTCCGCCCCCATCAGCACCGCCGCCGGGCGCAGGATCAGAAAGCCCAGGCCCGCCAGCACCACGCCGATGGCCGCCGAGACGTACACGATCATGGAGAAGATGTCGTTGGCCCGTTCCCGGTCCCCCTGGCCCATGGTCTTGGCGATAAGCGCGCCGCCGCCGGTGCCGAACATGAACCCCACGCAGCCTAAGCCCAGCAGCACCGGGATGATAAGATTCACCGCCGCAAAGGGCGTCTTTCCCGCGTAATTGGACACAAAAAAGCCGTCCACCACGCCGTAAACCGCGGTAAAGATCATCATGGTGATGGACGGCAGCGTAAACCGGATCAGCCTGCCGCAGGTGAAGTGGTCCGATAATTGAATGGACGCTTTGCTCATGACTCCTCCTTGATTTCCTTCGCTTTTTCCCCCAGGGCCTCCTGAAAGCGTCGGGTCAGCGCCAGATATTGCTCCACATCCGCCTGGGGCCAGGCGGCAAACACCTGGTTCTCCGCCTGGATTACCCGCAGGGCGGTCCGGCAGGCCAGTCCCTCTCCCGCCTCCGTCAGGCACACGTCCTTGCCCCGTCCGGCGGCCTCCAGATAGATCAGGCCCTCCCGCTCCATCCGCCGCAGGGCGGAGTTGACGGTCTGCTTGCTCATGCCTCCCAGGCGGCAGACCTCCCGCACAGAGCAGCGCCCCCCGGTGTCGCACAGGGTATACAGCACGCCCATCACGCTGTCCGGCAGGCCCCAGTGCTGGGCCATTTCATGATAAACCGCGTCGGTTTCCTGCAAAAGGTGGTTATACCGCCGCAGGTCCCGGGATGTATATTGCATAGGCTGCCGCCTCCCTTCCGTCCGAAATCATACCAAACGTATTATAGTACGATTTCGTACCTTTGTCAAGACGACACAAACCGCCGGTCCCGGGAAAGAGGGGACCGGCGGTTTGTTTTGTGGTAAAAGGAGAGAGAATAACAATGATAACAGCTTTCGGATTACGGGCCTATCATACCGTCCCGGCGGGAAAAAGTCAAGCGGTCCGGCCCACAGTTTACAGAACGTTCACAGGAAACCGGCAATCTGCCTATTGACGGCCGGCAGCCATGGTGGTAATATTTAGCTCGCTAACATTTAGTATGCTAAGTATTAAAAGTCAGAAGAAAGGAGAAAACTATATGGACTGCGAGAAGAAGCCCGAGCTCATCGGCCCGCTGCTGGGCTACTGCAATCATCGGGCATATCTGAGCATGGACAAAAAGCTGCGGCGCTATGGCGTCACGCCCATCCAGTGCCGGACCCTGACGTATCTGCACCGCCAGCCCGGCCCCGTGACCCAGAAGCAGCTGCAGCAGCATCTGGCCGTGAAGCCCTCCACCGTCAACGGCATTGTGGACCGTCTGGTGGAAAAGGGCATGCTGACCCGCGCCCCCGGCGAAACCGACGCCCGCTGCCGCATCCTGCGGCTGACGGCATGCGGCCAGCAGTTTTATGACGACTTCGTTTCCATCACCCATGAAATAGAGACCCTGGTCCAGCGGGGCATGACCCCCCAGGAGGTGGATACGCTCCGCCGGCTCCTGCTGCGGGCGGCGGAAAACCTGACATCGGAGGAGGACAACGCATGATTCGTAAATTAGCTCCCTATACCAAGGGATATCGTATCTGGATCATCTTGGGCGTTCTGTGCTCAGCCGGCGAGGCCGTGCTGGAGCTGCTGCTGCCCAAGGCCATGAGCCAGATCGTGGACGTGGGCATTGCCAACGGCGACAAGGAGTACATTCTGGCCATGGGCCTGAAAATGATCCTCATGGCCCTGGCGTCCCTGGTGATGGGCGTGGGGGCGGCGGCTCTGGCCGCCCGGGCCGGTATGGGCTTCGGCGCCAACGTCCGCGCCGCGGAATATGCCCAGGTGCAGCGGTTCTCCTTTGCCAACATTGAGCATTTTTCCACCGCATCCCTGATCACCCGGCTCACCAACGACGTTTCGTCGGTGCAGATGACCCTGATGATGGGCATGCGCATGCTGGTCCGGGCCCCGGTAATGCTGATCACCGCCCTGGTCATGGCCCTGACCATCGGCTTGCAGCTGAGCCAGGTATTCCTGGTGGTGCTGCCGCTGCTGCTGATCCTGGTGGCCATCGTCATCCGCTATGTGGGGCCGTTTTTCACCGCCCTGCAAAAGTCCACCGACGATCTGAACCTGGTGGTCCAGGAGGATCTGAACGCCATCCGCGTGGTGAAATCCTTCGTCCGGGAAAACCGGGAGCAGGAGAAGTTTGCCCAGCGCAGCGACACCCTCCGGGATACGGCGGAGCGGGCCTACAGCTTCGTGGTGCTGTTTGTCCCCCTGGTGACCCTCATCATGGGCGGCACCATCATGGCCATCATGTGGCTGGGCGGCCACTATGTGGTGGGCGGCTCCATGCTCTCCGGCGACCTGATCGCCTTCTTCACCTACGCCTCCGAAATCCTCATGTCCCTGATGATGGTGGCCATGGTGATGATGGTGCTGACCCGGTCCATCGCCTGCGGCAAGCGCATTGTGGAGGTGCTGGAGGAGCAGCCCGAGATCACCGACTCCGCCGCCGACCCGGCCCTGACCGTGGAAAACGGCGACGTGGACTTTGATCATGTCTATTTCAAATACCACAAGGACAGCGACGCCTGGAACCTGGAGGATGTCTGCCTGCATATCGACAGCGGCATGACCGTTGGCATCCTGGGCGGCACCGGCAGCGCCAAGAGCACCCTGGTGAGTCTGATTCCCCGGCTGTATGAGGCCACGGAGGGCGTTGTGTCCGTAGGCGGACATGACGTCCGGGAATACACCATGGAGGCTCTGCGCCAGGGCTGTGCCATGGTGCTGCAAAAGAACACCCTGTTCTCCGGCACCATCCGGGAAAATCTCCGCTGGGGCCGGGAGGACGCCACCGACGCCGAGATGGAGGAGGCCTGCCGCATGGCCTGCGCCGACGAGTTTATCTCCCGCATGCCCGACGGCTACGATACCCACATTGAGCAGGGCGGCTCCAACGTGTCCGGCGGCCAGAAGCAGCGCCTGTGCATTGCCCGGGCCATTCTCCGGCGGCCCCGGGTGCTGATCCTGGACGACTCCACCTCCGCCGTGGACACCGCCACCGACGCAAAGATCCGGTCCGCCCTGCGCCGGGCCCTGCCCGGGTCCACCAAGCTCATCATCGCCCAGCGCATCTCCTCCGTTATGGATGCGGATCTGATCGTGGTGCTGGACGACGGCAAAATTTCCGGCGCAGGCACCCATGACCGGCTGATGGCCACCAATCGGATCTATCAGGAGGTCTATAAATCTCAGCAGGAAGGAGCGACCATCGATGGCTGACAGCAAGAAGCAGGTCCGCCCCGGCGGCCCCCACGGCCGGGGACACGGCTATCAGCGGCCCCAGGATCTCCGGGGCACCGTGGGCAAGCTCCTGGGCTACATCGGCCGCTACAAGGGCGCGCTGATCGTGGTGGCCGTGTGCCTGATCCTCAGCTCCGTGGGCTCCGTGGCCGGCAGCTATTTCCTCAAGCCCGCCCTGAACCACATTGTGGCCGGGGACTTCAAGGGCCTGTTCTGGATGCTGGTGGCCATGGGCGGCGTGTTCCTGGCCTCCGCCGGGTGCTCCTATGCCTATTCCCGCCTGATGGTCCGCATCTCCCAGCGGACCGTGGCCACCCTGCGTCAGGATCTGTTCAACAGGCTCCAGGCCCTGCCCCTGCGGTATTTCGACACCCACCAGTCCGGCGACCTGATGAGCCGCTTCACCAACGACATGGACACCGTGTCCGATATGATCGGCAACAGCTTCGCCAGCGTGGTGTCCAACCTCATCACCTTTGTGTGCACCGTGTTCATGCTGGTTTACCTGAACTGGGCCCTGACCCTCATCACCTTCGTGTTCCTGGGTCTGATGCTCCTGGTGGTCAAAAGCGTGGGCGGCCGCAGCCGCGTCAGCTTCCAGCAGCAGCAGGCGGCCCTGGGCAGCCTCAACGGCTACATTGAGGAGATGATCGAGGGCCAGAAGGTCATCAAGGTCTTTCACCACGAGCAGAAGACCCTGGACGAGTTCGCCGCGCGCAACAGCGCCTATCGCGACGCCGCCGCCATGGCCCAGACCTATGCCGGGTCCATGATGCCCGCCATGGGCAACCTCTCCCGCATCAACTACGCCGTCACCTGCTGCGTGGGCGGCCTGCTGTCCATCTCCGGTGTGTTCGATATCGGCTCCCTGGGCGCGTACCTGCTGTATGTCAAGCAGGTGTCCCAGCCGGTGGGCCAGATCAGCCAGCAGGTGAACACCCTGCTGGCCGCCGTAGCCGGCGCGGAGCGCATTTTTGCCGTGATGAACGCCGACCCCGAGACGGATGAGGGCCGCACCACCCTGGTGCGGGTGCTGAAGGACGGCGATTCCCTGACGGAGACGGACCGCCGCACCGGCCATTGGGCCTGGAAGAAGCCCGACGGCTCCCTGACGGAGCTGCGGGGCGACGTGCGCTTTGACCATGTGGACTTCGGCTACGACCCGGAAAAGACGGTGCTCCACGACGTGTCCCTGTTTGCCAAGCCCGGCCAGAAGATCGCCTTCGTGGGCTCCACCGGCGCGGGAAAGACCACCATCACCAACCTGATCAACCGGTTTTATGACATTCAATCCGGCTCCGTCACCTATGACGGCATCGACGTCCGGGACATCCGGAAGGACTCCCTGCGCCGCTCTCTGGGCATTGTTTTGCAGGATACCCACCTGTTCACCGGAACCGTGGCCGACAACATCCGCTACGGGAAGCTGGACGCCACCGATGAGGAGGTCCGCGCCGCGGCCAGGCTGGCCAACGCCGACACCTTCATCCGCCACCTGCCCCAGGGGTACGACACCGTCATCACCGGCGACGGCGGCAGCCTCAGCCAGGGGGAGCGCCAGCTGCTGGCCATTGCCCGGGCCGCCGTGTCCGATCCCCCGGTGCTGATCCTGGATGAGGCCACCTCCTCCATCGACACCCGCACGGAGAAGCTCATCGAGCAGGGGATGGATTCCCTGATGGCCGGGCGCACGGTGTTCGTCATCGCCCACCGGCTCTCCACCGTCCGCAACGCCCAGGCCATCCTGGTGCTGGAGCAGGGCCGCATCATCGAGCGCGGCGACCATGCGGAGCTCATGGCCCAAAAGGGCCGGTACTACCAGCTCTGCACCGGCCAGGAGGAGCTGTCCTGACCCAAAAAACGCAAGAAACAGCCGCCGCAGAGCAAGCTGCGGCGGCTGTCAGACTGTCAAAAAGGGCAGGACTCTTTTTCGTAAACGAGAGGCGGAGGTCACTTCCTCTTTTTCCGCACCAGCAGCCAAACCGCCGCACCGGCGGCTACAGCTGCGGCCGCGGCCAGGCCGATCCACAGGACGGTATGGCTCTGCGCCTGCTGCTCCGGCTGGGCGGTGTCTGCCGTGGCCGCGTCAGGAGCGGAGTCCTTGGGTGCATCGGGAGCCGTGACCGGATCCCCCGTGGAGGTCTCCGGCGCAGCCGGGTCCGCTGCGGGCTGATCTCCCGTTGGCTGGTCCGCCGGCGTTTGGCCTCCGGCAGAGCCGCCGGAGGTCGTTCCACTGGAGGGAACAGTCCCGCCGGACCCCGCGCCGCTGCCGCCATAGGTGTGGATAAACTGGAACGGCGCGCTCATATCATTGGTCCGGAACACCGTCAGATGATCGATGTACGGCGGCAGCTCAATACGGAATACGGCGGGCGAAACACTCCAGTTTCCGGAGCCCGACGTCATCTTCTGCCGCACATAAAACTCCCTCAGATAGTTGTTGTTCTGCTCATACTCGCAGGTGTGGACCGTCAGAACGCCGTGGTACGTTCCCGGCCCGTTGGTCTCGATGACGGTGCCGGTGATGGGCACGGTTTTCCCCATGGGGTGGGAATAGTTATACGCCTCGATGGCAAAGGTGGCCGGACCCGGCGCCTGGCTGCCGTTTTGCTTCACCACCACCGTATAGGGCACCTCCATTACGCGCTCCATACCCCGTGACTGGTCATATTCCGCCCGGAACCGCATCTCCGGCTTGTCATAGAGGTTCCCGTCCTGATACGTCCACGTGACGCTGTATCCGGAGTCCCCCTTGACGGCGTGACCGGTGACGTCGATCTCACTGGAGCGCCTGGCCCAGCTCTCCGGCAGTCCGTCATACCACAGGTCCACCGTGAATGTGAACGTGCCGGCCTCCAGCAGGCTCTGGGCCACGGAAACGGTCATGGTAAAGGGATACGTTCCCACGCCGTTGGTGGAAAGCTCCACGTTTTCGCACCGGACATTGGGGTTGCGCTTTCCCCTTCTGTTGAAGGCCTCCCACAGGGTGAGCACCTGGGCCGTGGGCGGCACGTTGTTGAGCTGCACCACCTCCAACACCCCGGGCAGAGCAAAGGGGTAATATGCCTCTTCCTCCGCGCCCGCTCCCGCCGGGGCCATGGCCCACATGCACACCAGGCACAGCACCGCCGCCAACCATTGCTTGTAGGTTTTTCTCATCTCTTTTCCTCCCGTAAATGTATATTTCCATTTTATCATGCACGAGCGCTGAATGCAACCATAAACTGGCGTTTTTCGGATGCACCCACAAAAAAAGGCAGTCTTTCGGCCCGCCAAGCGGCAAAAACGCCGGTATCGCAGCGATACCGGCGTTTTTGCTATAGGGGGGAAGGGGGAAATCAGCGAAGTCAGGCAGACCGCCGAGCGGTCCTGCTTCGGTTCCAGGGCCTCGGAGGTGGCCCTGAATATAAATTCATTATACACGGTCGATATTGAAAAATCAACCTGAATTTTGAAAAAATTTCAAAATTTCTGTATGTCACCGCAGCACCGCGCACAGTAAGGTCAGGTATCGCGGCAGCTTATCCCGCCGGGGCCACAGCAGCTCCCAGCCCAGCTCTCCCCGGGCAGCGGCCCCCACGTCGCAGCCCAGAGATTCCAGACTGTAGCCCACCGCCTCCGGATGGCGGCAGGGCCGCCCTGCGGGCCGGGTACACGCCGCGCACAGCATGCACCCCCCGGTGGTCAGCACCGCCGCTCCGGGATACAGCGCCCGCAGATGTTCGTCCATCCGTCGGGCGTGGGCGGCGGTCAGCTCCCGGGTATATTCCGCCAGCTCCTCCGGCGTGAACCGCCGCTCCAGCAGCTCCCGGGTAAAGTGGAACTGCATCCCCCGCAGCAGCACCGTTTCATACCGCCCCCAGTATTCCGCCGCCGGAACGTCATAGGGCGGGCACGTCCAGTACCGCCCATAGTCCGGGCAGGGGCGGCACCCGGCGGTGGGGTCCTTCAGGTCCACATACCGCCTGACGAATTCCTCCGCCGGCACCTCCGCCCCGGCCTGTACAATGGTATAGCCGCTTCCGTTCATCCGTTTCCCTCTCCGATCTCATAGCCGCTGAAGTTGTACAGCGGCCCCACCCGGGTCTCGCCGTTCATGGTGGACAGCAGCAGCATCTCGCACCCGTCGGAGAGCCCCGCCTCATCCACGCCATAGAGCAGGGTATGGAAATCCTCCGCAAAGACCCGGACACTCTCTGCCGCCGCGCCGTGGGCCAGATGCCGGGACCGCACCAGCCGCTCCCGGCCGCCGGTCAGGCTCAGCAGCTCATAGAGCTGCTCCTCCGCCGTCCGGCCATAGCGCAGAAGCTCCCACTGCCCGCCGTTCCGGTGCAGGAACAGGGCCTCATCCCCGTTCTGTCCCACCGGGCCGGAGGACCACACCTCCGTGCCGTCATACCGCAGCACCCGGAGTCCTCCGTTCTCTGCCGTAAGGCGCTCCGCCAGTCCGTCGCCGTCCATGTCCACATAGGTTATCGCCGCCGTGCCGTCAGGCCGGGACACCCCCAGCCCCAGCAGCACAGCATACCCCGGATGGTGCACCAGGTCCTCCGACACGGCGAAGGCTTGGGTCTTGACCTGATCGTACCACGCCTGAGCGGAGAGGAGCCCGGCATAGGGAGTCACATCCTCACCCATGTCCGCCAGCAGATCCTGGCACACCGCCATCATGGCCGCCTGCATCCCATACCCGCCGTTATACCGGCACTCCAGCATGGTGAAGCAGTACCGCAGGGTGTCCGCCCCGCCGTCCAGCAGCCGCCGGTAATCCGGCAGCTGCCGCATAGCGGCCTCCACGGCCCCGGAAAAGCTGATGGCCGCCACGCTGTCGTCTCTGCTGACGCTGAGCAGCAGACGGTCCAGCTCCAGCACCCGCTCCGGCTCCAGCGGCACCGGCCGCAGCCGCAGCATCTCGAAAACTTCCCCGTCAGCCTGGTGATATTGCAGCAAATACAGCTGATCGTCCAGCCGCAGCAGCTGACAGCCGTCCTCCAGCTGGAACAGCCACCGCTCCTGGTACCCGCTGATGTCCGGGCTAAACCCCTCCGGGAACCGGCTGTCCCATTCCTCCAGGCTGACGCTCTGACCGCCCTGGATGGGATACTGACTGTACTTCTCCGGGTCCAGTGCGGTGGTCAGCTGCCCGTCGGCGTTCTCCTGATACCGGGCCCAGTATTTCACGGCTTCATCCCGGAATTGCAGCAGCTCCGCCGACAGGGGAGACGGGCTGGGCATCTCCGGCGTCTGATACACGCACTCCGCCGTCAGATACGTCCCGTCCTCCGGGAATGCCAGTCCCCGCCCGACGATGCTCAGTCTCGTGGAGCCGCTTTCCGTGGGCCGCAGGGCGATCTGCCCGTCCCGGGCGTATACCAGCCAGCGCTCCTGGCCGCCCCACCGGGCCCTGGCGCACCAGATGCGGCCCACGGAGCCGGAAGCATCCCCCTCCGTCCGCATCAGGTCCGCATATGCCATGCCGCCCTGCCACGCCGCCGGGGTCCAGGAAAAGTCATCTCCCTGTATCACATCCGGCCCGTCGGCGTTCTCCTTTGTCATCATCCGGTACACTCCGGGCAGCCCCATCCGCAGGGCCAGCTCCGTCCCTGCCGGAACCACCTGCACGCCCCGGGTATACTCCAGAATGGTCTGCAGCAGCTCCTCGCTGTTCACGCCGTAGAGCTTCCCCCGGTACAGCAGCATCAGCGGATACCCGCTGTCGCCGCCGTACAGAAGCTCCCGCTTTCCGGCAGTCCGCCCCATTTGCAGGCGGAAGGGCTCCCTCCCCTGGTCAAAGATATTGTATGCGTAGTTCTCCAGCAGAGGGAAGTCCTCCTCCGTCAGCCCGTTGAGCTGCTCCGCCAGCCGGGAGGTCAGCCCCGGCATTCCGGCCGGTGTCTGGGCAGAGTTCCCCTCCCACAGATACGTCACGTTCAGCCCCCCAGCCGTCACCCGGCTGGCCCACCCATAGGGGGTCCGGTCCCTGGGGTTGGTCAGCAGGCAGACCGCCGCCGCAGCGCACACCACCACAGCAGCCGCCGTCACCCACACGGCAGGCTTTTTATACCGCAGAGCCCGGCGGATGCGCCCCTTGACGCAGATCTCGCCGAAGGCCACCGGACACGCCGTCACCGCCCGCCGGGGTCCGGCGCAATTCAGAAGCGCCTGGGAATACGCCCGCTTGTCCGGCTCCTCCAGGTCCCGCAGCACCGCCTCGTCACAGGCGTATTCCATATCCCGGCACAGCAGGATATACGCCGCCCACAGCAGTGGGTTGAACCAGTACACCGCCAGCAGCAGAAACGCCAGGGGCTTCACCCAGTGGTCCCGGTGCCGGATGTGGGTCCGCTCATGGGCCAGCACATAGTCCCGGCTTCCCCGGTCCAGGCCGAAGGGCAGGTAAATGCGGGGCCGGATAAACCCCAGCACAAAGGGAGACGGGGCCTGTTCGCTTTCCCACACGCCGTCCTCCAGCCGCACCGCCGTCCGCAGCCGCACCCGCAGCCGCACATAGCTGCCTGCCAGATACAGCGCCATGGCCGCCATGCCCACACGCCACACCACCGCGGCGATGTGGCCCAGGCTCTGCCCCGTCCGGGCCGCCGTCTCCGCTGCCGCCGCACCGGCGGGACTGCCGACGGCGGGAAGCCCGCCGGATACCGCTGTTCCCGCCGCCGTCAGCACGTCTCCGGAGATAGGCTCCGTGGTGGGCACCAGGCTGACGCCGGCCCGGGGCAGCAGGTCCCCCGGCCACAGCAGCCGCACCGCCACAACGGCCCACAGGCCATAGTGCGCCGCCCGGGGCGCTTTTTTCAGCACCACCCGCAGCACCATCACCAGCAGCACCAGCCACCCGGCGGTAACCGCCCGGTTCAGAATGGTCAGAAAAAGCTGTTCCATGGTCAGTTCTCCTTTCCGCTGTCGTCAATAAGCTGCTGCAGCTGCCGGACCTCCTTTTCTGAAAGCCGCCGCCCCCGGGCAAAGGCCGCCACAAAGGCGGGCAGGGAGCCCTCAAAGGTCTTGTCCACCAGCTGGTCGATCTGGCTCTGCTGCACCTGCTCCTTCGTGACCAGACTGGTCACCACGGCGTTTTCATTTTTCACCACGCCCCGCTGGCTCAGCCGCCGGATCACGGTATAGGTGGTGGCCTTGGACCAGCCCAGCTGCTCCTGGCACAGATGCACCAGCTGGGTGCTGTTCACCGGCTCGTGCTCCCACAGGATCAGGCAGAACCGGTACTCGCTCTCGAATATCTGGGGTACGCTCATGGCACGCGCCTCCTTTCGGGTTGAATCTGTTAAACCTTACGGTAAGTTTAACAGATTCAACCTCTCCTGTCAAGGCTTTTTATTGACGGAAAACCGGGGGTGTGCTACACTGATAGGACGATCACAAACAGCTTGTGGAAAAGCCTGTCATTGCGCCGGGGCCCGGCGGCCCGCTGAGGGCAGCGGGCCCTACTTGGCTCTCCCTTTGGGAGAGCTGTCGGCGCAGCCGACTGAGAGGGTCCGTAGGGGCGTGGGCTCTGCCCCGCCCGAACCTGACTCCCATCAACAGCCTTTTTCCACAAACCGACTATCATCAAGCGAGGAATGCATCATGGAAGAAACCAGGAGCTTCGGCTATATCTGTCCCAAGTGCGGCAAGGCCGTTATGGCCCGGCGCAGCGCCTTTTCCCTGGCGGCGGCCGCCGCCCACATTGAGTGCCCCTGCGGCGAGTCCGACATGCTCATCGAGACCGACGGCTCCAAATTCCGCATGTGGGTGCCCTGCGGCCTGTGCGGCGAGACCCACCAGGCCGAGTGCAGCGCCGAGGCGGTGCTCCATGGCCGGGGCATCGGTCTGGCCTGCCCCAAAACCAGGCAGCTCTGCTGCTATATCGGCCAGGAGGAGCAGGTGTCCGCCCAGATGGAGCAGCTGGCCGTCCGGGCGGCCAAGGAGAAGGCCCAGGACCCGGAGGCCTTCACCGACAACATCATCATGTATGAGGTGCTGTCGGAGCTGAAGGACATTGCGGCCCGGGGCGGCATCCGCTGCCGCTGCGGCAGCACCCGCTATGGCATCCAGGTCCACCGGGACTCCGTGGATCTGTGCTGCCGGGACTGCGGCGGCAAGCTGCGTCTCCCCGCCGCCACCGACGAGGACCTGGACCGGCTCTGCTGCCAGATGTCCCTGACCATTCCGGGGAGGGCGTAATATGATCGGACTTCTCTCCAGGTGGTTCATCCGGGACCGGGACAACGTCACGGACCCCCGGGTCCGCCGGGCCTACGGCCAGCTGTGCGGCCTGGTGGGCATCGGCCTGAACCTGCTGCTGTTTGCCGGGAAGCTGTTTGCCGGCGCGGTCAGCGGGTCCGTGGCCATCACCGCCGACGCCTTCAACAACCTGTCCGACGCCGGTTCCTCGGTGGTGACGCTGCTGGGCTTCCGCCTGGCCGGAAAAAAGCCGGATCCCCATCATCCCTTCGGCCACGGGCGGCTGGAATACGTCTCCGGTCTCATCGTGGCGGGCCTCATTCTTCTGATGGGCGTGGAGCTGGCCAAAACGTCGGTGGAGAAGATCCTCCATCCGTCGGCGGTGGATTTCAGCGTGGCCGCCCTGGTGATTCTGGCGGCGTCCATCTGCGTAAAGCTGTATATGTGCCTGTATAACCGCCGCGTTGGCAAGAGGATCCACTCCGCCGCCATGGAGGCCACCGCTGCCGACAGTCTGTCGGACACGGCAGCCACCGCTGCGGTGCTGCTGGCCATGTGCATCGCCCGGTGGACCAGTCTGGACATCGACGGCTGGGTGGGCCTGGTGGTGGCGGGCTTCATCCTGTTCTCCGGCGTCAAATCCGCCCGGGAGACCATCAGTCCCCTGCTGGGCCAGCCGCCGGAAAAGGAGTTTGTGGACCGCATAGAATCCATCGTCCTGTCCCATCCGGCCATTCTGGGTCTCCATGACCTGGTGGTCCACGATTACGGCCCCGGCCGGGTAATGGTGTCTCTCCATGCGGAGGTCCCGGCCCACGGCGATCTGCTGGAGCTTCACGACATCGTGGACAACATCGAAATGGACCTGTCCCGGCAGCTGAACTGCCAGGCCGTGATCCACATGGACCCGGTGGTCACCGACGACGGCCTTACCGGTCCCCTCCGCAGCCGCGTGGCGGAGCTGGTGAAGCAGGTGGACCCCGCCATCACCATCCACGATTTCCGGGTGGTAGCCGGCCCTACCCACACCAATCTGGTGTTCGACGCGGTGGTGCCCTTTGACGAAAAGCTCACCGCCGCCCAGGCGGCGGACAAAATACGCGCCCTGGTCCGGTCCATGGATGACGGGCGCTACTTCGCCGTGGTGAAGGTGGAAAACTCGTACATTGGATAACAAACGGCAAAAAGGGAGACGGGCTGCGGCCCGTCTCCCTTTTTGCAGATTGCCAGTTTTCAGATCGCCCCGCCAAAAGCGCCGCGGCCGTCTTTATCCCACCGCGGTGCGGATGCCCAGCACGGTTACGGCCGCAGCCTCCCGGGCCCAGTAGCCGGGGGACAGGGGCCACCAGGTGACGCAGCCGATGGACCAGGGATCCAATCCGCCCCGCCTGGCCCACACGGCAGCCCGCAGCTGGTGAAAGTTGTCCGATGCGATGGCTACCCGGGTGGGCAGGCCCTCCTTCCGGATGAGCTCCGCCGAAAACGTCAGGTTCTCCTCCGTGGACCGGGACCGGTCCTCCAGGTAAATGCGGTCCGGGTGAATGCCCCGGGCCACCAGAGTGTTGCGGATGCAGGATGCCTCGGAAATGGGTTCGTTGTCGTTCTGTCCGCCGGAGGCTACGCACCGGCTCTCCGGATGGGCGGTCAGATAGTCATACGCCGCGTCGATGCGGTCCCGGAGCATCACCGTGGGCTCGCCGTTGGCGGACACCTGGCACCCCAGCACCACCACGGTGCAGTCCCCCTCCGTGGGCCGGTGCCCGGCCTGGATGCCCATCAGCACCATCACCGCCAGGACCACCGCCGCTCCCGCGCCCACCACGGCCGCCACGGCGCGGCACAGCCACCGGGGAAGCCGGTCAAAGAGCCGGGGGCACGAAAGCCATACGGACAGCAGGGTCAGGGGCACCATGGGGTACAGCATGCCCACATGCCAGATGCCCATAGCTGCCGGGACCAGGAAATACAGCTCCAGCAGTATGCACAGAAGCGCCCCGGCCATACGGAGCCAAAAGGCATATTTTTTCACATCACTTCTCCGCGATATGGTTGGCGATGCGCTGCATGATCAGGTCCAGGGCCACCAGGTTGTGGCCGCCCTCCAGCACCACGATATCCGCATACTTGCGGGTGGGCTCCACGAACTGCTCGTGCATGGGCTTCACCGTGGTCAGATACTGGGTCACCACCGACTGCATGGAGCGGCCCCGCTCCTCCACGTCCCGCAGGGCCCGGCGCAGAATGCGCACATCGGCGTCGGTCTCCACGAAGATCTTGATGTCCAGCAGGTCCCGCAGCTCCTTGCTCTGGAAGATCAGGATGCCCTCCACGATGACCACCTTGGCGGGCTTGATCTCCACCGTCTTGTCGGTGCGGTTGTGGATGGCGTAATCATACACAGGGCAGTAGATCGTCTCTCCCGCCTTCAGCTTTTTCAGGTCCCGGATCATCAGATCCGTGTCGAAGGCGTCGGGATGGTCGTAATTCTGCTTGCAGCGCTCCTCAAAGGAGCAGTCCTGCCGCTTGTAGTAGTTGTCGTGGTGCACCACGGCGATGTCGTCGCCGAACCGGGACACCAGATGCTCAGTGAGGGTGGTCTTGCCGCTGCCGGTACCTCCGGCGATGCCGATGAAGATGGTGTTCATATCGCTGCCTCCCGCATAAGACGATTCCGGAATGATTTCTGTTTGTATTATAGGGAACTTCCCGGCGGATTGCAAGGGAACATGTAAAAAAAGCATGAATTTCCAAGGATTTCAGTTGACGGCACCTTTGAAAATGAGTATGATAATAGGGAACAACTTTCGCCGCCCTTCGGCGTTTTCCAACGGAGGATATATTGTATGAAGCTCATCAAGTGCCCCAAGTGCGGAGAGATGTACTCCGACAGCTATAAAACCTGCCCCTTCTGCCAGGAGGACGAGGCCCTGAAGGGCCGGTCCGCCGCCCCCCACCGCAAGGTCACCAAGCACCGCCGGGCTCCCAGCATCCTGGGCCCCGCCATGGTGCTGGTGGTGGTATTGGCGGCGGTGCTGGTGGGTGTGCTGCTGTTCGGCGGCAAGGGCAGCGCCAATAAGCCCGCAGACAAGCCCCCGGTGGAGGAGCCCACGCCCACACCCACCGAGCCCCTGACCCTGGACCAGACCACCCTGAACATGAACCAGGGGGAGACGGCCACCCTCACTGTCACCGGCGCGGAGAATGTCCTCTGGACCAGCAGCGATCCCAACGTGGCCACGGTGGACGACAGCGGCACCGTCACCGCCGGCGTTCCCGGCACGGCCACCATCACCGTCACCACCGCCGACGGCTCCCAGTCTGCCGCCTGCACCGTCCAGGTAGCCACCCCCCTGCCGCCGGAGCCGCCCAAGGAGGAGCTGGGCCTGCGCTCCATTTATCAGGCCAAGGGAGAGACCATCTCTGAGTTCTCCACCAGCGTGGGCGCCGCCGTTCAGATGCGCGTAGACGGCACCGAGCAGACCATCACCTGGACCATCGAGGACCCCAAGATCGCCACCGTCACCGCCGACGGTCTGGTCACCGGCGTGGCCAAGGGCAAAACCGTTCTGAAGGCTACCGTGGGCGACCAGAGCGTCAGCTGCTTCGTCATCGTCAACTGAATCCCCGTATCCTCTCGCCCCGCAGCGCTGCTGCGGGGCGATTTTTTTGTCCGGGCGGGCGTTCCCGCCGCAAAAAACGTCACGAACCCATTGCGGTTCGTGACGTCACAGTCTGTCAAAAAAAGTTCTTTCCCTCCTGTATTTCCCCGCCGGTGCGCTCACTTCCCCTCCGCCGGGAACTGGCGGCCCGTGTGGTCGATGGTATAGTTTTCCGTATAGATCAGCTGCCCGATGGGCACCACGGTGTAGCCCTCCCGGATCATGTGCTCCAGCACCGACGGCAGGGCCTCCGGCGTGTGGAGGGCGGCGTTGTGGAACAGCACGATGGACCCGGGGCACAGCTTATCGCGGACCCGTTTGCAGATGGTCCCGGCGTCATAGTCCTTCCAATCCAGACTGTCCACGTTCCACTGGATAGGCTCCATGCCCATGGAGCGGATGGCGGAGATCACATGGTCGTCGTACTCGCCGTAGGGGCAGCGGATCAGCGTGGGCGTCACCCCGGTGGAGGCAGCGATGCGCTGGTTGCTGGCGGTAACATCCGCCACGATCTCCTCCGCCGTCATGCTGTTGTAGTGGTCGTGGTGGTTGGAGTGGCTCATGACCTCGTGGCCCGCATCGTGAAGGGCCTTTACCGACTCCGGGTATTTCTCCGCCCAGTCGCCCACGCAGAAAAACGTGGCCTTCACGTTGTACCGGGCCAGAATGTCGATAAGGATCTGGGTGTCCTCGTTACCCCAGGCGGCGTCGAAGCTGACGGAGCACATTTTCTGCTCCCGCTCCACGCAGTAGATGGGCAGCTGCCGCTGAGCGGAGGAAGCCACGATGCTGGGAGGGCAGCTGACCACATAAAATATGGCCCCTGCCAGCACCAGCGCCCCCAGTGCCGCCACCGCCCGCCGCCGCAGCAGAAATACCCGCACCTTTCCCTTGCCCATGGCCATCCCGTCCTTTACTGAGTTTGCTACAGCGTATGCGCGCTCCGGCTGCGGTATGACAGCACAAAGCCCCCGGCCGGGCCGGGGGCATGCTATTTTGTAACGCTTGTCGGAAAGCTTATGCCAGCAGCAGCTTATCGTCTGCCGCGTCGGTGCCGCCGGCCTCGGAAAAGAGCGCCAGCAGATCGGGTACGGTGAGCCTCTGCTTTTCCCGGCCGGCAATGTCCAGCACCACACGGCCGGCATCCATCATAATGAGGCGGTTGCCGTGGGCAATGGCGTCCTTCATATTGTGGGTCACCATCATGGTGGTCAGGCCGTTTTCGGCCACGATGCGGTCAGAGAGCTCCAGCACCTTGGCGGCGGTCTTGGGGTCGAGGGCGGCGGTGTGCTCGTCCAGCAACAGGAGCTTGGCCTTCTTCAGGGAGGCCATCAGCAGCGTCAGCGCCTGCCGCTGACCGCCGGAGAGCAGCCCTACCTTGGTGGTCAGTCGATCCTCCAGCCCCAGACCCAGTGGGGCCAGCAGGGCGCGGTATTGCTCCCGCTCGGCGTGAGAGATGCCCCATTTGAAGGTGCGGCGGCTGCCGCGGCGGGCGGCCAGCGCCAGATTTTCCTCGATCCACATGTCACCGGCGGTGCCCATCATGGGGTCTTGGAATACCCGGCCCAGATCGGCGGCGCGGCGGTGCTCCGGCTTGCGGGTGATGTCCTCACCGTCCAGCAGGATGGAGCCGCTGTCCACGGTGAACGTGCCTGCCACAGCGTTGAGCATGGTGGATTTTCCCGCGCCGTTGCCGCCGATGACGGTGACGAAATCGCCGTCATGGAGGGTCAGCGACAGGTCATCCAGCGCTGTTTTGGCGTTGACTGTGCCGGAGAAGAAGGTTTTGGAAATATGTTTTAGCTCAAGCATGGACGGTGCCTCCTTTGTGGGTGAGTTTTCCTTTCAGGTGGGGGATGGCCAGAAATACGGCCACGATTGCGGCGGACAGGAGCTTCAGATCATTGGTGTTCAGGCCCAGCTGCAAGACCACCTGCAAAACAAGGTAATAGACAATAGCGCCCAGCGACACCGACAGCATACGAAGGCCGAAGTTGCGGAACACCTTGCCCAACAGGCTCTCGCCGATGATGACGGCGGCCAGTCCGATGACGATGGCGCCGCGGCCCATGTTCACGTCCGCCGAGCCCTGATACTGGCACAGGAGCGCGCCGGAGAGCGCCGCGATGCCGTTGGAGAGGGCAAGACCCACCACCACGTTGCGCTGGGTGTTGATGCCCTGCGCCCGCGCCATGCGGGCATTGGCGCCGGTGGCGCGGATACCGCAGCCGATCTCCGTGCCGAAGAACCAGTACAGCGCGGCGATGAGCAGGGCGGTGACGAGCAGCAGCAGGGGCATGGGATTTTCCAGACTCAGCTGCCGCACAAAACGCTGGGATACGATCAGGTCGTACTTGTCCACGCTGACGGCCTGATTGGCCTTGCCGCCCATGATCCGCAGGTTTACGGAATAGAGCGCCAGCTGCGTCAGAATACCGGCCAGAATAGCGGGGATGCCGCAGCGGGTATGGAGCGTTCCGGTGATAAAGCCTGCCGCCGCGCCGCACAGGGCGGCGATGAGCAGCGCCAGCCACGGATTTACGCCGCCGCGAATCAGCATGACGCAGGCCGCGCCGCCCAGCGCCAGCGAGCCGTCCACGGTCAGGTCGGCCACGTCCAGAATGCGGTAGGTGATGTATACGCCGATGGCCATCAGTCCCCAGATGAGGCCTTGGGTGACGGCGCCCGGCAGCGCGTTGAGAAGCGAGGTGAGCAACATGTTATTTTCCTTCCTTTTCCTTGTCAGGCTCTGCCGCAGAAGGGCGATGGTGTTCGTTCTCCTGCGGCGGAGCCTATCCGTATGAGGGGGGAGGGGGATAGCCCCCTCCCGGTTACAGCTCAGGCGTTCAGCCCTCGATGGCGGTGTAGCCCTCCAGCGGAGTGATGTTCATCGTTTCGCACATGGCGGCGTTGTACTTGGGGGCAGCGGGAGCGTATTCGATGGGCATGGTGGAGATGTCCGCCTCGCCCTTGAGGATCTTGGCGGCCATCTTACCGGTGGTCATGCCCAGATCGTAGTAGTCGATGGACAGGGTGCATACGCCGCAGCCGGCGCACAGGCCGGCCTCACCGCACACGGCGGGTACACCGGCGGCGGTCAGGATGTTGGCGATGCTCTCGGTGTTGTTGGCAGCGGTGTTGTCCGTGGGGATGTAGATCACGTCGCTGGAAGCGGCGGCCTTTTCCGTCACGGCAGCCAGATCGTTGGAGTCGGTGAAGGCAAACTCCGTGCAGGTGATACCCTTGGCGGTGAGGTGCTTGGTGATCTCATCGATCTGGTAGCGTGAGTTGGGCTCGGCGGAGCAGAACAGCAGCCCCACCTTCTTGGCGTCGGGGAACCACTCGGTCACCATGGCGGCCTGCTTCTCCAGATCGGCAAGGTCGGAGGTACCGGAGATGTTGCCGCCCACGGTGCCGTCAAAGTCATCCAGATCCAGCGCCACGCCGTAAGCCGTAACGGCCGTGCCCAGAATGGGCACCTCGGAGGTGGCGGAGGCCGCGGCGGTCAGCGCCGGGGTGGCATTGGCCATGATGAGGTCTACATCAGAGGACAGAAAGCCGTTGATGATGGTGGAGCAGTTGTTGCTCTCGCCGGAGGCGTTCTGCACTTCGATGTTTACATCATCGCCCAGCTCCTCCTTCAGCGCATCCACGAAGCCCTGGGTGGCGGCGTCCAAAGCCGGGTGCTGGGCCAGCTGGCACACGCCCACCCGGTAGGTGGCCTTCCCGGCGTTATCGCCGCTGTTGTCGGGGGCATCGGTCTTGCCGCAGGCTGCCATGCTGACGATCATGACCAGCGCAAGGAACAGTGTAAACAGTTTTTTCATGGTGTTTCTCCTTTTTCGGTGATACAAATAATGAAAAGCCCTGTTCCGGGTGGAACAGAGCTTTTTGCAAACAAATACGTTGCGTCTATGCCCTATGCACTGCCGGAAATTCCTTTTTTGCGCAGCAAAAATAGCCCTCGTAATAGAAGGCAGCATAGACACGGTAGGAGCCCATCCGGGACGCAGAGATGCAGTTGTCAGCGTTCAGCTTTGCCATAGCGGACTCCTTCCTGCTGCGGGGCAGCGACTTGTTGATTGGAACTTTAGCACTTTTAATAGAAAAAGTAAATGCCTGTTTTGCATAAAATTCCAGAAATAGTCCCGGGTATATTTGTTATATGCAGCCAATCGCTTAGAAAGACCGGCAACGCGCCCTTTACCCATTGGAGCACTGCGTGCTGCTATTCCGCTCTCCATGCCGGAAACATTACGCCCTTCCGCGAGAATGGCGCATGTGGTCAAACGGCGCAGCAGCGTGAGGGGAACTTGTGCACTTTGCATAACGTATATAGTGAAAAATTTTGGGGTATGACTGTGATTTGGCGGAAACGACGGTTGACTTCGCTGGAAGATTTTGCTAAAATTCATCCATCATTTTTGAAGCGAAGGGAGGCGGCCACGATGACCAAGACTATGAACCGCAAGATGAACAAGACCATGACCGCCGCCTGTGCCGGTGCTGCTTCCTGCTGCGCCTGCGCCGCTTCTCATACTGTCATTCTGTCCGTGATGGGCGCCATGATTATGGCGTCCATTATTATTATTATTTGCGCGCTGGTACTGCTGGTACTGGCTGCTTTTCCCTATGCGCCATTGGCACGGATAACCGCATGATAGGCTGATACAGGATACAGCGAAGCGGCTCCGCCATTGGCGGAGCCGCTTTTTTGTATATCTCCGGCGACGGAGAGGCTTTTATCAAACCAACCAAAAGGAGAACAAAACCATGAAAAAGAGAGTATTTGCGATGTTGATGGCCGTTGTGATGGCATTCAGCCTGATGGCCTGCGGCAATAAGGCCGATAACGGCAGCGGCGGCGCGGCTGACGCCGCCGAGACGATCAAGCTGGGCGTGGTGGGGCCGCTGACCGGCGGCTACGCCAACTACGGCCTGTCCGTGCAGCACGGCGCGGAGCTGGCTGTCAAGGAGATCAACGCTGCCGGCGGCGTCAACGGCAAGCAGCTGGAGCTGAGCGCGCAGGACTCACAGGGCGACCCTGAGAGCGCCGTAGCGGCCTACGGCAAGCTGATGGACTGGGGCATGAACGTATTTCTGGGCGGCGTGCTGTCCGGTGAATCGGCCTCCGTGGTGGCGGCTGCCAAGGCGGACGATATGTTCATCATGGAGACCACCGGCTCTGCCGACAAGTGCATCGACGGCAACGACAAGGCCTTCCGCATCTGCTTCTACGACTCCTATCAGGGTACGGCTGCGGCGAACTACCTGAAGGACAACGCGCTGGCCGATGAGGTAGGCGTGCTCTATCAGAGCGACAACGATTATTCCGCCGGACTGTACAACGCATTCGTGGCCGAGTGTGAAAAAACCGGCGTGACCATCAAGGAGACCCAGACCTTTACCGCTGCCACGGCTACGGACTTTTCCACGCAGGTGAACGCACTGGTCAACTCCGGCGTCAAGGTGGTGTTCCTCCCCATCTACGCGGAGGAGGCCTCCACCTTCCTGACCCAGGCCAAGGGCAAGTTCGCGGAGGATGTGTACTTCTTCGGGGGCGATGGCCTGGACGGCATCCTGGGCAAGGTCAGTCAGGATGTGACCATCGCGGACAATGTGCTGATGATGACCCCCTTCGCGGCGGATTCCACCGATCCCAAGGTGCAGGCCTTCGTCAAGGCGTATGAGGAGGCCTATGGCGCCACACCCGACCAGTTTGCCGCCGACGCCTACGACGCGGTGTACACCGTCAAGGCCGCTGTGGAAGCCGCAGGCAGCACCTCCGGTGCAGAGCTGGCTGCTGCGATGACCTCCCTGACCGTGGAGGGCGTTACCGGCACCATGACGTGGAACGCCGACGGCAACACCAACAAGGCCGCCAGCGCTATCCTCTATAAGAACGGCGTGGGTACGCTCTTCGGTCAGGAGAGCACCGACGCCGCGGCATAATCAAGCCTCACTCTACCTACCTCACATAAGCCCCCGTCCTCCCGGCCGTGTGCCGGGAGGACGCGCCGGGGGCGACGCAAAGGAATGATAACTATGACGAACCTGATACAAACCTTGATAAGCGGTCTGAGTCTGGGGAGCATCTACGCGCTGATCGCGCTGGGCTACACCATGGTTTACGGTATCGCCAAAATGCTGAACTTCGCCCACGGCGACGTGATTATGGTGGGCGCATACAGCGGCATTGTGGCGGTGGCGCAGATGGGCCTGTCCCCGTGGGTAACGGTGATCGTCAGCATCGCGGTATGCGCGGTGCTGGGCGTGGTCATCGAATTCTGCGCCTATAAGCCGCTGCGGCAGGCGGCGCCGCTGAGCGTACTCATCACCGCCATCGGCGTCAGCTATTTGCTGCAAAATGCAGCGCTGCTGATCTTCGGGTCACAGCAGATGGCCTATCCCACGCTGCTGAAGCTGCCCATGCTGACGGTGGGCAGCGTGCAGATAGACGGTATCACGCTGCTGACGCTGGCGGTGACGGCGGCGCTGATGGCAGCCCTGACGCTGTTTATCGACAGGACGAAGCTGGGCAAGGCCATGCGTGCCGTGTCCGAGGATAAGGGGGCCGCCACGCTGATGGGTATCCATGTGGACAGGACCATCACGCTGACGTTTGCCATCGGTTCGGCGCTGGCCGCCTTCGCCAGTATGTTCTATGGCATGACCTATGTATACATCAAGCCCACCACCGGCGCCATGCCCGGCATCAAGGCCTTTACGGCGGCGGTATTCGGCGGCATCGGCTCTATCCCCGGCGCCATGATAGGCGGTATCCTGCTGGGCCTGATCGAGCAGATGTCCAAAACGTATATCTCCACTCTGTGGGCGGACGCCATCGTGTTCGCCGTGCTGGTGGTGGTGCTGGTGGTGAAGCCTACCGGCCTGCTGGGAAAACCCATGCAGGAGAAGGTGTGAGGTGAGGAAAATGCAACTGACACAGAAAAAAAGCCGGCGGGGCGACCTGCTGACAGCGGCGGCGGTGGCCATGCTGCTGGCGGTGATGGCCGCACTGCTGTATACCGGGAGCCTGACCCGGCAGGTGACGAATATGCTGATCCCCACGGCGGTGTATATCGTGATGGCGGTATCGCTGAATCTGGTGGTAGGACTGCTGGGCGAGCTGAGCTTGGGTCACGCCGGGTTCATGTCCGTGGGACTGTTCTCCGGCTGTCTGGTGGCCATCGCACTGACGAATACGGCGCTGCCGCTGATGTTGCGCCTGCCGGTGAGCATGCTGGCAGGCGGCCTGACGGCAGCGGTGTTCGGCCTGCTGGTGGGGCTGCCCACGCTGCGGCTGCGGGGCGATTATCTGGCCATCGTAACGCTGGCCTGCGGCGAGATCATCAAGAACATCATCACCAATCTGCGCGTTACCGGCGGGGCGCTGGGTCTGAATACCACTGCCATCTATGCCGGGGCCAAGGAGCTGCTGCCCTACGGCGCGGCGCTGGTGCTGCTGACGGTGGCGGTGATGCTGAACCTGAAGCGCTCCAAGTACGGCCGGGCCATCATGGCCATCCGGGATAACCGCATCGCGGCGGAATCCGTGGGGCTGAGCGTTACCCGGTACAAGCTGGCGGTGTTCGTCATCGCGGCGTTCTTCGCCGGGTGCGCCGGCGTGCTGTACGGACACTCGCTGGCCAACATCAAGGCGGCTGCCTTTGACTACAATATGTCCATCGAGATCCTGGTCATCGTGGTGCTGGGCGGTATGGGCAGCGTGCCCGGCTCGGTGGTATCCGCCATCGTGCTGACGGTGCTGCCGGAGGCGCTGCGTGAGGTGGCGGACTACCGGATGCTGGTGTACGCCGTGGTGCTGATTCTGGTAATGCAGGCCACCAATAACCCGGCCATGAAGCGGTTTTTCGGCGCTGCCTGCAAGAGCTTGACGCCAAAGAGAAAGGAGCGTGCGGCGCTGTGACAACAAAAGCAAAGCTGGTGAAGCGCCCTGTCTCCGCACTGCTGCCGGAGCGGGATGCGGACAAGTCCCCGGTGCTGGAGTGCGTGGGACTGGGCGTGACCTTCGGCGGACTGAAGGCGGTGGAGGACTTCAACCTGACCATCGGCCGCACGGAGATCGCAGGGCTGATCGGCCCAAACGGGGCCGGAAAGACCACGGTGTTCAACCTGCTGACGAAGGTGTATCAGCCTACGGCGGGCGCCATTTTGCTGGACGGCAAGGATACCCACGCCATGACCCCGGCGCAGGTG
>ENA-OYXT01000208-OYXT01000208.1-human-gut-metagenome-genome-assembly--contig:-NODE-208-length-25600-cov-5.402662_pt1 | contig 25600 bp, 21 predicted proteins | sample MGYA00244218_ERZ653423 | MGnify/ENA primary metagenome ERZ653423 (study PRJEB26926, sample SAMN06165035) | human gut metagenome | biome: ENVO:00009003; feature: ENVO:2100002; material: ENVO:00002003... | reverse complement strand
GAAGAAAATCTCGAAGCTACCATTATTGCTGATGTCACCGATACGAAGAGACTTGTCATGAAGTGGAGAGGCGATACGATCGTCGACATTTCCAGAGCCTTCCTCGATACGAACGGCGCTCAGCAGATCAAAGAAGCTTATATCAAGAAACCGGCAGACGAAGGCTTCTTCGGCGTGCCGCAGATCAAATCCATCAGGGAAACCTGGCTTGAAGGCATGAAGGACCTCAACAACTGCTCGCAGCAGGGCCTTTCTGAACGTTTTGACTCCACTGTCGGAGCTGCTACCGTCCTGATGCCGTTTGGCGGCAAGTACCAGAAGACACCGACCGACGGCATGGTTGCCAAGTTCCCGGTCAGAAAGGGTGAAACCGATGCAGCAAGCTTCATGGCGCACGGCTTCGATCCCGATCTTGCTACATGGAGCCCGTTCCATGGTGCTGTCTATGCAGTCCTCCTTTCCGTCGCACGCCTTGTATCCATGGGTGCTGACTGGAGACAGGCATACCTCACGCTGCAGGAATATTTCGAAAAACTGACGGACAAGAACAGCTGGGGCAAGCCGGCTGCCGCTCTCCTGGGCGCATTCCATGCCCAGATGGCTCTTGGTCTTGGCGCTATCGGCGGCAAGGACTCCATGTCCGGCAGCTTTCTTGACCGCGATGTACCGCCGACGCTCATCTCCTTCGCCATCGCGCCGCTGCTCGAAGGCGAGCTGCTGACGACCGACCTGAAGGCGGTGGGCCACGGCGTCTACCTCTTCGCAGGCAAAACGCCCGAGCAGCAGACCGCCGCGTGGGAGCGTTTCACCGCGCTTGCGCGCGCGGGCAAGGTCGTGAGTGCGTGGGCGGTCGAAAGCGGCCTTGCCGAGGCGGTGATGAAGATGTCCTTCGGCAACGAGATCGGCTTCGCCGCGGAAAATACGGTGCTTGACTGGTTTGCCCCCATGCCAGGCGCGATCGTCGCCGAGCTGAGCGATGAAGTCTCCGACGCCGTGCGCATCGGCGTCACCACAGCGGAAAAGGCCATTGCCCTCGGCGCGGACAGTGCCTCCATCGAAGAGCTTGCCGCGCTGAACGACGCCGTGCTCGAAGCCGTCTACCCGACAAAGACGCGGGACAGCGGCACGGTCGAGAGCTTTTCCCATGAAACGAAGACGCGCGTCGCCCCCGCCGTCAAGCAGGTGCGTCCGAAGGCGCTCATCCCCGTTTTCCCCGGCACGAACTGCGAGTATGACACGCAGCGCGCGCTTTCGGAGGCAGGCGCGGACGCCGAGCAATTCATCGTCCGCAACCTCACGAGCGCCGATGTCGCCGACAGCGTCGAGCGCTTTGCCGCTGCCGTCAGGACCGCACAGATGATCGTCATTCCCGGCGGCTTCTCCGGCGGCGACGAGCCGGACGGCAGCGCCAAGCTCATCACCGCGTTTTTCCGCAACGCCGCCGTCCGCGAGCAGGTGACGGCGCTGCTCGAGCAGCGCGACGGCTTGATGCTCGGCATCTGCAACGGCTTCCAGGCGCTCATCAAGCTCGGCCTCGTGCCCTACGGAAGGATCATGGATACCGACGAGTCCTTCCCGACACTCACCTACAATGTCATCGGCCGCCACCAGTCCAAGCTCGTGCGCACGCGCGTGTGCTCGACGCGATCTCCGTGGCTTGCGGGAACAGAGGTGGGAGATATTTACACCGTTCCCATTTCGCACGGCGAGGGGCGTTTTCTCGCCTCGCAGGAGCTGATCGAACAGCTTGCCGCAAACGGCCAGATTGCCACGCAGTATGCAGGCCCTGACGGATATGCTACAATGGATACTGCTTTCAATCCCAGCGGCTCCGTCTGCGCCATCGAGGGCATCACCTCCCCCGACGGGCGGGTGTTTGGCAAAATGGGGCACAGCGAGCGCATCGGCCCCGCGCTTTACCGAAACGTGCCGGGGACTTACGATATGCACCTGTTTGCCTCGGCGGTGCGTTACTTCAAAAAATAGGAGGGCAAGTCATGGCCTATTACTATCCCGATCCGTCTCATACCTTCAGCGAGTACCTGCTCGTACCGGGCTACACCTCGGAGGAGTGCGTGCCCGACCGCGTTTCGCTCAAAACGCCGCTGGTCAAATACCGCAAGGGGCAGGAGGAGTGCCCCATCAGCCTGAATATCCCGATGGTCTCGGCGATCATGCAGTCGGTGTCGAACGACACGCTCGCCGTCGCGCTTGCCAAGGAGGGCGGGCTTTCGTTCATCTTCGGCTCGCAGTCCATCGAAAGCGAGGCGGAGATGGTGCGCCGCGTGAAGAGCAGCAAGGCGGGCTTCGTCGTCAGCGCCTCGAATCTCACGCCTGAGCACACGCTGGCCGATGTGCTCGCGCTCAAGGAGAAAAACGGCTTCTCCACCGTCGCCATCACTGAGGGCGCCATGCCCAACGGGAAACTCCTCGGCATCGTCACGAGCCGTGACTACCGCGTCAGCCGCATGAGCACAGACCTCAAGGTGCGCGATTTTATGACGCCGCGCGAAAAGCTCATCACTGCTCCCTTCTCCATCACGCTCAAGGAGGCCAACGACATCATTTGGGAGCACAAGCTCAACGCCCTGCCCATTGTGGATGAGAACGACTGCCTGCGCTACTTCGTTTTCCGCAAGGACTACGCCGAGCACAAGGAGCACCCCCTCGCCCTCCAGGACGCGCAGAAGCGCTATCTGGTCGGCGCGGGCATCAACTCCCGCGACTACCACAAGCGCATCCCCGCGCTCGTTGAGGCGGGCGCGGATATTCTCTGCATTGACTCGTCCGAGGGCTACTCTGTCTGGCAGAAGAAGGTCATTGACTTCGTGCGTGAGAACTACGGCAATACCGTGAAGATCGGCGCGGGCAATGTGGTCGACCGCGACGGCTTCCGCTTCCTCGCCGAGTGCGGCGCAGACTTTGTCAAGGTCGGCATCGGCGGCGGTTCCATCTGCATCACCCGCGAGACCAAGGGCATCGGCCGCGGTCAGGCGACCTCTCTCATCGAGGTCTCCGCCGCGCGCGACGAATATTTCCGCGAAACGGGCGTCTATGTTCCCATCTGCTCCGACGGCGGCATCGTCCACGACTATCACATGACGCTCGCCCTCGCCATGGGCGCGGACTTTCTGATGCTCGGCCGCTACTTCGCCCGCTTTGACGAATCGCCCACGAATAAGCTCCTTGTCAACGGCGTGTATGTCAAGGAATACTGGGGCGAGGGCTCGAACCGCGCGCGCAACTGGCAGCGCTACGACCTCGGCGGCAATACGGGTCTTGCCTTTGAGGAGGGCGTGGATTCCTATGTCACCTACGCAGGCTCTTTGCAGGATAATGTCGCGCGTAGCCTTTATAAGGTCAAATCCACCATGTGCAACTGCGGCGTGACCACGATCCCCGATCTTCAGAAGAACGCGAAGCTCACGCTCGTCTCCGCCACCAGCATCGTCGAGGGCGGCTATCACGATGTGATGCTCCGCTCCACCGGCAAGGGGAATGACTGAGCAGGGGCGCGCCAATTGACAACGCAAAGCGCATCCAGCTTATCGCTTATTGGGCGTAGATTTTCAGAAATTCGCGGATCTGCGCCGCGTTCAGCTTTTTTCGCAGGGTCGTCCCCCTCTCCCCCGCCGCCCGCGCGGGGCGGCGGACGCGGCAGGGCAAAAAAACGGCGGCTCGAAAGCCGCTGCACATAACACTTATCAAAAACAACGATGACCCTTGGCCGATCTCCTGCGTTTCACGGCCAAGGGTCATCCATGGTTCTTAATATCTAACATCATTGACTACCTCTCTTTCTGCGGAGTCACGGCATACAAGATCTTTCCTGTGCTGGGGTGCTCTCTGCTATGCAATGCACCGTTGCGCGGTTCTCATGATGCGGGGAACATTGGAGTGTTTTTCTCAGATCCCTTGCAGCCGTCTTCCCCGTGCCGCCATGGCTCGGGGGTATCCTCACTGTACATTGGTCTCACCCTTTCTTTTTGTACTTAAAGGATAGCATCTTTTTGTGGGGACTTCAATTCGCAAAACAGCAGAAAAAAGCAGAGAAAAACTGTTTAAACCAATGAAATTCCGCACGATCCCGAATTTTCGCTTGACCGATTTATCGCTTTATCATATAATAGTATTGTTGGGGCACGGAGCCTTTGTTCTCCGCGCACGGACGCCCGACCTCCGTGCTGTCCTCCGCTTTCATGGAGGCATACAGCGCGCGGAAATCGTTCAGACTGCTCCCGCCCAGTGCCTTCGGATCGGCCTTCAGCGTTTCCTCGTCCACGAACAGCACATCCTCGCCCGCGTCGAAGTCGGTGTCCTCCCCAAAAGAGAGGAACTCCCCGAACAGGCTCATGGCGGTGATGCGGCAGTTATACCCCGGAAAGGCTCTGTTCTTCTCTGTCCACAGATCCTGCATCTCATACGGGTCGTACTTTGTCTCCGTTATCCCCGCTGTTTCAAAGCCCTGCGTGAGCCACTCCGCGCTCACGCTGTCGTTGAAGCGGTCCACGCGACTGAAAAAGTCCTCCATGCGCTCCTCCGCCCCCCCGCGTCGGAGAGCAGCCTTTCCAAAAGCTGCCGCGACGCACGATCGTTCAGGTTCGTATATTCGATCGTGTCCGCCGCCGGACGCTGCTCGGCCGGGCCGTCTTTCCCGCCGCAGCCCGCGAGCGCGGAAACGATAAGCGCGACACAGAGCAGCAGCGCCGCGCCCCTCTGCTGTATTTTCATGGCTTCGATCCATCCTTTCTTTTTGCTGACAAGCATCAATGTGTTTATCATACCCTGTGAACCATAAAGCTTGCATTAAGTAATTGCTTTTGGGAAAAGAACATCTGAGTATCAGTGCAACGATGCAGGAATTTGGAATTAACGACCATAAAATTATAGAGCGTTGGGAACGCATTTATTTGGAAGAAGGGTAGGAAGGGTTAGCCATCGAACGTCGTGGCCGCAGCAGTAAGGGCCGTTCGCCAAAGCAGTTGCCGAAGCAGGTAGAAGAAGATCTGCTGGCCGAAGTGCAGCGACTGCGTGCGGAGAACGATTACCTAAAAAATTTGCAAACCCTGGTTTTGGAAGACGAGCGACGCCAGCACAAAAAACGCTGGTAGTTCAAAAGCATGCAATCTAATTGGAGTTCTAAACGGGATTGGCTTCTGTTCCGAAACAAGGTTGCTGGATGGCAGGAGGCTTATATCGGGAGGCTGAACAAGGAATATATCGAATTGTTGCGTGGAGACGGTTCCGAAGCTGATAAGTTTTGGAAGTTATGCAAGCGCATCCGCGAGAATAGACGCTGTGCCGGCGTGCAGATCTCCATGAGAGGATCGGATCCTCTTCCAATCATCTGCCGTATGATCAATGAGGGAGTTATTACATTCGGAGATCTCGACGAGTTCAGTGCGGAACTGCGGGAGGCGGTGGCAACAATTACGGAGCCACATAGGGACATATAAAAAGGAAACTTGGTACATAAAACATCGACCCGTAGGCGCGATTGATACCGCAAAGCCCACAGGCCATATACACAGGGCAGTGGCTTTGCGCAGCAAGGTCGCTGCCCTGCCGTCATTTTATAAACCATGTTGAACAGGAGGCTTATTTATGACCTATCTGCTCTATATGAAGCGCTCATTCACGCGCAGCCCCTGCCGTCATGCGGTGCTGTTTGCGGTGCTGACCTGCGCGTTTCTGCTGCCGCTGCTAATTTCCATTTACCGGGACAGCAATGCCTGGGGTACGCGGCAATATCTTCTTGCCCGTTCCGCGGGTGAAACCTATCACATTGGGAACGCAACGGAAGCGGATATGCCATATTTTGAGGGCATCCGTGGCCTGTCCGCGCCCGTTTATCGTGACGGCACCATCTATCTGCATATTCTGTCGGACGAGGAATGGAGAAATTCGGAGAGCGTGACCGTTTTTGAGAACGAGATCCGCAAGCGCATGGAAGCATCTGGAAACGAAGCCCTGCTCCCGACTGCGTTCAGCTATGAATACGCCCACGGGATATCCACTGATCCGTCCCATCTTTCGGGGCAGCGAAGCCTTCTGCTCGTCAATATGCTGGTCATTCTGCTCTCGGTATCGGTGGTGCGTTCCGCTTACCGAAGTCACCTGAAGCGCTTTTCCTCTGACATTGGGACGCTCCGCGCCTGCGGAGCCAGCCGCCGTCAGATCAGCGCCCTGTTTGCCGCGGAGCTTGCGGCGGTGTTCCTGCTGACGGCAGCCTGCGCCGTGGTTATTTCCGTTGTATCGCTGAAAGCGCTGTTCACGGCGTTTCTTGAGATCCGCCACGACAGCCTCGCGTGGCTGATCTTTCATGTGGAGCCGATGAATATTTTGCTCCATCTGGCGGTTTTCTTCGTTACACTGGGACTGTCGCTGGGCATGACCCTGCACCGATACAGCCGCGAGCCTGCGCGGGCGCTTCTGAACGATGCGGAAAATGCGCCGAAGGTCAAGCGCGGACGAAAGCCTCTCCGGCGGCGTTTCACCCCGGCGGCAACCCTCTGCGGCCTGTGGCGCAGCCGCACGAACCGCAGCCTCCGTTCCTGCCTTGCTGTTTCCGTTCCCGTCATGGTGGTTTTTCTGCTTCTGTTCAACATCCTCACGGTTGCCTTGCAGGTCACGGGCGCGGAGGAGGAATGGGGGTTAAAGGTTTCCCGTTCCTCCCATGACGGAGAAGGCTTTTCGACTGAGGACATAGCGTATGTTTCCTCTCTGGTGGGTGTGAAGCAGATGCGCCCCGTATATGAGCCGGACGGTTATATCCTGCTGCCGGAGTCCCCGGAGGAGGTGGAGACACCACTGCGCATTCGACCGTACAGCGGTCTTGGCGCGGCGTATCAGACGCTTTCCAAATAGCCTGATAGCCGGGGAACGATACCGCTTGCAGACGGAGTTCCAGTACGAGGAGGGCACGGAGTATTCCGGGCCGATGGCAAACTGGGTAGAGTTTGAAGTAAAAATGAATCTGCCGTATAAGGAGACACAGCCCTCCGACCAAATCACCGTACCGGAGCTTCAGGTGAATGCGATGTCCGGGTCAATGGGTGAAACAGATGAAATCACGGCACCCCCCTGCGCCTTCTACTGGCAGTCCCCGGAACCGAATGAGGATGGAACCATGAGTTCCATCATTGGATGCGGGTATGAGATTGGGGAAGAGTCCTCTCTGCCGGAGATAACGGCAGTCAGAGCAGGACTGATTTCCCACAGAAAGTCAAACGAAATCTGGCTATATTTCGAGGTGCAGCCGGATACAGTGCGGATACAATGCGTCCCCCAAAACGGCGGTGAGGTTGAGACAATCACAGATATTCTTCCGCATGACGGAGGATATGCCTTCGATCTGAAAAGCGGCAGCTTTGTTTACCGTGTGATTGCAGAATGGGACGATGGAAACCGTGTGGAATATGGCTTCATCGGGAAGTGGTTGTGATTCCGCGGCAATCAGAATAAAGGACTGACTATGATAAAGATACTATTGGTAGAAGACGATAAAATTATCGTTGCGAGCTTGAGCGAATATCTGAACAGCGAAGGGTACCTTGTGCGAAGTGTATCCGGGCAGGCGGCGGCCATGAAGCTGCTTGCGGAGGAAAAGGCGGACCTGGTGCTGCTGGATGTGTCTCTGGCGGAGGGCAACGGCTTCGCGGCGTGCAGAGCGATCAAGGCCGAGTTTGATATCCCCGTTATTTTCCTTACCGCCTCCGGCGATGAGTACAGCACCGTTACGGGCTTCGATCTGGGTGCCGACGATTATATACCGAAGCCGTTTCGTCCACGAGAGCTTCTTTCCCGCATCAAAAACGTTCTCCGGCTCACCGGCAGCACGGGAAAGGCCGTAAAGCTCGGCGATGTGGTGGTGGATACCGAAAAAGGCACGGCAATGAAGAACAACAAAGATCTGTTTCTTTCTGCGCTGGAATACCGTCTTCTGCTGGCTTTCATCAACAATCGGGGTCTCGTGCTGACCCGCGAGCGGCTGCTTGACTCAATGTGGGATGTTGCCGGCACCTATGTCAACGACAATACGCTGACGGTATACATCAAGCGTTTGCGTGAGAAGATCGAGGACGACCCTGCCGAGCCGAAGATCATTCAGACGGTTCGCGGGATCGGATACAAGGTGGACGCATGATGAGGCTGCTGAAAAACAAAGAGGTACGCGGCGCGCTGCTGTGGCAGCTTTCCGTTGCCGTAATTGCCTGTTCCCTCTGCTTTTGGTTCGACCTCCGTGCCGGACTGACCGCCGTTGTCCTATCTCTGCTGCTCATGATGATCTACTGCATCAGCACTTACAAGAGGTATCAGAGGCTTTCTTCCCTTGCGGATGATATCAATCAGGTTCTGCACGGCGACAGTTCGATCGATTTTGACAGCTATTCAGAGGGTGAGCTGAGCATCCTCCACAGTGAGATCTATAAGATGACCATACGCCTGCGTGAGCAGCAGCAAACGCTGACAAGGGAAAAGGCATATCTTGCCGATTCCATCGCGGACATCTCTCACCAGATCCGCACGCCCCTGACCTCTATCAATCTGCTGATTGGACTGCTGTCGGAGCCGAAGCTGACCGACGCGCGCAGGCAGCAGCTTATCCATGAGCTCTACGAGCTGCTCTCCCGCATCGACTGGCTGATCACCACACTTCTGAAGATCTCACGGCTGGACGCCGGCACGGTGCAGTTCAAGCAGGAGCAGGTCAGTCTGGAGGAGCTGCTCAAAAAGTCCTGTGTGACCCTGCTCATTCCCATGGAGCTGCGCGGGCAGGCGCTGCTCATCCATGCGGACGGCGCTTTCCGGGGAGATCTCTCATGGACGAGCGAGGCCATCGGCAATATTGTGAAGAACTGCATGGAGCACACCCCCGAGGGCGGCAGGATTGAGATCGAGGCAACCGAAACCGCCCTGTTTTCCGAAATTATAATTAAAGACAACGGCACGGGCATTTCTTCGGAGGATCTGCCGCATATCTTTGAGCGCTTCTATAAGGGCAAGGATTCCGACGGCAAAAGCTTTGGGATCGGGCTTGCGCTGTCGCGCATGATCATAACCGGTCAGGGTGGGACCGTAAAGGCAGAGAACCGCAAGCCCGTAGGAGCCATGTTCACCATCCGCTTTTATAAGGGAACCGTCTGACCGGCGGCTCCCTTTTTTATGAAGTGACGGATCCGTCACCCAAAAGTCACCGCTGTGTCACCTTGACAAAATAGAATGAGGGTGTAAAAAGCGAAAGGAGTATCCCGATATGGAGATTTTGAGAGTGGAAAACCTGACAAAGGTATATGGCAAGGGCGAGAACGAGGTGCGGGCGCTGGACGGCGTTTCCTTTTCGGTGGAGAAGGGAGCGTTTGTCGCCGTGATCGGCCCCTCCGGCTCGGGCAAATCCACCCTGCTTCACATTCTCGGCGGTGTGGATCGGCCTACGGGCGGCAAGGTATTTATGGACGGCAAGGATGTGTATGCGCAGAACGAGGAACAGCTTGCCATCTTCCGCCGCCGTCAGGTGGGACTGATCTATCAGTTTTACAATCTTATCCCCGTGCTCAATGTCACGGAAAACATCACTCTCCCTGTCCTGATGGATGGACAGAAGGTCAATCAAAATCGACTGGCTGAGCTGATGACCACTCTGAAGCTTACCGGCCGGGAGAACCACCTGCCGAATCAGCTCTCCGGCGGCCAGCAGCAGCGGGTGTCCATCGGTCGGGCGCTGATGAACGCGCCCGCTGTGGTGCTTGCCGATGAGCCCACCGGAAATCTTGACTCCAAAAGCAGCCGGGAGATCGTGGAACTGCTGAAGGTTTCCAACGAAAAATACGGGCAAACCCTTATTGTCATCACCCACGACGAGAGCATCGCCCTGCAGGCGGATCGCATCCTTTCCATTGAGGACGGGAAAATCACCAGAGATGAGGTGATCCGCAGATGAATGTTTTTAACAAGGTAACATTAGAGAGCCTGAAGAAAAACAGGACGAGAACCATCGTCACGATCATCGGCATTATGCTCTCGGCGGCGATGATCTGCGCGTCCACGACCTTTGTCTCCAGTATGCAGAACTTCGTGCTACGTTGTGCGATCCACATCGACGGAGACTGGCACGGAGCGGTCTATGACGCCGCGTACAAGAACTATGAAGACATCCGCGATTCCGGCAAGGTTTCCTCCGCCGCCTATGCGCAGGTTCTGGGTTACGCGAAGATCGGCAGTGCCAACGAGTACAAGCCCTACCTGTATGTGCTTGGCGGCGACGCAGCGTCCGGATATTTTGAGACAATGCCCGTGCATCTCCTACTGGGAACGCTGCCGAAGGACTCCACGGAAATTATTCTGCCGGAGCACCTGACATCAAACGGCAAGGTGAATTATACGCTCGGCGACACCGTCACGCTCGAGGTGGGCGACAGGACGCTTGACGGCAAAAGACTGGGACAGGATACGCCCGTATACACCTATGACAGCGAAACGCAGGTGGAGATTATGAGCGGCGAAAGGCTCGAAAACACCGAACCAAGAACCTATACGGTGGTCGGTATCTATGAAAGGCCTACCTTTGAGGACTATTCCGCGCCCGGGTACACAGCGCTTACGGCAGCGGACACCAAATCCGCCGATCAGGCTCCGATTCATTGTTATTTCAAGCTGCACAAGCCCGCCGGGGTGTATGACTTCATGAAGGAAATGGGCTATACGCAAGAGTATCGCTATGCCTACAATACAAAGGTCCTGCTGTATTCCGGCACGGCTCCGTTCGATTCCTTCCTTACCGCGTTTTACAGTCTTGCCGCCATCATCATCGCGCTGATCGTGTTCGGCTCTGTATCGCTCATCTATAACGCATTCTCCATTTCTGTTTCGGAGCGGACAAGGCAATTCGGCCTGCTGTCCTCGGTGGGCGCCACCAGAAAGCAGCTTCGAAGAATGGTGCTGTTTGAGGCGCTGGCGGTCAGCATTGTCGGCATCCCACTTGGCATTCTGGTGGGTATCGGCGGTATCGGCATAACGCTGCTTCTGATCGGAGACAAATTCTCCTCCATCGTCCGTGCGGACATTCCCATGCGGATCTGCGTATCGTGGCAGGCTGTCGTCATTGCTGCGGTCATTGCACTGGTCACGGTTCTGATCTCGGCATGGATTCCCTCGAAAAGGGCCACAAGGGTATCTGCCGTGGAGGCGATCCGCCAGAGCATGGATATCAAGGTAAGCGGCAGACCCGTCCGAACCTCGAAGCTTGCCTACAAGCTGTTCGGACTCCCCGGCGTCCTTGCCGGCAAGCACTATAAGCGCAACCGGAAAAAATACAGAACCACCGTCGTCAGCCTCTTTATGAGCATCGTCCTCTTTGTTTCGGCGGCGGCCTTCACCGACTACATGATGGAATCCGCCGAGGGAGGGCTGGCCTCCGATCAGTTCGACCTGATCTATGCGGCAGAGTCGGACGCTTCCTCCGCCATGACGCCCGATGCGCTTCTGGAGCTGCTTTTCTCCGAGCAGAATGTCACCGGCGGTACCTATACCAAGAAGCAGTTTTTGCAGGGCGATATCTCCCGCGAATATGTCACGGCAATGTATGCCGGCCATTTTGCCGACTTCGGCATGGAGCGTGAGGACGCTACGCCGAAGGATCTTGGCATCTCCGGTTATCTGTACTTTGTTGCGGACACCGAGTTCAACAGGTTACTGGAAAAGTACAACCTGAAGGAAGCGGATTACTATGACCGGGACAAACCCCTGGGCATCGCGCTTGACCGTAATATTGAGTTTGACCGCCGGCTTGAGAAGTATGTCACGCTGGACACGCTCAAGGGCGATGGGTGCGTGATCGAGGGACTTTACTATGTAGAGATCGACGGATATTACCGAAAAGACAGCCGGATCGATGAGAACGGCAATAAGGTCGTTCTCTATCAAAACAGAGACAACGAGAGCGACATCATTGAGCTACCCTATGAGGAATCCTTTGCAAAATACACGCTGCGGTCCGAAAAAACCATTGAGGAGGCTCCGTTCTTTGTCAGCCGCAGCACGCCGGTGGCCATCAATATGATCTATCCGTACAGTATGCTGGAGAGCGTGGTTCCCGAGGCGGCGCTGAATCAATTCCGTAATACAGAGTATTTCCTCACATCGAGCAATCACGCCGCGAGCTTTGAAAATCTGGCGACCATGCTGACGGAAAACGGTCTCAGCAGCCGGCAGCTCTTCGACTACGCCGCAAACGTCGAGACAAACCGGAATGTCATAACCATTATCCGGGTATTTGCCTACGGCTTTATCGTGCTGATCTCCCTGATTGCCGCGGCCAATGTATTCAACACAATTTCCACGAATATCAGCCTGCGCCGCCGGGAATTTGCCATGCTGAAATCGGTGGGCATGACGCAGAAGGGCTTTCGCAGGATGATGAACTGCGAGTGCCTGCTGTACGGCTCCAAGGCACTGCTTCTCGGTTTGCCGGTGTCCTGCGGCATTACATATCTCATCTACCGTGCGGTCACAACGGCCTATGAAACCTCCTTCCATCTGCCGTGGGCGGCCATCGGCATCGCCGTACTGAGCGTATTTCTGGTCGTATTCGCCACCATGATGTACGCAATGAGGAAAGTGAAAAAGGACAATCCCATCGACGCCTTGAAAAACGAGAATCTGTAAGGAGGAAAAGAATATGCACAACCATGAAGCAACCGTACATGGGAAACTCAACTTGAAATCCCTGCTGATCTGCTGGGGGATCATTCTCGGCGGATACCTTTTGATCCGTATGGTCTTTCTTGTATTCGGGCTGCATCTGCACCTGACCGCTCAGGGCATCTGCCTTGCGCTGCTGCCGTACTGCTTTGGGGCGCTGTATCTATGGAGGTGCTGCAAGAATCGGGAACCGCTGTTTTACGCGCTTGGTATTCTGCTCCCGGCTATTGTTGAGAAGCTGACGCTGTATTTCCTCGGAGCGTATCTATGCGGGGTCAGTCCGTTCCGTGTCACGGCGGTCATGGAGGCAATTGGAACGATCGAGCCGTATGCGGTGCTCTTTACACGGATGCCCATGCGGTATGCAGTCAATCTGCTGTTCTTTAACTGGATATACATTCTTTGCGGCATTGCCTTCTCTGCACTCTGCTTTTTGGGCTTGTCCCTCTTTCAAAAGCGGGTGGGGGATGAACCATAGGCAAGATAGGGTCACATCTCCGGAACCATCTCCATCCAATAAATAGCAGCATCTCTTTCTCACGACTCCTTCAGCCAGCGGGAGAAATCCTCCGGTGTGATCGTGCCGTTGTCGCAATCCTCTTTTTTCTTTCTGGCTTCCTCACTCCAGGCGTAAAATACGCTCTTGGTCAGCTTGCCGGCGTTGATGCGGGCGAAACGCTTTTTGTACTCCCTGCGATATTCCTTGAACACCTCATCGCCCTGCTTGCGCTGTGTCCATGTGTTGATGGCTCCCATCTCCCGGCAGGTGCGGCCCTTGCTGTCGCAGACCCGGCCGCAGTACTCCGTGCTGGTCTTGCCCGTCACGGCGAAGTAGCGCAGGCAATTCTTGCATACCCGCATCCTCACCTCCCGCTTCACGCACTCCCGCACATGGAAATCGATGAGGTCGTAGATGTCCTTGGGATAGAGTACCTCGGCAAAGATCTTGCAGTCGATGACCTCAAAGCTCATGGACTGGGGCTGGAACTGAAAGGTGTTCAGCGTGTCACCTCCCTCGGCGTTGTAGTAGGCCACCATCTTCTCGGATACGGATCTCTTCTCCCCGTCCATGTCCAGCACCTGCGCGATCAGCCCCTTGATCTGCTTCTGCATGGTGTCGATGCTGCTGCAAAGATGGGAAATCTTCTTGTGGGGCAGCAAGTCCTGAAAATCTCCGGGTGCGGTGCTGGCCACCATATCCAGACGCTCCAGCCAGTCCAGCCGCAGCAGCTCAAAGCAGATATGCCGGGGCGCCAGTTCATTCAAACCAGCCACAACGATTTTCAACTCGTTGTAATCCTTGGACTGATAAAAAGACATCAGCGCCCTGTCCATCTTCTTGGTGATAGGCTCCAGTTCCCAGATATCCATATACAGCAGACTCATCAGACTTTCCGGAAACGGAAAGTCTTTTTTTATAGTCTGCTCTCTGTCCGCTGCATCGGTGTACTCGTAGTACTCCCTGCCGCCGTCGATGTAGGTTCTGAAAATGTAGTTATGCATAATGGACGCTCCTTAAAACGAGATTAGACTGATGAAACACATAGCGTTTAATAAGACTTGACAACGGGGTTTTGACATGTTATAGTATGCCCAGAAGTAGACGCAGGAAACAGGTTTTATAAAATAAGTCTAATTCATTAGGACAGATATGTCAACCGTTATTTTCGAAACCTTGAAAAGTTGATCCCTGCCGCCGCAGCCCGGATGCTCCGGGCGAAGTGTCGCCACGATCCCGCGAAGGGGGAGCGCACCAACGGAGCGAGGGCGCGGCGTACAGCAGAGAAAAAACATAGGGGGTGAGATCGAAATACACATTACCGACAAAAACTGAATACGCTCTACCGACAAAGCTGCAAGGAGGACACGATTTGAAGAAAAACATTTATACCAGCTATGATGAACTGCCCCTGCTGCTGAGCGTGAAGCAGCTGGTGGATCTCATGGGGGTCTCGGACTCCAGCGTCTATGAACTCGTTCAGGAGGATGACTTTCCCTCTCTGCGGATCGGCAAGCGCATCGTCGTTCCAAAGGAGGAGCTGCGGAAATGGATCACCGCGCATACGAAGGGAGCGTCGGGATGCTGAATACGCCCTATGTGAAGAAGGACACGATCAAAAATTATTTTCCCCTCCCCAACGCCATTTTTGATTTGGGACTGCACCACATAGAACTCAGTATCTACGCCTACCTGCTCCGCATCGAAGACCGCCGCACCTACCAGTGCCTTGTCAGCTATCCCACCATCGCAAGGAAGCTGAGTATCTCGGTCAACACCGTGGCAAAATACGTTGCCGCGCTGGAGGAGCATGGGCTCATCCGAACAGAGCGCACGGAGATCATCACCAAGGACGGTCTCAAGCGCAACGGCTGTCTCAGGTACACCATTCTGCCGATCAAGAATGCTCTCGCCCTCTGTTACGAGCGCCAGATGGAGAAGGCGGGGCAAGCCATGGAACGGCAGCGGGCACAGGCAAGAGCCGAAAAGCTGGGCGCTACGTTCACTCCGGCAGCAGGGGAGCAGAGCGCGTAAAACGGCAAAATACGCCCTCCTGACCCGTGGCCGCGCAGGGTTTCGGGAGCACGCGGCTCGCTCCGAGGGTAGTAATACCACCCCGTCTCGCTGATGCGGAATTTGCTGCTTTTGGGGCGCGAAGATCGCGGCATCAATAGACCTGCGGCGGCAGGTATAAAACGGAAAATACGCGCCCGTGACACCCGGCCCGGGGTTCTTTGGCAACGCGAAGCACAGCCCGAGGGTACGGATACCACCCCGTCGCAGCCGTACCAGTTTTACCCCTCTAAAGCCGCTGCCCGCGGCTTTAGGGGCGGTGGCGGCATCCCCGCACCCCGGACAGGCATCGGCACTGTTTGCCCCGCCTTTCACCCCAACTGCGGGGGATGAGCCGGAGATGTGCCTGTTCGATAAAAGCACAAGATAAAGAGAGGTGGTCGCAAAGCGACCCCTCTCGCCCACAAAGCCCCGCAGTGCGGGGCTTTCCGAGGACACCGCTCCGAGGTCGGTTTAGACCTTCCTGCGGGTCTTAGGTGGTCGAAAGGACGAAAGATCCAGATACCGTGCGGGTTTGCGCGGTGTCACACCAGAGAAAAAGGAGAAAACAATATGGAACACGAAAATAAGACGAGGATCCCTACTTGGCTCAGACCCTCGACGATCCGCCGCATGGACGGCTGGCTGGAGGAGGCCAACTGTAAAAGCCGCAGCGAGTTTATCGAGAAGTCGCTGCACTTCTACATGGGCTACCTGGGCGCGGAGGATGCAAGCGAGTACCTCCCCAACGCGCTGACAGCGACGCTGCGCGGGATCGTGGCTGACAGCACCAATCGCACCAACTGCCTCCTGTTCAAGTGCGCGGTGGAGCAGGGCGTCATGGCCCACACCATCGCCGCACACTTCGGCGACGCTATGGAGGACCGCCGCGCCCTGCGCGGCTATGTGACGGACGAGGTCAAGCGTACCAACGGGCAGATCAGGTTTGAGGATGCCCAAGACATCCAGCGCCAGTTGCCGGATTTTGATTAGGCCCGAAGTAAAGCCGAACCGCGAGAGAGGATGGCGTGGCTGGATTGTTGCTTTCGTAGAACTTGCGCCGACTCTGGGGATTCCACTCGCTTTCTCTCCGCGTCTTCGGTATTGTGTGTTTACAGAATAACCCTCAGGCCACGCAGGAGCTGCTGCGCCTAATCAAAGAAAAAACCTCGGAGGTGAAATCACATGGCAAAACGAAGACCATCCGGTGACGGCATGGTGCGCAAGCGGGAGGATGGCCGATGGGAGGGCCGCATCGTAGTGGGACACAAGGACAACGGCGACTCCATCTTCCGCTATGTCTACGCCGACACCCAAAAGGAGCTGACCGCAAGGCTGCGGAAGTGCGTCACCGCCTATCAGGGCGTCGACCTGACGGAGCAGAGCTGGCTCACCCTGTCCGAGTGGCTGGACCAATGGCTGGTGAGCAAGGAGGGGATGGTGCGGCCCGGTACCCTGAACGGTTACCGCGGCTACATCGAGAACCATGTCCGTCCCTGCCTTGGAGAGAAGCGAATCAGTCAAATCAAAGCAGCGGACATCCAGCGGTTTTATGATATGCTGTCCCGGAAGCTGGCCAGCGGCACGGTCCGCCGCATCCATACCACGCTCCATGGAATCCTGAAAGCAGCGGCACAGGCGCGGCTCATCCCGAGGAATCCTGTGGAGGAGGTGACGCCGCCAAAGTTCAGCTATCAGGAGAAGAAGGTGCTGACGGCGGAGCAGGTCGACCGCCTCATGGAAGTCATTCAGAAGGATGCCCTATGGCATGACCTCTTCTACACAGAGCTCACCACCGGCCTGCGCCGGGGTGAGCTGTGCGGCCTGCGGTGGGAGGACTTTGATGCGGCAAGCGGAAGCTTAAAGGTCTGCCGCACAGTGCGCCGGGAGAAGGGCAAGGGCCTTACCACAGGCGATACCAAGACCTACGCGGGGACACGGACGATCACCCTGCCGCCCAGCCTTGCGGCGCTGCTGAAGGAAAGAAAGCGGGCGGCGAAGACCGCTTGGATATTCCCAGACCTGCTCCGCCCGGAGCGGCCGACCGCACCGGATGCCGCCTACCGGCGCATGAAGCTGCTGCTGGAGCAGGCGGGACTGCCTGACATCCGCTTTCATGATCTGCGCCACACCTTCGCCACCAATGCCCTCGCCCACGGGATGGACATCAAGACGCTGTCCACCATCCTGGGGCATGTCTCCGCGGCCACCACGCTGAACACTTACTCCCACATCACGGAGGAGATGCGGCGGCAGGCGGCGGCGAGGATCGATGTGGGCATCGCCAAAGCGCAGCCGCTGCCGGCAGAAGAAAACACACTACAAGAGCGCACGATGACCGACTTCCAAGCAAGAAAGCGATGGAGCAGACGGACGGCATAACAGGAAGCAGTCCACCCCGCCTGAGGGAAATCCCCGGCGGGGCGGCTTTTCGCTGTCTGTGGGCAAATATGTGGTCAAAGGGGTGCGGCGCAAAAAGGAATACTTAGATTTGTGCTGTAAATACACCTGTTTGCGGCATATTTGGCAATATGCAGGGGGAATAATCCACAGAAATCTCGGGTGCGCTCAGTTGCACTGGCAGAAACAAAAAAACAGCCCTGCGGAAAGCACAGGGCTGTTGGATAGCGCGGCTGGTAATTGGCCCTGTCGCAGTTTCTATCGCATACATTATATATCTGTCTGCGGATAAAGTCAAACAAAATACGCCATTGTAGAGGATTTTTCGCTGTGAGCCCCCGATTGTACATGCAGCGGCTCTGTTTTCAACCTTTCCGCACACCTTCCGTAGTCAATTCCCGATAGGTTTTCATGATGATAACTGCTGAGATGATAAAAGCATCATACTGCCCCCTTGCGCAGGCTTTTGATCCTGTGCAAGGGGGCAGTTACTCTTGTTTATTGGCTTGACTTGCGCTGCCTTCAGCGACCGGCAGACTCCTCGGCGATCTTTTGGGTGACTTCCTCGTCGGAGAGGTAGGCGCTGGGAGCAGGCTCCACGCCGCGGGCCCACTCAATCCAGTTGACCACATAGAAGGACACAGTACTGACCAGGCAGCCCGCCACCACGGGCATCAGGAACATCCAGGTGCCGCCGCCGCCCACGATCTGCCATACCACAAAGGCGACCGTACCGCAGATAATGGACACGACGCCGGAGTTCTTGGTGGCCTTGGGCACTGCCAGGCCCAGGCCATAGGCCGCGAAGGGGCCGGCGCAGCGGATACCGAAGGCGAAGGTGTTCATGGCCACGATGGACACGCCGGCCAGAGAGATCAGAATAGCCACCACAGCGGACAGCACGTTGCAGGCGCGGGTGTAGAAAATGGTCTGCTTGTCCGTCAGCTTTTTCTTGCCGCCCAGGCCGGTGTACAGGTCGTTGATGATCATGGTAGACATGCACAGCAGGTTGGAGTCGGCAGAGGACATGGTGGCGCAGATAATGGCGGCGGAGATCAGACCCGTCACCACGCCGGGCGCATAGTGGCCGGTGACGATCATCATGGCGTTGCTGCCGCTCACCGCCAGACCGGGCAGCTGATCCCGCAGAGCAAAGGCAGCCAGGCCCAGCAGCGTGGGGAAGATGGACATGGCGGCCATCAGGATGGCGGACAGGAAGGACGCGTTTCTGGCGGTCCTTTCATCCTTGGCCGTCTCGAAGCGGGAGACCATCTCAGGACCGGCCAGGAAGGTGCAGAAGTAGTTGAAGATATAGCCGATGATGGAGGCCCAGCCGATCTGGGTCAGATTCAGCTTCTCACCGGGCAGTGCGGCGGAAATGGCGTTCCAGCCGCCGGCGTGGTTCAGCACAATGGGGGTGGCGATGGCCAGGCCCACCAGGATGATGCCGAATTGCAGCAGGTCGGAGATCTGGTCGGCGATCATGCCGCCCATGGTGGTATAGAGAATGATGACCACACCCGCGAAGATCAGGCACACGTTCAGGGGAATGGACGGAATCAGGGCGTTGATGACGCCGCCGGAAGCGGCGATCTGCGAGGAGGTCAGGCAGAACAGCGACAGCACGGACAGAATCGCCGTGAAGTTGCTGGAGAACTTGCCGAACCGACGGCCCACTACCTCGGGGATGGTCACGGCCATGGTTTTGCGGATCTTAGGTGCAAAATAGGACAGAGGAATCATGGCGATGGACGCCGCCAGGACGTACCAAACAGCGCTGACGCCCCAGTCGCCGAAGGCCTTCTGGGCCAGGCCCGTGGTGCAGCCGCCGCCGATATTGTTGGCGGACAGGGAGAATGCTACCATGAACAGGCCCATGCGGCGGCCGGCCACCATGTAGTCCTTGGCATTCTTGATCTGGACCTTGCTGACAACGGCGCCCACAACCAGCATGCCCACCAGATAAGCAACAACAATAATCAGGGGCAGGATTTGAATTTCCATATGCATTTCTCCTTCTATATTTTCGGACCATACCGGGTACTTCACTACTTTATACAAAAAATGCACCGTATGCAACAAAAATCTCATCAATTTATGAACTTTCTGTGACTTTCACAAAATATGTCCACTTCCCTGGCTCAAAATGCATAAAAACGCAGAAGTTTACATTTTTTCATTATAAATTGCAAATAACGCTGCCATATGCTGAGGTTATATCAAAAAAATACCGGCCCCGCCATACGGGGCCGGTGAGCGATTATTGGGGAATGGTCTGGACAATACCGCGGGCACAGTCCACAGACACCAGGGTGCCGTCCTTCAGGCGGCGGGTAGCGTCGGAGGCGGCCACGATAACGGGTTTGTTCAGCAGCAGGCCCACCGTGGCCGTGTGGCAGTCGGCGCTGGCCTCCTCGCTGACAATGGCGGCGGCCTGGCGCAGCCAAGGCACCACATCGTTATTGGTGTAGGGTACCACCAGCACGTCACCGGGATGGAACTTCTCCGGAATCTCCTCCAGGGTCCGGCAGATGCACAGGGGACCGGAAGCGGTCTGGCTGCCGATGCCGATGGCGTTGACCAAGGCGCCGCCTACCTGGGCGATGCGGATCATATTGGTGGTGCCGGAAATGCCCACAGGAACACCGGCGGTGACCACCACCAGATCGCCGTGCTTTACCAGGCCCGCCTCCTGGGCGGACTGGATCGCCAGATCCACCAGCTGGTCCGTGCTGCTGGCCCGGGGCATGGTGATGGGTACCAGGCCCCAGTACAGGGCCATCTGGCGCTGGACCTGAGGGTCCAGCAGAAGGGCCACCACCGTGGCGGCGGGGCGGAAACGGCTGACCATCTGGGCAGTGATGCCCCGCTGGCTGACGGTGAGGATGGCGTCGGCACCGATATCCTCCGCCGTAGTGCAGGCGGCGTGAGCCGTGGCGGCGGTGATGGACAGGCGGGTGCGCTTGGGCGTCTTTGCGGGACAGATACGCTCCACATTGCTCTCCGTCTTGCGGGCAATGGCATCCATAGTGCGGACGGCCTCCACCGGGTACTTCCCTGCCGCCGTTTCGCCGGAAAGCATAATGGCGCTGGTGCCGTCGTAAATGGCATTGGCCACGTCGGTGATCTCCGCACGGGTGGGACGAGGGTTCTCGATCATGGAATCCAGCATCTGGGTGGCAGTGATCACAGGCTTTCCGGCGGCCACACACTGGGCAATGATGCTCTTTTGAATGGCGGGGATCTCCGTAAAGTCGATCTCCACGCCCATATCGCCCCGGGCCACCATGATACCGTCGGCCACGGACAGGATATCCACCAGGTTGCTGACGCCTTCCTGATTTTCGATCTTGGCAATGATGCGGATCTTGGAGTGGTTCTTATCCAGAATGTGCCGGATCTCCCGGACATCGGCGGCGGAACGGACAAAGCTGGCGGCAATGAAATCGAAGCCCTGGCGGATGCCAAAAAGAATATCCTCCCGGTCCCGCTGGCTCATGTACGGCATGGACAGGGATACGCCAGGGACGTTGACGCCCTTTTTGTCCTTCATAACGCCGTCATTTTCCACCCGGCAGCGAATCTCGCGGGCAGTGGTCTCCAGCACCGTCAGCCGTACCAGACCGTCATCCAGCAGGATGGTGTTGCCTGGCTTCACATCCTGGGGCAGATCGGCATAGGTAATGGAGCAGCGGGTCTCGTCCCCGGGAACATCGTCGGTAGTCAGAGTGAAGCTCTGGCCGGTTTTCAGGTGAACAGGGCCGTTCTGAAAGGTCCGCAGCCGCACCTCCGGCCCCTTGGTGTCCAGCATAGCGGCCACCGGCAGATGAAGCTCCTCCCGCAGAGCTGTCAGCGCCTCCAGACGGCGCTGGTGCTCGTCATAGCTGCCGTGGGAAAAGTTGAACCGGGCCACGTTCATCCCCGCCTGAATCATCTGCCGCAGAACGCCCTGGCCATCAGTGGCCGGGCCCAGGGTGCATACGATTTTTGTCTTTCTCATAGTTTTCCCTTCCCTCTTTGTGTGGAAAATCAGAAAATACGCCCCCCTGCGGGCCGGTGGGGTACACAGGGGGGCGCGGATGGTTCTGCTCTTAGAATGCCTTGCCGTCGCAGCCCAGAACGTCCACGATCTTGTGGGTCACCAGCTCCTTGATGGCCTGGCGTGCGGGCTTCAGATACTGACGGGGGTCAAAGTCTGCCGGATGCAGGGCAAAGTGCTCCCGGATGGAGGCGGTCATGGCCAGACGCAGGTCGGAGTCGATGTTGATCTTGCACACGGACAGAGACGCGGCCTTGCGCAGCTGATCCTCGGGCACGCCGATGGCGCCGGGCATATTGCCGCCGTACTGGTTCACCTTGGCCACCAGATCCTGGGGAACGGAAGAAGAACCGTGCAGCACAATGGGGAAGCCGGGCAGACGGCGGGAGACCTCCTCCAGCACGTCGAAGCGCAGCTGGGGCTTGGTGCCGGGCTTGAACTTGTATGCGCCGTGGCTGGTGCCGATGGCGATGGCCAGAGAGTCGCAGCCGGTCTTGGACACAAACTCCTCCACCTCCTCAGGGCGGGTATAGGAGGAATCCTCGGCGGACACGTTGACTTCATCCTCGATGCCGGCCAGGGTACCCAGCTCGGCCTCCACCACCACGCCGTGGTCGTGAGCATATTCCACCACCTGGCGGGTCAGGGCAATGTTCTCGGCGAAGGGCTTGGAGGAGGCGTCGATCATCACGGAGGTGAAGCCGTCCTCGATGCAGGACTTGCACAGCTCAAAGCTGTCGCCGTGGTCCAGATGCAGCACGATGGGCAGGCCCGTCTCAATAACGGCGGCCTCCACCAGCTTCTTCAGATAGGTGCGGTTGGCATAGGCGCGCGCGCCCTTGGACACCTGCAGGATCAGGGGGGCCTTCAGCTCAGCGGCGGCCTCGGTAATCCCCTGAATGATCTCCATGTTGTTGACGTTGAAGGCACCGATGGCGTAACCGCCGTTGTAAGCCTTCTCGAACATTTCCTTGGAAGTAACCAGTGGCATAATAAATCGCTCCTTTTGAAAAATTGGTCTTGACTTGTATGGAATGATTGGGATATGATGTATATATGTATTGTACCACATTTTTTTCTTTTTGCAAGCCCCAACGGTTTACTTTATCCATCCTCTGTGATAAAATATTCCGCATGGCAAGAAAAATCTACTGGGAGGTAGTCAATCATGAAAGAATTAAAGGGTGCCTGTATCATCGGTCAGTCCGGTGGGCCTACGTCTGTGATCAACGCCAGCGCTTACGGCGTCATTGACACGGCCCTGAAATCCGGCGTCATCACTCAGGTGCTGGGCGCGGAGCACGGCATCAAGGGCGTTCTCAGCGATCGCCTGTTCGACATGGGTCTGGAGGATCCCGAGGAGCTTCGTCTGCTGAAGTATACCCCCTCCTCCGCCCTGGGCTCCTGCCGCTACAAGATCGCGGACCCCGAGGTGGACGATACCGATTATCGCCGCATTCTGGAGGTGTTCAAGAAGCACAACGTCCGCTACTTCTTCTATAATGGCGGCAACGACTCCATGGATACCTGCAATAAGATCAATCAGTACATGCAGTCCGTGGGCTACGAGTGCCGGGTCATGGGTGTACCCAAGACCATCGACAACGATCTGTTCGGCACCGACCACTGCCCCGGCTTCGGCTCTGCCGCCAAGTATATCGCCACCTCCATGATGGAAGTAAACCTGGACGCCCATGTGTACGACACCGGTATGATCGTGGTGATGGAGATCATGGGCCGCCATGCCGGCTGGCTGGCCGCTTCCGCTGCCCTGGCCAGCGAATACGGCGCAGGCCCCGATCTGATCTATCTGCCCGAGGTGGACTTCAGCATGCCCAAGTTCATTGAGGATGTCAAGCGTGTATACGCCGAAAAGGGCTACTGCATCGTGGCTGTGTCCGAGGGTATCCACTATGAGGACGGCGGCTTTGTGTCCGAGGCCAAGGTGGCCGCTACCGACGGCTTCGGCCACGCCCAGCTGGGTGGCCTGGCTGCCATGCTGGCCCAGGTGGTCAAGGAGGAGACCGGCGCCAAGGTCCGCGGCATCGAGCTGAACCTGTTGCAGCGCTGCGGCGCACATCTGGCTTCCGAGACGGATATTGAGGAATCCTATATGGCCGGTAAAGCAGCCGTGGAAAATGCCATCAACGGCATCAACGGCCGCATGATCGGCTTCGAGCGCGGTGTCCGGGACGGCAAGTACGCCTGCAAGACCAAGCTGATCCCCCTGATGGAGGTTGCCAACACCGAGAAGAAGCTGCCCCGCAGCTGGATCAACGAAGAAGGCAACGGCGTAAACCACCAGTTTGTGGAATACGCGCTGCCCCTGATCCAGGGTGAACCGGACCTGCCCAAGGTGGACTCCCTGCCTCGCTTCGCCCATCTGAAGAAGATTCTGGCAAAATAAAAATACGCTGAAAAATCCGTCTCCGGCCACAAGCCGGAGGCGGATTTTTTCGTTTCAGTGTGTAAAGCTATTTCCCATTACAGTTTTGTCAAATGCGCACCTGCGGCCTTCAGCATGAGCTTTTTGGTGCCCACCCGGTCGAAGGCCACCTCCACCAGAGCATCTCCGCCCATGGGGCGCACGCTGAGTACCATCCCCTGGCCAAAGGCGCTGTGCCGGACTCCGTCGCCGGGCTGCAATTGCAGCAGCGGAGCGGAGGACGCCGTCGGACGCACCGGGTACTCCGGCTTAGGCATAGTCCGGGTCTCCGGCTGCGACGCATAGCGAGGCGTATCGCCGAAGTCGTCGTCCCACCGGGATGCGGGACGCGGCTCGGGCTTCCCCAGCCACTCCATATTCTCCTCCGGGATCTCCTTCAGGAATCGGGAGGGCATGCAGGGGGTGGTGCGGCCAAACAGCATCCGCTGACGGGCATTGGTCAGAGTCAGCTTCTCCTTGGCCCGGGTCATGGCCACATAACACAGCCGCCGCTCCTCCTCCATTTCCTCCGGCTCACCCATGGCGCGATTGCCCGGGAAAAGTCCGTCCTCCATGCCCACCACAAATACACTGGGAAACTCCAGGCCTTTGGCGCTGTGCATGGTCATCAGAGTCACGCAGTTGTCCCCGGCCTCCTGGCCGTCCAGGTCAGTGTACAGAGCAACCTCGTCCAAAAAGCCCGACAGGGTGGGGTCCTCGGGATCGTTCTCCAGAAACGCCTGGATACTGGAGCTGAGCTCCTCTACGTTTTCCAGGCGGCCCCGGCTCTCCGCATCCTCCTTTTCCTGGAGCATGGCTACATAGCCGCTGCGGCGGCACACATAATCATAAAACTCCACCAGGCCCATTTCATCCGACTGGCGGCGCATTTCGTCTATCATCGCTGTAAAGCCGATTAACTTGCCAGCAGCTGATTTCAGTTGGGGATAGTCCCCTGCCCGGCGCAGGACCTCCATCAGCGTCAGGCCCCCCTCCGTGGCGATGGCCTGGGCCTTGTCCATGGTAGCCGCGCCGATCTTCCGGGCGGGAACATTGACGATGCGGCGCAGCCGCAGATCGTCGGCAGGGTTGTTGATGACGCACAGATATGCCAGCATATCCTTGACCTCGGCCCGGTCAAAGAACTTTGTGCCGCCAATGATCTTATAGGGCACACCATTGCGCTTGAAGGCATATTCCAGTGCGTTGGACTGGGCATTCATACGGTACAGCACGGCGTTTTCTTTCCAGTCCACGCCCCGTCGGTAGTTCATCATGATCTGTCCCACCACATAGTTGGCCTCATCCCCCTCGTTGAAGCAGGTTTTGACGGTGACCGCCTCCCCTGCGCCGTTCTCGGTCCACAGGGTCTTGCCTTTTCGGCCCACGTTGTGGCGGATCACGGCGTTGGCGGCATCCAGAATGTTCTGTGTGGAGCGGTAATTCTGCTCCAGACGGATGGTCTTGGTGCCGGGGAAGATGCGCT
>ENA-OYXT01000089-OYXT01000089.1-human-gut-metagenome-genome-assembly--contig:-NODE-89-length-40841-cov-6.789928_pt1 | contig 40841 bp, 30 predicted proteins | sample MGYA00244218_ERZ653423 | MGnify/ENA primary metagenome ERZ653423 (study PRJEB26926, sample SAMN06165035) | human gut metagenome | biome: ENVO:00009003; feature: ENVO:2100002; material: ENVO:00002003... | reverse complement strand
AGTCGTCGGCAGCGTCAGATGTGTATAAGAGACAGGCATCACCTGCCGAAGGGACACCGGATGACGCCTGTGATGCCTCGCTCTCCCGGACTGAAACAGATTCGGCGGAAGCGGACGGCCCTTCAGCCGGAATTCCGGACGGAGCTCTCAACAAACCGACGGAATCCCAGACCGAGGTAAAAAAGCCCCGCAGGCGCAAGAAGACCGAGCCGGAACCGTCCCAGTCTGACACAGAACCTGAAACTGCACCGAATGCCAAGGAAGACGGCGTCGATGCAGCACCAAAACCCAAGAGAAAACGCACTTACACCAAACCGAGCGTGTCGGTACTGTCCATTGACGATCGTCCGACGGTCGAAACGGAGGCGGATAAGGCCAAAAACGACCTGCTCGATCTCATCGAGTCGCAGCGAAGCGGCCATATCCTGACCGGTACGATCCAGGGTGTGGAACAGTCGGCGGATAACTCCCGTCATGCCTTCGCAGTCCTGTATCACGGTGAGTTCAAAGTCATCATTCCTGCTGTCGAGGCAGTGGAGCCGCCCGAAGATTATCGCGGGCGTGACCCGGACGAGGTACTTCATTACATGCTGACCAAGCGCCTCGGCGCCGAAGTCGACTATATTGTCAAAGGCATCGATCCCAAATCCGGTATTGCAGCGGCGAGCCGCCTTGAGGCTATGCGTGCCCGAAGAAAAGAAATGTATTTCGGCACAGACCGGGACGGCAACAACCGCATCTATGCCGGTGTTTGCGCAGAAGCAAGAGTTGTCTCTGCCATCCGTGCAGGAATCTTCATCGACCTGTTCGGCGTGGAGAGCTACATTCCCCTTAAAGAACTGAGCTACCAACGCTGGATGGACGCGGCGGCCCACTTCCAGCCCGGCCAGCGCATCCTCGTCAAGGTATTGGATGTGGATCGCAGCGACCGTGACCATGTTAGGGTTTCCGCCTCCGTGAAACAGGCGGGAGAAAATCCGTATGAGAAAGCCCTGCGCAGATATTCCGTTGGCAACCGTTATGTCGGTACTGTCAGTATGGTGGATGTGAATGGCGTGTTTGTGGCGCTGGACGGCGGCATCGACTGCCTGTGCAGTTACCCCAAACGGGGTCGCCCGCCGAGAGGCGCCAGAGTCACCGTCCGGATCCTCGGAATCAACCACGAGACCAACCGGATCTGGGGTGCCATTACCCACATTGCCATGCCGCATTGAGAAAAAGAAAGGAGATTTTATGCTACATTGTGATCTGAGTCAGCAAGAACAGCATCGCAGGAAAGAGATCGCCGAGCATACCCGTCAGATGCTTCTGACAGAGCTGCCGATCGACAGTCAGGATGAAACTTCGATTATGGGCCGGTATCGGGATTATTACCTGCAGATCTCTTTTTCCGAGCTGCACCCGCTGATGGTGGTTTGTCTCGCCAAGGCGCTTACCCATCCGGGTACCGCAAAACAGTGCCGGATCGCAAACGATCTGAATCTGAGAAGCGTGCTTGGAAGTCATGCGATCAACGACGAAGTCGGCTGCTATTCCTACCGTGCCACACACTGGCTGGATACCGAGTTGGATGCCAAGCGATTTTACGAAATCCTTGACCGTTGCGTCGACGAAGCGGACCGCGGCTTTTATAAGCTTGCGTGCTGAGTTGTAAAATCCCAGACTCGTCCGTGTAATGATGGTAAAAACACGAACTGGGAGTATGCATCATGAAAAAGCTTTTGATTTTATCCTGCGTATTGGCATTCTGCCTGACGCTTGCCGCCTGTCATACCACAGACTCGGCTGATAGTTCCGCGCCTTCAGTTGCTCCGGGCTCAGCAATTGCCAATGAGTCCTCTGCTCACCAGACTGAATCGGAGAGTTCCCTGGAGGAGAGCCGGATATCTCAGGATACGACCGTCACATCAGACCCAACTGAAAATGAGACGACAGCCCCCGCCAAGCCGGCGGATCCCATGTCGACTACCGAACCGGAAAGCGAGAAAGTCCCTGAGTCTACGACTCCCCCTCAGACCGAACCGGAAACAAAGCCTACGGAACCGCCTTCGGAACCCGAGAAATCTCATGCCGGGGCCGAGGACGCACGGGCGGTTGCCGATAAGGTGCTGGAGTACATCAACAGCTTCCGCACATCCTCGGCAGTCAAATTGCCGGGTCTTACGAGCTATGCTGAGTATCGAAGCCGACAGCTCATCGGCAATTTTGCCCATGATACAAATGATGAGCGTGCAGCGGCAACAGCGCTTCAGTATGGCGAGTATGTAGATCCGAGTGTCTACGGCGGCAGCGGTGAACCGTACTACCGTGCCAATGCCAACGAAGCCATTGCAAAGGCCGGTTATGTCGGTACGGTGGACGAAGTTGCCTATAAGCTGGCGACCTTGGTCAGAAACAGTGCGGAGCACTGGTGCTATATCGGCTCGGCCGAGTATGGCTATATTGCCGTTGGCGTAACTTATGAAAGCGGCATGTGGTATTGCGACATCGCAGTTGCTGCCGAAAACACGGACAATCTTTAAGAACCATCAAGGAATTGCAGCCTCACCCGAAACGGTGGGGCTCTTTTCATATCCAAATCAAGAAAGGAAGATACCAAGATGAACAAGAAATTCACCTCACGCATCCTGTCAATGCTTTTGGCAGTGCTGATGCTCATCTCGATGATGCCGACAAGCGTCTTTGCGGCACCGGCATCTGACATTCCGGCAGAGATGCTGGACAATGTTTTCCTCGATGCGCTGGAGTACACCGGCTACAAGGTACAGGCGCAACGGGATGACGGAACAATTTTCAAAAAGTACAGCGGCGGCGCAACTGCCTATCTCTCGAAAATCTCCTACGGGCTGAATAAGTACGGCACGGAAACCGTTGCAAAAAGCGGTACGGCAACCGGGCTCGCACCGGATATCGCCGGATTCGAGAGCAGCGGCCTTTGCTGTGCCTCCTATGTTTCGTATGTGTACTACAACTATCTGCCGAACATTGCGGGCATTGACACCAGCAGTGCAACCCGCCCATACAATCTGCGCACCGCAACGGCATACAACGCTGCTGCGAATGCGTGGATCAGTGCCGGAACGGCGCGCCGCATCAGCTTCAGCCAGAATGCGAACGGCAACAATTTCATTCCCAGCGAAGATATCCCGATCGGCTCTCTCATCATTTTCAAGCACATCCCGACCGGAGACATCGCTCATGTGGCACTCTATGCAGGATATTATAATGGGATCCATTTCGTGACTCATGTCGGTAACGACCGCGGGCCGGAACTCAGTTCCATTGTCGGCATGTCCAAGGGTGATTACCCGGAAGCCGTCGTACAGGTCGTTACTCCGGAATTCGTAGAGGCAGCCGGCAAAATCGAAGTCTATAAAAAGGATCCGAAGGGCGCAGCACTGAGCGGCGCCTATTTTATTGCCACCAACACCTCGACCGGAACAGAATATGCCATCGGTCCTACCGACAGCCGCGGCTACGCCTGCACCAAAGAGCGGCTGCCGTTTGGCACCTACAAAATCGTGGAAACCGTTTTCCCGACGGACTACACCTATTCGGGAACCAAGGAGTGGACTCGCACGGTCAGTGCTTCCAATAACGGCGTGGTAACGATACAAGCCGTCAATGAGCTGAAAAAAGGCAATATTGAGGTCTATAAAAAATCGTCCGGCACCAATGAGGCGCTCAAAGGCGCCATTTTCACAGTCTACGATATGTCCGGTGCGAAGGTAACGACCATCGGGCCGACCAATGATCGTGGATATGCCAAATCCGCAGATATTCCTTACGGCTCCTACCGAGTAGTCGAGACGACCTTCCCATTCAACTATGAGCCGGACGGTCAGACCGAATGGAAGGTCACCATTGATACCGCACACGGCAGCCTGGCAACGGTCAATGCTTATAACCGGCTCAAAAAGGGTCATATTGAGGTTCTGAAATCCGACGCCGAATCCGGAAAGGACCTCAGCGGAGCAGAATTCACCGTCTATGATCTGGCAGGTGAAGAGATTGCCGTGATCGGACCCACGGACAAAAACGGTTATGCCAAGTCCGGCGAGATCATCTATGGCGATTATATTGTGAAAGAGACCAAAGTCCCAGTCAATTACCAGCCGGACGGCGATGCGCAGTGGAAGGTAACGATCGACGATAACAGCCCGCTTATCACCCTGGACATTGCCAACCTGCGTCAGTATGGAATGGTCAAAGTCCGCAAAACCGCCGAAGACGGCTTGGTGGAGGGTCTGACTTTCCGCCTGACCGGCACCTGCGAATACGGCGAGAGCGTGGATATGACCGCTGTGACCAATGCGGTCGGTACGGCCGTGTTTGAGCGCGTCCCGATCGGTACGGACTACACGCTTTCCGAAGAGAACACCCCCGAGCGATATGTGATCCCGGAGGTGCAGAACATTTCGGTCGAGTGGAATAAAGTGACCGAGCGCCAGTTTGATAATATCCTCAAGAAATGGCGTGCCGATGTCCTCAAGGTCGACGCTTCTCTCCGCAGCAATGGCGGACACGAGAATCCGCAGATGCTCTCACTCGATTCGGACAGCATTGTGGAAAATCTCGGCTATCCTTACGGGGAAACCCAGGGCGATGCCACACTCGCCGGAGCAGTTTACGGCGTTTATCGTTATGATGAACTCGTGGACACCTATGTGACGGATAAGAACGGATATTTCCTGACCGACTACTACCCTTGCGGCGAGGGGTGGAACATCCGTGAGATCACACCATCGGAAGGATATCTCCTGGATGAAACCGTCTATTGGCTCGGTGTGACGCCGGGACAGTATACGCTGGAGAAGAATACGGAAGAGTTGGATGTCTATGAGGACATCATCTTCGGCAGCCTGTATCTCATCAAACACATGGATGACGGCAGCACCGGTCTGGAAACGGTTGAGGCCGGAGCGGAATTTGAGGTATTTCTGAAAACCGCCGGTTCTTATGAAAAGGCCCGGGACACAGAACGGGACTACCTGATTACAGACGAACACGGCTATGCCGGGACGAAGCAGCTTCCTTATGGTGTCTACACAGTCAGACAGACGAAAGGTACGGAGGGCTTTGGTCTGGCAGCGCCTTTCGATGTTTTCATTGATAAAGACGGATGCTGCTATCAGTATCTGCTCAACAACGCCCCCTTTACCGGATATCTCAAGATTCAAAAGACGGATGCAGAATCCGGTCTGAGTATCCCATATGCAGGCGCAGCGTTCCAAATCTATAACCCGGACGGTACCAGAGTTACCATGCAGTACACCTATCCGGAGCTGACGGTGATCGACACCTTCTATACTAATGCGGAAGGCTATCTGATCACTCCGGAAGTGCTTCCGTTCGGAAAAGGGTACTCCATTGTGGAAGTCAAGGCCCCGTATGGCTATGTATTGAACTCTGATCCGGTCTATTTTGATGTGACCGCAGACTCGGCAACCGAGGCCGGCGGCATCACATTGATCGAAGTCACCCGTTCCAACATGCCTCAGAAAGGTATCATCCGTATCACTAAGACCGGCGAAGTATTCTGGACGGTCACGGAAGCAGACGGGATCTATAAACCGGTCTATGCAGTTAAGAGCCTGCCCGGCGCAGTGTTTGAGATCCGTGCAGCAGAAGATATCTATACACTTGACGGCGTCATGCATTACGCAAAGGGTGGGGTCGTGGATACGATCACGACCGGGTCTGACGGCGTGGCGTCAAGCAAGGAACTGTATCTCGGAAAATATGAGATCCAGGAGATCACCGCGCCGCACGGGATGGTTTTGAACGGCACAATTCAGACAGTGGAGCTGACTTACGCCGGTCAGGAAGTCGTCATTACGGAAACCGCCGGTAATCTCTATAACGAGCGTCAAAAGGTCAAAGTATCCCTGAGCAAGGTGTTGGAGCAGAACGAGCTGTTCGGCATCGGTATGAACGGCGAGCTGAAAAACATCACCTTCGGGCTGTATGCCAAGACTGACCTGATTGCCGGTGACGGGACCGTCATTCCGGCAGGTGGGCTCATTGAGATCGTGACCTTTGATGACAACGGCATGGCGACGGTCAGTACCGACCTGCCTCTGGGCAGCTATTACCTGCAGGAACGCAGTACGGACGAGCACTACATCCTGGATGACACCCATTATGAATTCGAGTTCTCCTACGGTTCGCAGGAAACTCAGGTGGTCGAGATCTCTGTCAATGGCGGCGCCCCGATCAAGAACGACCTCAAGTACGGTATGGTTTCCGGTCGCAAGGTCGATGAGGATGGTCATGTGATCGCCGGTGCGATTTTCGGCTTGTTCCGCAATGATGAAAATGAGTATACGGCTGAAAATGCGTATTTAACAGCGGAAAGCGCACAGGACGGTACCTTCAAATTTGAAAAGGTGCCCTTCGGGACATGGGTCGTTCGTGAGATTCAGCCGGCCAAGGGCTTTGTTCTCAATGAGAAGGCATATCCGGTCACGGTATCCGAAGACGGCGATGTGGTGAATATCCAACTGGAGAATCGGTATATCTGCGGCAATATTGAGGGCACCAAGCTCGACGAGGACGGCAATCTGATCGCCGGTGCGGTATTCGGTTTGTTCCGTGAAGATGAAACGGAGTTTATCGAGGAAACTGCCGTGCGTGTAACCGAGTCTGACAGCACCGGTAAGTTCCGCTTTGAAGACATCCGGTACGGGAAATGGATCATCCGTGAGCTGAAGCCGGCGACCGGCTATGTGCTCAATGAAACGCCGATCGAGGTAGAAATCACCGAGGACGGCAAAACCGTTTTCATTACCGTCGAGAACAAATTCATTCGCGGCGACATCAAAGGCTACAAAGTCGACGAAGACGGAAAGTCGATTGCGGGTGCGCTGTTTGGCCTCTTTACGGAAGATGATGCGGAATTCACAGAGGAAAACGCCGTGCTGACGGCGGTGTCCGATGCAGACGGCATCTTCACCTTTAAGAATGTGCGATTTGGGAAATGGATCGTGTGCGAGTTGAAACCCGCCGAGGGCTTCGTCCTCAACGAGGCAGAGTTCCCGGTCGACATTACTACGGATGGTGCCGTAATCGAGCTCAAGGCCGAGAACCGCCATATCTATGGCGCAGTCCATACGACCAAGGTCGATAAGGATTATCCCGACCATCTGCTCACCGGCGCTGTGTTTGAGGTCTACCGTGATGTAAACGGAAATCAGCAGTTCGATCCGGATGTGGATGAACTGGTTGGTACCCTTTCGGAATGTGAGCCCGGTCTGTATGAACTCGCTGAGCTGCGTTACGGCGGATACTTCCTCTACGAAAAGCAGGCGCCTGTTAATTTCATCAAGGACAACGGATACCACTATTTTGAGATCGTAACTGACGGCGAGATGGTGGAAGTAGAGAATCAGGCCGGCTTCGGTTTCATCAACGACCATATGGTCGGCAATCTGAAGATCGTGAAGACTTCCTCGGACGGCCGTGTGGAAGGCTTCAGCTTCCGTATCACGGGTGAGAATTACGACGAAGTATTCACGACCGACGCAAACGGTGAGATCTTCATTGAAAACCTACGCATCGGCAAATATACCGTGACGGAGGTTGAGGACAGCGTCAGCGCCGGGTATAAACGCCCGGAACCTTTTGAGATCGAGCTGACCGCTGATGAAACGCTGACGGTCAATGTCCATAACGATAAGGTCACGACCGACCATCCGGACAGCCCGAAGACCGGTGACAATTCTCATATAGCTCTGTGGTTGGGCCTGATGCTCGCAAGCCTTAGCGTCCTGATCGGTATCATTCTTTATTCCCGCAAGAAGAAGCATCTTGCAGACTGACCAAGGAGGTAAGGCAATGAAAACAAAACTGACAAAAGGCATTCTGCTGATCCTGTCGCTGCTTTGCATTCTCTGCGTTCCGGTCACCCCGGTTTATGCGGCGCAGCAAGGCACGGACGGCAGCGAGCTGCAGGTGGTAAAAGCAGAACAACTGGAGATCCAGCTTGGCACATCATGGTCGGGCGTAGAGTTCCAGCTCAAGACGGACGCCGGGGTTTACCCCGGCACCGTCAAGGTCGGGACGGATGGCGTACTCCGCCTGGAGATCGGCGGCAGCTCCCAGTACATTCTGACCTGTATGAATTCCTCAACTTCGCTTCCGGAACCGGAGGATACGGCGGACTCAACAGACCGGACGCAGGCTCCTGCCACAACAGAGCAAAGCCCTGAGTCAAATGAGAAAGCCGAATCCGGCATTCCGACGCTGCATATCATCCTCTTTGCAGGCGGTATGGTTATTGCAATCGGCATGCTGATCGTCATGCAGATCCTCAAGAAAAAGCGTGAAAATAAGGCGCCGGATGATGAGGAAGACGAGGAATAACGATTCCATTTCAGTTTGGAGAAAATGCAAAACTTGTAGGAATATTAGCAGTGCGATATGAAATAAATATTCCGCAAAGGCTTGACTTTTGCATTCCGTTCTGATATACTATAGGCGTGGCAGGAGCTTGCGTTCAGGCTCTCGATACGTCTATGGTACGGCGTTAGACTTCGTCTCGGAAAGAGGCAAGGAATCGTTACGGATTTGCGCACTGAGCAAGTCCACAACAACGCAGGCAATTGAATATGATAGCCGGAAGGCTGCTTGGATGCTTACAGGTTGAGTGTTGGGGAGATATGTTTCCCAACAGACTTTGTATGCGCTTAGCAACCTTCCGGCTTTTTCTTTAAGAACTCGGAGGTTAATTTATGAATAAAAAGAAAAAACGAAAGGGGTTTAACCGAAGCAGTATGCGATGCCCGTATTGCGGCAGTCCGGTTATTTATCGGAGCGCAGACGGAATCTATCGCGATAATTCGAGAGGAACGATGCTATATGTGTGTTCGCACTATCCAGAGTGCGATGCCTATGTTCGTGTTCACACCGGTACTAATATTCCGGTAGGAAGTATGGCTAATCACGAGCTGCGTACATTGCGCCGTACAGCGCACCATTACTTTGACCAGCTTTATGAATCCGGTTATATGAGTAAGCAGGATGCATACCAGTGGCTGGCCGACCTGATTATGGCGCCGCTTTCCGAAGCTCACATTGGGTATCTTGGCGAGTATTACTGTAAGCAGGTGATCGAAGAAAGCAGAAAGCTCTTAGAACGGCAGAAAGCCAAAACGCGGGGGCGATATTATACACAGAAAGGAGGCGCACTGGCGTCATGATCCTGACAGCAGAACAGCGGGAGAAAGTGGAGCAGAATATTCGGCTGGTCCAGAAAGTGATCAACGATAAGGTCCACGGTCCATATCAGTTGGGCATCTATACATACGACGATATTTTTCAAATCGGCTGCATCGGTCTCTGCAAAGCTGCGGCAACAGATAAAGGCGGGACCTTCTCTACCTACGCCTACCGCCTGATATGGAATGAAATTTGCGATGCGCTGATCTACTCGACCAGGCGGCAGGCAACGGAGCTTTCAAGCGATATGATTCCCCTGGTTGCAGAAGAGTCGACCGTATCGATTGCAGATGCTGCAACGCAGCTGGATGTGCAGGCTGCGCTCAAAGCAGCAAAGCAGAAAGCATCGCCGTGTGTGATAAAAGGAATAGATGCAATGATTCAGATGGCCGAGGGGCGTTCCAGTAAGGAAATCGGAAATGAGTTTGGTGTGTCTGCCAATCTTGTTTGTGCATGGGTATCCAAGGCGAGAAAATATCTGAAAAGCCGGCCGGAAATACTGGCTCTGAAAGGAGTATAAGTAATATAGTAAGGGACATCGAGAAATAGCATCTCGATGTCCCTATTTTTGATGGTGATTATGAAAAAAATAAAAAATGCAGTGAGATTGTCGTTACTTCCGATGACAATAACGCTTTTGATTTTAATTCTGTTTCGGTTCGTTTTTTTGCTTGGATATGTTCCGACAGCATCTATGGAGCCGGCCCTGAAATCCGGAAGCTTGCTTCTCGGAGTGCGTGTTTGGGAAGACATTCAAAAAGATGACATTATTGTGTTCCGACACAACAAGGAATATCTCGTCAAGCGGGTCGAAGCAGTAGGAGGAGATCTGATTGAAAGGAACGGAGAAAATCTGGCGGTTCCGGAAGGTGGCTTTTATGTGCTTGGGGACAATGACCAATGTTCATACGATTCTCGTTATTGGGAATATCCTTTTGTGATGAGCGATGATATTGTCGCAAAGGTAATTTTACCAACAAGATAAATATAACAATCCGGCCCGGCAAAGAAGCAAGCAACTGTAGATGGACATCACTACAGCTGCTTGCTTTATATTTCGTAGAGTATGTCACTCAATGGGGTGCGCGAAGAACGCAGATATTCTGCACCCCCAAAGCATTCACCTCCTCAAAGAAAAAATGCCTTGAATCACTGCATTTCATAGAGTATGTCACTCAATGGAAGCACGGATCGAAAGGCATAAAATCTACCGTATTCAGTTGCTTTTAAGGAGAATGACACACAACTTTGACTGCTGATATTAGAGGCCAACCACATTTAATTTGTTCATATTGGATCGTTTCAGCTCCATGGAAGAATGGACATACCGTTCCAATGTAATCGTAGTGGTAGAATGTCCTAACACTTCGGAAAGAGATTTTATTTCAAAACCGACTTCCACTGCACGGGTTGCGAATGTGTGCCGAAGCGTATGTGCGTGAATACCCTCCAGCCCACATGCACGAGTGTACTTCTCAATGCGATATTGTAGTGTCCGTGGCTCCATATAGTCAGTCGTACCCGTTAGTACATATGCCCCCATATTACCTGGATCCATCTGTTTGCAGAGATCTGCCAAATAACTTATCATTGGGATTGTTCTCGCTGAGGTGTCGCTTTTTGGCTCACCGATCACAATCCTTGTACGGGTTTCTCCCTGCATATCCGTATCGTGAAGCCTTTGCAATGTTGCGGCAATCTTGATAGTCTGTTCGCGAATGTTGATGTTACACCATTGCAATGCACAGAGTTCTCCTATGCGCACACCTGTGGACAATGCTAATAGAAGTCCGAATTTACAGCTATCCATATCTGTCAGTAGATAGCTCATAAATCGGTTCTGCTCATCCCGTGACAACACGCGCATTTCCTTTCGGCTCTCTTTGGGGTAATTGATTTCGATTACCGGGAAGACCCCTGGAAACAGAGTCGCCGTGTATTTCAAAACGCTGTGCAGCACCACCAGAATATCGTGGACCGTTTTTACAGCCAATCCATCATCAAAAAGTAACTCGTGAGTAAAATCATCAATAACACCTGTGCTGATGCCAAGCGGAAAGCATCCGCCAAGCTTTGGCTTGATATGCTTTTCAAGCACTGTGCTATATTTGATGTATGTGGATTCGCGAATTTTTCCTTTTTTCAGGCGAAGCCATTCGTTGCAGTAATAAGCAAATCGATGCTTTGCCGTATTGGTTGGAACGGCCTTTCCATTCACAAGTGCGGCTTTATACTTCGTAACCTTTTCCTTCGCTTCACGGTATGTTTTTCCGTAGCAAAAGCCATATTTGATTTTTCCGGAAAGCTCGTACCCTTTGATATAGCGTGCTTCCCATCGACCATCTTTCCTATGGAAAATGTTTTCTCCTTTTGCCATTTTAATTACCTCCGGCAATATTTTTTTCGCCCGCAAATGGGTGTACCTATATTGTAACTGATATCTGTAACAGATTCCTGACTGCTTATTTGACTGCGCTGACCTCGCCCAAAGGGCCATAATTGACCTGAATTGGAACGCGATGATTCCTTCTAAGTTGGTTTATTCTCCAAAAACATCTCCAAATTTCGTGTTTCCTATTGATTTTCCGACAGATGCGTGTTATGATACTTACGTTTATAGAGTTTGAATTGCGCTCGTGGAGTGACATACTCTACGAAGCGTTTTGAACAAATTAGTGCGGCTTATCGATTCACCCTTGTTGTGAGCCGCTTCTTTTTTGAAACTCGTATAGTGATCACTTACTTTATGGAAGGGCCTGTTGTATGAGAAATTTAAATGAAGTGCGTGAGGCTCTGCTCAACAGCACCGTCCGAATTGTTGCACAGTATGGTCTGGAACGGACGACAACAAAGCTGATTGCGGCAGATGCACAAATCAATGAGGCGTATATCTATCGCTGTTATGACAGCAAGGATTCGCTTCTTCAAGCAACATTTCATATGAAGATGTGTGCTTGGCAGAGCATGTGCGAAAATCGCTTCCGGTTATGCGGATACGCGGACTGAATTGGAAAGAGCGTTGTTTTCTTTTGTGGAAATCTTGCTGGGAATTCATTCTCCATAAACCAGATGATTGCCGGTTTTACCTGCAATACTACTATTCTGTCAGTTGCCGACGACATGCATATGATGAGCATCTGAAGTATTTCCATTCATTGTTTGATGAAATCCGACCGGTATTTCGTCCTGACACAAATGTGGACATGCTGCTGCATCAGATTTTTGACACGATGCTTTCTTTTGCAGCCCGAGTACTGTCTGATGAGATCAAGGACAGCGAAGATACAACGAAATGGACTTTTGAGCAGGTGTACAGTTTCGTCCGCCCCAATGCAAGAGAAGATTGGGTGGAGACAGTTGAAAGTGAAAAGGAATTAGAATGACACGATGGAGATGAATTATGGTGGAAGTCACGGCTTCCTATCAAATCACTGGAAAAGCCAAAGAACATGCTACCGTTTATATTGCGTTTCCCCGCATTCAAGAACGATGGTCATACCTCCTTGTGAAGAGGCTCTTTGATTTTTTCTTCGCTTTGATAGGACTTATAGTATTAGCAATTCCAATGGCGATTATCGCATTGATCATAGTGTTTGATTCGCCAGGCGGTGCAATTTTCAAGCAGGAGCGGCTTGGAAAGGGCGGAAAACCGTTTGTAATCTACAAATTTCGGACAATGAATCATGATGCGGAGGTGAACGGCCCCAAGTGGGCGGATAAAGAAGATAAGCGCTGTACCCGGTTTGGGGCATTCTTGCGCAAGACGCGGCTAGACGAGCTCCCCCAGCTCTGGAATATCTTGGTCGGAGATATGAGTTTTGTCGGGCCGAGACCAGAGCGGCAGTATTTCTACGAGCAGTTTGAAAAATACATCGTGGGATTTTCAAATCGGCTGGTCGTAACACCGGGATTAACGGGATATGCACAGGTCAATGGGGGCTATGAGCTGGAGCCGGAAGAAAAAATCGTCTATGACATGGAGTACATAGAAAAACGGTCAGTTCTTATGGATATCAAATGCCTTGTAAAAACGGTGTCGTTAATTTTTACACACGAAGGAGCTCGCTAATGGAAACACTACAGAAAACCTCTACCTGTCACGGGCAGGCAGCGATACAGCATCCATTGGTCTCCGTTGTGATGCCGGCGTATAACGCAGAAAAATACATAGGTGAAGCGATTCGCTCAGTACAATCTCAGACATATGCCAATTGGGTTCTGTTGGTTATTGATGATTGCTCCACAGACCATACCATTGATGTTGTTCAAGCCTTTGTAAACACAGATGATAGAATTCGGCTTTTTCGGAACGCTCGCAATTTGGGGGCAGCCAAAACCAGAAATCGAGGTTTGGAATTATCCGAAGGCGAATGGGTCGCACTGTTAGACAGTGATGACATATGGCATAGCGACAAGCTTGAAAAACAGCTCGAGGTCGCGTTGAATTCTGGCTCGGAAATCATTTATTGCTCGTACTCGTTAATCAGCAGTGATGGACAAAAAATATCCGACTATATTGTGCCGACGCAGACTTCCTATGACGATATGCTGAAAGAAAGCGTATTTAGCTGCTCTACGACTCTTTTGGCTAAAAGCGTAGTCGATAATAACCGCTTTTCCGCTGACTATTATCACGAAGACCTGGTGTATTGGCTTCAATTACTCAAAAAGGGCTATTCTGCATCGGCATGTTGCGAGCCATTGGCAGACTATCGGATAGTGGAAGGCTCAAGGTCACATAGCAAGGTCCAATCGGCAAAAAACAGATGGGAGGTCTACCGCAAGGTTGAAAAACTCTCTCTGCTAAAGTCACTCTCCGTATTTCTATCCTATACGGCGCGAGGCCTCAGAAAGTATAAGAGGGTTTGACATGGATGTACTGTTCCTTTGCGGTGTTTTTGCAAAAGAGAATGAAGCCGAAGTGATTGCTCAGGCAAAGAAAAGTGTAGAATTCTCAGCAAACCAAATGCAGTTAAAGCTGATCAGAGGCTTGAAAGAGGTCACTGACACCCAAGTAATCTCTGCCCCTTTTATCGGGCATTATCCGAATCAAAGCCGCAGTCTGCGTTTTTCCGGTTTCACAAACCCTCAGTATATATGCCGGTATGTTTCGTTTAACAACATCTGGGGCTTCCGAAATTTGTCCAGGGCGCGCGCTTTGAAAAAGGCAGTTCGCGCGTTTGCATTGGATGGCAATGAAGAAAAGTTGATCATTGTATACAGCGCACACGATCCGTTTCTAGCGGCAGCAGCCTATGCCCAAAAGCTGAACCCAATAATCAGGCTCTGCTTTATTGTTCCCGATCTTCCGCAATATATGAACCTCGAAGCAAAAAGAGGTTTTCTCTATAACTTCTTTAAAGGGTTCGATATCAAATCAATTAAGGAACATATCAAATGCGTCGATACGTCTGTGGTTCTGACAGAAGCTATGGCAAAAGCGTTGCAGTTAACGGATCGACCATATGTTGTTGCCGAGGGAATCGTAGATTCGATTCCCGAAAATCGTAATAGTACCGCTCATGAAGAAACCATCAATATCGTATATGCCGGCAAGCTGTATTTCAGATTTGGAATCCGCTATTTGGTAGAAGCGTTTTCCCTGCTGCAAGACAGCAGTTATCGCTTGATTTTATGCGGGAACGGTGACGCAGTGGAATATCTGCAGAAATGTGCCATGGAAGATTCGAGAATCATTCTTCCGGGGCAAGTATCGCCTGAAAAGGTGCAGGAATACATTTCCTCTGCCGCAGTGCTTGTAAATCCCCGACCGAACAATGAGGAATATACGAAATACTCTTTCCCCTCCAAGGACATAGAGTATCTTTCTAGCGGAAAGCCAACGGTTGCCTTCCTTCTGGATGGTATGCCGAAGTGTTATCAAGATTTTTTGTATGTCGTTGACCCAGACCGGGATATCTCTTGCGCCATTTCCGATGCCTTAAAGGCAGCTATATCGGCGCCGAAGAAAGAAATAGAAAAAAGGCATACGCAATTTCTGCAATATGCCGCAAAAAATCTTTTGGCATCTGCCATTGCAGAAAAAATAATCAAAATGAACTGTACCGAGGAGGCTCAACATGCCAAGGATCCGAGTCGTTCAGCAGTATGTAACGACCGCCAGCAACGGCGGATTGAAAACAGAATATAAAGCGCTGAGCAGTCGGGAAACGCTGTCGGACCATTTTGAATTTGTCCCGGTGGTATTGAACAACTGCCACTGCGGAATCAGCCTTTCAGATATCCGCTTTTACCGCAGAGCCATTCGCGAAGCGGATCCGGATATCGTCCACATCCGTGGAGCAGGAATAGAAAGCCTAAATGCTGTTCTTGGCGCAAAACTTTCCGGCCGCGGGAAGATCCTTGTGACCGTCCATGGTATGTTCAGCGATCTGGTGTACTACTCGCCGATAAAGCGCTGGATATGCAGACATGTGGTGGAGCCGATGATCTTTGGCTTATCGGATGGAATTTCCTGCGTCTATGAGCAGGCATCACAGCGCGATGTGTTTCGACGATACAAGAAGAAAATGCTTCCGTTTGTGTATAACCGAATGCCGAAATATCCCAATTGCAGTGAGGAAGAAAAGCGTGCGCTGCGCATGGAGTTGAACCTTCCGGAGAATGCAAGAATCGGCATCTATGTCGGCAGGGTCACGAAAGAAAAGGGACTGTCTTACTTGGTCGATGCGTTAAAGCAGCTGGATGAGAGTTGGCCGCCGGAGCTTTGCCTGTTGATCGTAGGAAACGGCGATTATCTGCAGGAGATGCAGTCTGAATGTGCCGCCCTACGGCATGCGAAGCGAGTGATTTTCGCCGGGCAGCAGGAACAGATTCAAAAATACCTGAATGTTTCTGATTTCTTTCTTTCTCCCTCTTTGCATGAAAATCTCTCCATTTCTATTTTGGAGGCATGTGCAGCAAAGCTGCCGTGCCTTGTGACGGATGTAGGCGGAAACGGCGAGATTATCGAGAGCGGAAAGAATGGGCTGATGATTGCAGCGTCTTCGACAGATGCACTTGCTTCAGGCCTCCGCAAGATGAGCGACGATAAATGTCGTGCCGAAATAAAGCGGCGTGCAGAGCAGGTGGATTACAGTAAATTTTCCGATGAACACATAGACCGGCAGCTCCAGCAGGTATATGATCGGCTGTTACAACGGTGTTAGGAGTCCTCAAAAATGATAAGTATTGTTGTACCGGCTTATAATGCCGCAGGTGTGATTGGAAGATGCATAGACTCGGTTTTGCGGCAGACCTACCCGGATTTTGAATTGCTGATTATTGATGATGGATCCACAGACGAAACAGCAGAGATTGTGGCGGCAAAAGCTGCGCAAGATGCGCGTATCCATCTGATTCGTCAGGAAAATGCCGGGGTCAGTTCTGCACGAAATACAGGAATAGCAGCTGCTTCAGGGGAACTGCTTTGCTTCATTGATAGTGATGATACGGTATCGGCAAATTATCTGGAGACATTGCACACGCTGTACAGTCCCGGCGTGCTCCCTGTGATTGATGTCGTTCGCAGTGACCGCAACGGTTCTGCGCTAAGTCCTATGCCTGAAACCTTTACGCTGGATGATAACTGGGTCGATTCATATTTTTGCGGGCAGCTCAGATATGGAATTGCTTTTTCTGTCTGGAACAAGCTGTTTTCTCTACAAACGCTTCGCAGAGAGCACATCACATTCCTGCCGGAGCTGTCCATCGGTGAAGATATGCTGTTTGTTTTTCAGTATCTGCATCATTGCCGGTCGATTCGCTTTAGTAAGGATGCCAGTTACTATTATACCATTGTACCGGGATCGGCCATGTTATCCTCAAGGGATTACACGCAGCCATATGAACAGACCTTCGGGGTCATGTCTGAAAAGGGGCGCTTTCCCTTGCCAATCACCGATAGGACGTTATCCCGATGGGCATTTGACGCGAGTATTATCATTGTTGCCAATCCGTTTATCATCGACAGAAGCTATACGGAATTCAAGAAGTGGTGGCGTGAATTTTGTCAGACGGCGTTATACCGGTCCGCCGTTGCTTCGGAAAAGCCATCTGGTTATAAACGAAGAGTTTTGCATTTTGCCTTGCACTCTGAGAAGACGCTTGCAATATATGTGCTTTTCAGATTGCTGAGATTCGGAAAGAAGAAGTAGAAACGAGGTGAACCCCATTGACTGAACTGCAAGAAATCGAGTTTGGATTGTTGCAACAGTTCTTATCTATATGTGAACAGTTGAATCTAACCTACTATCTCGTCTGCGGCAGCGCACTCGGCGCAGTAAAGTATGGCGGGTTCATCCCCTGGGATGATGACATTGATGTTGCACTTCCGAGAAAAGACTACGAAATATTCTGCAGGAAAGCTCCCCAAATATTGCCGGAATGGTGCTTCCTGCAGAACTATCATTCCGAACCCCAATACTATCTCCTCGGAAGCAAATTACGCGACAGCAGAACGACCTACATAGAGATGATGGCGGATCGCCTGAAAATCAACCATGGAGTGTTCATTGATATATTCCCGTTAGATGGACAGTGGCGAACCGAACGCGAGCACCAAATGTTCCGAAAAAAGCGGGCTACCTTTGAGGCAGCGCGGCGTGTCAGACTGAATTATAACCGCTTATCACCACAAAACCTCGGTATGGTACGGACCAATTGGTATTGGCTGCTCTTCCGCCTTTTCGGGTATAAGCATGATACTGCTGCGGAAACAGCAGCATTTGACCGCTTTATTTCCTCTTTTTCTACTGACGGCAGTGATATCTGGTGCAATCATGCGAACTCAACTTCTCCGTTGGAATATGCGCCCAAAGAGCAATATGGCGATGGAATCTGGATGAAGTTTGAAGGGATTCCGGTTCGTGTTCCGGCTCAGTATGACGCCTATCTCACCCAGAAATACGGAGACTGGCGAGGCGGAATACCGCCGGATCAGCAGTATGGGCATCATCACTATGTGAAATGTGATTTGCACCGACCATTCACGGAATACATCGATACCGGAGAGAAAGAGGTGAAGAAATCATGATATACCGAGCCATTCGTAAATTGAAAGCGGTTTTATACCACGCAATCGTTGAGCCGGATATCAAACGCTCATTTGCCAAGTGCGGCAAAGATTCGCACATTGATTCGGGCGGTGACTTCTTCCCCCTGTCGAACATTCATGTTGGAAACCATGCCTCTATCGGAGTAAATGCACGCTTCTGGACAACACGGGCGAAAATTTACATAGAGGATTATGCCTTGTTTGGTCCCGGTGTCACGATCATTACAGGAGATCACCGCAAGGACATCATCGGTAAGCACATCATAGAACTGACGGATGCGGATAAAACCGCAGAAGATGATCAGGATGTGGTGATCGGAAGAGGGGCATGGATCGGAGCAGGAGCGATTATTTTAAAAGGTGTGCACATCGGTGCAGATGCGATTGTGGCGGCAGGCAGCGTTGTAACAAAGGATGTTGCGCCATACACCATTGTAGGCGGCGCACCGGCACATTTTATAAAGAATCGTTTCTCCGAAGATCAGCTCGAACGGCATATTCAAACCACCGAAGGCGATGACTCTCCGCTTTTGGTTTCGGCGAAAGGCGGTGATTCTATTGCAAGATAAAATACCACTGTTGATTCTCTTGTCGGTCGGCGCAGCATTTACCGCGGTATGGCTCGCACTGCTGCGGAAACGGCTGAATATGGCATGGTATGTAGCAATCATGATTGCGATTGCACATACGGTCTACGGCGTTTTGACAGTGAAGGCGTTTGCGTTCCTTGAAACCGGCTTTGACAAAGCCAGCCTTGGAAACATGAGCCTGTTCGGTGGCGTGTTCCTGATGCCGCTGGCGTATTGGCTCGGTGCAAAAATTTCAAAGAGACCGCCCAAGGAAGTCTTTGATGTTTTTACCCCCTGCATGGTCTTTACGGTCATGTGCGCCCGAATCAACTGCATTTTGTCAGGCTGCTGCCGCGGGCTTCCGATTCCGGGGACAAACGGGATACGCTTCCCAACGCGTGAGGCGGAGATCGTCTTTTACCTGATCCTGCTCGCCGTCTTGTGTCCGCGAATTTGGAAAGAACGGCTGCAGGGACGCGCTTACCCGGTCTACATGATGTGCTATGGAGCATTTCGGTTTATCATCGAATTCTTCCGCGAGTCGGATATTTCCGGACTGTTCCATCGGGCACATCTGTGGGCACTCATTACATTATTACTCGGCGTAAGTATTTACGCTGAAATGAAAACCTCAAAATCTAAACCGAGAAGGAGAAAACAATCATGATCCAACGAATATCCAAACGGTTCTTATCCCTGCTGCTGGTGGCAGTTATGGTGCTGGCATTAGTGCCTGCTATTACTTTGCCCGCATTTGCAGCCACCAGCGGTACTGTGACAGGTCTGAGTGATGCCAACATTGGTCTGAGCTTTTCTGGTGATGCAGACGATGCGTGGAGTGCAACAGGCACAACAATCACTGGTTCAGTTGTCTCTGTCGGAGGAACCTGTAGCGACACGCACCATAATTCCACACTAACCATCAAAAACAACAAAACCGCAAAAGCCACACTGTCGTTTAATTATGCCATTGAGGCGAACAGCGGTACGATCGAAGTAAACGGAACTGCCGTCACTGCAAATGGTGCCTTTAACAAAGAGCTTGCCATTGGCGAGAGCATCAAGGTTTATATCAAATCCGGTAGCACCACAGCCACAAAAATTACCATGACCAATGTGGCGCTGGTTTCTGATGTAACTGCGACCACGACCTTTGTGCCTGCCGAAAATGGTACCTATACAGTAGATGGCAAGACTGTCACAGAGACATACAGCAACACACAAAGCTCCATGACGGCTTATCAGGTGGTGGCAACCCCGGCAGAGGGTTATCAGTTCCTTGGCTGGTACAATCTGACCACCGGCAAGTGCATAGCAACTGCCGCAAGCACTGCGCTGAACATTGAGAGCGACTGCACCATTACAGCAAAATTTGCAAGTAAAACCGTTGCACTTTTTGAGACCGGCGGTCAGCGTTTTGCAGATCTGAATGAGGCGGTTGCTTACGCACAGACAAACGGTCAGTCCAAGATCACCCTGGCTACCGATGGTTCTATCAGCGGTACCTACACCATTCCTGCCGGAATTACACTGCTGATTCCCTTTGATGCAGCAGGGACGCTGTATACGGATGCTCCTGCGGCAATCCGCACGACCCCGGCATCTAAAGCGTTCCGGACGTTGACGATGAGCGAGGGCACTTCCATCACAGTCAATGGCGCGATCAGCCTGGGCGGCCGGTATTTCGCTGCCGGCGGCGGTCAGCAGGGGCGTCCTGTGGGCGATTATGGCTATATTAAAATGGCGGACAACAGCTCCATCACAGTAAAGAACGGCGGTAGTCTCTATGCTTGGGGCTTTATCTCCGGCAGCGGTTCTGTGCTGGCTGAATCCGGTGCAACCGTATATGAGTTCTATCAAATCGCAGACTTCCGCGGCGGCAGCGCGTCCTCCAACATGGGCAATAAGGTATTCCCCTTCTCTCAGTACTTCGTGCAGAATATTGAAGTGCCCCTGACCCTGAATGCTGGCGCTAACGAGAAAGTTTACAGCGGCGTTTACACAATGAGCACCACATATACCACCTCCATCAATTTCATTGGTAACAACGGCATGTTTAAGGTGGTTTCCGGCAGCTTCACCAAGGACTATGATGAAAAGACCGACCGTCTGATCCTTACGGTCAACGGTGAGGCAGAGCTGAATACGCTGGCCCTGAAGCTTGCCGGTATGAGCGTTAATTCTGCAAGCTATGTGCTGCCCATCACCAATAATATCTCCATCAATATCCAGTCCGGCAAGGTCACCATCAATCAGGATGCCGCGCTGCTGGCTGGCGTCGAGGTAAACATTGCCGAGGGTGCTGATTTGACAGTGGCCAGCGGAAAGACCATCTATGTTTACGACGGCGACGAGTGGAATTCCGACAACTTTGTCTGGGGTTCCTGCAAATTCAAGTCCGTAGCTTATGCACCGGGCAAGGCTTATAATCGTACCAATGCGGATCTGAAGGATGTCAAAATCGATGTCAATGGTACGCTGACGGCCCTTGGCGCTATCTATACCACCAAGGGCGGCGCGGACATCTGCTCCAGCGGCGGCACCGGTGTGTACAGCCAGCAGGGTACACCCGGCACAGAGACCGTTACACACCAGTACAACTCCAACAGTAACGATATTTCAATTACCATCACCCCTGCCAAGCTGCACAACGCCGACGGCTCCTATGTCGAGACGAAGACCGCCAAGGCTGGCGACACCATTAACTATGTCAACGGTGTCTGGGGCGGCACGCCTTGCGCACATGAGAACACAGAACTTCGTAATGCCAAGGAAGCAACCTGCACCGAGCCCGGCTACACCGGCGACACCTACTGCAAGGATTGCGGCGAGAAAATAGGCACCGGCACGGCTATTCCCGCCAAGGGACATACCGAGGTCATCGACGAAGCTGTTGCAGCTACCTGCACCACACCCGGCAAGACTGAGGGTAAACATTGCTCGGTTTGCAATGAAGTGCTTGTACCGCAGGAAGAGATTCCTGCTAAGGGGCATACGGAAGTAATCGATGAAGCTGTTGCGGCTACCTGCACAGAAAGCGGCAAGACGGAAGGCAAGCATTGCTCCGTCTGCAATGAGATTCTTGTTGCACAGGAAGTTATCCCTGCCAAGGGGCATGTTGAAGAAATTCGGAATATAAAGGAAGTCACTGACACCGAGGACGGTTACACCGGCGATACCTACTGCTCTGTATGCAACGAATTGCTGAAGAGCGGCGAAGTGATCTACCACAATGGTTGGCGGAAAGATGGAGACTGCTATTCCTTCTACCAAGAGCAGAAGCCCGTCACCGGAATGGTTCGTGTACCGTATCCCGCGGCGGAGCTGCTGCCCGGCTACGGCCCCGATGCGGAGGATGCCGAAGTCAATGTCCCCGGGAAGGAAGGAAATCCTGACAATTACGACTATCCGGACCGTGAGAGTGCGCTGTTCGTCTTTGACGAAAATGGCGTGTTCCAGAAGAATCAGTGCGGTGTGTACGATGACAACGGCGTCACCCGTTGGATCAACAACGGTATGCTGGTATGGCATGCGGGCCTGGTGCAGGACGGAGACGATTATCGTTACTTCAAGCGCAACGGTATGGTCACAAGCGTTGAAACCTATGTGGCCAAGACCAACGACCTGCTGCCAGCAGCTAAGTATACCTTTGATGCCGAAGGTAAGCTGATGAAGCTGGAAGGACTCCATGAAGATCTGAACGGCAACCTCTGCTACTATGTCGACTATGTGAAGAACTATGCCGGCTTGGTCGAAGTGGACGGCAGCTACTACTATATCGCCAGCGATCTCAAGGCTGTTAAGAATTGCACTTACTATGTTACCAAGACCAACGACCTGAAGCCTGCTGGTTATTATACTTTCGATGCGGACGGTAAGATGGTTATTAAGAGCGGCCTGGTCGAAGAAAATGGCGACCTGTACTACTATGTGGATGGCGCAAAAACAGCGGCCGGCCTGATTGAATGGGAAGGCAACTATTACTACATCGCCAGCAACCTGAAAGCAGTAAAGGGTGCCAGACACTATATCTTTGCAGACAAGGCGAACGGCTTGAAAGCTGCCGGTTGGTACTGGTTCAACGCGGATGGCACGATGTTCCTTGAAGGTATCCGCGAAGAAAACGGCACGAAGTATTACTACAAGGATGGAGTGAAGAATTATGCCGGCCTGATCGAGATTTCCGGCGAATATTACTATGTTAAGAGTGACTGCTCTGTGGTTTGTGACCGCAGCTATTATGTCACCAAATCCAACGGTCTGATGCCGAGCGCAACCTATACTTTCGATGCGGACGGCAAAATGGTAATCAAAAACGGCATCTATCGCGAGAAGCTCGGCGATGGAAATGAGTACCTGTTCTACTATGTAAACAATGTGCGTCAGGTCAATACCGGTCTCGTACAGCTTGACGACGGTAGCTACATCTATGTCCGCAGCGGTGCAAACCTTGCGGTCGGAAGCTACTATGTTTCCAAAACTAATGGTCTCCTCCCGAAGGGCACCTATACCTTTGGAGAAGACGGTAAGATGGTCGTAAATCCGTAAGAGACAAGTGTGTATACAGGGCGGGAAAATCCCTCCCTGTATACCACTGTATTCACAGCGAAAGGAGTGCATATGCAGTTATCGCGAATTCGTAAATGGAGTGTCATGCTCCTTGTGGTTTGTTCTATTGTCAGCTTGTTTGCCGGGTGTGGGAAAAAGACTCCGGAATCTACTGCAGATCCTGCAGTAAATCAGAGTGAAAGCACACCGCCGGAAGAAGAAATTGAGGATACCACGACACTTTCGGAAATCAATACCGACTTCGGAACGCTATATATTCCTCAAAAATATGAACAGCTTTTGAAAGCCGAGATAGGCAGCGATACAGTCAAGTTCATTACTGAACAAGACGGAAAGACCTACACTCTTTTCGACCTCAGCATCGGCGAAGAAGTTGGACAGCTTGCCGGAACACTGACTGACAAACGCGGTACTTCTCGTGATGTATATGTTACGGTTTACGACCTCGGTGACATCAGCGAATTGGCACAGGACAAGCAGGATCAGCTTTATGCCATGCAGGAGGCTGTGAATGTCGTTGTCGAAAACTTGAAATAAATATCCAGGAAGGAATTCATATGAAAAAATCATTTTCACTGCGATGGGTATCTCTCCTGTTGGCGGTCATGATGGTTTTCAGTATTCTCCCGCTGTCTGTATTTGCGGTAGACACCTCAACCGATGATGCACGGTATACTGACTTCCTATCCTCATTGACCACCCTCGAGGGATATGCCGACGCTTACGCCCGGGAACATTCCGGCGAGGATGCTACAGCGCTTGTCATTAACTACATTCGTTGTGGCGTGGAAAAATACACATCCAGCACATGGACGACCTTCTGCGGCCCGGAAAATACAGCCTTTACCGGTTATGTGTCCGAGCAGGACGCAGCCAACGGAACAAATGCCGTTGCTCTGCGCAGCCTGGAGGTTTTCACGGTACCCAACGGGAATGAGGTCGATTTTGCGCATATGTTCGGCGCAATGGACATGGCATATCACACCGGCAATCAGAGCACTGCCGACCTCGGCAGCTGGGCGGGCGATATCTGCGACCTGCTCCAGCTCACGACCAATGCGGGAGTGACAGGTACAGTCGAGGAGATGGCCGAAGAAATCCGGGCAAACAATGATAAGTATTTCCTGTATGACAATCCCGATCCGGAGGTTCACTCTTTCGGTATTCTCGACCTGTACGGCGACCTTGACGCTTTTTACATTTTGAAGAAAATTGGCACCGGCGTGACGATCAGCTCGGTCATGAAGAATTACTTTACAACCAGCCTGACCGATGCCGCACGCGCGAAGTTCTTCCTGGACAACCGTTTCGGCGGAGTTTCAACGAAGGATGACATTCGCGCTTCCGTCTATGATACCTATTACGGAAACGAGGGCATCCGCACGCTGGAAGGCAGTTACCTTCCGAATGGTGTCAATGCCGATCTGCGCCGTGCCTGCTGCTATGCTTTTGCCGATTATCTCTACGAAACGGCAAAGGGACAGCTGGAAAACGATTATTACAAGGTCTTTTCCAGCACCTCCTCCATACTGGCTCCCGGCATTAAGCAGGAAGTGAAAATGGCGCTGACGAAAGATGATAAACAGATTGTTTATTATCTCGCAACTGCGGATATCACACGCAGCGATGTCAATATCTATGCCAACTATAATGACAATGACGGCTCCGCATGGAAGATGGCTCGCTTGACGGATCAGATGAATGCTGCCGAGAAAAAGCATACCGACCCGAACGATACGGAACATTATATTCCCAACTACAGCGCTGTCGTCGGTGTCAATGCCGACTTCTACAACATGAGCAACGGCGCGCCTGCCGGTGCCTTGGTTATGGAGGGCGTTGAGTATCACGGTGTCGCCAGCGAAAACTTCTTCGGCATTCTCAAGGACGGAACGCCGATTATCGGTGGAAGTGCCGAGTGGGATGCACACAAGGGCGAGATTCAAGAGGCTGTTGGTGGTTCCATGTGGCTCGTCCGGGACGGCAAGATCGTCGTGAATGCAACCAGCGATTATTACACAGGTCGTGCTTCCCGTACCTGCGTTGGTATTACTTATGACGGTCAGGTCGTGCTGATGGTGCTCGACGGACGGCAGGAGCCGTTCTCCGCGGGCGGCAGTGCCATCGAGATCGCACAAATCATGCAGGATGCCGGTTGTGTTGCCGCAATGAATCTGGACGGCGGCGGTTCCTCTACCTTTGCTTCCAAGGGCGAAGGCTCAGAAACGATCTCCGTTGTAAACCGTCCTTCGGATGGTTATGAACGCTCTGTCAGCTCCACGCTTGTTGTCGTTTCGACCGCAAAGCCCTCCAATGTATTCGACCATGCAGTCGTTTCTGCGGACTATGACTATATGACTGTCGGAACCGAGTTGACCGTCAAAGCATCCGGCGTCACTTCTACCGGCGGTGCGATTGCACTCCCCGATGGCTCTGCGCTGAAGGTGTCCGATGAAAGCCTCGGCACGCTGTCGGGCGATGCATTTACAGCAAAGGCGCTCGGTGATGTGCAGATTCAACTTATTGCAGCAGACGGCAGCGTGCTGGGCACAAAAACGCTGCACATTGTCGAACCGACGGAATTGAAATTCACCAAAGACAGCCTGAATGCGGTCTACGGCGAATCGACCGAGCTCCCGCTGGAGGCTACCTATAACGGCAACCCCGTAAAGATCAACCCCAATGATGTGCAGTTCGGTTTCCTGAAGATCACACTGCAATCGATCGGTGAAATCGAGGGTGGGAGTGTCAATACCACGAAAACGGAATTGGTATTCGATTACCCCGAGGCAGGTACGATTTCCGGCTTTGATTTCACGCCCAATGCAAACAGCGAACTGCGTACTTTGACGATTGGTGCAGTTTTAAAAAACAAACTGGCTGAATTCCAGGCGACGATCAATCAGGAATATGCCCGCGCATATCAGGAAGCTAAAGGCAAGGGCTACAGTGATGAAGAAGCTGCGATTCAGGCGCAGACCGCTGCGATCAATAAAGCATTGGATACGGCAACAAAGATTACGACTTACCTGTATAAGAGCGACGAAGCAAACTTCGACTTCAATCAGGCAACCGGCGGCAGCGGCCTACTCGCATGGAACCGCACCGTTTCCAATTCAAACTATAAAGAGGACGAGCAGACCTATTACCAGATCGATTCTCAAACCGGAATGGAAGCATCCTATACCTTTGCAGTGGATATGTCCAAGATGCCGATTCCGGAGAAGCTTACGGCGCTTTTGTATATGCTCCCCGGCGGCGATCAGGAGGGACGCACAGCATGGGATTTCCTGTTGCAGCTTGCCGAACGAATCAGCCCGCTGACGACGGTCACAATTACACTGACCGCACCGGAAGGCGTTACGATCGATACCTCTAAGCTCCGTCTGGCAAATGAGTATTTCACAATGACCTCTGCTGAGGTGGAAGACAATAAGCTGACGGTCGTCTGCAACTTCATTCAGCAGGGCGAACCGATCAACCCCGCTACTGCAAACCCGCTTTGCGTACTCAGCGGCTTGAAGCTTATCCCCACGGACAGTGCAGCATGGGACGAAAACGGATTGCTCAACTGCACGGTTAGCGGTGATCTCGGCTATGACATTTATGCACACTTCCATGTTCTGAAATCGCTGGCGCAGCAGGAAGAATATCAGATCAAATACGGTCTGTACCCCTATGACAACAGCGAGAATATCAACGGAGACTACGGTGCCCATTTCTTTGATACCGTTACGGATTTCACAGACAGCTTTAAGCTGCAAAAGAATACCAAGGACGGATGGGTCAAGGAAAACGGAAAGTGGTCTTACTGGCAAGACGGCGCTGCGCTGACTGGCATTCATAAGCTTCCCAGCAATGTGGATGGTGAAACCGGTGAATATTGGTACGATCTCGGCTCGGATGGCATCTCTGTCGGAAAAATAACCGGATTGTTTGCCTACGAGAATGATTTGTACTATGCCGTCAACGGTGAGACCAAGGACGGCTGGCGTGAGATCAAAACATCCGATGGAAGCAGTCAGTATTATTATTTTGATCCAACTACATTCAAGGCGGTTGACGGTGCTCAAACAATACGCACGATGATCACCGAAAATGGCAAGCAATACCCCAAGGACTTAAACTATACCTTTGCGGATCATGTTCTGGTGCGAGGAGACTGGATCACGGTCAGTACCGGTCGTCGCTATTACTGGGCCGGACAACCGATTGCCAGAAAGTGGTGGACAGTAGACGGTGACCGCTATTTCTTTGGCGACCACGGCGATGCCCTCACTGGGTTTAGTGAGGTTCCGAGAGGCAATAGCGGTCAGGGTGCTGATTACTATTTGTTTGATGCAGAGGGCGCATTGATTGTCCAGCCTGGATTGTACCAGCTGAGCAGCGATTTGTCCCACGTCGCCAGTGGATTCAGTGCAGGCGATATTGTTTGCTTTGATGAAAATGGTATGGCTATTTATGCTGGCCTTGTTTATGGAGATGATGGATATCTCTATTACATCAATGCAAATCTGAAAGCAGTCAAGAACGGAAAGTTCTGGGTCACCAAAACAAATGGTATTGTCAAAGCCGGTTATCAGCGAGAGTTTGATGCACAGGGTAGAATGATTGCCAAAAACGGTATACTGCCGCTCGATGGCAACGGTGTGCTGGTCTACTATGTAAATGATGATGTCCAGTATGACCTTGGGTTGGTCAGAATGGCGGACGATCGCATGATCTATGTGAACGCCGATGCTACGCTAAAGGCCAACGGCACCTACTATCTGAGCAAAACCAACGGATTGCTCCCGCAGGGCTACTATCCGTTCGACAGTAACTGCATCCTGCAGCTCGATGGATGGTTCACCTGTGATCAAGGAACAACATATTACCAGAATGGCGTTATGCACGGAGCTGGTTGGGATAACATTGAAGACTCTTTCTACTATTTCAACAGCAACGGATATATCGTCACCGGCATGGTTCGTGTACCGTATCCTGCAGCGGATCTGTTGCCCAGTTACGGCCCTGATGCGGAAGATGCCAAAGTCAATGTCCCCGGTAAGGATGGCAACCCCGACAATTATGACTATCCGGACCGTGAGAGTGCAGTGTTTGTCTTTGACGAAAATGGCGTGTTCCAGAAGAATCAGTGCGGTGTGTACAACGATAACGGCATTACCCGCTGGATCAACAACGGTATGCTGGTATGGCACGCGGGTCTGGTGAAGGACGGCGATGATTATCGTTACTTCAAGCGCAACGGTATGGTCACAAGCGTTGAAACCTATGTGGCCAAGACCAACGACCTGCTGCCAGCAGCTAAGTATACCTTTGATGCCGAAGGTAAGCTGATGAAGCTGGAAGGACTCCATGAAGATCTGAACGGCAACCTCTGCTACTATGTCGACTATGTGAAGAACTATGCCGGCTTGGTCGAAGTGGACGGCAGCTACTACTACATCGCCAGCGATCTCAAGGCTGTCAAGAACGGCACCTATTATGTTACCAAAACGAACGGACTAAAAGATGCTGGTTTCTATAGTTTTGATGCTGACGGCAAGATGATCATCAAGAATGGCCTGGTCGAGGAAAATGGCGACCTGTACTACTATGTGGATGGCGCAAAAACAGCGATCGGCCTGATTGAATGGGAAGGCAACTATTACTATATCGCCAGCAACCTAAAAGCAGTAAAGGATGCCAAGCACTATGTTTTTGCAGACAAGGCCAATGGACTGAAACCTGCCGGCTGGTACTGGTTCAACGCTGACGGTACGATGTTCCTTGAGGGAATTCGCGAAGATAACGGCACGAAGTATTACTACAAGGATGGCGTAAAGAACTATGCCGGCTTGGTTAAAATTGATGATGCCTACTACTATGTCAAGAGCGATTGTACCGTGGTTTGCGGGCGCAGTTACTATGTGACAAAGGCCAATGGTCTCATGCCGAATGCTGTCTATACCTTTGGTGCGGACGGCAAAATGGAAATCAAGAACGGCATCTACCGTGAGAAGCTCGGCGATGGAAACGAGTACCTGTTCTACTATGTGAACAATGTGCGTCAGGTCAATACCGGCCTCGTACAGCTTGACGACGGCAGCTACATCTATGTCCGCAGCGGTGCAAACCTTGCGGTCGGCAGCTACTATGTTTCTAAAACCAATGATCTCCTCCCGAAGGGTACCTATACCTTTGGAGAAGATGGCAAAATGATTATCTCGTAACAAATAGGATAAATGAAGCCCGCAGTCCCTGCTGCTGTGGGGACTGCGGGTGGAATTTGTGATGATGAAGAAACCAACAGAATCCGGAAAAATTGTAAAGAACGCGACCTGGCTGATTGCTTGTAAAGTTGTGCAGTCCTTATTGAGCTTCGTAATTGGAACACTTTCTGCCAGGTATCTCGGACCGGGGAATTACGGAATCATTGATTATGCTGCAGCAATTGTCAGCTTTATGGTTCCGGTTGTACAGCTCGGACTTCGCTCGACCCTTGTCCACGAAATTATTGCAGCGCCTGACAGTGAAGGAAAGACGCTCGGAACATCGCTTTTTATGAGTACGGCAACGAGCTTCTTGGGGATTTTCGGAGTGATTGCGTTTACTGCGATTGCAAATCCAAATGACCCGGAAACGATGCTTGTTTGTGCGCTGTACAGCATTTCATTGGTTTTCCAGGCAACCGAAATGCTTCAATACTGGTTCCAGGCAAAGCTGCTGTCAAAATACATCGCGATCACTTCACTGGCCGCATATGTGGTCGTTTCAGCCTATCGTTGTTTCCTACTGATTACGCAAAAGAGCGTATACTGGTTTGCATTTTCACAGGCACTGGACTATTTGTTGATCTCTGCTTCTCTGTACGGGATCTACAGAAGAATTTCAAAGCAAAGACTGACAGTATCATTTCCACTTGCGAAACAACTTTTTAAGAGAAGCCGATATTATATTGTATCCGGCATCATGGTTACTTTCTTTTCTCTAACAGATCGGGTCATGATCACATTGATGCTGGGGAAAGAAGCCAACGGCTATTATTCAGCTGCGGTGAGTTGCGCAGCACTAAGTCAATTCGTGTTTGCGGCTATTGTGGATTCTATGCGACCTTCTATTTTAGAAGCCAAGAAGACAAGCTCTCCCAATTACGGTCCACATATAGCCAGACTCTATTCTATTATCATATATTTAGCGGTGCTGCAAAGCATTGTGCTAACCATAGCAGCACCGCTTGTTATTCGGATTATTTACGGAGCCGCATATGCCCCGGCGATACCTACGCTGAGAATCATCACCTGGTACACAGCATTCTCCTATATGGGTTCCGTTCGCAATATATGGATCCTGGCAGAACAGAAGCAGAAGATGCTATGGAAAATCAATTTATCCGGGGCTCTTTTGAATGTGATAGCCAACTATATCCTGATACCGCTTATCGGTATCAACGGAGCAGCAATTGCTTCGGTAGCAGCACAGCTTTTCGTCAATTTTGTGCTGTGTTTTACGATTCCTTCCCTGCGTCCCGTTGGACATCTGATTATTGAGGGGATTGATCCAAGAAACCTAAAAGAACTGTGGGAAGGGCATTTTTCTAACCCCTTCCCCAAGACAAAAAATTGATTGGAGTGTATCAGAAAATGCCTCTGTTTGAAAATAAAGTCCTCCTCATCACGGGCGGCACTGGCTCCTTCGGTCATGCGGTTCTGGACCGCTTTTTGACCACGGATATCCGGGAGATCCGCATTCTCTCCCGCGACGAGAAAAAACAGGATGACATGCGCCACGCCTACCAGCTGGCCTGCCCCGCCTGTGCAGAGAAAATCAAATTCTACATCGGCGATGTACGGGACTACCGTTCCATCGCCCCGGCGTTCCGCGGGGTGGACTATGTGTTCCACGCCGCCGCCCTCAAGCAGGTGCCCTCCTGCGAGTTTTTCCCCATGGAGGCCGTCAAGACCAATGTCATCGGCTCCAACAATGTCATCGACGCCTGCGTAGAAAACCGGGTCAAAAAGGCGATCTTTCTCTCCACCGACAAGGCCGCCTACCCCATCAACGCCATGGGCATGTCCAAGGCCCTGATGGAAAAGAACGTCGTCGCCCGGTCGAAACAGATGCTGGCGGACGACCCCGTGCTGTGCCTGACGCGTTACGGAAACGTCATGGCCTCCCGCGGCTCGGTCATTCCCCTGTTCTGCGACCAGATCGATGAGGGCAAGCCGCTCACCGTCACGAATCCCAATATGACCCGCTTCATGATGACGCTCAGCGACGCCGTCGATCTTGTCCTTTACGCCTTCGAGCACGGCGAGCAGGGCGACCTGTTCGTGCAGAAGGCCCCCGCCGCGACCATCGACACGCTGGCACAGGCCGTTCTGGAGCTGAAGCAGTCCGACCTCGGCGTGCAGACCATCGGCACGCGCCACGGCGAAAAGCTCTTTGAAGTACTCGTGACCTCGGAGGAAATGCTGCGGGCGGAGGACCTGCCCGGCTTCTTCCGCATCCACGCCGATAGCCGCGACCTGAACTACGACAACTATTTCTCCAAGGGAAACGCGGAACTGTCCCAGATCGAACCGTACACCTCCCATAACACCCAGCGGCTGGACCTGGACGGCATGAAGCGCCTGCTGCAGAAGCTCAAGCGCTTCGGAGGAACCTGCTGATGAACATTCTCGTCACCGGTGCCCGCGGCTTTGTGGGGAAAAACCTCGTCGCGGCGCTCCGAAACATCCGCGACGGCAAGGACCGCACCCACCCGGAGCTGGACATCCGGAAAATCTACGAATATGACACCGATAGCTCGCCGGAGCAGCTTGCCGCTTACGCCAAATCCGCGAATTTCGTGTTCCATCTGGCAGGCGTGAACCGCCCGAAAACGGCGGAGGAATACCTTCCCGGCAACACCGGCTCCCTGGAAGTGCTGCTTACCGCCCTGCAAAGTGCGGGCAACCGCTGCCCTGTGATGCTGGCCAGCTCCGCGCAGGCCTCTCTCATCGGGCGCTATGCGGGCAGCGAATACGGCAAGGCAAAGCTGGCCTGCGAAGATCGGCTGCGCGCCTACGCCGCCGAGACCGGCGCGGAGGCACTGATCTACCGTTTTCCCAATGTGTTCGGCAAGTGGTGTCGTCCGAATTACAATTCCGCCGTGGCGACGTTCTGTCACAACATCGCTCACGACCTGCCGATTACGGTCAACGATCCGGCGACAGAACTGGAGCTGGTCTACATTGACGACCTCGTCGCGGAGCTGCTGGCGGCGCTGTCCGGACAGGCGCACCGCTGCAACTATGACGGGCTGACGCCGGTCCCCGGCGGGGATTTCTGCCGCGTGTCGGTGACGCACCGTGTAACGCTGGGCAAAATCGTCGAGCTGCTGCAATCCTTCCACGCCCAGCCGGAGACGCTGCTGCTTCCGGAAATTCCGGAGGGCAGCTTTGAAAAGAAGCTCTATTCCACCTATCTCTCCTATCTGCCACCGGAGAAAATTTCGTTTCCGCTCAAAATGAATGTCGATGCCCGCGGCAGCTTCACGGAGCTGCTGAAAACGGAGAGCTGCGGGCAGTTTTCCGTGAATATCACAAAGCCCGGCATCACCAAGGGCCAGCACTGGCACAACAGCAAGTGGGAATTTTTCATCGTTGTAGCTGGGCACGGTCTGATCCGTGAACGGAAATTAGACTCGGACGAGGTTCTGGAGTTTGAGGTCAGCGGCGAGAGGATCGAGGCCGTCCACATGCTGCCGGGCTACACCCACAGCATCACGAATCTGAGTGACACCGACGATCTGGTGACGGTAATGTGGGCCAACGAGTGTTTCGACCCGCAGCACCCGGACACGTTCTATGAGGAGGTCTGAAATGGAAAAACTCAAGCTGATGACGATCCTCGGCACGCGGCCGGAGATCATCCGTCTCTCCGCCACCATAAAGTGCTGCGACCGCTATTTTCAGCAGATTCTCGTCCACACCGGCCAGAATTACGATTACGAGCTGAACCAGGTGTTCTTTGAGGACCTGGGCCTCCGCACGCCGGACTACTACCTGAACGCCGCCGGGGCGAACCTCGGCGAGACGATCGGCGCGATCATTGCCAAGAGCTACGCCCTCATGCAGGAGGTCAAGCCGGACGCCGTGCTGGTGCTGGGCGATACCAATTCCTGCCTGTCCGTCATCGCCGCCAAGCGGCTGCACATTCCGATCTTCCACATGGAGGCCGGGAACCGCTGCTTTGACGAGTGCCTGCCGGAGGAGACGAACCGCCGCATTGTGGATGTGACCTCCGATGTGAACCTCTGCTACTCCGAGCATGCAAGGCGCTATCTGAACGCCGCAGGCGTCCCGAAGGAGCGCACGTTCGTGGTAGGCAGCCCTATGGCGGAGGTGCTGCATCAGAATCTGCCGCAGATTGAGGCAAGCGACATTCACGCCCGGCTCGGTCTCGAAAAAGGCAAATACATTCTGCTCTCCGCTCACCGGGAGGAGAATATCGACACGGAGGAGAATTTCCGTTCGCTGTTCACGGCGGTCAACGCCATGGCGGCGCAATATGACATGCCGGTGCTGTACTCCTGCCACCCCCGGAGCCGCAAGCGGCTGGAGGAGAGTGGCTTCCAGCTGGATAGGCGTGTTATTGCCCACAAGCCGCTGGGCTTTCATGATTACAACTGCCTGCAGATGAACGCCTTCTGTGTCGTGTCCGACAGCGGCACCCTGCCGGAGGAATCGAGCTTTTATCTGTCCGTGGGCAAGCCTTTCCCGGCGGTGTGCATCCGCACCTCCACCGAGCGCCCGGAGGCCCTGGACAAGGGCTGCTTCGTCCTCTCCGGCATCCACACGGAGCAGCTGCTGCAGTCCATTGATCTGGCGGTGCAGATGCAGCAAAACGGTGAATTCGGCGTGCCAGTGCCGGACTATACCGCAGAAAATGTGTCCGTGAAGGTCGCGCGGATTATCCAGAGCTATACCGGCATCGTGGATCGTTTTGTGTGGAGGAAGTAATGAACCGATTAAACCCAACATCCTTCTTCGGCGAATCGATTCTGAAAATAAACAATAAAAGTGAGATTGAGAGGAACAGCTGCAAATATGAATGAGAACCAAAAATCACAGAAAGACACAGCACGGGCAGAAGTGTCGCTTTGGAGCATTGTCGGGCTTTTGCTGCGCAAAATCCATTGGCTGATTGCCGCAGGACTGGCATTCGGTATAGGCGTATACCTTGTACTATCGCTCCTTGTCACACCGACCTTTGAATCACGCGTCACATTTTATGTGTACAACAATTCTGGCGGTGCATCGCAGTCCGGGTCAATCGACAAGAGCGACTTACAGGCGGCCGAAAGCCTTGCAACGACTTATTCAAAAATATTGGAGAGCAATTCTGTCTTAAATGCGGTGCTGAGTGATTTGAATAGCACTCTGACAAGAAAAGAGCTCGCGCAAATGGTTGATGTAGCAGTCGTTACGAACACCCAGCTCCTCGAAGTGGTAATCACCTCGACAGATGCAAATTTCGCTTGTAAAGTGGCAGAATCCTTTGCCAGTGTAGCACCGGCTGAAATTGTTCGCATTACGAAAGTGGGCGGAGTTGAGGTTGTAGACCATCCGGAGGTTGCAACGGAACAAGCTTCTCCACGGACGGCGTTTGATACCGCAATCGCAGTTGTGGTTGGCGTGATTATTGCTGCTGTGATCATTATCCTGAAAACACTCTCCGACACAACGATTTATCTGCCGGAAGATATTGAGAAATTGGTTGGTGTTGCCGTTATCGGACAGATTCCGGAAATTGAAGGCACGGAGAAAAACTATAAATACTGGGAACTCGCGAATGGAGGAACGATTAGCTATGAAACGAAAGACAATACGGCAAAACATGAAGAACAAAAGTGAAATCATTGCAAGCAACCGGAAACGCCTCCTGAACAACGATACCCCATTTGCTATTCGCGAGGCGTATGTCAAATTGAGGACAGGCCTCATGTTTTGCATGACGAAGGATAGGGACAGAGCCTGTAAGACCATTGCTGTCACCAGCGCAAATCCTTCAGAAGGCAAAAGCCTGACCGCAGCCAATATTGCAATCAGCTACGCTATGCTCGGTAAAAAGACCCTTTTGATTGATGCCGATTTGAGAAAGCCGACACAAAGAAGACTTTGGAAATTGGATGTCTCATCCGGCCTTTGTGATTTCATTGCGGGCATATGGAAATTGGAACTGGTAAAGGTAAAGGAGCTTCCGTTATGGATCATTGGTGCCGGAACCATACCACCGAACCCATCCGAATTGCTTTCTTCAGATAGAATGAAGATCTTTGTTGCAGAAATTGCAACGAGGTACGACTATGTCATTATTGACACGCCGCCAATCAATACAGTTGCCGATGCACAGATTCTTTCTGCATTCGTAGATGGTGTGCTGATCGTAGCAAAGTCTGGAACTACGACATCGGATGAGCTACGAGCTGCTGTCGATGCCGTTGAACGGGCAGAAGGAAATTTGTGCGGCGTAGTACTAAACGATTTGAATATGAAGTCTATGCGCTACTCCTATAAGTATAAGTACGGCGGTAAATATGGAGATAAGTATGGATATAAGTATTCCTATGCAGACCCGTATGAAAGAAGATAGTTCTATGATTGACTTATCGTTGGATTATCATGCACATATTTTGCCAGGGTGCGACCACGGCAGCAGCAGTGTAGATATGTCGCTCAAACAGATGGATATGGCAAAGGAAGCGGGCATACAGACGATTTGTGCAACGCCCCATTTTTACCCACATAAAGAGAGCGTATCGTCATTTATCGAAAGACGGCGACAAACCGCAGACAACTTGTGGGCACAAATTCCGGCAGATGCACCTCGTGTTTTGTTAGGAGCCGAGGTGCTGATTTGCGACGGAATGGAACGGTTGAACGGTCTTCGTGAACTCTGCCTTGAAGGAACGAATGAACTCCTGCTGGAGATGCCGTTTTATCGTTGGCCGGCTCCTATTTGGGATACATTGTATCGACTGAATGATTTGAGAGATATACAGATTGTGATCGCTCATGCGGATCGGTACCCACCGGAGGATATCCATCCATTGATTTCAGAAGGGATTCCGTTACAGCTGAATGCGGAATGCCTTCGGAAGCATTTGCATCGGAAACGTTACCTTGAGTGGATTCAAAAAGATTATGTTTCTTATCTCGGCAGCGATATTCATGAGTTCGGTCCGGGCTACCATGACTTTGAAAAATGCAGGAAACTGCTGTGCCGTTACCTTTAGAAGCGTAACTTGCATTTGAGCTTTCCTCAGATTGGAATGAAACTATGCAGAATACAGCAATCATCTATAATACCAATAAACTATCTCATGTAAAAGCCTTGCCGGTGCTTGGCGGTTGTCTGCTGCTTTCTGCAGCAGTTTGTGTGGCGCAGGTCCTTGGAAATTCGGCCATTCTACTGTTATGCCTGCTTGGATATCTGGTGTTTACTGCATGGGCGTGTAACAAAGGGATCGTTTTCCCTGTTTTGCTGTATTTTCTCCCGTGGAGCCCTCTGCTCAAGATGTATAACGGCGGAATCTCATTTTTTACAATTGCACTTCTATTATGCTGCGTGGTTTCCCTTCTGCAGAACAAAATGTCTTTGCGGCTTTACCAGATTATCCTTGCTGCGCTCCTTATGGCGCTGACATTAGTGACCAAGGCCATACAACATAACCCGATTGGAAATGACTATTTGTGTTTTCTCATTATGTTGTTTCTCTTTCCGTGCGTTATGCAAGGGAGCACAGAAAATATATCCTTCTACCGAATCACCATATTCTTTGCGTGTGGAATCGTATCAGCAGCATTGACAGCACAGCAAATTGCAACATTTCCAAATATATCGCAGTTTATCACCGTTGATTCATACCTGACTGTGACACGGTTGTCCGGCTTTTACGGGGATCCAAATTTCTATTCTGCTCATATCTCCGCATGCCTTGCCGGAATCCAGCTGCTGCTATGCTATGAGAAGGGTCGGCGCAGCCAAATTGTACTTGCTATACTGGCGCTGGTACTGCTATATTGCGGACTTCTCTCCGCCTCAAAGTCGTTTATTATCGTGACGGCATGCCTATTTCTTTTATGGGTACCGATCCTGTTGGAAAAGGGAGCCTCCAGCAGTCGCTTTCGCTTGTTTATGGGACTCCTGTGTGCAGGCATTGTCATTGCTTCTTCATCGGCTTTCCAAGCACTGCTTCAGATCGTTGATGACCGTTTTGCTCAAGCATCCAACATGTCTGAGTTGACAACTGGTCGAACGGATTTGTGGAGAAATTACATTCACGAATTCTTATATAACCCCATTACATTGCTCTTTGGCGAAGGCTATACAAGCATCAACCTAAACAACAAAGCATCTCACAATACCTTGATCCAGCTGGTCTATCAATTTGGGCTGATAGGAATACCGTTTCTTGTTTCATGGGTCGTGATTTCTTTGCGGAACCTGTTCGCCCAATTTAATGTCGGCTGTGTGCAATGGAAACATGTACTGCTGGTGTGTGTTGGAGTTGCATTGCCCTGGATGGGCATTGATATACTGCAATTTGATGAGTTTTTCCTGCTGCCTATTTATGCAGTGATCGGGATTGCATACTCAACAAACAGCACGGAAAACACATAGATTTGAATAGACGAGGAGGGAGAATATGAAACGAACGACCAAAAGAATTATCACAATAAGCAGTGTGCTCGTGGTAATCCTAGCACTTCTTTGCACAGGCGTTTCCCTTTACATCAACTCGATTTTTGATCGAATCGAAAAAATTCCGGAGGTTAGCCGGGTGGATCCGTCCAACGAGTTTTTTGAAACAGATTCTCCAGAAGAAAGCCCGACAACTGCTCCGGTTGTTAAGCCGGAAGACATTGGTTGGGGTGAAATTGAGCCGTTCCTGGACGATAAGCTGATCAATATTCTCCTTGTCGGGCAAGACCGCTATGTCGGAACAGCTCGGCAGCGTTCAGATACAATGCTTCTCTGCAGCATCAATCCAGAAACGAAGAAGGTATCAATGATTTCGTTTCTCCGCGATTTGTATGTGCAGATTCCGGGCGGCTATTCTGATAATCGACTGAATGCGGCCTATGCTTTTGGCGGTTTCCCGCTGCTGGTGGATGCCTTTTATACCAATTTTGGTGTTACGATCGATGGCTGCTTTGAAGTCGACCTTGCCGGTTTCCGGAGCATTGTTGATATTCTTGATGGTGTTGATGTCACACTGACCGCGCGTGAGGCAGAGGTGGTTGGCGTTGGCTCGGAAGAAAAGCTATATCATTTGAATGGAAAAGAAGCACTTAGCTATGCACAGATACGCAAATTGGACAGCGATTTCGGCAGAACGCAGCGACAGCGGACTGTTATGGAAGCATTATATAAAAAATTTCAATACGCAGATACTGACACCTTGATGAAGTTGTTTCAGGAGGTGTTACCGTACCTGTCGACGAATATGACAAACGGACAGATCATGCGACTGGCAGCGAAATGCATCCCTGCCTTTGGCTCAATTGAGCTACACAGTTACTGCGTTCCGGCAAATGACTCGTTCTATTACGCAAGCATTCGAGAAATGTCCGTACTCGTACCTGATTTGGACAAAATACGTGGGCAACTCGAAAATGAGTATCTGCCGCTTAATTAGGACAGAATTCGATTCATCCGTATGTACATTACGGATGAATCAAGTATATATGGAGAAATTTGACTTAGGTGTTTGGACAAAAGGAAAGGTGCAATGAGAAAGGCTGAAATTACGGTTCATTTATTTCAGGAAATACGCCATATTATGCTCGATCGTCCCGCAAAAAATCTGCATCGATATGAGTTTTGTGTTTGCTGTGGAGGTATTACGCCGTATCAGGTAGACACACCGGTTTGGATGCGGAAATACTACATTGAGGGGTGCGGACAATTGTGTAGATATTGCTATTTTGAAATCTCAACAAGTATGAAAGGTGGCTTGGACATTTGCAAGCAAACAAACGTGATCTTCGCGGACAACGATTTGGAAAACTGACCGTTATCCGCAGGGTCGAAGGAACTCAAAGCAACAGGGCGAGAGCAGATTCCTGGCTGTGTCGGTGTGATTGTGGTAATGAATCTGTTGTTCTTGGCTCAAATCTTGTCAGAGGACATACCAAAAGCTGTGGTTGCATCAAATTAAATGATCTGACCGGGCAACATATCGGAAGCCTGACTGTACTTGGTCGATCGGACAAGTACGCGACCAGAGGGAAAAGGAGTGTACGCCTTTGGGAGTGCAAATGCGATTGCGGTGCCATTACATATAAAGCAACAGATACCTTGATGGCGGGAGTGGAAAGTAGCTGTGCGGAGTGCGCCCAAAAACATAATGCAGCCTGCGCAATAAAAAATGCGGGCTTTATTGATGGCACTCAACTCAGCAAGATACAGAATATGAAGCCTTCTGCCGCTAACACAAGTGGCTGCCGAGGGGTTTCTTTCAACAAGAAGACTTTGTGGTGGGAGGCTCAAATCAAATTCCGCGGGAAACGAACAAGACTCGGAAGTTATAAGAACTTTGACGATGCCGTCCTTGTTCGGAAAAAAGCAGAGCAGGCCATTTTTGGAGAATTTCTGGATTCGCTGGCGCTAGAATCAAAGAAAGACGAGTAAGCACCACTGGGGTTGTGAATCTGACGGAGGGACATATCATGAAAAAGAGAACGAAAAATGTAATAAAAGGAATTCTCATTCCCATAGCTGTTATTCTTTCCCTGCTGATTGCTGTCGGCGGGTTCTATTGGACTAAGCTGGATAAGTTACAGTTCAGTGATGGAAAAGTTGAGTCCGGTGGCACAGTTGATGATTCCGATGATGATGTTTTAGAAGAAGAAAGCCGCATAGCTGATGCCATAAGCGGTTTGAAGGAACAGGAAGTAATTAGCGCATCCGGAGATGTTAATGAAAATAAGAATTATATCAATATTCTCCTGATCGGAACGGACGAACGAACTGAGTATTTCAATGATAATGCTCGTGGCGACAGCTGCATGATACTCACACTCGGCAAAAAGGATGGGTCTGTGAAGCTGGCCAGTCTGGAGCGCGGAATGGGCGTCCCAATTCTGGAAGGACAATATGAAGGTGAGTATGACTGGCTAACGCATACTTTCCGTTATGGCGGGGCGGACTTGATGATGCGTGAAGTGCGTGAGTGCTTTAAGGTGGATGTGGATCGGTACATCCGCGTAAATTTTGCTACCTTTGTACAGGGAATTGAATCAGTAGGCGGGGTAGATATTTCCCTGACAGAAGCCGAAGCAGCCTATATCAATAAATTTAATAAGGGCGGTATTACCTGTGTCGCCGGACAAAACCATTTGGATGGAAGAGCTGCACTGGAGTATGCGCTGTCTCTTATACACATCTCCGAGCCC